>Ga0315268_10001361_pt1 | contig 28030 bp, 25 predicted proteins | sample C1_top_MG_FD_204535 | JGI IMG/M metagenome (GOLD analysis project Ga0315268, IMG submission 204535) | Sediment microbial communities from Yellowstone Lake, YNP, Wyoming, USA - C1_top | ecosystem: Environmental > Aquatic > Freshwater > Lake > Sediment | place: USA: Wyoming | collected 2017-08-01
TGGGCACATACTATGTCGACAAGGAGCTCTGCACGGCCTGCGGCGCCTGCGTCGAGGCATGCCCGTACAATGGATGCTGGTTGGATCCGTCTGGGTCCTATTCAATAAAGTGCGACCTTTGCGGTGGTTCACCCCAGTGTGTTGAGATATGCCCCAAGGGTGTGCTGAAGAGGTGATTACAATGGCAGTTACGGATGGCAACACCGGCAATGTACTGAGAGTCGATTTGACGCGCGAGAAGACATCCATCGAGCAGCTCAACAGAGATTGGGCGAGCCGGTTCATTGGTGGCAAGGGTCTCGCGGCGAGGTATCTGTTCGAGGAGCTGAAACCCGGGACTGACCCGCTTTCGCCTGAGAACGTACTGATGATATGGACCGGTCCTCTCGTCGGGACAATGGTTCCCTTGACGAGCAGATTCGTGATCGTGACCAAATCGCCCTTGTCTGGCACTTTCCTGGACAGCTACGCGGGAGGCTTTCTCGGACCCGAGATCAAGTATGCTGGCTTTGACGGCATCATAATCAAAGGCAAGGCCAAGAGGCCAGTCTACCTATGGCTCAATGATGGCAAGGCTGAGATCAGAGATGCCAAGAATCTCTGGGGGAAGGACACATTCGAGACAGAAGCCCTCATACGGAAGGAGGTCGGACACAAGTACGCCAGAGTGGCGTCGATAGGCCCTGCGGGCGAGAACCTGAGCCTCATCGCCGGCGTGACAGCTGATATCACGAGGAATGCCGGCCGCGGAGGCGGAGGAGCCGTGTTCGGTTCCAAGAACCTGAAGGCAGTGGCCGCGAAGGGCACGTTAGGCATTGAGTTGGCCAACATGAAGGAATTCGTGAAGATGGCCAAGGACATGATTCTGAAGGACGTCGTGGAAAACCCGGATCACTCAGGCTCCATCACCGACGGGACTCCGATTCTGGTCGATATGAGCCAGAACGCAGGAATTCTCCCCACGAACAACTGGCACAGTGGGGAATTCGAACACTCACAGGGCATCAACTCCGATGCCATCAAGACCAGAGTGCTCGTGAGGAAGAAGGCTTGCTTCGATTGCGCGATTGCCTGTGGAAGCTGGTCCAAGGTCTCGAAGGGCGCGTTCAAGGGCGCCTCCACCGAGGGACCCGAATACGAGACTCTCGGGCTCTGTGGATCCAACTGCGGCGTCAAGAACGTCGAGGCTGTCATCAAGTTCGCAGAAGATTGCGACAAGCTCGGCCTCGACTCCATGTCCGCCGGTAGCGTCGTGGCGTTCGCGATGGACGCTTTCGAGAAGGGCATATTGACCAAGAAGGATACGGGCGGGCTGGATCTCAGGTTCGGCAACGAGGATGCCTATTCCAAGATGCCGTCTATGATCGCTCGCAGGGAGCATGTGGGAAAGATCCTGGCCGATGGGACTCGGAGAGCTGCCAAGGCGATCGGCAAGGGGGCTGAGAAGCTCACGATGGAGGTCAAGGGTGTCGAGTTCCCAGCGTACGATCCGCGCGGGTCTTATGGCATGGCCCTTGCTTACGCGACTTCGGACAGAGGAGCAGATCATAACAGGGCGTGGCCGGTGGCCCAGGACGCATACGGAAGCGGGAACCCGTTCACCCCGGATGGCAAAGCCGCCATATGCGTGGAGGACCAGACAAGGACCAGCGTGAAGTGGAGTTTCATATTCTGTGACTTCTATGCGGTGAGCTTCCCGAATATGGCGAAGTACTACACATCGGTCACGGGTGTTCCGTCGAGCGAGCAGGATCTGCGTTCTATTGGTAAGCGCGTGTGGAACCTAGTGAGGGCCTTCAACATCCGAGAGGGTTTCAGCAGGAAGGACGACTCTCTGCCCGAGAGGATCGAGAAGGAACCTCTGCCCGCAGGCAAGCCAAAAGGCCATGTTGTATCCAGAGCGGATTTCGAGAAGATGCTAGCTGAGTACTACAAGCTCTGGGGATGGGATGACCAGGGAAGACCGACGAGGAAGACTCTCGAAGAGACGGGTTTGGGAGACATCGTCAAGAAGCTGCCCCATCTGAAGTAGACTTGACCGATGGGCAGATGTGGCTAGCGATGTACACGCCGTGAAGTCAGTCTCGTCGCAAGAGCGCCCGCGATGTCGAGACTCCAAAAGAAAGGCGACGGTTCCCGATAATATTGGCTATTTGCTATAAAAATCTCGTCTTTCGAGTCCTTTTCACTATTGTTTTTGTTGTTTTCGAATGTCTAACGATTGGAGTGCTTTATTTGAGAAGTCTTCAACTTTATGCCATGTTTTTGTGAAGAATATTCGTAAACTTGGACTGGAAATTGCACGATGCCAACCTAGAAATACCCCAGCTGGCGAGGTTATAAATGGAATGAGCAACTTACTGTTGAATTGCCGGAGTGAGTCGGCCTGACTCAAGCACACCGCAACTGTTGGCGCGGGATGGCGCGGGTGCGCAAACTCAGGAGGATGCACTGATGAGCTCTGCCAAGAAGAAGTTCGGTTTGGTCTTCCACACCGACAAATGTAATGGTTGCCTCGAGTGCGAGAAAGCCTGTATCAAAGCACATCCGTCGAGTGTTGCTGCTGGAAGACCACGGATCAAAGTCACTAAGGACGGGAACAAGTACAAGGCGGTGATGTGTGTTCACTGCGAGACGTGCGAGCCGAGCGAGTTGTGCCCATCAGCGCTGCTCGAGTTCCACAGTGAGGGAAAGTACTGGACTCTTGACGAACACAGGTGCTTTGCATGCATGGCATGTATTCCTAGGTGTCCATACGAAGGGATCTTCTTCGAGGGCGCCTTTGGCGTCGAGACCGCATATACGTGCGACCTCTGTGCAGGCGATCCCGCCTGCATGAAGATCTGCAAGCCAGGTGCATTGACTCTCGATAAGTCTCGGGAGGAGTGAGGGATGAGTGAGATGACTGAGAAGGAGTCGGTTGCGGAGCCAGTGAAGCAGACCAAACCGACCGAAGAGCAGGACAAGGCCAGGACGACGACCGAGGAGTTCCCGCTTCCGGACTGGATCCCTGAGTGGGCCAGGGATGCCCCCAAGATAATCGTGAGAGCGCCTGGACCCAAGAGCAAGGAGATAATCAAGATTGACAGGGACTACGTCTCCTATGCCTACGACAGATGTTTCACGTTCACAATTGACAAGGCGGCAGGCACTGCAGTCATGGACGCAGACGGCAACGTTTTGCTGGACTTTTCATCCGGCATCGCAGTTCAGAACGCTGGCTGGACGCACTACAAGGTCACCAAGGCAATACAGGAGCAGGCCGGCAAGCTCATACACAGCATGGCCAACGACGCCTACTTCGACAAGGAAGCGCACTTCGCGAAGCTGTTGTCCGAGATCTCTCCTGGCAAGGCTTTGAGGGGTACCTTCTTCGGGAACAGCGGCGCGGAAGCGGTCGAGGCTGCGCTCAAGCTCTCGAGATACTACACGAAGAGGAGCGAGCACCTGGCCTTCTTCGGATCGTACCACGGAAGAATCGGTGCTGGCCTGGCCCTCACAAGCAAACTGAAACTGAGGTACAGCTACGGCCCCATGTCGCCAGGGATCATCTTCACGCCGTTTGCTTACTGCTACAGATGCTCGTTCAAGCAGACCTACCCCGAGTGCGGGATGTACTGCGTCGACTACATCGAGAACCAGGTGCTCAGCATGGGCGGACCGACCGGCCAGATAGCGTCGGTGTTCGTCGAGCCGATCCAGGGAGAGGGCGGATATGTCGTTCCTCCGAAGGAGTTTCTGCCGAGACTCAGGAAGATGTGTGACAACCAGAATGCGCTGTTGGTATTCGACGAGGTCCAGACAGGATTCGGGAGGACTGGCAAGATGTTCGCCTGTGAGCACTTCGACACTATACCTGACATCCTCATCATGGGCAAAGCTCTCGGCGGCGGCGTGCCGCTCGGTGCGATCATTGCGAAGCACGACATCATGAGGAAGTGGAGACCAGGGTCACACTCATCGACATTCGGGGGCAACGCGATTACCATGGCCGCGGGTCTCGCGCACGTGCAGGCCATCATTGAGGAGAACCTTGCTGACAGAGCTGCGAAGCTCGGCGAATACGCTGTGAAGCTGCTCAAGGAGATGCAGCAGCGCAGGGAGATCATCGGCGATGTCCGTGGCAGAGGTTTGATGATCGGCGTCGAGCTGGTCAAGAACCAGTACACAAGGGAACCGCATGAGGCCACCAACATCCAGGGCAAGTGCTGGAGGGCGGGACTCATGACGATAACGTCAGGCTTCTTCGGCAACGTGTTCAGGATAGCCCCGCCGCTCTGCATTTCGAAGGCGCTGCTCGAGAGAGGCATGGAGATATTCGAGCAAGCCCTGAAGGACGAGGAGGAGTTCCTCAAGCTCGGGACTTCTGCTCCGCCAGGACAGCTTGGTGGCCACGCCTAGACTCCAAACCATTTCTTCTTTGATTCCCAGTGCTTGCGTGAGCCCTATCTTTTTCTCAGCTTCGGGTTGAGGATTTCATCCAATACATCACCTATCAGGTAGAATGACATTATCAGGATGACGATGCAAGCCCCTGGCGCTAGGATGGCCCACCACGCATAGCTGCTGAATGCCCCTTTGTCGTAGGCGTTCTCGAGCATCGTGCCCCAGCTGATGATGGTCGGGTCCCCAAGCCCAAAGAAATCCAGGAATGACTCGGAGAATATCGAGTTCGCAATTAGCAGTATCGTGTTCGCGAAGATGAGGGGGAATACGTTGGGGAGGATGTGCTTCGATATTATGTGTCTGCTCCCCGAACCGATTGCCCTCGCCCGCTCGATGAAAATCTTCTCCTTCACCGACAGCACCTGTGATCGTACGATTCTTGCCGTGGAAGGCCAAGATGTTATGCCAATGACTATGATGACGTTCGTGAAGGACTGCCCCAGGAGCATGGCAAAGACAATCATCAGGGGAAACCACGGGATGACCAGGAAGAAATCTGTGAACCGCATCAGGATCTCGTCTGGGACCTTTCCGTAGTAACCCGAGAATAGCCCGATTACGGACCCGAGCACAATCGAGATTACCGACGCTGCAAGCCCGACTATGAGGCTTGCGCGCGTGCCATATATCGTCAGGCTGTAGACGTCCTTTCCGAAGTAGTCGGCTCCGAACAAGAACTCCTTAGACGGCGGGTGATACCTGTTCTCGTCCTTTGCCCATGTGAGTATGGAGCTCGGATCCTTGTGAGTCACCAAGAGGGGGGCGAAGATCGCGATCACCACGAAGAAGAGGAGTATCGAGATACCGACGACACCCATGGGATTCGAAAAGACCTGCTTGGTGACCTTCACAGTCCGGAGGGCGGTGAGTCTCAGTTTCTCGCGCAGAACGTGGGCATCTACGTACGCTTTGTGCAGGTTGATCCCGCTCAGCCCAAACGCTACAGCGCTAACGACGAGTATCTGCAAGAACGATTCTGCATCCTGGTGGGCATCCAGCCCGAGGATCATCGGCAACGAGAGCACCGCGATGGGTATGAGTGACGTAAGGATGCTCAGGATCCTGTCTCGCCTGTCACCTTCTCCCGCCAACGATAGAGATATCATTGCCATGCTCGTCCCGACGACTGATGCTGGATAGAGCCAGTTGGCCGATCTCAGGTTGAGCACTTCCCAGGAGCCAAGATAGACAACCGCGAAGATTGTCAGAGAGACCAGGTATCCCAACATGCTGAGATACGACGCGTATGTGCCATCGAGAAGCCAATCTACGCCGCTTCTCAGCCGACTGATAATGCCGCCCTCTGATTTCATCCGAGGGCAGCTCTCACTCTGAAGCCTCGAAAGGCGAGCAGCGTTCGGCGTGGAGAGCCTCCAGGCGGCCAGCGCGGACACCATCACGCCACCAACGACCGGGGCAATCCATCTGAGCTCTATGAAGTAGAAGCGAGGAGAACGAGTGACCATGGCGGCGATAAACAGAAGCACGCCAATCGAGACGCCGGACCATTCCGCCAGCTTGCTAATTGAGAGGCTGCTGTAAAGCGTGTCGAGTCTGATGCCGCTCGCGATGATCGCCACGCCACCCCAGAAGTATGCGGCCAACAGATAGTCCGCAGTTGCGGACATTGAGAGCGTGACGAAGAGTGGGAAGGACAACAGGACCGGAGGGATGAACGCCGCGATTGCGCTGATCGATTTGTCTCGCCTGCTCCCAGTGCCTCCAAGAGCGACCGAGACCATAGCCAAGCTTATGCCGAGAGCGGAGACCGGATAGAGCCAGGAATGCGAACCCAGGCTCAGGACATGGGAGGCGTCCAGCTGCTGCACGATCAACACGACTAGCGGCACCACGATTCCGGCAACGGAAAGATAGAACGGCACTCCGAACCTGCTCACTTTGCGGGATCTTATCAGGGTCCGCACAATCACGAGAGATGCCAAAAGACCCATGACCAGAGGCAGGACCCAGCTCATCTCAACCCCGAGCGAGCAATCGCCTGTGTAGTACCCCAGGAAAGAGCGCCATGGTAGATTCACCTCGATGGTTATTCTCAGTGGGATCTTGGACGAGTAGGCGATGATGCCTGCGAAGATCAGACCGATGATGCCCAAGTATCTTCCCAGCCTCTTTGCCAGGAGCGTCATCTTCTCTGGGCCGCTTTCTGATGGGAAAGAAAGCTCCCGTGTGCCATTTCTGCTAGACATGCCCACGGAGTCGTTCAAATCTTCACCCTCGGATCCAATTTGAAGAGGGTCATATCCGCTATGAAGTTGGCAACTATGACCGCGATTGCCTCTAGCATGAAAACCGCCTGAAGGACCGGATAGTCATAACCTCTTACTGCCTTCCACGTCATGTACCCCAGCCCTTGATATCCAAAGATGACCTCAACCATGATCGAGCCGCTCATTATCCAGCCAACGTTCATGGCGACCACGGTCACCACTGGTAGCATTGCATTCGGCATCGCATGCTTCTTGAGCACGTCCTTGCCCTTGTTGCCCTTTGCGATGGCGGTCACCATGTACTCCTCGGTCATGACATCTATCAGCGAGCTCCTCGTGATTATGGAGAATGTGGCGATCGTTTCGACCACTAGCGCACCGAGAGGTAAGAGCGTGTGAAATGCTCTGTCTCCGATTTTGCCGAGGATGTCGTAGGATTCGTAGTCAAAGCCATAGGCTCCGCTTATAGGCCACTCGGGAACGTATCTCCCCACGACAGTGACCATGATGAGGGCAAACAGGAAGGTCGGCATGCAGTAGAAAACAAGGAAGAAGGCGCTTCCTATCCGGTCAGCCGCCTGCCCCCGCTTCCATGCGGTCATCCTCCCGAGCACGATGCCAACGAATACAGAAATCACGGTCCCGATGCCGACAAGGATCAATGTGTTCAGCAAGAACGGGCCCAGGATGGAAGCCACATCCACCCCTCTTCGGAAATCGGTGCTCTGCCCGAGCTGACCTTTTGAGAGATGCTCGAGATATATCACGAACTGTTCTATCTTCGGCTTGTCCAGACCATAGTACTCTCGCAGGAGCAGGCGAGTCTCGGGCGACGCCCCTCTGGGTATGAGTATGCGGTCCATGTCGCCAGGCATGGCCCTGAACAGAAGGAAATTGAAGCTCAGTATCAGGAAGACTGTCAAGACTGCATATACAATCTTGATAAGGAAATACCTACGGAAATCCTGTGCCATTCCTACCCACCCTGCGCCCCGAGTCTACCGCATTCTCTGATCAGAACCGCGCTTGCGTGATTCTCTCGTCTAGGGCAGTCTCACTTCCTCTTCCTTGTCTCCGCGGCGCTTCCGCAGCATCAACACCACGATGACTGCAGCTGCAACAGCGACGCCCAGTCCTATCAACACGTAGCCGGTGATCCCGCCTCCTTGGCGCTTTAGCGGCACGAGGTCGAAGTAGAGGTCATTCGCAGACCAGTAACTCGACAGACTTCTTGCTGGATGAGCTCCCCAGTCGCCCCAGTTAGAGAAGGTGTCGTTTCTCCAGGCATAGCAGCCGTATCCATAGACGGTCGTGATGAACGCGGCATCCTGGTACGTTATCTTTGAGCAGTTGAATATGTATCCCTTCCTCTCCTCGTGGTTGATTGCCTGTTCGGAGGCGGAGAAATTGGCGTCATAGTTGGGGTTGGAGTACCAGTTCTCCGACCATCCGCCGATTGCCCAATGAGACTGAATGAAGAGGAGGTAGTTCGGGTCAGGATCCCCGCTCCAATACGTTGTAGCCAGGTCGTACACACCGCCATAGACGACGGTGTTCCACATCGCTGTGTTGACGAAGTCTGGATCGATCTCTATTCCTATGTTCGCCCACTCTTCCATCAGGTAGTTGACGGTGTCCCTGTCCTCGACAAGTTCCTGTTCGGTTGTGAACGTGAACTTCAGCTGCTTGCCTACTGCGCCATACGCGTTTCCCGCACCAGCATACCTCTTCGTGTGATCCGAATTCCAGGTATATCCGGCGGCATCAAGAATCTGATTGGCCCTGGTGATGTTGAAGTCGTAAATCTCGTCAGGACCGGGCTGCCAGTAGAAGTCACCATAGGTTGGCGGTATTATCGTCGAGCCGAGGTCAGCGTAGCCCGCGAAAATACTGTCCCGGATGTATTCCTTGTTGATTGCGTGAGCCATTGCCTGTCTGACCGCGGGATCAAACCTCAGAGTGTTGGTTAAGGTGGGATCCGCGTCCTTGTACATGGAGACAAGTATGTCGTTCGAATAGGCAGTTGTACTCGGGCCAGCGTAGTGCCCAATCTTGTCCGTCGGGTTTCTGTCGAGCCAGTCCATAAGGTTCCGGTAGTTCGGGGCGTTGAAGCCCGCAAGGTCGATGCTCCCTTTCTCTATGTCGATGAGCATCGCCGCGGGCTCCAGATAGGTCTTGATAATCAGCCTGTCGAATTGGACCTTCTGGCCGTATTCCACCTCTCCGTGATAGCTCGGATTCCGCAGCAGGATGAGTTGTTCGCCGGAAATGAACTCGCTCTTGGTCCTCTCGGTGCACATGAACGGGCCAGTCCCTATCGGGTGGTAGTTAGGATATGAGAACCCAGCATCATAGGGACTAATCTCGCTCCATATGTGCTTCGGAAGAATCGGCAACATTAGCGCGTCCCCGAACGGGCACGGCGCCGCATCGCCTTCTAAGTTCTTGAAGTGTATCTTGACAGTGTACAGGTCGACCTTCTCAGTGAAGTTGATGAACCTCGTATAGGGCTGGTAGGCCCACATGCTGTCGTAGTTCACCCCTATTTGGTAGTTGATCGTGAAGACAACATCGTCCGCGTCAAAGGGCTCACCATCGTGCCAGACCGCGTTCTGGGTCAAGTTGTACTGCCAGACAGAGCCATAGGGTAGTTCATCAGGCACAATGTACCAGCTCGTCGCCAGATTTGGCTTGATGTTCTTGTCTTCGTCGACTGCCATCAGGTAGTCGTAGATGAGGCCGTAGAAAATGTACGCATTGTCGTTGATGCCAATCAACGGGTTGAGGCTGTCGATTGCCTCGATCATCCCTATTATGAGCGTCGTCCTGCCGGCCGCCTCAGCGTGTCCGATCGTAGAAGGAGGCAGGCCTGTGAAGAGCAATATGGAGGTCAACATGATGGCGACGAGACCTCTGCCGTGCCGGCGCAAAATGTCAATCTTGGTCATTCCCTTGCTGGTTCTTGGTCCTTCGGAATACCCTTGTCGTTGCAGTTTCCCACTTTCCTCCAGAGCAGGCATTGTTTGATTGATAGTCTCCTAAGCTGGTGGGGCATCGTCTCACTCCGTCATAACTCTTTTCTCGCACCACATGGGAAACTCATTTATACAGCCAATCCATTGAGCGCGACCATGGCAGAGGGCGAAGGGTCCGAGTTTCAGAGGAGAATCATACTGGGGTTCTACACATTTCTATTGATGGCTGGAATCGCCATCTACTGGATTTGGGGGATCCTCTTCGACACATGGTACCCCTTCACGAGGGGGAACATAGGCATCTACACGATCTACATCCCACTGATTCTCTTCGGAGTCATCGGTATCCTTCTGTATAAGAAGAAGAAGCCCGCCAGTGCTTGAGGTCACTACATAGCCCTGGCAAGGTAGACTGGAGTCTTCGTTGGCTTGCCGCAAACCACACAATTGCCTGAGAAGTGTTCGTCGTCAATCGGCGTTCCGAGTATGTTCCTATCGGACCTAGACTCGATTTCGTGCCCGCAGCCCACCTCGCCGCACCAGCCTGTTCGGATCATCTTCTCTGGTAGGTTGGCCAGCGAGTCGACCGTCACGGTATTCGACGTCATTTCATTCGAAGCTCTCGCAAGCATCTCGTTGGCAATCAGAGCGAGCATGTCCCTTACTTCCTTGACAACATGTTTCCGATCCCTCAGAGACTTGTCGCCAGTGTCTCTCCTGACGAATGTGACTTTGTCCTTCTCAATGTCTCTCATTCCGAGTTCAAGCCTTAGCGGAACGCCCTTGAGCTCCCACTCATAGTACTTGACTCCTGGTCTGGCATCCCTCTCATCTATGTGCACCCTTATGCCAGCTGACTTGAGCTCGTCGTAGAGGTCTCTTGATGCCTTGGATATCTTCTCAGTCTCGCCCTTTGCCAGGACTGGCACGATCACAGCCTGGTTCGTCGCGACATCCGGTGGCAGAACGAGGCCTTTGTCGTCTCCGTGGACCGCGACGACCGCTCCCACCAACCTCTCGCTCATCCCGAAGGTCGTCTGGTGGACGTATCTGTGCTCACCCTTTTCATCCTCGTATTTGATGTCGTAGGGCTTCGAGAAGTTCTCCATGTACTGGTGGATGGAACCGAGCTGCAGACTTCGTCCGGATGGGAGAAGAGTGTCGATCCCGACGGTGTACTGCGCGCCTGGGAATTTGTCCCAATCGGTCCTCTTCAGCAACTTGAATGGCAGACACCACTTCTTTGCGAGAATGGATAGAATGTCGTAGTCCTCTCTCACCTGTCTTTCCGCATCCTCGAAATCAGCATGGCAAGTGTGGGACTCGAAGAAGTGGATCTCCCTGACCCTGATGAAGGCTCGCGTCTGCTTCGTCTCGTATCTGAATGTGTTCACGATCTGGTAGGTCTTCAGCGGCAAGTCAGCGTGAGACCTTACCCAAAGCGCGAAGATCGGATACATGGCGGTCTCGCTTGTAGGTCTGAGCAGCAGCTTGACATCCAGCGGGTTCAGGCCAGCATGCGTGACCCAGAACACCTCCGAATCGAAGCCTTTGATGTGCGCCTTCTCCTTGGCGAACTGGTCCTCGGGGATGAGCAACGGGAAGCAGACTTCCTGGTGGTTCGTGGCGTCGAACTCCTTTCTAATGTGGGAGTCGATCGCCTGCATGATCTTCCAGCCGTAAGGCGTCCAGACGTTCATCCCCTTTATCGGGTAGCGCTTGTCAGTCAGGTTCGCCTTCTCGACGATCTCATTGTACCACTCGCTGAAGTCCTCTGCCTTCTTCATGATGTGGTCTGGAAACAGAGAGAGACTTATGTAGCTTTTGGTGGTCCTAGAATCAGTCTTTCGCTATCCTTGCTATCTGAGGCGCCACGCTAATGCAAGTCTTCGGGTTCTCAATCGTGTCCGTCGTGCATATGTCGTCGCAGACGGCCTCTAGCTTGGAAATCGCGTCGCCCGAGAATACTCCATGAGTGCACACGGCATAGATCTTCGCCGCATTCTGCTTGCGCAACTGCTCAGCGGCCTTGATTATTGTTCCGCCAGTTGATATTATGTCGTCCACGATGGCGACTTTCTTGCCCTTGACGTCAAGTCTCTTCGGGGTGATCTTGACGTTCTCCCCATCGAGACGCTCCTTGACGAGGAAGTCTGCTTCGCAGTTCACCACATCCGCCACCCTTCTAGCGTTGTCTGCTCTTCCTTCGTCGGGCGACAGAATTAGTTCGATTCCCTTCCCCTTGAGATACTTGCCAATCTCGGGATACGCCGCGACGTTCTTGGCGGAGATGTTGCCAAACCAGTCGATGACTTTCGGAGCATGGACGTCGACCGTCATGAAAGCGTCCGTATTCACCTGCATCAATCGCGCGAGCATGCGCGCGCTTATCGGCTCTCCGGGTTTGAACTGCTTGTCCTGGCGAGCGTACCCGAAATAGGGGACCACGGTTGTGAGCGAATCGACATCGAATTCCCTGATCGCATCTTGAAGCAGGAACAACTCCACGATGTTCTTGTCGGGCCAGGAGGTCTGCACCAGAAACACCTCTTGATCATCGAGGTCATCGTCGATTCTGACATAGCATTCGTCATCCGGAAAACGCCTGGTCTCCACCTTTGCCAGCTTTGCCTTGAGACTCTTCGCCAGCTCCTTTGAAAGGAGCTGAGACGCTGACCCCCCGACTACATACATGATATCCTGAGCGGGGAATGTAGTCCCTTCTCTTATAATTTGAGCGCGACTCTCTGCCCCTGGCGAAAGCATTAATATAATCTATCGTGTTATATTGGATAGTCGGATGGGATGCAGTTGAACGAGAGTATTGGTCAGTCCTACCCCTCTCAGCAGGTGCCATCAGGGACTCCTGCTCCAGTAGGAGTTCGCGGCTCTCCAGAGGCGAAGCGCCGAGGTCTGATCCTCAGGAAGCAACCGGACGGGCTAGAGCCTTTGGCGATAGTCTACGGGAATGTCGGAACCCTGAACTTCAACTGTGGTGTGACGAACCCCCTGGAAAAGATGGAATATGTGCAAGTCAAGCACGATCTCGACGGCTGGGTCCTTGGGCAGGTGTCCGAGGTCGAGAACAAGACCAACCTGACCATAGACGGCGCAGTGGGAATGAAGGATGGCACCCCAGTCGCGATAGAGGAGAAGCAGACAGCCGCAATCTCAATCATAGGCTACAGGGACGATAGGAATCTCCTGCAGGTTCCCAGGACGCCTCTGAAGGCTGGCTCTATCGTATACAGAGCGAAGGAGGAGCTCATCAAAAGCGTTATCGGCATAAAGGAGAACAACGAGGCCGGGGCATACATTGGCCTCCTCGCGGGTCACAACGTGCGCATCGAACTCGACATCAATGTGATGGTTCAGAAGCACGTGTGCATCTTGAGCAAGACCGGAGGCGGCAAATCATACTGTTCAGGCGCAATAATCGAAGAACTGATGAAGCACAACGTGACCGTGTGCGTCGTTGACCCGCATGGCGAGTACTCCAGCATGAAACACAAGGGGACCGTCAAGAAGACGACACGGGATTTCGGCGTGACCCCGAAGGGCTATGATGACAGAATACTCGAGTACGCGACCGATCCAGCAATAAACAAGGGCGCCAAGCCACTCAAGTTCACCCTCCACAACCTAGACGCAAGGGAGATCCTCGGGCTCACGAACATAAAGAATGTGCGGAATTTCCTGACGATGCTGCGAAAGACCATCGACATCCTAAAGGAGACCAAGGGCAGCTACACGATAAACGACATAATCGCGGTTCTCGAGCAGAGCGGAGAGGCGTCCAGCGGCGTCCTGGTCAGCGAGCTCGAGTACCTGAACGAGATCGATATCTTCGCTGAGCAGGGCACGAAGATCGATGAACTTCTACAGAAAGGCAAGTGCACGATTATCAATCTCCGTGGCACTCCGCCTGACATCCAGCAACTAATAATCAACAGGATCGGCAACGCCCTTTTCGAGCTCAGAAAGCTGGACAAGATACCTCCCATGATGCTCGTGGTGGAAGAGGCCCACAACTTCTGTCCGCAACAGGGTCAGGTCGCCTGTTCCAAGGTGTTCAGGACGATTGCGTCCGAAGGGAGGAAGTTCGGTCTTGGTCTCATGGTCATCACCCAAAGAGCGGCGAAGATCGACAAGAACGTCCTTAGCCAGTGCAACACACAGATTATCCTGAAGGTCACGAACCCGAACGATCTGACCGCGATTTCCGCTTCAATAGAGGGTCTCACCGAGGGTATGGAAGACGAGATTCAGAGGCTCCCAATCGGAAGTGCGATCATCACTGGAGGAGGCGTATCCATGCCGTTGCTAGTAGAGATCAGGCCGAGGGAGTCGAAGCACGGCGGAGAGAGCATCGAGGTCATCCCGTCGAAAGGGTAGGAACGATGTCCGCGAAAGGTGTGACGATATCTGAAGAGCGGGTTGAACGTTACATCAAGCTGACCTCGGATGCACTCGACAAGGTCAGGATAGCCGCTCCCGAGAAGTCCTTCAACCGGAAGTTGGCGGACGATTTCATGAGGATGGCCAGAGCGTACTTCGAAGACGCCAAGGATTTCGCCGCGAAGGGCGATTTGGTGAACGCCTTCGCCTGCATCAACTATGCGCACGGATGGCTGGACAGCGGAGCTAGGGTTGGCCTGTTCGATGTTGGCGGCGACGACAGACTCTTCACGCTCTACGAGTGAGCGGATGCCCCATAGGTTCTAGAGCAGCAGGTTCCAAGCCGCAAACGCAGCGCAAGAAGCCCACGTGACTACGAATCCACACATTGCCAGCATCAATGCAAGTGATGCGGCGAAGCCCGGGAGTCCTTTGTCCTCCCAGACTGCGTATTTCGATGGAACGCCCAGCTCCTTTTCGAGAGCCTTCGCTTTATCGAGCCATCTCCTCTTGTACTTCATAGCGCGCGTGACCAACAAAACCATGACCACAGCGATCATCAGACCCACCATGGATATCGCCAGCCGCGCGAGGTAGTGATCCTCCTGTCTGAAGAACTCGGCCATAAGGACAGCATTCGCGACAATCAAGATCGCGCTGGATACCCAGTAGTTGGAGTCTTGGCTGCGCTCCATGGCGTTCAATTCCCTTAGCTGGCTCATGCCGTCCGCTTTTGCATCCCAATTGCCTGACTCCGACGATTCCCCCATGAATCCACCCTCGGTCGTCAGTCGCCAAAACACTTCAGGAATATATGACACTTTGCGGATAATTGTTTCCTAGAGCATCCTCGGTCCCTCGTTGCTGACTCTGCAGGTCCAGACCTCTCCGTGTCCCTTCAGTACCCTCGCCTGTCCCGCAGAGTCGCCTATCGCGAAAACGGAATTCCCCAGCATAGCCATGCTGGCCATTCCCAGCTTCGATGCCGCGTTCATCGCATCGATGATATGTCTGGATGCCATGCCAGACTGAAAAGCGAACGAGGCCGACAGCTCCATCAGCTTCTCGAGGGTCGGCTCCTGTAGGAGTTCGTCGACCTTCCTCGAACCGCTGCGGTTTATGGCCTTTCGTATTGCCGGATCAGCGAGCACCTTCTTCGTAAGCAACTTCTTTCCGATCACCGCAAGCGTCACCTCAGGCGTTCCCTTGATGCGTAGAACCTCTCCGATCGGTGGAAGGCCAGCCTTCTTTCTGATTGTGATTCCTCCTCTCCAGATTGCAGAAACGTCTCCCAATCCCGATCGGCACTGAATCTCTGCGATGTGCGCAGCCTCAAAGGCATCTTGCCTGGTTCTTCCGAGTAGATCGGCGAGCGCGATCGAGGCTGACAGCGCACCAGCAGCGCTCATTCCGAATCCCTGGCTCTGAGGAAGCTGCAGAGCAGTCTCAACCGTGACTTTCACTTTCTCGCTGCCTATCAAACGTCTGACAGCAGCCCTGGTGACCTCGGCCGTCGTCATCTTCCCATCCAGGTAGGTCAAGACACTCTGACTCTGACTCTGTTCGACACGGACGGACGACACTGCGCCGCGTGTCAGGCAGAGGCCAGCCCCTCTGGATCCAGTCGAGAGAAGGTTCTTTGTCTCGCATATCTGAAAAAACCCGGTGAGATGTCCTGGACAGAACGCCTTGGCGTTCATCACATCATCCTTACGACCTTGTCCAAAATCCTGTCGGCGACCTGGTGCTTCGTGCCTTCGAGGTCTTCGGCGTCCCCATTCTTCTCGACCAGGACGACCCGCGTTTTGCCCGGCTTCACATGCTCTATCTTGTTGGCGACGACCAGCGCACACCTCGACCGCTTGATCAGCATCAATGACTCTCTGACCAGTTCCTCGTCGCTTATCCTCGCCTGAGCTTTGAACCCCACGACAAGCCTTGCCTTGAGATGGTCGATGAGTTTCGGATTCCTCCTCAGTTCGAGGCTGATCTTCGCCTTGTCGGACGCGATCTTCCCTTGGACCTTCTTGGGCGAATAGTCCGAAACAGCTGCTGGGAAGAAGACAATGTCGAACCTCTTGCCTCTGACCATTCTGGAGAGATCATTGAATGAAGAGAACCTCTTGAGGCTCAAGTGCTCTGGCAGGTCAGCCTCCGATCTGCCCATCCAAAGCTCGACTTTCGCACCCCTTTCATGCGCGGCTCTTGCCAATTCTACCCCGGTCTCGCCGGAGCTTCTATTGGTAACCACTCTGATGTCGTCGATTGGCTCCTCGGTCGATCCAGCAATGACCAGGACTCTGCGCCCGAGCAAATCACGCTTGCCGATTGCCGCGATCACCATTGAGACGATATAGTCGATCGAGGGCATCTTTGCCTTCGACTCCTCCACCTTGGGACTGAGGAACTCCACTCCGAGCTTCTCCAGCTTCTTGATGTTCTCGAGCACGATCTTGTGGGTGATCATTGAGTAGTGCATCGCTGGAACCACGATGACTGGTATTCCCGTTCCGATCGCGGTTGTCGCCATCGTTGTCACTGGAGTGTCGTCAATCCCGCAGGCCATCTTGGATACGGTGTTCGCGGTTGCGGGGGCGATCAGCAGAAGATCTGCCTTGTCCGGGACGTCTCCGCAGAGTGACACATGCTGGACCCCTCCGTCGATGCAGGTGATGACTTCCCTGCCAGATGCGAATTCGAGTGCCCACGGATGCACGATCATCTGGGCATCCTTTGACATCACGACATGAACCTCCGCGCCATTCCTGATGAGCTCTCGGCACAGCTTCACGGTCTCGACGGCAGCTATGCTACCAGTCACTCCCAGGACGATATTGCGCCCTTTCAGTTTATCGCTCTTAGAGCCTCTTAGGTGGTCTGCTGGATGCATAACATCACTTGTGAGTCTGCCTGACCCTTTAAATCTTCCTCTCCTTGATGAGCCTAAGGACTTCCTCGACGACTGACTCAAGATTCTCGGTCCCGTCGAGCTTGACTATGGTCGAATCGAGCTTTGCCAAGCGGAGGTAGTTCTTGTGGACCTCTCTCAGGAAAGCCAGGCGTTCGAACCGGGAGAGCTTCGATCTCCCCTTTATTCTCCTCAACCCCAGCTCAGGCGGTATGACAAGGAACACTGTCAGGTCAGGGTGGATCGAGATCTTGAGATTCGTGTCGAGGAGCCATCTGAATGCGTTTCCCTCGAAAACGTCTTCTAGATAGGCAGTTTGGTAGGCGACCGTTGAGTGATAGTACCTGTCGCAGATCACGGTTCTTCGTCTCGCCAAGAGTCGCGAAATCTCTTCCGTGTGCTGAGCGCGATCGGCCATGAATAGAAGGGCGTCGGTGTAAGGGCTGACCTTGTGTTTATCCCCTTCACGAACCGCCCTGCCTATCCATGAGTCAGTCGGCTCCCTCGTCAGCACTGCCCTTGTCCCAAGCCTCTTCGCGACCAGTCTCGCGACTGAGGACTTGCCGCACCCGTCTATGCCTTCTAGGACCACGAGACCGCTCATAGCTTCCTGCTCAGATTGTCCAATGACCTTAAATAATCATTTGCTTTGGATTTAAACCTGGCCCTGCGGGCAGAGTATAAGTACGCACAAGCACTTTACGGGACAATTCAGGTGATACCTTTGGTAGTCGCTTATGTGCTGATAACCACTGCGACGGGAAAGGAGGGCTATGTGCTCGAGCAGATGCGCAAGCTCCCGGGGTTGTCAGAGGTCCATCAGCTCTTCGGTCAGTTCGACCTAATCGCACGGATGGAAACGAAGGATTACGATGTTCTTTGCGACGAGGTCCTCGGCAGAGTCCGGACGATCTCTGGTGTGACCGGCTCCAGGACTCTCATCTGCGCTCGGTTCAAGCGCGACTAGATTCCTGTTTCTTCTCGTATGCGCGCCAGCTGAAGATCATGTCCCTGGCAGCCTTGGCCTCATCGAGTCTGCGGCGTGCCGTGTTGTGTGGGGCGGAGTGCAGGAGCTCAGGCTCCTCCTTCAGGATCGATTTGCACGCATCTACGAACAGATCGAGAGTCTGCCTCGATTCCGTTTCCGTCGGTTCGATCATTATCGCTTCGTCCACGATCAGCGGGAAGTAGATCGTGGGTGCGTGGAACCCGTAGTCCAGGAGTCTCTTGGCGAAGTCAATCGTCCTCAGTCCATTCTTCTTCAGCGGTCTTCCGCTCAGGACGAACTCGTGTTTCCTGAGGTTGTCGAATGGGAGCTCAAAGTCGTCCTTCAGCCTTTCCTTGAGGTAGTTCGAGTTGAGGACGGCGTTCTCGGAGACTGAGACAAGGCCGTTGCCACCCTGCATCCGGATGTAGGCGTACGCCCTCACCAGTACAGCGTAGTTCCCGAAGAAGGCCCGCACCTTGCCGATGCTCTTGGGCCTGTTGCTCTCAAGAGAGTAGATGCCCTTGCTCTCAACTATCCGCGGGATCGGAAGAAACTCTTCGAGTTTCTTCTTGACGCCGACCGGACCCGCTCCAGGACCGCCTCCGCCGTGCGGGGTGGCGAACGTCTTGTGGAGGTTGAAGTGAACTATGTCGAAGTCCATCTTGCCAGGTGAAGTCTTGCCCATAATCGCGTTGAGGTTTGCGCCGTCGTAGTACAACAACGCGCCTGCATCGTGCAGTATTCCTGCAATCTCCCTGACGTTCTTCTCGAAAAGGCCGAGAGTGTTGGGGTTTGTCAGCATGAACGCGGCGGTGTCCTTGGATACGGCGGATTTGAGAGCCTCGACGTCAACACAGCCCTCCTTGGATGGCAGATCGAGCACATCGTATCCCACCATTGCAGCGCTCGCAGGATTGGTACCGTGCGCTGTGTCGGGTAGTACAACTTCTTTTCTTGTCTCGCCATTGGCTTCGTGGTAGGCCTTCACGAGATGGATGCCCGTGTACTCTCCGTGAGCGCCCGCAGCCGGCTGAAGCGTTACTGCATCCACGCCCCCTATCACACACAGCATCTTCTCGAGCTCGTGCATGAGCCTCAGGGCGCCTTGCATCGTTGATGGATCCTGCAGCGGATGGAGGTCAGCGACGGTGTTCCATGAGACGATCTCGTCACATATCTTCGGATTGTACTTCATCGTGCATGAGCCGAGCGGATAGAGGCCGTTGTCGACGCCGAAGTTCATCTGAGACAAGTTGACGAAGTGTTTGACTACATCTCTCTCTGGCAGGTCGGGAATCATCAGTTCCTTCCTCAAGACCTCTTGAGGAAGAAGGCCGCCGACGGTCGGATCGAATCCGCCCTCTTCAGATGGTTTCTCGCAATTCTCGAAAAGGATTGGTACCTCGTGGACAGCCTGATGGTATCTCATCTGATTGCCCCCAGTGCCATGACGAGTTTGTCGTGATCGGCTCTCGTGTGCATCTCGGTGGTTGCATAGAGGCTCGCGTGCTTGAGCTCTGGGAACATCTTGTCGAGCACTAGCCCGCCGTGCACGCCTCTGACTAGGAGTCCCTTGTGAATCTTCTCAGAGTCGGTGTCTGATGATACGACGAATTCGTTGAAGTGTACGGATTTGAAGTGGGGGGCTCTGTAGCCTTTGGTTTCGTTGATCCTCTTGGAGAGAGCGTGCATGTTCTCCACGTTCTTCGCTGCGATCTTGCGCAATCCGCTCCGCCCGACTAGTGCCAAGTATGCCGCCGCCGCGAGCGCAAGAAGCGCTTCGTTCGTGCAGATGTTGGAGGTAGCCTTGCTCCTTCGGATGTGCTGCTCTCTCGTCTGGAGGGTCATGCAGTAGGCTCTCTTTCCTTCGATGTCTGATGTCATCCCGATGAGTCTGCCAGGCATCTTCCTAACGTGCTCAGACTTGCAGCCGAAGATACCTATCATAGGTCCACCAAGGTTCATCGGCGTGCCGAAGACCTGCGCATCGCCTATGACGATGTCTGCACCAATCTCTCCCGGCGGCTTCAGAAGAGCGAGCGCCATTGGGTTGACGCCAGCAACGAGCGTCTTGCTGCCAACTGCGGCTCGTATCTCTTCCGCCCGGGATTCAATGGGTCCGAAGAAATTCGGGGTTTCGAAGTAGAATCCCGCCACATCATCTTTCATCTTGACCTTGAGGTCGGACAGATCGACAAGTCCCGTTGATGGGTCGTAGTTGACCTCATCTATTGTGATGTCGGCGCCTCTAGCATAGGTCTTCGCAACAAGCTTCTTCTCGGGGCTCGTGGCTCTGCTGACGAGGAACTTACTCCCTCCGGAAATCCTATGGCTCATGAGCACCGCCTCGCCAAGCGCGGTCGAGGAATCGTACATGCTGGAGTTGACGACATCCATGCCTGTCAGCTCTGCCATGAACGACTGGTACTCGAACAAAGACTGTAGCATCCCCTGGCTTATCTCTGGTTGGTATGGCGTGTACGATGTCAAGAACTCAGAACGCGAGACAATGGCTCGGACGGCAGCAGGAATGAAGTGATGATAGACTCCCGCACCCAAGAAGGTCGGTTGCGAGGAAGCTGGGATGTTACTCGACATCAAAGCCTCAAGATCCCTCTTGAGTTCGAGTTCCGAAAGCCCATCGGGCAAGCGCAGTCCATCTATCCGGACCTCCTTCGGGATATCCACGAAGAGATCGCTGACCGATTTGAGCTTGAGATACTGGAGCATCTCCAGAGAACATTCGGAGAGTGCCATGGGTCGTTTGATTGAGTTGCTACTCTAAATCTCTTTTCCTTTAACTCGACCGCGCTTTGTTCATGGAGATGAGGGGGCGGGATTGGAGTCGTTCGACAAATGCGGGCATGCTCTCGATGTCCTTCACTTCCTTCTTGGAGAGGATACCCAGCTTAGCCCTGACATTCTCGTTGGCAATCACCCCATTGGCCAACAGTGCTTCCTTCAGCATCCTTGCCAGCTGACCACCCTTACGGTCCCAGTCTGTCAAAATGACCGCTCTTTTCGTCGTTCTTGACAGATTCTCGGAGAAATTGAATATCGAGTTTCCCTTTCCGAGCGAGATCACGTTCCTTGTTATCCCCATCCGCTTGAGGGCAGCGATGTCTCTCAGCCCCTCCACGATTATTGGTGTCGTCTCGCTGAGATCTTGGAGTTGTGAGAGGACCTTCTCGATCTGCTCCAATCGCTCCTCAGGAGAGAGCAATCACAATTCCTCCAGAATAGCCGCTGCCCTTTTCGCTGTCAAAGGTACAAAGATGGTCTTGACCGATGATCGTCCTCCGCTGAGGATCTTGATGGACTTTCTGGGAACGGAGAGTTTCTCAGCCAAGAACCTTACTAGTTCTTCGTTCGCCTCTCCTTCTCTGGCCGCTGCTGCGATCTTGACTCGGAGCGCTCCCCTCCACCGGTTCACTCCCACAATCTCTGACCTCGAGGCTCCAGGCGATGCATCAATTGTGAGAGCGCATCCAGACTTATGCACCCTCGCAAAACTCTTTCGTGTCATCTGCCGCTCCTCAGGACATAATGACCAGGTGTATTATTCCTTGTTGCTCGCAGTTCACAAGCATCAAATACGTTAATGATGTATGCTTGATTTGATGGCGGACGAGCGGGGGGACATGAGCTACGAGGACATCATGGGTCTTTTCAGGCAAGAGAACAAGTCGTCGCAGCTAACCAAGGTGGATCCCTCGCTCTACGAGAGGATAGGCGCATACATCAAGACAATTAGGAAAGAGAGCGAGCGCGAGCTTGCCATGAACCCGATGTCACAAGCTAGCATGATGCTCAATGACCAGCTGAAGAAGGCGATTGACAAGGCCAAGAGGGTCTATGAGCTTAGACAAAGGAAGATATCACTTCTCGCCCTTAGGAAGGTCGCAGGGGACAACCCCGATACTGGCAACCTGACCCCTGACGAGCTGGTATTGTTCTCGAGTCTCACTTCAGTCCTTGGCGCGCACAAGGATTCAAGGGCCGATTTCGAGGAGCTCGGACCTCGGTTCACCCAGCCGGCAGATGTCGTAGAGTTGCCAGACGTTCCAAGCGCGAAAGTGTGCGAGAAGAAGGAGGAGCAGGTTCCGGAGAAAGGACAACCCGAGGAACTTGTTCTGGTCAGAGTCCTTGAGGACGTGCCAACCTTCGCTGGAGTCGACAAGGACTATCGGCTGCGGAGGGAGGACATCATCTCCCTCCCCAAGGGTGTCGCTGGCACTCTTGTGTCTCATGGGAAAGTCAAGTTGATCGGGTCAGCCTAGGGCGAACGGTCCGCTCGCGTGTCCGTGTTCCGAGACTTCGATGCCGATGTTCAGTCTCGAACCGCGCACCTCTTGTTCGACAGTCTCAAGAGCTTTCTTCGGGGTGTTGTTTTCCTCGCTTAGATGAACAAGCACGATCTTCCGGGTCCTTTTCGTAGACGCCTTTCGCGACAAGACGCCCGCATCGTCGTTTGACAGGTGGCCGTGATCTCCATTTATGGCTCGCTTCAGGAAATCAGGATAGGCTCCTGAAAGCAGCATGTTCTCATCGTAATTCGCTTCGACGAACATGATGTCCGAATCGGACATCTCATTGATGACGCTGGGAGTGACGCTTCCAAGATCCGATGCGATGCTTGCCTTCTTTGAACCGATCGTGACCGAGAATGCGACAGGTTCTGCGGCGAGGTGCCTCACCTTGAATGGTCTCAGGTGCAAGTACCCTATTGCGAGTTCTCTTGAGGGCGTTATGGGGACGGTGTCAATTCCCTGGAGCGGCGTGAGCGCGAGTGTTCCGCGGCTCCCATAGACGGGTATGCCGAATTCCTCTGCGAATCGCCTTGCTCCTCGCACGTGATCCGTGTGCTCGTGAGTCAGGATGACGGCATCGATTTGCGACGGTTCTGTGCCGAACAACGACATCCTGCGTTCGAGTTCCCTGCACGATATTCCCGCATCGATGAGAACTCCTCTGCCGCGGGACATGGCCAAGAACGAGTTGCCGCTGCTTCCACTGCTGAGAACTGAGACAAAATCCTCGTGCATCCAGCTCAGCAAACGCAAGGGTCGGTGATAAACCCTTTGATTTCGGAATGGGACCAGCGGAAACAATATCTCTTGTTCGCGCTTCAACTTTTCTTAAATCATTCGGCATCCCTTTATCTAAGCGAAGGCTATTGTCCGGCCGCTGGGAAGCTGGCGAAGAGATTTCCGCGTGCAAGAAAGAAGGCCGCCACGCACAGCTAGCTTCCCGCAATCGAGGTGATGCTCCATGGTTTCCAATAGACAGATGTTGAAGGTTCTGGAAAAAGGTGACGTGGAGGCGATCCATAGCGCAACCCTAGAGGTTCTAGACAGGACTGGGGTTCTTGTCAACTCTTCAGAGACGCTAGACCTCCTCTCGAAGAACGGCATGACCGTGGACAAGAAGACTAAGATTGTGAAGATGCCAGAATCGTCTGTAATGGAAGCGGTCAGGAGCTGCAAGAGGAATTTCAAGTTCCACGCTCGCAGCGAGAAGAATACAATCGAGGTCGTGGACGGAAGAACGAAGATGGGTCCTGGCGCGGAGTGCGTATATTACATCGACCCCGAAACAGAAGAGGCCCGGTCCCCGACCCTCCAGGACGGAATACTCTGCTGCAGAATCCTCGATGCCCTGGATTCAGTGCAGATCGCTTATGTTCCGGTCTACGCGAGCGACGTCCCTGATGGTGTGCGGAGCCTTGTCGTGATGGCAGCGGGCATAATCAACTCCTCGAAATGCACCTACGGGGGCAGCACGAGTCGCGCCGATTTCGAAATGGCCTTGAGGCTTGGAGAGGCGATTCTCGGAGACAGAGAGAAGTTGAGAAAGACTGCATTGTTCTGTGGCTACATCGACCCAATCAGTCCTCTCGCTCATGAACACACCATGCTAGAAGCCTTAATGGGCTACGCGAGCTGGGACATGCCGGTGTTCGTGACTGTGATGGCGCTCGCTGGTGGTACAGCCCCTGCGTCAATCGCTGGTCTCCTCGTTCAGCAGAATGCAGAAGTCCTGAGTTCGATTGCCATAGCGAAGTGTGTGACCAAGTCCCCCAAGATAATCTACGGATCGGTCTCATGCCCCCTCGATATGCGGACAGGTATGTCGGCGACTGGGGCGCCCGAGTTCTCGCTAATAGGCGTTGGCGCGGTCCAGCTCGCGAAGCACTACGGTCTTCCAAGCAACATGGGGGTCCAGAGCGATTCCAAAACGGTCGACGCACAGACGGCCTACGAGAAATCATTCGCGGCTCTCGCAGCAGCCTCCGCTGGTGCGGATTTCTCGGACCTCTTCATAGGGTCAACAGAGGCCTTCAACACATACTCTCCTGTTCAATCGATCATCGATGATGAGATCGCATCGAACGCGTTGAGGTTCTCTAGAGGCATTGAAGTCAACGAGGAGACACTGTCCGTTGATGTGATTGCGAAGGTCGGGCCGATGGGTAGCTTCCTCAAGCAGAAGGACACTCTGCTCAGGTTCCGGAGGGAGCACCTTGCGCCGAGACTCTCGGACAGATGGACCAGGACAAAGTGGCACGAGACTGGCTCGAAGGACGCAAAGAAGCGGGCGAAGGAGAGGATGGTCGAGCTCTTGAACTCCCATCATCCGGAGCCGTTGGAGACGGAGATCAAGAAGAACATCGACAGCCTGATCAAGGAATACTCGAAGAGCTACGGCGCCGACGCACTTGAGAAACGTAGCTGCTGATGCCAGGCCCGATCAGCTCTGACAACAGCTCAACGCAAACCCTTTGTTTTTGAAAGCGCAGTCAGGATATCGCAGACGACGGAAAGGAAGTGTGAGATATGGGAGACTTCGCAGAGAGGTTCAAGATACAACCCCCGATGAGCATGATGAGTGAGAACGACAAGCGAATGATACACGAGGCCGCGCTCGATGTCATGGAGAATCTGGGCATCAGAGTGCATAGCCTGAACGCCCGCAAGGCTCTCAAGATGGCAGGGGCAATCGTGAGCGACAAGAGTCCTGATGTGAGATTCCCGCGGGATGTCGTCAAGTCCCTTATGAGCAAGGCTCCTCAGACCGTTGTTCTCGCTGGGCGAACGAAAGAATTCGACCTTCCTCTTGACGGAACCCACAGCTACTACACGACCGACGGCTGCGGTGTGTCTGTCTGGGACTCACAGACCGGCACAAGGAGAAAGCCCGTGCTCGAAGACATCAGAAAGACGACGGTCATCAGCGATTATCTTCCGTACGTGAGCATCTACGAGCCGATGGTCGTGGCATCGGACCTGCCTGAGAAGATCCATGTCGTTAACGGGATGAAGGTGGCGATGGAGAACACGCAGAAGCATCTTCTTTCGGAATCCACGACGACGGTGGATGAGGCGAAGGCACAGGTGAAGATGGCGGCCGAGGTCGTCGGAGGTCTGGAGGAGCTAAGGAAGCGGCACTACATGTCAGCGATGCTCTGCACGATGTCTCCGTTCATGCTCGATGGTACCGCTACCGATGCGGCGATGATCTGGGCTGAGAACCACGTTCCTATCCACATCACCGGCATGGCCCAGGCGGGCATCAGCGGTCCCGTGACCCTGGCTGGCGACCTCGTCGTCAACCACGCCGAGACGCTCTCTGTCGTATGCATCATGCAGGCTCATTCCCCTGGCGCCCCCGTGTTGTACGGTTCGGTCCTGACCAGCATGGACCCCAGGACCGGTTCCTACATGGGGGGAGCGCCCGAGAGCACTCTTCTCTGTTCGGGTGCCGTTCAGATGTCGAGATACTGCAAGCTGCCGAACTCGGTAGGAGGTTTCGGCTCCGGAGCGAAAGTCCCTGGAGTGCAGGCCAATATCGAGAACACGACAATGGCGATGGACTGCGCCAGAGTCGGTGGTGAGGTCGTGAACGGCCTCGGTGTCCTCGATGGCTCGACCTTGCTGTCGTACGAGCAATTGCTGCTGGACCACGAGATCGCGCGCATGGTCATCAAACTGTTCAAGGGCTTCGACGTGAATCAGGAAACCCTCGCGCTCGACATAATCAAGAAGGTCGGCATAGGCGGAAGCTATCTTTCGCAGTTGCACACGCTGAAGCACACGAAGGAGATCCTGATCCCGATGCTCTGGGACAGCGACCCCTTCGACATGTGGGTCAAGAAGGGCAGGAAGGATCCTATGACCGCCGCGTTGGAGAAGACCAAACAGATACTCGACACCCACAAACCGGTCCCTCTGGACGCTTCTGTGTCTAGAAGGATTGACGGCATTGTCAAGGATTTCGCAAAAGCCTAGGCGAATCCCTTGCCAAAACCCTTTGATAATTATTTCATTTTTGAGATTAATCGAGTTGCCATGTCCCGCGAACTCCCACTCGCCCCTCGCATCATCTCGATGATGTAGCGTGGGAGACCCTAATCGATGCCCATCGACAGGCCCAATCTGCAACCTTGCCAGACGTCCCAGTCGGATTTCCCGCCCACGATAGCTTTATTAATAGTGACCATATTCTGCGCTCCTGCGGGCCTGTAGCTCAGCTAGGTAGAGCAACCGGCTCTTACTTCGGCTCTGAACGGGGTCGTGGGAGACACCGGTTGGCCAAGGGTTCGAATCCCTTCAGGCCCGCCATCAATATTCACCGGGAGCGGGAAATGGCTGCAAAACACCTGTATTTTGTCGGAACTGCGGGCTGCGGCAAGAGCACTCTGACGAACGCCTTCTTGCTCTGGTTGCAGAACCAAGGCTATGATGCGATCACTGTCAATCTGGACCCCGGAGCCGACACCCTCCTCTACGCGCCTGACGTCGATGTCCGCGACTGGATCAAGCTGTCCGAGGTGATGCAGGAATACGGCCTTGGGCCGAACGGTGCTCAGATCGTCGCGGCTGACATGCTCGCGCTGAACATCAAGGAAGTCGCTCAGGTGGTGGCCGGATTCGACACAGACTTTGTCCTTATCGACACGCCCGGCCAACTGGAGCTGTTCTCTTTCAGGCAGAGCAGCAGGCTCGTCCTCGAGGAATTGAGCGGGGAGGCCGCGATGCTGGTCTACCTGTTCGACCCTGCGCTGGCAAAGACTCCGAACGGGTTCGTGTCCTCGCTGATGCTTGCGGCAACGGTCCACTTCAGGCTCCCTTTGCCAATGATATCCGTTCTCGCGAAGGCGGACGTGCTGTCCGATGCGGAGAAGGAGAAGATCGCAGGGTGGAGTGCGGACTACTACGCCCTGTTCAACTCACTTCTCGATGATTCGATCGACAGTCAGACCCAGATAAACGCCGAGTTTCTGCAGGCCCTTGAGACGGTTGGGGTGGCGAGGGCGCTCACACCTGTGAGCGCGGACTCCGGGGAAGGACTTGAGGACATCTACAGCCACGCTCAGCAGGTTTTCGAGGGCGGAGAGGATTTGGAGAAGCACGCCTAGTCAGACTCTCTTGTCCCTTGTGGTCAGACGGACCGCGCGGAGCACTTCCAGCCCTGTCGGCGACAGAGATAGATGGACCTTGCGGTCGCGCACTTCTGATATGAGCATTCCCTGCTTCTTCAGTTCGCGAACAACCCTCTCGGCGGACTGTTTGCTTGATGGCGCCATGCCCGTGATGAGATTGCCCAATACGGGGTTCTGCTCACCGATCATCTCGACCAACCTGACTTGGGAAGGGGTGAATCTGTCCCTTGCGGTTGCGTCTCGCAGTATCGGCAGCTTGGTGATCCGTTCGTCGATGTGGAACGTCTCCACGCCAACACGGAATGCGGCGAGTAAGGCGGCGTCCCCAAGCAACTTCGATCCCCCGCTGATGTTCAGCACGACATGGTTCTTCCCACTGTCTCCGTGTCTGGAAAGGATCTCAGATACTCCGTCTACCAGCGCCATGAAATCGTCTTGATCCACTGTCTCGAAGTCGATGATGTGTCCTGCCATCTCCTCGAGATTGCTAATCCTGTTGAAAGCATCAGATTCCAGAATACTATCTTCCCCGGCGAGCACCAATTTGTCAAATGGGAGCTGTCTCATGGCCTGAAGGACTCTGTCTGCATCCTCCGGTCCGAAAGTGGATATGAGGACTCTCACTCGTCATCACCAAGGAGAAGC
>Ga0315268_10001362_pt1 | contig 28024 bp, 29 predicted proteins | sample C1_top_MG_FD_204535 | JGI IMG/M metagenome (GOLD analysis project Ga0315268, IMG submission 204535) | Sediment microbial communities from Yellowstone Lake, YNP, Wyoming, USA - C1_top | ecosystem: Environmental > Aquatic > Freshwater > Lake > Sediment | place: USA: Wyoming | collected 2017-08-01
AGTTCTTCACTGCCGTAGATTTCGACAAAGATATCGTCCAGTGATTTTCGCGTCGGAGTAAATTTGCCTACCCTCACACCTGCATCGATGATTTCTCGCAATATGTCTGCCGAGTTCATTCCGCTTTGTACTTCCAATTTAGAGTTGGAATCACCCTCCTCGATGATCCTGTACTTATCCGATCGGGGAATCTTTCCTTCATGCTCGATGTGGATCACAATGTTTCCAAATTCGTCTTGAACTTCTTCCACCGTGCCATAAGCACGACTTACTCCATCTCTAAGTAGGATGATTCGATCACAGAGTCGCTCGACTTCCTCCATTTGGTGAGTGACCATGAGAACCGTTGAACCGAGTTTCTTCTGGGCATCGATGAGGTTCATCAACAAGCGCCTATTTACTGGATCAAAACCCTTTGTCGGCTCATCAAGGATGAGTAATTCGGGGCTGTTCATGATGGTCACACCGAGTTGTATTTTTTGCTGCTCGCCACTAGATAATTTATCTACGGAAATCTTCTCTTTATCTGCTAGATCTACTTGTTCGAGGTAGTCGACGGACCATTTGTGGGCCACCTCTCGATTTAGCCCCTTCAATTTTCCGAAATAGACCATGACGTCGATGACGGACTCTTTCTTGTATAGACCACGCTCTTCAGGAAGGTAGCCCAGCTTAATTCCGTTTTCGGGTCGAAAGGCTCGTCCATTTATCTGCAGGGTTCCTTGAGTGGGCAGATAAATTCCCAAGAGCGCTCGGATTGTCGTTGTCTTCCCTGAACCGTTGCTGCCAAGAAGTCCAAAGGTCTCACCTGGATAGATGTCGAAGGAGAGATCACGTATTACGTTCTTTTTGCCAAAATCCATTTTAAAGTGGTCAATATGAACCAGGGGCGCGGCTCCGCTCATGGCATCTACGCTAGACCTTCAGTCGCGGTAGGTGCATCTTGAAACATTGTTCAATGAGTTTATCTGCGCCGGGGTCGGAAATTGAGTGCGCCGAGCACCAAGAAGCCGTACATGATTATCAGGGCAGGAATTGTGTTCCAGTGTTCCAACGAGCTCCTTGATGCCAGATTCACTACTGCGCTGAGGGCAGAAAGGATCAAGAATATTCTTGCAAGGAGGTGAGTGGTATTGGACCAGACTCCGCCTCGTTTGAATAGTCGGATAAGAAAGAAGAATTGGAAGATCACCACCAACGCTTCAACCCCATAAGTGAAGCGGAGCAAGCCAGAGAAAGTATGAAGTTGGCCGCCAGCGACTCTGGGAGCCACGGAAATCTTATTGAGTGCCACGGATGCCATTAAATAGAACGTCCACCCAAGAGAGGCAAGTGCGGCAACGAGGACGATTTTCTTTTTCATGGTTTTCCGTTTCTCATGATGGACGATCAGAACCTACCTCAAGCAGTCCACGAAAGGACATCTTTTACGACCTGGACTTCTTTTCGCGGGTACTCATTCCAGAGGGGAACTAGGTATCTCTCCGAAATGTAAAGTAAATCCTTAGCTGCATCTTCGGGGTTCTGGGCAAGGGCGTCAGCAAGTACCTTTCCGATTTCGGGATGAACGAATTCGAATCTTCTCGACACATCCAGTCTGTCTAATCTTTGGTCCTGCGGGAGCCTTCTTGTAAGTACCTTTAAAAGAGCGGTTGCGGCTGTTCCTCGAATTCCTTGCCCGGCCGTTAGTACCTCACCCCGTCTGGCGCGACCGACTTGAATAACCAATACTGATAAAAAGTGTCGAAAATCTGCAAGGTCATCTCCGACCACTGCTAGAGGTAGTCCGTTACTGGCTGCCGCAAGTGCTTGCGCTATGTCTTCATTTCCGTATGCAAGCCGATGGTGATTCACCGTGCACGATCGGAGCTCTTCGACATCAAAGATTGCGAACTCAAGGACTTCCCCGGATGTGTAGAGCACCTTTAATCCGTGTTCAGTCTCACGAAACCAGAAGGCAATCGACTCTGATTTGGGCAACCAAGTCAGATCTTTTCGCAGCGGCTCTTGCTCGCCGTTCTCTGTGATCACAAAAAAATCGTGGTCACTCCATTCGTCAACTCTTTGCGTTTCTGCGGTAGAACCAACTAGCACTAATCCGATGATTTTAGGGTGGTTAATGCAGATATTGGTGAGTGAGTCTGAATACTCAACGAATCGGGAGAGCGTGTTTTGTGACGTCATTGGAGAATTTTAGTGGCGCGCGTTACTCATGTCTTCATTTTGGTGCGACTCTGTACTACGGTGACGTTATGACAACGGAGTCACCTATGGCAACAGCGCTTGCCCAATTACGGCGAGCGGTAGATCAATTAGAACTTTCGGAAAATGATTGGAAAACTCTCTCAACGCCCAGACGAATCCTTGAAGTAGCAGTACCACTGCGGCGAGATGATGGCAGAGTCGAGATTTATAAAGGCTACCGAGTTCAATATTCCACGACTCGTGGCCCATCAAAAGGCGGAGTTCGCTTTCATCAGGATATTGATTTGGATGAGACCGTTGCTCTGGCAATGCTGATGACCTGGAAGTGCGCACTCACGAATTTGCCCTATGGCGGCGCAAAGGGCGGAGTGGCAGTTGATGTTCGAACTTTGTCACTCCAAGAAAATGAACGACTGACCCGTAGATACACCTCAGAGATTCTGCCAATCATCGGACCAGAGCGTGACATTCCCGCACCAGATGTTGGCACTGATGAGCGCAATATGGCCTGGATGATGGACACCTATTCGGTTAACGAAGGCTTCGCCGTGCCAAGTGTCGTTACCGGAAAGCCGATAGTCCTGGGAGGTTCTCTAGGTAGGAATTCGGCAACAGGGGATGGTGTGGCCATTTCTACTCGAGAAGCGCTAAAAATACGGGGAATCAATCCGCAAGGCGCAACTGTGGCAATCCAGGGTTTTGGCAAGGTGGGTTATTGGGCCGCTGTTGCCCTGGAGAAGATGGGCTTGAAAGTTGTAGCAGTCAGCGATGTAAGTGGCGGAGTGACTGGATTCAAATCCGTTGATGACGTTTTTGAATACTCCAAAGTCAATGGCACGGTTATTGGCGCTCCTGGCACGGACCATCTCACCAATCAGGAACTTCTGGCATTGGATGTCGATGTACTTATCCCAGCTGCTCTCGCAGATTCGATTACCCATTCTACGGCACCGAGCATCAAGGCGAAGATAGTTGTTGAGGGAGCAAATGCCCCGACAACGCCTGAAGGGGATGCCATTATGAATTCAAATGGCATTCTCGTTGTGCCAGACATCTTGGCCAACTCAGGCGGCGTAATCGTTTCTTACTTCGAATGGGTCCAAGATAAACAGAATTATTTCTGGAGCGCAGAGGACGTTCGCGAAAACCTCAACAAGATTTTGATGAAAGCCATCGTCGAAGTTGAAGATTTGGCTAAATCGAAGAAAGTGACGTGGCGCGAGGCAGCGCACATGTTGGGTGTTGCCCGAGTTGCGGAAGCGCACAGACTCAGGGGACTCTATCCATGAGCGCCGAAACCAATGATTGGGAGTTCGAGACTTTACAGATTCATGCAGGTCAAACTCCCGATCCAGTCACTGGTTCCAGAGCTCTTCCCATTTATCAAACAACGGCATATCAATTTCGAGACACTCAGCATGCCGCAGACGTCTTTGGCATTGCAGAAGCTGGATATGTTTACACGCGCATAAACAATCCGACCCAAGACGTCGTCGAGCAGCGTCTGGCTGCTCTAGAAGGTGGCGTTGGCGCCCTTCTTGTTGCATCTGGAATGGCTGCCACTGCGATTTCGATTATGAACGTTGCACAAGCTGGCGACCATATTGTGGCAAGCTCACACGTTTATGGTGGAACTTACAACCTATTCAATTTCACTCTGCCTAAATACGGAATTGAAGTCACCTTCGTTGATGACGCGCAAGACATGGATGCCTGGAAAAGGGCGGTGCGCCCCAATACAAAGGCGTTTTTTGGCGAAGGCATTTCCAACCCCCAAGCGATCATGATCGACATTGAGGCGATTGCGAAGGTGGCCCACGATGTCGGCGTGCCATTCATGGTTGATAACACCATTGCCACTCCGTATATAACTAAGCCAATCGAATATGGCGCCGATGTCGTAACCCACGCAGCAACCAAATTTCTCTCCGGCCACGGGACTGCCATGGTTGGCGCCATCATTGACTCGGGAAATTTCGATTATGCGAAGTATCCGGAGAAGTTCAAGGGCTTCAATGAGCCTGATGAGAGTTATAACGGCTTGGTTTATGCAAAAACATTGGGTGTCGGCTCATCTTTCGGGGCCAACCTTGCCTTCATCTACAAGGCACGGCTTCAATTACTTCGGGATATTGGAGCATCGGTTTCGCCCTTTAATGCCTGGCTATTGGCGCAAGGCTTGGAGACACTGAGCCTGCGGATGGACCGCCATGTCGAGAATTCCCAAGCAGTCGCCGAATGGTTGGAGAAGCACCCCAGTGTGGAGCGAGTCAGCTATCCAGGGCTGTTGTCTTCTCCCTTGCATCACTTGGCAAGAAAGTACACGCCAAAAGGCCCAGGTGCTGTTATGTCCTTTGAACTCAAAGGCGGTTTGGAAGCTGGACGCAAGTTCGTTGAGGGACTCAAGATGTTCAGCCATGTTGCCAACATCGGGGATGTTCGATCGCTTGTGATTCACCCAGCTTCGACGACGCATTCGCAGTTGAGTCCCGACGAGCAGCTTCACGCCGGAATCACTCCCGGAATGGTCCGTTTGAGTATTGGCTTGGAAAACATCAAAGACATAAAAGCCGACCTAGAGTTGGGATTTGCTGCGGCCAAGAAATAGGGGCTAATTTTCTTGGCGAATCGGCAAGGGGATCCGATAGCGAACCTCTTCAAGTTGGTGTCCATCGATATCGGCCATTTTTGTCGCGCCGTCCAGTTCAAAGCCTCGTCTTTCATAAAACGACCTGCCCCGAATATTGTCTTTCAATACCCAGAGTGAGAACCAGGCAATGTTTGTGGGAATCTCCTCTGCCATACTGAAAAATAAAGCTGACCCAATTCCAGCTTGCCAATAATCAGGGCTGACATAGATTGCATACAGTTCAAAGGTTTCCTCCGGCGACGTATCTTCGTCCCTAGATGGACCAATGCTGGCAAATCCAACTATCTCATTTTGGTCATTTGCAGCCACATAGCTTTTTCCCTTGGAGGCACCTGAGAGAATCGCGTCCCATCTCAATTTTCGATCTTCCCAACGGAGTACATCCAGCCATTCATCAGGAAGAAGACCACGGTATGCGCTCTGCCACGAACTCGTGTGAACTCGGGCAATCCCTTCAGAATCGGCCAACTGAGCCGGTCGGATTACGAAGGAATCAGGCATTTACGTTGAAGAGATGACTCCAGTGCTCAACGACTGGAGGGTGGGCAAAGAAGGGTCCAATTATTTCGCGCCATTCAGTGAACAGGTTTGATTCTCTAAAGCCGACGGTGTGATCTTCCAATTTATCCCAATGAATGATGAATGTGTAAACACTGGGGCGTTCTACTCCTTTGAGAAGTTCGAAATCGCGGAACCCATGGGACCTCGACAGGATGGTAGTGGCCGCAACTTTGATCGCGGCTTCAAATTCGAGCAGCCGTTCGGAGTCGATCTCTACATGTGCAATCTCGGTAATCATGGTCGGGCCCCGCTCCTAGTTACGTAGTCTTATAAGGATAAATAGATAAGTCCAATGATAACGATCACGATGCCCGTCCACCCACCGGTGGTGATTGACTCTCCAAGCACTATCGCTGCGAGCAAGGTCGCGGTAGCAGGTTCGGCCAAGATCAAGGTAGAAGCAGTGCTTGCACGGACCTTTTCGAGACCATATGCATAGGCTATATAAGCCAATGCAGTGGGAACTAAGCCCAACCAGGCAATCATCATTAGACCTTTGGGAGTCACAATCCAATGCATATTTCCCACGAAAAGTAATGGCACGGAGAGTATTGCCCCGAGGGCAAAGATCCTAAACATGGCATCTGTGATGCTCACACCGCTTGTTAGAGCCCGCTTACTTGCCACCGCAAAGATCGAGTACGAGGCGCCCGCACCGATTGCGAGAAAGAATCCGCGGACGTTGAAATCGGATAAGCCTTTGGACGTACTTAAAACAATAATTCCCAAAGTGGTGATCACGGTGGCGAGGAACCAGCGCCTGGTCGGCTTTTCTCGATTAATCAGATATGCCACCACCCCCGTTAATGCCGGGGCTGATCCAAGGGCGGTGACGGTACCGATCGCTACACCGGTACTTTTTACGGCCGAGAAGAAGGTGATTTGGTAAAGCGCCACACCAATCGCACTTAGCCAGAGATCCCGACGCGCAATCTTCGCTAGCGACTTTGTCGCCGACCTATGAAATAGATAGAGCAACAGTGAACCGACTATTAGACGCGCGCTTCCTACTGCGAGAGGGGAGACACCTTTAGGGCCAAGTGCCTGCGCCGTGCCTGTCGTTCCAAAGCAGATGCCTGCAAGAATTAGCGAGGCGTTACGTTTGCGCAGATTCGACACGTGCGCAGTCTAATTGCTCGTTAATGCATCCAGGGCTTCTGGAAGTTGGGACATATGGTCAATGATTAAAACTCCCTTTCCTTCAAGTTTCTCTCGGGGTGTAAGGCCTCCTGCATAGGCGATTACTTTCATATCGGCAGCAAGGGCTGCGGTAACTCCAGCCCAACTGTCTTCCACGACTATGCAATCAGAGGATTTATGACCAAGGCTTGAAGCAGCAAACTGGAAAAGGTCCGGTGCTGGCTTACTCCTTGCCACATCCGAGGCACTGAAGATTCGGCCTTCGAATCGAGGTAGCAGACCCGTCAGACCTAGCGAGAAACGTATTTTTTCATGTCTTCCATTTGAGGCAACGCATGTTGGTCCCATGATGGCATTAAGGGCCTCAACGATTCCTTCAACTGATTGCAGCTCTCGCTCAAGAGACTCCCGATAGAGGTGATCAAAGGACTCCTCCCAATTATTGGGTAATTTTCGTCCAAGATGTTCTTCGACAACTTCTACGAAATGTTCATGGGATCTACCAACGAATCGATCAATAACTTCATCGCGCGAGATTGCCCAACCAAGTGTTGCAAGAACCTGCTGGTCAATTTGGATATACAAGACTTCGCTGTCGACCAGCACGCCGTCGCAGTCGAAGATCACTAACTGGTTGCACATAGAGGAGATACTACTTTTTGAAAAGGTCACCCAAGTGCGTGTGTTTGAAGTTGTCGTCATATTTAAGTCCATATCCCAAAAGGCGATCCATTCCGATATGGGCCAGCCAGATTAAACCGATGGCCGATATGAGGGGTCTGTGGTTGTGCCAGCTGTAGAGTGCTATCAGCATCGGGACGAGATAGATATGGCCGATGTTGTAGATCAAAGCACCTAGTTGGGTCGATCGCGCATAACCGACCATGAAGACGTCTGGAACAAGGAGAAGAACCGGCACCCACCACCAGTGTTGATGCGTTGAACTAAATAGGAACAGCGAAGCGATGAAGAGAACTACGCCTTCAATTCGCAAAAAAACCCTTGGTTTTCCAACCACGTACATATTGCCTCTTTCTCGCTAACAGTGTTAGCCTGAAGTTATCATGGCTAACACCGACGGCCCAACTAGGGAAAGAATTCGCGTCGTTGCCTACGAATTGCTCAAAGAAAAGGGCATCGCTGGGCTGTCCATGCGCGCTCTTGCCGATCGATTGCACATCAAGGCACCGAGCCTCTACAAACATATTTCTGACAAAGACGAGATCATCGCCGATCTACAGGCCAGAGGTTTGGAAGAGTTTGCCGCCGCCATCAAGAAAGCTGGCAAGAGTCGCAAGGCCAAAGCTCTCGCGTACAGAAAATGGGCGCTAGAGAATCCGCACCTCTATGAAATAACGGTATCCATCCCGCTATTGCGTGATCGACTACCAGCCGGGTTAGAAGACGGCGTGACCAAGATGATTATCGAAATTACAGGCAAAGATCATGAGCATGCGCGCGCAGTATGGGCGTTGATGCACGGGCTGGTAGATCTGGAAATCGCAGGACGATTTCCAGAAGACGCCGACCTCGAATTAACGTGGAAGCGCGCAGTGCAAATGATTTGATCAATTGTGGCTTGGAAAAATGTGAGGGGCGAGATTGAGTCCCACCCCTCACTCCTTCCAACACCCTTGGAAGGATTCCTGACTTCTACCCTAGAAGGTCGGGTATATATCCATAGTTGTACCGCCCGTACCCGTGTAGTTTGAACCCGCCGACCACGTGACGTCATTTATTAGCGGCTTAAATTGGAACGTTTGCCCAGCAGGGATTCGCTCCAATTGGTATTCCCAGACATCGGCAGCGGTATTTCTGGTTTCCATCGCCTGAGTCCATCGGAAAGGATCAGTGTCTCCACGTAACGTGATTCGATTTCCGTATCCGACGTTGTAATGGATTCGAATCGTGGTGATGTTGCGGGCAGGTGGCGTGTACGCAGAAACCGGCGTACCTGGTACGTAGACCTTCGCCTCATGCTCACCCAAGGAGACAGAAATCTGTTTCCCGGTGACTCCACCGGCCTGAACTACAACCGTGTCGCCCGTGTTCATGAGATTTGTGAGGACTGTTCCCACAGTGATGGTTGATTCGGCACGCAAGGGGATTGTGCGTGTTTGGGTGTTCCAACTGTCCGACAGAATTGTCATCGCTTCGGCACCCGTTGTGTCGACTCGACGGGAGAAACCGTAAACCGAGGTATCAGTCCACATTTCTCTTTGCGTACCAACTTGAAGCGCAGGGTAAGCCTTTTTGATGACATTAAGCCTCTGTATGTGCTGGTAGATCGTTCCAGTTTCACTGAAACTTGAAAGATCCTTGCGATTATCCTTATTTGCGATCGGTACTTCGTAAGGATTCATATTTCCGTTGTCGGCCTGTTCGGTCCCGTAATAAATAACCGGGATCCCGCGGGCAGTCAACAGAAAGGTAAGTGCGGTACGGAGTCTTTGATAGTTATCGCTCGCTCGAGCCAAGAATCGTGCTCGATCGTGATTGTCTAGGAATGTCTCTACTCGATTTACGTGCGGATACAAGTAATCCTGAGCAAACAGCCCACTCAGGTTATTTAGATTTCCATCCGCAGAGAGTGCGTCGCGAGCGGTGAAGAATGTTGGAAAGTCGAGAACGCCCCATTCATAATTTTGATACGAAGAGACGTAGTTAACATTTCCATCAAAGATTTCCCCGAATGTAGGAACTCCCATTGTTGCCTCGAAAGACTGTAACCACGTTTGCGGAATGCTACGTGCAGCATCGACGCGGATGCCATCAAATCCCACGCCTTGAACCCAGTCTTTATAGGTGTTCTTCAGGTAGGTGTCCACGGTCGTATTGGATTGGTCAAGATCGTCGAGCCCTCCAAGATCGCAGACTTCCAGTTGCGCTTGTGTTTCAGTCCCATCGAATTTGCAATCGCCAGCGTGATGAAACAGCGACGAATCGTTGAGGGGTGCTGCTGGCGCATAAGTGGTTGGGCTGTATGTCGTGCTCGTCCCCAGCAGATAATCGGCCGTGTGATTGGGGACAACGTCCAAAATCATTTTGAGCCCGAGTGCATGTGCGGAGTTAACGAGATTTTGTAGATCGGTGCGAGTTCCAAAATGTACATTTGGAGTCGCATAGTCGTTGGTGAAATAACCATGGTAACTAGCTTCAGTTCCATCTCGACTCAGTGGTTGTTGCTTTGAAACTGGGGAGATCCAGATGGCTGTTACACCTAGATCTTTTATGTACTGGAGGTGATTTGTTAAACCTTGCCAATCGCCTCCATGATACATACCTAGATTCGATGGATCGTAATCACCGTATCCAAAGTTGTCATTCGCCGTGTTTCCATTAGAGAAACGGTCTACGAGTACTTGATAGATGACATCACCTTCGGCCAGAACTCCAGGTGAGCCAGCGGCGACAAATGCAGAAGCATGTGTCGAACCTTGCGGAACTACGAGAGTAATCGCAAGAGCGAGTACAGCAGCCAGTCGCAGTGGGACTGAACGCTTTTGAATTCGTGCAATAAATCCTGAACGCATAATTTCTCCGTATTCTTATCTTTGGGGGGAGTATTTATTTATGCCATGCACTTTTTTTAACTGTGCTTGTGTTTCCTTTTAGCGGTGCTATTTCGGACTATGAGCGTTGGCCTGAAGGCAATATCAGGGGTAGCGGTGGAGGAGTTTTGAGGGGAGTCCTCCGCAGTGAGCCATGCTGCGACGTAATCTGAAATCGCATCGATGGGTTGCGCAACAGTTGAGAGTGAAGGGAAGACCCAACGCCCTAACTCGATTCCATCGGAACCGAGAATCGATACATCCTCCGGAACTGAAATCCCTTTGGATTGGCAGTAGTTCATCGCACCGAGAGCGGTCAGGTCGCTCGCGCAAATGAGGGCGGTGATGTCTGGGTGTGATTCCAGTAATTTCCCAGCGCCGATAACTCCGCCTTCGACACCCCACTCGCTATGAATTGGATAAACAACGGCGCCGGGCACTGTTGCGATCATTTCTTGAATTCCAGAAAGACGAAGGTGGGAGCGGCTTGAGGTGGTTTCGACACCAGTAATGAAACCTATTGAGCGGTGTCCAAGGTCCAGAATATGTTGAGCAGAGATTCGACCAGCTGCCCATTCGTCGTCTCCGATTGCAGGGGCGGCAAGATCGTTAGGTGCGCCGTTGATAAAAAGTAATCGAGCGCCGTGCTCGAGAAGTGCTTGATAGTGAGGCAGATGCTCAGCGGTATTTGCGGCCACTGATGAGACAAAGATCAGGTTTGTGATTTGACGGGTGAAGAAACCCTGCGCGTGTTCTCGTTCGGCACTCGCTAAATCGCCAGTGGTGCAGAGGACGATGGCCCAGCCAGCGTCACGGGCTTTTGTTTCGATCGCCTGGGTAATTTGAGTAAAGATCGGGTTCACGATGTCTGGCACGAAGAGCCCGGCTAATTTCTCTGGTTGTGACGGCTCTGGTACTGAGAAAAGCAACTCTTGCATTGCTTTTTCGACCCGTTCGCGAGTCTTCGGACTGACAATTTCGGCGTTGTTGAGCACTCGGGAGGCGGTAGCAACACTTACCCCAGCAAGGGCTGCGACATCTCTAAGGCTTGCCATGGCGGAAATGTATCATGTTTCAGACTCTTGACACATGTTTCATTAAAGCCTACTTTTCGAGTACTAGTAACTCCACCTCCGAAGAAGGGAAGCTCGTGATGAAGCTCACTCATCGCAGAATCGCTTCGATCCTTAGCCTGGCCGTTTTTGCGACGGTCTCTCTCAGCACTGGGTCGGCGATCGCCGCAAGTAAGGCAGTAAAACCAGTAACAATTCAATTCTGGAACTACTGGGACGGTGGAAACGGACAGGCACTCAATGTCCTCATTTCCGAATTCAACAAGAAGAACAAAGACGTAATCGTCAAGCCAGTCACCTTCCCTTGGGGCGACCTACTTCCTAAACTCCAGGCGGCCATCGCAAGCGGTACGACACCCGCAGTTGCGGCCACGGACATCGCATGGATGGCCAACATGAATCAATCGGGCAAATTGGTTGATTTAGGTGCGGCCATGGGCGGCATTAAAAAGGCCACTGGTGATATCTACCCTTCGTTGCTGACCTATGGTCTGTACAAGGGCAAGTTGCAGTCTCTGCCAGCCAGTACTAACAATCTATCTCTCTTCTACAACAAGGACCTCTTCCGTAAGGCCGGTCTTAATCCAAACAAGCCACCTAAGACGTGGGCTGAGATGCGCACTGACGCTATGGCGATCAGCGGGCTCGGCAACGGCATCCAGGGTATGGAAATCTATGTCCAACCAGGTGAAGGTTTAACTTGGCAGTTCCAGCCTTATCTCTGGCAGATCGGTGCAGGATTCTTGAACAAGGCCAACACCGCCCCCACATTCAATTCTGCAGCCGGAAAGACGGCTCTGCAATTCCTGGTAGATCTCATCAATGTTGACCATGCAGCAACTGCCGGTCAATGGGGCGCTTTTGACAAGGGACAAGCCGGTATGAGAATTGATGGTTCATGGATGGTCGGCGGATATCGCGATAACGCTCCATTTGAATTCGGAACAGCAATGCTGCCAATTCCAGATGGTGGCGTCCATGCAACCAACATGGGTGGCGAGCAGATCATGGCATTCAAAGGCAAGACTGCTACACAAGCTGCGGCAATCAAGTTCATCAAGTGGTTCACTAGCGCGCCAATTCAGGCACGTTGGGACGTAGCAACCAACTTCATGCCAATTAGCGACACCGTCGCAAACAGCAATGTCCTTTTGAAGCATATTGCTGAAGAACCTGCACTCAAGGCCTTTATTGATCAGCAGAAATACGCATATGCACGGCCAGCAATCGCAACATATCCCGCGGTATCAGATGCTTTCTCGAAAGCACTTGAACCTGCCTTCTACGGCACCGTGAGCGTGTCTGATGCTTTGGCCAACGCCGATGCAGCAGTTCGCAAGGCTTTAAGCGGTAACTAGACCAAAGTGGAACTGCCCCAAACATGTAGGTTTGGGGCAGTTCCCTTCTCTTGCTAGAGATGCAATTTCCCAATCAAGGAGGCAAAGGTGCGGAATCGGCAGGCGCGAACCGCATACTTTCTTATCGCGCCGGCTTTAATACTCTTCATCGGCTTTACTGCGTATCCTTTTATTTGGAGCGCACAAATCAGTCTTACAAGTTGGGATGGCCTCAACGCCGTTAAGAAGTTTGTTGGTTTTCAGAATTACATCAATTTATTTAGTGACAAAGAATTTAGACAATCACTATCGGTGACCACGATTTACACAATTTCAGTTACGTTGATCAGTACTGTCATGGGATTCCTCATTGCACTCATGTTGCAGCGTAGGGGCAAGTCATCCGTTATATATCGAACAATCTTTTTTTCACCTGTCGTGACCGCAACTGTTGCAGCTGCCGTTGTCTGGCAACTTCTATTTGATCCTTACGTAGGAGTCATAGACCTCGGCCTAAGGGCGCTACATCTGCCAGCCCCTAATTGGCTGAGTGACACTCATTGGGCCCTACCCGCGGTGATTATCGTTGGAATTTGGAAAAGACTTGGATTTGCAGTCATTGTGTACGCCGCGGGACTAAGCAGTCTGCCGGTATCTTGCTATGAGGCTGCCGAATTAGATGGAGTATCTGGGTGGCAGAAAGTTCGCTATCTGACAATACCTTTAATGCGACCCGTAACAACTCTGGTTCTCATTACTGGCTTCATCGATGCCATTCAGGTGTTTGACCACATATTCATCCTAACTTCGGGCGGTCCGATGGGTTCGACGAATGTAATGTCTCTTCTTCTTTTCAATCAAGGCTTCAAACTTTTCCGATTAGGTTATGCATCGGCCATTGGTTGGACACTATTCATGATAATTCTCGTGTTGACCGTTCTGCAGTGGCAAATCAGACGCAGGCACGAAACATGAGAACTCTCAAGAAGATAGCTCTTCGAGTGGCGGATCACTTGACTCTTATCGCCATTTCATCCGTTGTGATTTTGCCCTTCGTCTGGATGATCACTACATCTCTAAAACCACCGAAGCTTGCCTTCTCCGCGCCATACTTGATTCCCACGCATTTCCATTGGCAGAATTTCGTAAATGCTTGGCATGAGGCACCCTTTAGTCGCTATTACCTCAACTCAATTGTTGTCGCCGTGTTTGTAACATTCGGCCAAGTATTTACTAGTGCTCTGGCAGCCTACGCATTCGATAGATACGAGTTCCCGCTGAAGAAGACCTTGTGGTTCACTTTGCTTGCTTCAATGATGGTGCCTTTGCCGTTATTAGTTATTCCTTCATTTCAGATAATTCAGCATTTACATTGGGCCGATAATTTGGTAGCCCTGATCGTTCCGCGATGTTGGTCGGCTTTCGGAATACTGCTACTTCGCCAGTTCATACATTCAATTCCGCGTGATTTTGACGATGCGGCGAAGATGGACGGGGCGAGCACCCTTCGAGTTATATGGAGTGTGATTATGCCTCTTGCTCGACCAGCCGTGGCGACGTTGGCACTATTCGCCTTCCTATTTGCCTGGAATGATTTCCTCTGGCCCCTCATCGTCATGAACTCTCCTGAGCACTTCACAGTGCCTCTAGGAATAGCTAACTTTTCGGGTAAATACGGCACTAGATGGACCCTGTTGATGGCGGCCACCGTATCCGCGACAATACCCGCAGTTATTGCCTTCTTGGCGATGCAAAAATCGCTAATTAGAGGTTTAGCGTCTGGTGGTATTAACGAATGAGCCAAGAAATTGTTCAGTCCGCAAATTCTGATCGCTTGGATTGGTACCGCAAGGGAATGCTGTACCAAATATTTCCTGATCGCTTTGCAAAAGTGGGGCAGGGTAGCGATCGTGTGCTCGAGCCATGGGGGAGCACCCCTACTCGGGAAAACTTTTTTGGCGGCAACCTAGCTGGGATTTCTTCCAGACTTCCTTACTTGCACCGGATCGGCGCGGCAAACCTGTACATCAACCCAATCTTCTCGGCACCTTCCAATCACCGCTACGACACACAGAACTATTTTCAGATTGATCCTTTACTGGGAGACGAGAATCAGCTTGCCAATTTAGTCACCCAGGCAAAGGTCTCTGAGATGGGACTTTTGTTGGACGGTGTTTTCAATCATGTTGGCGATCAGTTCCACAGTTTTGTCCGGGCATTGGAGGGAGATCAGTCAGAGCGTGAGATGTTCAATTTCGTCCAGAACTCCGATGTTTATCAAACCTGTGGTGGTGCAGATTTCCTTCCTAAACTCAATCACAACAACCCACAGGTTTTGGAAATGATCTCTCAAGTAATGTCTTATTGGGATGCATTTGGGATCAGAGGTTGGCGACTTGATGTGCCATGGAAGATTAGGGACGAATTTTGGCAAGAACTCCGGCTCTTAACGAAGGATCTTGCTTCCTCCGAACTTTGGCTGGCCGAGGCGTGGCAACAGTGGGGGTTCGCCGCTGATTTTCAATCAGTCACCAATTATTTCGCTCGTACGCGTCTTGTTGATTTTGTCTCCCGGCACGATGCCGATGCCGAGGATTTGGTGATCGATATCGAGCAATGGTGCCATCTGCGTCAGGATCCTTCGTTGATTACAAATTTTATGGGAAGTCACGATACTTCCAGGCTGGTTAATGAGTGCGGCGGATCGTTGCGCGATGCTCAGATGGTATTGATTCTGAATCAGTTTCTTCCTGGAGTACCCGCTCTCTATTACGGCGATGAAATCGGATTAACTGGTGATAATGACCCAGATTGCCGTCGAACCTTCCCGCTGGTCTTCTCAAAAGAGCAGAGGGATTTCTTGGCAGTTATTGAACCCATTCTTGGGATACGGAGAGAACATCGAGCCTTAAGTCACGGAAATTTCTCTGTGATCGAAAACCGAAATCGGACTTTGATCTTCAGGCGTCAATATGAGGACTGCATATTTACGGTTGTAGTTAATGCTGGTGATCTGCCCCAGCAGGTTTCAACAGAATTGGCAGGAAATCTACGAGCAATTGTAGGTGGAAAGGTGAGCGGAAATTCCGTTCCAGGCCATTCACTTCTAATTGCAGGAGGAATTGATTGCGCATGCCACAAACCGTAGTAAATACGAAATCTCAAGAAACTAGTGAAAAATATTGGTGGAGTGACGCTGTCACTTATCAGATCTACATCCGATCCTTTGCAGACGAAAACGGAGACGGGATCGGTGACATTCAAGGGATTATTAGTCGACTTGAGTATCTGAAGGAATTGGGTGTGGATGCAATATGGATAACTCCGTGGTATCCATCGCCACAACATGACAACGGTTATGATGTTTCGGACTTTATGGATATTGATCCAGACTATGGGACTCTTGAAATTGCTCAGGAGTTGATAGATAAAGTCCACCGACATGGACTTCGAATTATTATTGACATTGTTCCCAACCATTCAAGCAGCGAGCATCGCTGGTTTCGCGATGCCCTTAATTCCGATGCAGGTTCACACGAGCGCAATCGCTATCTATTCAGGGACGGAAAGGGAGAACACGGCGAGGAGCCCCCAAATAATTGGCAGTCTGTGTTTGGTGGGCCGGCATGGACTCGTGTTTTAGAAAAAAATGGGGAACCCGGCCAGTGGTATTGCCATATCTTTGCTCCGGAGCAGCCTGATTTCAATTGGGAAAATTCAGAAGTCAAAGAGCATTTCATCCAAGTATTGCGGTTCTGGCTTGACCGAGACGTTGATGGATTTCGAGTGGACGTGGCTCACGGACTTGTTAAAGCAGAAGGACTTCCCGATGCGCCATTCCAGGAACACTTCGGTTTACTTGATTCGCGAGATTTTCCTTACTGGGATCAAGATGGAGTACACGAGATTTATCGTGAGTGGCGAAAATTGCTGGATTCATATCCCGGTCAACGCATGGCTGTTTCGGAGGCTTGGGTGAATCCACCTTCTCGATCTGCTCTTTATGTAAGACCCGACGAGCTAGCCAATACCTTCAATTTCGATTTCTTAACCGTGAAGTGGGGACGCGAATCGGTTAAATCAAGTATCGATCGCTCAATTGAGGGAATGACAGCTGTCGGAGCGCCAGTAACTTGGGTTCTCAACAATCACGACGTCGTCCGTGCATTCAACCGCCTAGAGATGGATTTTATTGCGGAGGACAAACCAAAGGATGAAGGACGTCCCACGGAAACAGGTCATTTTGATCTAGAGAGAGCAAATAGCAGAGCTCGCGCCGCGGCAATGTTGATGTTGGCACTACCAGGTGCTGTCTTTCTCTATCAGGGCGAAGAACTCGGTTTACCGGAAGTCATGGACATTCCGATTGAAAGACTGCAAGACCCAATCTGGAAGATGAGCGGCAATAAGGAACGGGGCCGAGATGGCTGCCGCGTTCCGCTTCCATGGAAAGTTTCAGAACATGGAGCTTTTGGATTTTCAGCAAATTCAAACATCACTCCCGAGCAGTCTTGGCTACCTCAACCCACGAATTGGGGTGCCTTTTCCGCAGAGAGCCAAGAGGATTCGGAAAATTCGATTCTTCACCTCTATCGCAGAGCGCTTGGAATTCGAAAGACCCACCCATCGCTCAAGAGCTCGCACTTTAGTTGGGTGGATTCCTCGAACGACTCGTTTGCATTCACTCGGTCCGAAGATAAATCATTCCTTTGCGTGGTGACATTTGAAGTCGGTAACTCCGTTCCTCCCAATTACACAATTTTACTGAGTAGCCAGGGAATTGAATCTGGGCATATCCCACCGAATTCAACAGTATGGTTGCAGAGTCTCAGTTGAGACTGTTCATGCATCTTGGAATTGTGCGACACTAAATCCGAAAAGAACTGAGAGATCTAGTACAAAGATGGTGAGTGCCGAACTCATAAGCAAGAGAACGGATCCACGGGTACCATCAAAGACGAAGATGTATTCCAGCAACCCGGCAACAATGCCCTCCGCCAAGAGGGTCCATCGCGCAACCTTGAAGAATGACTTCCATGCAAATACTGGGATTCGTGACAGCAACACCATATTGACTAACAACAGAACTCCCGCAAAGGTGATCATGATTGTAGGAAAGGTCATTGCAACATGTGTCGGAAGGTGAGCGGCCACGAATACTCCACCGATGACCATAGAGGCCAATACAACTACGCAGATTTGCGCGATTGGTGGGAGTTTACGCTCCACTGACGGGGCGCCATGTGTCATCGTTGCGGTGCTCATAATGTTGCAATCCTTGTCATGATTACGAGGATGCCAGCCTGCAAAACGCCGGTGATTCCGGCGGTGTAGAGGAATCTCTTCATAAGCTTTCCAATTCTCTCTCCGTTTGGATTCGGCTTCCTTAGTTCAAACAAGACGGCGATGTTGGCGGGTTCAAGAATCCCGATTGCAACTACGGCGAGTGCGCCGACGATGATCATCGACGCGACAATCCATCCGTGATGTTTGTCGGATGAAAGTATGAATCCTTGGTGTCTGGCTAATTGAAAGCCTCCGGCTAAAGTCATGATGACCAATGTCGGCATAAGGACTACCATTTTCGGCATTAGCCGTTTGGTCAGTTCGATGCGAGATGGAATCGACATCGTTCCCAATATGGGACCCAGGACGAAGCCAAGGAACAGGTCGATCGCTGTCCACATGCCGCCGCCGACAACGTGGTAGAAGTCGATAGCCCAAAGTCTGTTTGTGGTAATCGCGACAACAAGACCGACTAGAACTACAGCAACGATCGGTAGGGACTTCCGTGGAACAATCTCTAATTTTGTTTGTGCAGCAGTATCTGTATGAGTCATGATCTCCACTCTCCTTTGGAGAAGAACTTTTCGGGAACTTTAACCTAAGCGACGGCAAAAAACGCGAAATTGGCTACTTTGAATTACCCTCAATAAGGGGGCTCTTGATGTCGGGAAAGGTGATCGGACGAAGGTGCGCTGACAGATGTTGGACTTGCCATTCTCGTTCTGTGTTGGCCTTGTTTGCATTTTCTGTTGCATTTGAGATGGCCTTAAGGGCGTAGTCAGCGGCATGCCTGGCGTGTTCAAACATATGTGCGGTTGCGACTGCGTGACCCGCCGAGCGGGCGGCGGCCCGAGCCGATTCTTCTTTGGCTTCGCGGGCTGCAGCATGTGCAGCAACCGAGGCCTTTCGGGCCTGGGCTACTCCGATTTCACCATGTGCCCAAGCTCGTGATGCCTCGATTGCTTGCCTGGGCCGCTTGTCAGTTGGAGCGCTCTGCTCGAAGTACTTGATCACGCGCTCTGCGCAGTCAGCGGCCCACACTGCCAATTCCCTGTGATCCTGCTTGTTCAATTTCATCGGCCCTGACTTTCTGGGTCCCAATACTACGATGGAGTTCATGGAGGTTTCCGAAAGATCTGAATTCCTAAAGCGCGTGCTTACCGTGGCTTTGTACGCCTTTGCAATGGCCTACCTCGAATCCGCCGTTGTGGTTTATCTTCAGCGCGCACTATCTATGACTCCGTTGACTCTTTTCCCGTTACGTGACCAGACATCACTCGGTGGTCTCGGGACAATCGAGGTGGGTAGGGAAGCTGCAACTATCTTGATGCTTGCGACCGTGGGTTGGCTGGCCGGGCGCACATCGCTTGAACGACTTGCGTGGACTTCGGTTGCATTCGGTATTTGGGACATTGGTTATTACTTCTGGCTCTGGGTTTTCATCGGTTGGCCAACCAGTTTGGGGACCACTGATCTTCTCTTTCTGCTGCCAGTTCCATGGGTTGCGCCAGTCGCGGCGCCGGTACTCGTCAGCATCGCCCTGATTGGTTTTGGCCTTGTCATTGCTCAACGGATCAGAAGGGGAGAGGCACTTAACCTCAAAGGCAAGAATTGGCTGTTGCTTATTGTTGGCGGAATCGTGGTTATTGCTAGTTTCACTCTTCAAGCCGGACGCATCCGTAACGGCGCCATGCCGTCGACTTTTGCCTGGCCAGTTTTTGCCATTGGAATGGCGATCGCTATTACCGGTGTTGCGCTACTGCGCAAATCAGATTAGAAAAGGTTGAATGTTGGCTCTTCATAGTGCCGGATTGACCTTAGTTAGAGACAACTTTCGCGGAGGCGGGTTAGGGTATACGTGTGGCTCGACATGTAGGAAAGTTCGGCGCATATGTGGCGGGTGAGCCGTCGCGGCTTCTTGTCCCGAGCCGACTGGCGGGACCTCGCAGGCAACAAGTCTTTGGCGGTCTGACCGGAGCCGAGTTGGTTCGTTCCAAAATTGCTTTGGAGGTTCGACTTGGTGATCTTCTCCCTGGAGATCGTCTTCCAGACGCCGGAGTAATATCGCAAGCGTTAAGCGTGAGTGAGATTACGGTTCGCAGGGCGTTGGAGATAATGGACCAAGATGGCCTGCTCGAACGTCGAAGGGGCAGAGTCGGCGGTACTTTCATTTCACAAAAGTGGAACGCGGTGACGGCTGCCATGCGAAATGATGAACAGGCTAGGCAACTTGTTGATTTCCAACTCGTGCTCGAGTGCGGATTGGCGGCACGTTCTTGTGGTGAGATTGATCAAGATGATCTAGATGCTCTTGCCGAACATATTCAGCCAAGTAACGCCAAAGCAGATGCCAATCTCTTCGCGCTAGCGGACGCACATTTTCACCTGGAGCTGGCTAAAGTGCTGGGTGGATGGCGCGCATGGGAGCGGCAAACAGACCTGTTGGGCAAACTCTGCCTACTTCTTCCCAAGCCTCCGACGGATGTTGCCCTAGAACTGAACGAGGCGCACTCGCAACTCCTTGACGGACTTGCAAAAGGGTCGATCGAAATGTCCATCAAGGCGATCAAACGTCATGCAAGCTGTTGGCCGCCAAGTAACAGCTTGACCGCAAAGAATTAACAAAACTCTAACGCCGTTACCGTTGACTAATAGATCTCTGTGAACTAATTTACGGCTACGTCGGAGAAGGGTCCCTTCCTCGGCCGCTTTAGAGCCGCGACCCGTATCCCCGACAGCGCCGGTGGCTTATTTACCCAGTTTCACAAAACGGTGACCCAGTTGACCGACAAACGGTCAGAATCGGAGTTGATATGAGTCAGAAGGATTCAAGGCCCCTGTTTTCGGAGTCAAAATCCCCAGCCCTTCCCGCCCATGAGCCACAGAGATTACGGTCCGGAGCCTTGGGAATGATCGACATTGCCGCTGCAACTATGGCAAATATCGGACCGGCAATGAGTTTCTTTTTTGGGTTTTCGTTCTTGGCAACGACTGCCGGAGTCGCCTCGCCTCTGACAATAGTTGTTGCTGGAATTGCAGTAGCCCTGCTCGGCAACACCCTGGCTCAGTTTTCGCGCGCGCAACCCTCTGCTGGTGGATTTATCACCTTCGTTGGCAAGTCATTTGGCCCCACAAGTGCGGTCACTACCGCCCTACTTGCCGGCTTGGGGTACATCATCGCGATGGCCTCCGTGATCGCGATTTCCGGAGGGTTCTTCTCGATAATTCTTAAGCACTACTGGGGATGGAATGTCCCTTGGATTCTTTGGACCCTCTTGTTCACTGGATTATCCGTGATCATGATGGTTCGAGGTGTCGCAGTTTCGACTCGACTTGCCGGCATCTTTTTTGGATTTGAGATGGTGGTGCTAGTAGTTGTTTCAATCGCTGCCATCATTAATCATCATGCGCATCTCTCTTTAACGCCTTTTGAACCCAGCCACATAACGGGTGGTTTCAGTGGCTTAGCCGTCGGCTTCCCTCTCGCAATTTATCTTTTCATTGGCTGGGAAAACTCCGCCGCGCTAGCTGAAGAGACAGATAATCCACGGCGCAATGTTGGCCGCGCGATTTTCTCCTCCGTTGCAATTATGTCTGTGAGCTATGTTCTTTTCGCATACGCAACGGTCACCGGCTTCGGTTACGACGTCGCAAAACTCGGTGCTTCTGAGATCCCATTTATACAAGTTGCGCAGGGCATCCTGGGTGTTTTCGCCTTCTTTGCTTATCTTGCTGGTCTCACATCAACTCTTGGTGCGCTGATCGCGGGAACAAATTCCCAAGCTCGTCTGGTGTTCAACGCTGGTCGCGAAGGTCTACTGCCATCTTTCATGGGCAAAGTTCACCCTGTTCGCAGAACGCCAAATAATGCGATCTTTACCTTCGTGTTCATTTCGCTTCTGATTATTGGCGGTTGGGGACTTGGCCATATTGTGGGTGGACACACCGGAGCGATGGATCCAGTGGGATTCTTTGTTGAATCTTCAACGATGGGAACGATTCTCGTTCTCCTTGTCTACCTGGCTTCTAACGTTGCCTTGCCTTTTTACTACAAGAAGTACCGACCGGCTGAGTTCAGTGCGATTAAGCACGGACTGCTTCCAGCCCTTGGCGTAGTGGCAATTGTCGTTCCGCTCTACTATCTTGCGAAACCTGGGCAGCCATCGCCGTATAACTGGTTCCCTTTCGCTGCATTAATTGTGCTCGTTGTTTCGGTCCTGTATGCCATGTACCTCACCCGGAAAGATCCATCTCTGGGTGAGCGCGTTGGCTCTATTGTCGCCGATTCTGAATAAGGAGTTAATTGGGATGTTCGCCTACTTCAAAGTGAAGTAAACGGTAAATCCAAAACTGGTTTGGCTAAGCGAAGAGACACCTCTTGACAATCAAGAGGTGTCTCTTCGCTTAGTAATATATTTTTCTAATTTAGAGTTCGGTGACATTGCTTTGAGGCATACTTCGAACCATGCCCGATTTAATCTCCTCGGTTTCTGATCTGATCAGAGAAGCAGCAGATACTTGCCTGCTGCCTGTATTCGGAAAGCGAGAGGCAAATCCCCACGAGAAGTCCCCTGGTGAATGGGTTACCGAAGCCGATAAAGCAAGCGAAGCCTTCCTCGAACCGGCCTTACGTTCTTTAATCCCGGGTTCGGTCGTAGTGGGAGAGGAAGCCGCATCTGCTGATCCAAGCTTTCTGAATCCACTCAAGGATGAGAAAAACGTCTGGCTCGTAGATCCTCTGGATGGGACGGCGAATTTTGCCGCAGGAGTCTCACCGTTCGCCATCATGGTTGCATATGTCCGAGAAGGCCTGACTGTGGCTTCTTGGATTTTTGATCCAATTTCCAATCAAATGTCTGTGTCTGAAAAGGGTTCTGGATCTTGGATTAACGGTGCTCAGATTAAAGTCGATGAACAGGGCAAGGATCTAAGCCAGACACATGGGGCAGTATTTCGCCGATTTCTTCCGCTCGAGTTAGCCGAACACGTGGATCACGTGGCGGATCAATTTGCCGATCTCAATACAGGTAGTACATGTGCCGGTTTTAACTATCCGGCCGTTGCTCAAGGATCTATTGATTTTGTGTTGTATTGGAGAACGCTGCCGTGGGATCACGCTCCGGGTGTCTTGTTTTTGCAGGAAGCCGATGGATATGCGGCGCGATTAGACGGTTCTGCCTACCTTGCATCTGATCATGCACGACCGGGTTTACTTGTTGCGCATAACAAGGAGACTTGGTCAAAGGTTCAATCGACTTTGCTTATCTGATACCTCAGTCACGGGGGTGCCCATGCAATACTCGGCCATGCCCAGGGCCGAATTCAGCATTCGAACCCAACCAGATGAATCATTTAATGATTGGCTCGATGACCTAATCGAGAGATGGGGCAAATACCGATCGGCTTCCGGCCGCATGAGTGAGGAGGGTGCTCGACAAGCAGCAAGACGAATTACAGACAAATTATTACCGAATGCAAATCACACTATGAATCAGCGGATCCTTGAAATCTTACGTGGAGACCGTGTTGTCGCCGTATTTTGGCTTGAAATAAAGGCTGCGCGCGGATTCTTATATGATTTGGTTAGCTATGAGGCCGAATCCGAGAGTCAACTTCTCTCCCTGATCGAGGAAGCGGCTTGTTCATTCGGGGCATCTGAGCTCAGGGTCAATGTGTTTTCATCAAATGAATTGCTCGTTCGCCTTACTCGAGATGACTCATATGTAATTTTAAATAGCCAGATGTGGACGTTGGATGATGCCGAACGATTACGGCCGACTGATACGTCCACCGTTGTTTTGCGTCCCATGACCACCTCCGAGTTCCCTTCCTACTATGAAAGTGAGGTTCTCCTCTACGCAGATGCAAAAGTCCTCGCAGGTAGAGCAACTCCCCAAGAGGCAATGGAAGAATCGATTCAGGAGATAGCAAAGCTATTGCCAGATGGACTGGAATCCAAAGGGCAATACATATTTGTGGCTGAAATCAACAACGAAAGAGTTGGCACTGTCTGGATTGAAATTAACCTAGAAGCCGAGATTCCCAGAGCATTTGGTCTAGATATCGAACTCTCTCAGTCACTTCGTGGGCAGGGACTCGGTCGAGCACTTCTACTTGCAGCGCTTGTAGAGTGTCGAAAATTGGGAGCCCGCGGGCTTGCACTCTCAGTATTTGGTTACAACTTTGTCGCACAAAATCTTTATCTCAGTCTTGGTTTTGAGGTTGTTGAAGAGATGAAAAAGAAAAACTTGTAGCGAAATTTCATAAAGACTGGGTGCGGGAGATCTGTTAGATGCTGGTCGTGGCTGCATCTAGAGACTTCATGCAGGAGACAACTCGCTCCGCGACGCCATCGACCAGTAGGTGAGGCAGTGTGCCGCCGAGCCTGCGGACTGAGTCAGTAGAAGAGGCCTTTGCAAAAGCATCGGGAGCTTGTTCGATTACCTCTCTCGCGCGATATCGGACAGACTCTTCAGGGATACCTAAATCGGATGCCAGGACCTTCCACACCGATGGTCTGACATCGACTCCATAACCGCTGCCAAACTTCATCGCGAGCTTCATCTCTTTCTTTTGGAACGGGTAAGGCAGTGCGGATGAGATGTCATAGAGGGGGGCGAGAACAACGTCATTACTTCCGATCAACAACGAGTAGTTCTTGCCGTGTGCATCGGTTGCGCAGATGAGCCAGTTCCAAACTAGAGCGTCTAGGAACTTCTTTATTGAGTCAACACTTCTTGTTGCCGGCAGAACAACGCGCATCAAGTTCGCAATGTCTTTGGGAGACGGTCCGCCGCTTTCTTGATATTTCTTTAATGGATGTAGTCCCAGCGCTTGGCACATGTCTTCTTGGTGTAGACGGATCTGCTCACCACTAATTTCTGCCCTGTCGTAACGTTGTACGAAGAGTGCGGTTTGATCTTCGAAGCTGTGTATTTCTGTAAGTACCGCGTTGATACCGGCGTTTCTTGCTGCGCTGAGGCAAAGGTGTTCGTTTAGGTCATGGGAATCCAGCCCCTTGATCGCCGGTTTGACTATGTGGGTTGTCGCTGTTGTACCGCTTGGGCGCCCCCACCTTTTCCCGTTCCAGAGCAATGCTGTTTTTGACTGTGCTCCCGCAAGACTGAACTTGCCGGGAGGATTGGTCCCTAACCAATTTGTGGAATCCACCTTTAGATTGCGAATCAGCGCAGCCATTTCGGTATCGCTCAACCAATCCGTGTGATTTGTCCGAGCGATAAAGTCATCGATCCGTTCAGGCCTAACGAAGGAGAATGCCCCAGGACAGTCTTCACCGATGGGGGATCCGAGCAGCCCAAACGGGTTCCGCTTTCTTACGCCAAAATCTATCCGCCACTTTTCTAGAACATTCGGATCATCTGGCAGCAAACCCAGGAGCCAGTTTTCTAATCCAATGCCTTTGTGTATGGGATTTTCGAGCGGCATCATCGTGGATAGTGGTACGGCGCTGACATCCGCACGGTAGGCGTCATCGAATCGGATTTCGAGTTCTCCATCAGAGTGCAGGATCAACTCGCCAACTACATGATTTTGGTAGAGGACGTGAAGGTTGTTAGTGGTCATTTGTGCTGATCCAAGACTTCGTTCAGATCAATCTGTAGCAGCTTCCGCGATCCCTTTGTATTCACGTCTTTTTCTGAACTCATACTTTCCGGGGGTGTTCTATCGACGATTACCAGGTCTAGTCCCAATGTATCGATCAACCGCAACACGAGTTCTAATTCTGCTTTGGCGCTGCCTTGCTCGAATGTCGATATCCATTTTCTGGAGACCCCAACTCGAAGTGCGAGCTCAGTTTGGGTTAGTCCCAGCTCATGTCTTCTCGCGAGCACTCTAGCTCGAATGCTGTTTATAGACCGAATTGTCTTCACTAATCGAATGCCGCTATTCGAACTCATCGGATACCCTCCCTTGTAACCACTTGGTATCAATAGTCAAACGTAACCACTTGGTTACAATATCCTAATGTAACCACTTGGTGTTAATACCCTCATGTAACCACTTGGTATCAGAAACGATCTGAGAGTTCCTCCTGGGAGAGGGAGTGTTGGGCCAGCGCTCTGGCCCGTAAATATTCTTGGTTTCAAGCGGGAGACATCTGTCCTCGATGTCTGGAGACATCACAAGAGTGCGGGAGGCGGGACTTGAACCCGCACGTCCGAAGACACAGGTTCCTAAGACCTGCGTGTCTGCCATTTCACCACTCCCGCAAGAGCGTTGATCCTTTGGTCAGGATCGAGTAGCCCCAAGGTTAAGGGCAATTGCGTTATATGCCAAAACCAGTGGCCTTGCCCGCTAGTTTGCCGATGCTCCACGACGAGAAACGGCATCTACACCTGCTGATACGAGAAGAACGATACCGGTGACGATGTATTTAATGCCCGCTGCATATCCAAGAAGTCCCATGCCGTTATCGATAACGGCAACAACCAGGCCACCCAGAATTGCGTCCCGCATCTTTCCTTTGCCGCCGAAGAGGCTGGTTCCACCGATGACGGCGGCGCCAACTGCGTAGAGCAGCGTTGAACTTCCACCAGTTGTAGGGGAAACGGAATTTTGGCGTGAGGCAAAGAGCATTCCGGCAATACCTGCTAGCGCTGAACAGATGATGAACGCTGCGATACGGACGTTCTTGACGTTGATACCAGCACGTCGCGCGGCTTCTGCATTGCCACCGACTGCGTAGATGTGGCGACCGAATGCAGTGCGACCAAGCACGAAGGTTCCCATCACAAGGAGCGCCAGGATCACTGGTACGACAACTGGAATACCTTTCAGGCTTACTAGCTGAGGGTTGTTGCTGCGCTCGCGGTTGAGTGCGAGGACTGCAATGCCTGTGACTCCGAGAAGCCCGACAGTCTTTAGAATCCACAGCTTAAGGAGTTCAGCTTTAAGGCCAACCTTGCGACGAGAATTAATGCGATTCAGTCCGCTCAATATATATAGAACAGAAACAACGATGTAGAAGATCCAACTTAGAGCAGGGGAGAGGTTGTTATTTTCAACCGCCAAGATTGCAGGGTCTGAGATTTGGATCGTTCCGCCCTCGCCTGCGAGTAGAAGCAGCAATCCTTGGAATCCCAAGAACGCCGCAAGAGTCACGACGAATGAGGGAATTCCGAGTCGGGCAACAAGTGTTCCGATAGCGAATCCGAGTATCGCTCCAACAAGAATGCTGACAGGAAGTGCCAAGTACCAAGCCCAACCATGATTGGTGATCAATATGACGAGAACAGCACCGCAAACGCCTGAGGCATAACCGGCAGAAAGGTCGATCTCGCCAAGAAGAAGGACAAAGACGAGGCCCATTGCAATTACGGTTACTGCCGCTGCCTGGGTTAAAAGGTTGGCGAAGTTGCCAGGGGTCAAGAAGACATTGGACATAGCTCCGAAGACCCCGCAAAGTACAACCAGACCTAGAACTGCCGGGAGTGCTCCAATATCGCCCGCCTTGATGCGACTCCAGTAGTCGCCCATTGCGTCTTTCAAGGTTGGTGAAGCATCAGTCACAACAGTGCTCATATTTTGGATCCTGCCCGTTCTACACCAGCAGATTTACCTGTAGTGATTAACTCAATTACTTGGTTGGGAATTACTTCCGATTTCTTGACTTGCGCCGCCATCGTTCCAAGGTAGAGCGCTGCAATATTGTCGGCAACTTCAAATACGTCGTTGAGGTTGTGGCTGATAAGAATTACTGCAAGTCCGTTGTCGGCAAGGCGACGCACGAGATGAAGAACCTGCTCAGTTTGCGCTACACCAAGTGCTGCGGTTGGCTCGTCCAGGATTACGACTTTGCTGTTCCAAAGAACGGCGCGGGCAATCGCCACGGTCTGCCGCTGACCACCTGAGAGAGATGAAACCGTTTGGCGAATCGATTTAACAGTGCGAACGCTCAGGCCATCCAGAGTCTTTCGAGCCAGGGATTCCATATTGCTTTCGTTGAGGACGTAGCCCTTCTTGACTTCGCGACCCAAGAACATGTTGTGGACGATGTCAAGGTTGTCGCAGAGAGCTAGATCTTGGTAGACAACTTCAATGCCTAACGCCGTTGCTTCACGTGGGCCATTGATTTCGACTTTGTTGCCTTCAAATAGGAAATCTCCGCCATCAGGGGAGTAAATACCGGCGATGCACTTAATAAGCGTGCTCTTACCAGCGCCATTGTCACCAACGAGTGCTGTGACTCGGCCTGTATAA
>Ga0315268_10001363_pt1 | contig 28014 bp, 34 predicted proteins | sample C1_top_MG_FD_204535 | JGI IMG/M metagenome (GOLD analysis project Ga0315268, IMG submission 204535) | Sediment microbial communities from Yellowstone Lake, YNP, Wyoming, USA - C1_top | ecosystem: Environmental > Aquatic > Freshwater > Lake > Sediment | place: USA: Wyoming | collected 2017-08-01
AAAAACAGTGAATTTCTGGGGTCACTTTACCCCTCCCAGTGATCTAAAAATCGATTGTAGAGCTTCCTGAGAGGTCAAAGAATTTCTACATTTTCAAATACCGATAAATTCAACAAACTGTTAAGGGAGTCAAGCTGCTTTTTTAAGTGGTAACTCTGCGCGTTTGCTTACATACAAGACTTCAACACCCAGCACGTTTCCATTTGCATCGTAGTCCAGAATCATGCCGGGTTTAACAGTCTGTTGAAATTCTCAATAGCTGCTGAAAAACAGTGAATTTCTGGGGTCACTTTACCCCTCCCAGTGATCTAAAAATCGATTGTAGAGCTTCCTGAGAGGTCAAAGAATTTCTACATTTTCAAATACCGATAAATTCAACAAACTGTTAATCTCCTCGGTTTTTTCCACCTCTCCCTCTGCGAGATGAACATGGAGCGCATCAGCCAACTGATCGAATTCGATTCTCATTGATTCACCTCATTCAACCTAAAAACGCACTTGATCGCGCAAAGTCGCCAAGACGCAAAGAAATACAAATAGATACAGTTGATTTGTTCATAACTTATTTTGTAATCGCATGTTTCTGAGTAAGAAGTTGTTTTTACTTTGCGTTCTTTGCGTCCTGGCGCGAGACTGCTTTTTCTATGTTCAAATGTAAGCGGTGACGATGGTCACTGGCTTAGTTAATGTAGGGTGGAAAAAGCGTAGCGTTTCCACCAATGGATTGTTCCGGCGGATTGGTGGATACGCGCTGCGCGCTTTATCCACCCTACATTTTTGGTTCCGGCTTGTCCGGTTTAGGTTAAACAAACGGGTTGCGAATGGTTATGCCGTCAACTTTCATCCCGTCTCGCATATCTTCCGACAACATAACTTTGACACCGGACAAAATAGCCGATGCACAAATATGGGCATCGTAAAACGATAGCTGGCAGCGCTTGGAAATTTCAACTGCTTTTTCGTGCGACTCCACGGTGAGCGGAATGACGTCACAAGCCGTCTTGACAGCCAGCAGCACAGCGTCAATCTCTTCCCAGGACATCTTGAGTTTACGCATGCAAACGGAGGTTACTTCGTTGAGCACCTGCACGCTGATAAGGCCGCCTTTGCCGAGTATTGCTTCAACGCGATCAGCTTTGACGGAATCACCGGACAGCAAATACAAAATGACGTTGCTATCCATAAAGGGTTCCCTAAAAACCGTGTTCACTTGACGTGATTCCGCTCGTTGGCCTCAAGACGATCAAAGTGAAAATCGGCGGGCAGGCGTCCACGAAATTCGCGTAAGCGTTTGAGCAACTCCTTCACCTCTTTCTTTTTGGAAACCTCAAAAGTTCTGGCATTGATGGCATGAAGAGCAATTTCTTCGCCCTCCTTCAAATCAAGCGCCTGCACGAGTGCAGCAGGTAGCCTGACGGCCAGTGAATTACCCCATTTCGCAATTTGCATGATAGTCTCCTTGTGGATATACGTTGCATGGGAAGTATATCACATTCTGTCCGGCAATTTGTATCGAAACTTGCCGCGTCCACAAAATTGCCGGCTACGCGCGAAGGAACGAGGGGCAATAAAAAAGCCCGCTGTGAGCAGCGGGCTTGTGTCACGCCGGGTGAATTTAGTTAGAAGCCCATGCAGACCAGGTAAGGAGTGTCATCTTGAATAAGATTGGTCGCTATTGCCGTTCCACCGATACTGGTACCGGCCGTCGTAACCATCATCGAGCCGGTAGCGGTATTGCCATCATCCAACGTGGTGTCCAACTGTTTGGCGAATTTCCCGGCAATGCCATCGGAGCAAACGATGTACGAGCCTTTTAAGGGAGTAGGTAATGTAATTGGCAAACCATTGCCAGAATTGGTTATACCAATATTTCCACCTACTGCATTGGTGGGTATGTAGCCGACTGGAGTAGTTGTATCTGTTGAGCCGGGTGCCAAGCCTGCTAGACGAACTTGCTGCCAGAAGATATAAGATTCATCGGTAATGGCGTTAGTGTTCCAATTCCCGTCAATGATGCCATTTCCGACGGCGCATCTGTTTGCTGCTGGCGTACAGGCTATGGCACCTGTTAAATGGGTGTTTGCTGTACCGATGGTTGCATCATCCCCTGGTAACGCCTTGAATTTATCCTGATAGCCGTAGATGAACACCGGGATGTTCTTGAAATCAGTCGCAAGGTTTTTCACCTTGGCGCTGTTGATCAATTCTTGTCCTTTCAGTACACCGCCGAGCAGCAGGCCGATAATCACCAGCACGATGGCGATTTCGATCAAGGTAAAGCCGGATTGATTGCGTTTCATTGTGTTAATCTCCTGTATGTGTATGCCACGCCTGAAATTTCAGCAAGTGCTGTGCCAATGCTACACAAGCCTTTTGGTTTTGTCACTTCCCGCGCAGCAGGAGGCCATTAAATCAGGCCATTCGACCGAACCGGGTCTGTCGTGATGGATTTCCCGGGAAGTTTGAAAGAGGTGGTGTGCAATTTGATCGGGGTAGTTTTGACGAGATGTTGACAGGGCGATGACGAAATGCCGACGCTGGACAGGATGAAGAGTCAATTGCAGAACGGACGCTGGCTGTTGCTGGCGATGCTCTGGCCATTGCACGCTGCGCTGCTGCTCGGCGTGGAAAGCGTGTGGGTGCATCCGCTGCTGCTGGCCCACTTCGGCCTGTTCCTGCTCTGGCAGCCGCTGTGGCGCGGCGAGCGCAGAGTGGGGCGTGGCGCGTTTGCATTCATCGCGCTGGCGGCAGCGGCGGCGATGTTCTGGCTGAACTGGTGGACAATCGCTTTATGGTTGACCGGGTTGTTCGGCCTGGTTGGCGCGCGCATCTTCGTGTTTCGCGAGCGCTGGACGCGCTGGTTGTACCTGTCGGCGATGGTCTACCTGCTCGCGGTGTTGCTGCTCTGGGTGGCGCCGAATTTATTTGCGGACCAATCCACGATTGAGACAGGGCGCATCCTGACATGGTATGTGTTGCCGCTGCTGCTGCTGGCGATGACATTTCTGCCGGTCAGCAAAGAACCGACCGAAAGCACCCAGACGGTGGACTTCATTTACAGCTTGTTGCTGTTCATGTTGCTGACCCTGGTGGTGCTCGGCAGCCTCGCCTTTATGACCCTGGGGCGGTTGGATTACCCGGATGCCCTGTTGCGCACCCTGTTCCTGATCGGATTGATTCTGCTGGCATTCGGTGGGCTGTGGAATCCGCGCTTCGGTTTCAGCGGCCTGCAAGTGATGTTCTCGCGCTACCTGTTGAATGTCGGCACACCGTTTGAAAGCTGGCTCGCCCAATTGACCGAGGCGGCCCAGCGCGAACCCGATGCGGCGGCCTATCTGCGCCGCGCCGTTGCCTTGCTGGCGGATTTCCCGTGGTTGTCAGGCTTGTCCTGGCAGTCGCCCGACGGAACCGGGCAGCTCGGAAAATTCAGCGAACACGCCGCAGTGGTGCAGGAAGGCGGATTGCGCCTGACGCTGTATGCCAGGCAAGCGCTCAACCCCACACTGCTGCTGCATATACACCTGCTGGTGCAATTGATCGGCTATTTCTATCAGGCCAAACAGCGCGAACAAAACCTGCGCGACATCACGCGTTTGCAGGCCGTGTACGAGACCGGGTCGCGCCTCACCCACGACCTGAAAAACATGCTGCAATCGCTGCTCTCGCTCACCTCCCTCGCACAAAGCCGCGAAGAGCGGGCGCAGCAATTGTTGCAACAACAACTCCCGTTGCTCGCCCAGCGTATCGAGATGACATTACGCAAGCTCCAGCAGCCGCATATCGAGAGCGAAACTCCGCAACTTGCGCTGAGTGCATGGTGGGACACCCTGCGGCTGCGCAACCGGTATCGGGTTATTGACTGGCGCGAGCCGGATGGCTTGCCGGACAAAAATATTCCCGCCGCCCTGTTCGATTGCATCATCGACAACCTGATCGATAACGTGCTGAGAAAACGCCAAGCCGAGCCGGACGTCACCCTCTCCGTCGAAATTCAACCCGAACCGCTGCGCCTGACAGTCTGCGACAGCGGCGCCCCGATACCGGAAAGCATCGCCGCAAACTTGTTGCGCGGCGTCGTCGTCTCAGAAAATGGCTTGGGGATAGGTCTGTATCAGGCCGCGCGCTGGGCCGAACAGATGGGCTACCGGCTGGCGTTGACCAGTAATCGGGCGGGGAAGGTGTGTTTCTGCCTGAGGGCAGCAGAAGGCAGATGACAGAGGACAGAGGACAGAGGACAGAGGACAGAGGACAGAAGACAGAAGACAGAGGTTTTGCCGCAGCTGTGCCGCGAATTTGATATGACGTGCCGCGTAGCGGCACACAAAAATCTGTCCACTGTCCACTGTCCACTGTCCACTGGTATGTGCTAAGCTTTAAACTGTTAATTGTTACGTCTTATTTCGTTTCATGTCCTCCAATTCGGCATCTGTTCTCGCGGGCATTTCGGCATCTTCTCTCGCTGGCGCGCTGCTGCGCCAGGAAGTTCTTGATCTGCATGCTTATCATGTGCCAGACAGCTCCGGCTACATCAAGCTGGATGCGATGGAGAACCCCTATCCGGTGCCGCCTCTATTGCGCGGCGAAATCGCCGGGGTGGTCGCTGCCGCCGCCATCAACCGCTATCCCGATCCCGATGCCGCATCACTCAAGGAAAAAATCCGTGCCGTGATTGGTTTGCCCCAAGGGATGGAGCTGCTGCTCGGCAATGGCTCGGACGAGTTGATCCAGTTGCTGGCTTTGGCGCTTAATAAGCCGGGCGCGGTACTGCTCAGCGTGGAGCCATCGTTCGTGATGTACAGGATGATCGCGACGTTCACCGGGATGCGTTATGTGGGCGTGCCGCTTTTAACCAATATGGGGGTAACCAATTCCGGGGCAGCGGATTTTTCTTTGGATCTACCCGCGACACTCGCGGCAATCAAACATGAACGGCCCGCGTTGATTTTTCTGGCCTATCCGAACAATCCCACCGGCAATCTGTTCCCGGCGGACGCTGTGGCGCAGATCATCGCGGCATCGCCCGGTCTGGTGGTGGTGGACGAGGCCTATTATGCCTTCGCCGGCGACAGCTTTATTCCGCACCTGGCGCATTATCCGAATCTGCTGGTGATGCGCACCTTTTCCAAGCTCGGCATGGCCGGGTTGCGCCTCGGTTTTCTGGCGGGCAGCGCGGCGTGGTTGGAGCAGTTGGAAAAGCTGCGTTTGCCGTATAATGTCGGCGTGTTGCCGCAATTGGTTGCCGAAAAATTATTGGAACATCATGAGGTGTTGTTGCAGCAAGCGGAGCAAATCAAGCGGGATCGTGCAAAACTGTACCAACAGTTGAGCGAAATAGCTGGTGTAACGGTTTACCCCAGCGAGGCGAATTTCCTGCTGTTCCGCGTGGCGAATGCGGGTGCGATATTCGATGGCTTGAAACAGCGCGGCGTGCTGATCAAGAACTTGAACGGCGGGCATCCGATGTTGAAAGACTGCCTGCGTGTGACGGTGGGCACACCGGACGAGAACGCCAGATTTATTGCCGCATTACAAGATGCTACTACTCAATTTGCATAAGGCGAAGAAATCATGCGTAGGTCGGAAAAGCCTGTCCTGAGCGTAGTCGAAGGGCGTAGCGCCTTCCGACGTTTGTGGGCCATGCAACCATGCGGCGGACACCCGCAGGGTGCAAGAACCTCTTCGAGGCAACGCTGCGCTGTGTCAATTCCACGTCCAGCCTGCTGGACATAACCGACCACTCGGCAACCGCATTTTGGTTGCTTAATGGGATGGCCGGTAGTTTTATCAGTGGATTGCCCGACTCAGTTGCATCCGCCCTACAGATATACAACAAATGGAACGAAATTATGCGCAGCGCGAAAGTTTCACGCAACACCCTGGAAACCCGGATCACGGTTGAACTGGCGCTTGACGGCAGCGGCAAGGCCAGGTTCGATACCGGCCTGCCGTTTCTCGATCACATGATCGACCAGATTGCCCGGCATGGTTTGCTGGATTTGAACATTCTGGCCAAGGGCGATCTGCACATCGATGCGCATCACACCGTCGAAGATATCGGCATCACGCTGGGTCAGGCATTCAATCAGGCGGTTGGCGACAAGAAGGGTTTGCGCCGCTACGGCCATGCCTGCATACCTTTGGATGAGGCATTGTCCCGCGTGGTGCTGGACATTTCCGGACGCCCCGGCCTGGTGTTCAATTGCGAATTCGTGCGCGGCAATGTCGGCGATTTCGATGTCGACCTGATCAAGGAATTCTTCCAGGGTTTCGTCAATCATGCACTGGTGACGGTGCATGTCGATAATCTGGCGGGCGAAAATGCCCACCATCAGGCCGAGACCATTTTCAAGGCATTTGGCCGCGCGCTGCGCATGGCGCTGGAGCTGGATCCGCGTATGGCCGGCGTGATGCCTTCCACCAAGGGCGCACTATAAATCCAATTCCATTAGAAATGTCCATGTCCTTTGCCGATACAGCCTCACCTGTCATCTCGACCGGCGCCGCTGTCATTTCGACCGGCGCCCCTGTCATTTCGACCGAAGGGAGAAATCTTAGAAATCTTGAAGATTCCTCACATTCGTTCGGAATGACAGGACATTCGTTCGGAATGACAGGCAATGTCTGGAAGAAACTGAATGGTTGATGTCGCTATAGTCGATTACGGTATGGGCAACTTGCGTTCGGTCGAACAGGCCTTGCGCAAGGTGGCTCCCGCGGCCGAAATTGTCGTCACAGATAATGCCGGCGTGATTACAAATGCCAGGCGCGTGGTGTTCCCCGGACAGGGTGCGATGCCCGACTGTATGCGCGAGCTGGATGCGCGAGGTTTGCGCGATGCCGTGCTGCTGGCCGCACGCAGCAAGCCTTTTCTCGGCATCTGCATCGGCCTGCAAATGCTGTTCGAACACAGTGCCGAGGGCGATGTCGCCGGACTGGGAATTTTGCACGGCAAGGTGGTGCGTTTTGCCAGTAATATGCACGATGCGCAAGGCAATAAACTCAAGGTGCCGCACATGGGCTGGAACCAGGTGCATCACGGGCAGCACCCGTTGTGGGATGGCATAGAACAGGATGCGCGCTTTTATTTCGTGCACAGCTACTATGTGCAACCGCAAGACACTTCATTGGTGCAGGCGACCAGCCCATATCCGCAATCATTCGTATGCGCGGTAGCGAAGGATAATTTGTTTGCGGTGCAATTTCATCCTGAAAAAAGCCAAGCGGACGGGCTCAAACTGCTGCAAAATTTCATGCAATGGAATCCTTAAATATTTAACATACTGTCATGCTGATTATTCCTGCGATAGATTTGAAAGACGGTCACTGTGTGCGCCTCAAGCAAGGTGTGATGGAAGATGCCACGGTGTTTTCAGAAGATCCCGCCGCCACGGCAAAACACTGGTTGGCGCAAGGCGCGCGCCGCTTGCATCTGGTGGACCTGAACGGCGCATTTGCCGGCAAGCCCAGAAACGAAGCCGCAGTGCGCAGCATCATAGAAGCGATGGGCGATAGCGATGTGCCGGTGCAGCTGGGCGGAGGCATACGCGATCTGGAAACCATCGAGCGCTATCTCGACATCGGTGTGACTTACATCATCATCGGCACCGCCGCAGTAAAAGTGCCGGGTTTTTTGCATGAGGCCTGCGACGCCTTTCCCGGACATATCATGGTGGGACTGGATGCCAAGGGGGGCAAAGTGGCCGTGGATGGCTGGTCCAAGTTGACCGGACACGACGTGGCGGATTTGGCAAAACGTTTTGAAGGTTATGGCGTGGAAGCCGTTATTTACACCGACATCGGCCGCGACGGCATGTTGTCCGGCGTGAACATTCCGGCAACGGTCGAACTGGCAAGGCCGCTGCACGTGCCGGTGATCGCCAGCGGCGGAATCACCAATCTGGACGATGTGCGTGCGTTGTGCGCGGTGCAGGTCGAGGGTATCACCGGTGCGATCACGGGGCGTGCGATTTACGAAGGCACGCTGGATTTCCGTGGCGCGCAAACTTTGGCGGATGAGTTGACCCAGGCTGGCAGCACACTGAATGGAGTAGCACTCTAGCCCATGCTCGCCAAGCGCATTATTCCCTGTCTCGATGTGACTGCAGGGCGCGTCGTCAAAGGCGTGAGTTTTGTCGAGCTGCGTGATGCCGGTGATCCGCTTGAAATCGCGCGCCGTTATGACGAACAGGGCGCGGACGAACTGACCTTCCTCGACATCACCGCAAGTTCGGACGACAGGGGAATTATTTTCCGCATCATCGAACAAGTCGCCTCGCAAGTGTTCATCCCGCTGACCGTCGGCGGCGGCGTGCGCAAAGTGGGCGACGTGCGCAATCTGTTGAATGCAGGAGCGGATAAAGTCAGCATCAATACTTCCGCGGTACTCAATCCGCAACTGGTCGCCGATGCCGCCGGACGTTATGGTTCGCAGTGCATCGTGGTGGCGATTGATGCCAAGCAGGTTTCCCCGGGGCGTTGGGAAGTATTCACCCACGGCGGACGCAATGCCACGAGCCTGGATGCGGTGGCCTGGGCGAAAAAAATGCAGGACATGGGCGCGGGTGAAATTCTGCTGACCAGCATGGACAGAGACGGGCAAAAAACCGGTTTTGATCTGGCGTTGACCCGGTCCGTTACCGACGCGCTGGAGATTCCGGTGATCGCCAGCGGCGGCGTGGGCAATCTGCAACACCTGGTCGACGGCGTGAAAAAAGGCGGGGCGGATGCCGTACTGGCGGCGAGTATTTTTCATTTTGGAAAATACACCGTGCAGCAGGCCAAGCAGTACATGGCGCAACAAGGCATAGAGGTTAGATTGTGATTTTGAAAAAAAACAATTTGCCACAGAGAACACAGAGCTCACAGAGAAAATCTGCTGAACTGAAGTGTGTATGGAATCTCTCTGTGTACTCTGTGGCTGATTTGGGCTTTTTATGAGTGAGGCCTGGCTAAACAAGGTGAATTGGTCCGCCGATGGGTTGGTGCCGGCCATCGCGCAGGACGCCGCTACCGGCCGCGTGCTGATGGTGGCGTGGATGGATCGGGATGCGCTGAAGCTCACCCAACAAAAAGGCGAGGCGGTTTACTGGTCCCGTTCGCGCAAGAAACTTTGGCACAAAGGCGAAGAGTCCGGGCATATTCAGAAGGTGAAAGAGATACGCCTCGATTGCGATAGCGATGTGATCCTGTTGCAGGTGGAACAACAAGGCGGCATCGCCTGTCATACCGGGCGCGAAAGCTGTTTCTACAGCCGTTTGGAACAGGGCAAGTGGGTGGAAGTGGATGCGGTGTTAAAATCTCCCGATGAGATTTACCCCCGACGGGCTTTATAAGCAATGAAACAAGACATCTTGCAAAGATTGACCGGAACGCTGGAGGCGCGCAAGCAGGCATCGCCCGAAAGTTCCTATGTCGCCGGGCTGTTCAGCAAGGGCGAGGATGCCATCCTGAAAAAAATCGGCGAGGAAGCCACGGAAGTTATCCTGGCGAGCAAAGAGGGTGACAAAACCCATCTGGTATATGAAACTGCCGATCTGTGGTTTCATTGCATGGTGCTGTTGGCGCACCATGGCTTGGGCGCGGCGGACGTGCTGAACGAATTGGCGAGGCGCGAGGGTTTGTCGGGCATTGCCGAAAAGGCTGGCCGGAACAAGGACTGAGCATGAAAGACTGTTTATTTTGTAAAATTGCACGCGGTGAAATTCCCTGCCGCAAGGTGTATGAAGACGACGAGGTGTTGGCGTTCCACGACATCAATCCCGTTGCGCCGGTGCATTTCATGCTGATCCCCAAGCAACATCTGGACTCGTTGATGCAGGCCGAAGATGACCATGCCGCGTTGCTCGGCAGGATGATGTTGCTGGCGCCCAGGCTGGCAATAGGACAGGGATTGGACAATGGTTTTCGTACTGTGGTCAACACCGGCAAGGGCGGCGGGCAGGAAGTGTTTCATTTTCATATTCACATCATCGGTGGCGGCATCATTCCGCCGATGGTGCGGCGCGAGTAACGTCGAATTCGCGTAGCGAGACCGTGTCCCTCTCTCCCGCGTGCGGGTGAGAGTTAGGAGAGGGGGGCGGGCATGACGATGTATTATTAGGGGGTGGCATTTTGCACGCCCGCTTATTTAATAGGAGAAAATAATGGGTTCATTGAGCATCTGGCATTGGTTGATCGTGTTGTTGGTGATCGTGCTTATTTTTGGCACCAAAAAATTGCGCAACGTCGGCAGCGACCTGGGCGAAGCAGTAAAGGGCTTCAAGGAAGGCATGCGTTCCGACGATGAAACCGCCAAACAGATCAAAGAAGGCGGCCAGACCATCGAAGGCGAAGTGAAAGACAAAAAAACGACCAACGTTTAAAGCTGCTCATGCCGGTCGGTAAAGATGTTTGACTTCAGCTTCGCGGAATTGATGGTGATCATGGTGGTGGCACTCATCGTCATCGGGCCGGAACGCCTGCCGAAAGTGGCGCGCACCATGGGGCATCTGTGGGGGCGCGCGCAACGCTATGTGAATGGCGTGAAAGCCGACATCGAGCGCGACATGGCGGTTGAAGAGTTCCGCCAATTGCAGCAAAAAGTTCAGGCCGAAGCCAGTGCAATGGAGCAATCGGTAAAGGAAGCGGCGTTGACAGCGGATCAACAAATGCAACAAATCAATGAGGAGATTGCACAGCTTTCATCGCCCGGCGAAACAGTTCAACCTGGCCAGGCTACGCAACCGCCGTTGCCCGCCGCCGACCCATCCTCGACGCTACCCGCCAATAAATCCCCATGAACGTTGGAGAAAGTTTTATCGCGCATTTGGTCGAGTTGCGCACCCGCTTGTTGCACGCCGTGGTGGCTGTCCTGCTGGTGTTCATCTGCCTGTTCCCGTGGGCATCCGACCTATATACTTTGTTGGCGCACCCGCTGCTGGCCAGACTGCCCAAAGGCGGGCAGATGATCGCCACCGACGTCACCACGCCATTCTTCGTGCCGCTCAAAGTGGCCTTGATGGCCGCTTTTCTGATTGCGCTGCCTTACATTCTTTATCAGATATGGCGGTTCGTTGCCCCAGGTTTATATGCGCACGAAAAACGCCTGGTGTGGCCGCTGATCGTCGCCAGTACCATATTATTTTTTTGCGGCATGGGGTTCGCATACTTTGTGGTATTCCCGGTGGTGTTCGGCTTCATCACCGCCGCCGCACCGCACGGTGTGGCGGTAATGACCGACATCGACAAATACCTGAGCTTCGTGCTCACCATGTTCATGGCGTTCGGCATGACCTTCCAGGTGCCGGTTGCGGTGGTGTTGCTGGTGCGCATGGGTTTCATCACGGTCGAAAAATTGCGCGAAATCCGCCCCTACATGGTGGTTGGGGCATTCGTGGTGGGTGCAATTTTCACTCCGCCTGATGTGGTGTCGCAATCCATGCTGGCGCTGCCGTTATGGCTGCTTTATGAGGCGGGAATCCTGGTGGCGAGTTGGTTGAAGCCGGCAGAGAAAACTGCTGACGCAGGATAGACGTTCACTGCGGTAGGTTGAATTGAATGCAAATATTAAGGACACCTCTAAAAATTCATTTTTTGTCATTTCGAGCCCATTCGACTTTGCTCAGGGCAGGCTCCGCGAGAAATCTTTATACCCTTTAAAATCAAGGAGCCGAAAAGATCGTCACGTCGCTGCGCTCCTCACGATGACAATAATTAGAGGTTCCCTTAAAGATAAATCATTGCGTAGGGGCGTATGGCAATACGCCTTTTTTCGATACGCCACCAAGGGCGTATTGCCATACGCCCCTACGCCTTCATATCTTGCAAAATTTCATCGCGGCTGACCACCGCTGTCCCCAGCTTGCCGACCACGATGCCCGCTGCGCGATTGGCGATACGCATGGTATCCGGCAAACCTGCGCCACTCGCCAGCATCACCGCCAGCGTGGCAATCACTGTATCGCCCGCGCCGCTGACATCGAATACTTCGCGCGATTGCGTCGGCTCGTGCAATATTTCGTTGGCGCGATACAGGCTCATGCCGTCTTCGCTGCGCGTGACCAGCAGCGCGTCGAGTTGCAATTCGGTGCGCAGTTTCTCTGCTTTTGCGCTGAGTTCGGCTTCGGTTTTCCAACTGCCGGCCACTTCGCGAAACTCACTGAGGTTCGGCGTGAGCAGGGTCGCACCGCGATAACGCGTATAATCATCGCCCTTGGGATCAACCAGCACCGGCTTGCCCGCAGCGCGCGCCAGTTTCATCATCTCGCCGATATGCGCCAACCCGCCCTTGCCGTAATCGGACAGGATCACCACATCGGCAAGCGGCAACTGCGCGCGGAAATCTTCAAGCGCGGCATGCAACACTTCGTGGCTGGGCGGCGTTTCAAAATCAATGCGCAACAGTTGTTGATGCCGCGCGATGGCACGCAGCTTGATGATCGTGGAAACGCTGCTATCGCGATGCAGCAACGCAACAAGGTTGCTGTGCTCATTGAGCAACTTTTCCAGGCAAGCACCGGCCTCATCGTTTCCGACCACCGACAGCAGCGTGGCATGCGCACCGAGTGCGGCGATGTTGCGAGCCACGTTTGCTGCGCCTCCGGGACGCTCTTCGACACGCTCGACTTTGAGCACCGGCACCGGAGCTTCCGGCGAGATGCGGTTCACATCGCCAAACCAGTAGCGATCCAGCATCACATCGCCGACCACCAATATTTTTGTTCCCTCAAATTTTGGTAACACGGTCATATCCGCCGCGCTATTCTGATTCATCCCGGTTCTCCCCCTGATTTTCCGCCTCATACAAGCCCCTGATTGATTTCGAGCAAGGCCTGCAATGGATCCGCCGCCCGGGTGATCGGGCGGCCGATTACCAGATAGTTGGAACCGGCTTGCATGGCAGCCTTCGGAGTCATCACCCGCGAGTGGTCGTCGGGGCTGGCAAGGGCAGGCCGGATGCCCGGAGTCACCAGACAAAATTCATTGCCGCACTGTTTGCGCAACAGCGCAGCTTCCTGTGCAGAGCACACCACGCCATCCAGACCGCTGTCGCGCGCCAGGGCAGCCAAGCGAAGCACCATATCGGCAGGCGTGGCGTTGATGCCAATTTCGGCCAGGTCTTGCTGCGCCATGCTGGTAAGCATGGTGACAGCGATCAGCTTGGGTTGCTGCGCACTGCGGGCAATCGCCTCGCGCGCCGCTTCCAGCATCTTGCGTCCACCCAGCGCATGCACGTTGACCATCCATACGCCCAGGCTGGCCGCCGCTTTGCAAGCCTGCGCGGTAGTGTTGGGAATATCGTGAAATTTCAGATCGAGAAAAACCTCAAAGCCGCGCCGCATGAGTGCTTCCAGCAAGGCCGGACCGGTGGAAGTGAATAGCTCCTTGCCGACTTTCAACCGGCACAACGCCGGCTCCAGTCTGTCGGCCAACGCCAGCGCGGGCACGCCATTCGCGTAATCCAGCGCGATGATGATTTTTGGGTCGCTCATAACGGCATTCCGGTTTCCTCGCCACGTCGCGGCGCGTAGCTGCCCCAAGCCTGACAGGCCGGGCAGTGCCAGTAGAACTGGCGCGCCTTGAAGCCGCAATGGGCACATTGATATGTGGCCAGGTTGCGCGTGCGTTTGTGGACCAGGTCTTTCACCATTTCAACGTCGGCGCGCATGCCCACCGGCACCTCCAGCAGCCGCGCTTCCAGCAATTTATCCAGTCCCAGCAGGGTCGGATTGCGTTCCAATTCATCGCGCACTAATTGATAGGCGGCAGCGGGGCCTTCATTTTTCAGTACCCCGGCGAACACCACATTCATCAGGTCCAGCGAATGATATTTGCTCAGGTATTCGCGCAACAAGGCAATGCCCTCTGCTTCACGATCCAGGCTGCGATAGGAATTCAACAGGCGTTCCGCAACCAGCGGCAGATATTGCGCATCCTGCGCTTCGATGTTTTTCCAGATGTTGATCGCCTCATCAAATTTGCCCTCGCTGACGAGCAAATCCCCCATCATCATGGTGGGGCGTACCGCGTCCGGATCATCCCGCAATGCCTGTTGCAAATGCTCCCTCGCCGCAACCGGATTATCGCCTGCAATTTCCTCACTCGCCATTTCGCAATAGAAAAAAGCGGCCTGTTTGCCGTATGGCTGCCCGGATACCGCCGCCAACCGTTGGGTCACCGCAATCGCTTTGAGCCAGTCATGTTCTTTTTGAAACAACTCCAGCAAGAACTCCAACGACTGTTTGGCATACGGCGTGCTTTCCAATTCGCTGAACAGACTTTCGGCACGATCCAGAATTCCGGCCTTCAGATAATCCTGGGCCAACTCGAAGATCGCCTGCTGGCGTTTGTCGTCATCCAGATCGGTCCTGTCCACCAGGTTGTGGTGCATGCGCAAAGCACGATCCACTTCGCCGCGACGGCGGAACAGGCTGCCCAGCGCGAAGTGCAGCTCGACAGTTTGCGGGTCAACCTTCACCACTTCAATGAAAGCTTCGATGGCCTTGTCCTGTTGCTCATTGAGCAGGAAGTTCAGCCCCTGATAATACGAATGCGGCAGCACACTCGATTCCGAAAGCAACTCTTTGATGTCGATGCGTGCGGCCAACCACCCCATTCCGAAAAACAAAGGGAAGATCAGCAGCATCCAGAGTTGAAATTCCATAACTAAAATGTTTATTCAGAAAAAATCAGTCAGCCACATAACCAGCGACTCGGCTGGCGTAGTTTGCCAGCTTAGTCGAATGGCTAGCAGTTACATCAGAGCCCACAGAGACCGACCATTGATTGCCGTAAATATTGAATTCGCCCATCGGGTGTACCGGAAAAATACCTGGAGCCCGCTTCATCTCTGTGTCCTCTGTGTGCTCTGTGGCTTGGATTGCGGTATTTAGGTTTATCCGGGTTGTTGCGTTTCGCCGATAGCGGCAAGTTTGTTCTTGGCCCGGATATCGCGCTTCAGAGCCGCGATTTCACGGCGTTGCTGCAGCACATTGACGAACATCGCGAGTACGCCTACGACCGCGCCGACGGCAAAAAATATCAGCAGCACAAGCACCAGAGAAGACTGCCACTCGTAGCCGAAAAAATAGCGCAGTGTGATCGGCTGATCGTTTTTGACCGCAAAGCCAAGCAGCGCGATGAACAGCACTATTCGTAAAATCCAATTGAAATAACGCATACCCACCTCAGATAAACCGTTGCAACAAGACTCCCGCAGCACGTAGCGAGCGCAGGTCAGGCAAGGAGAAAAGAGCCGAAAAACCGGAGTGTATGTTTTATACACGAGGATTTTGAGTCACTTTTCGACGCCGTATCATCGAGCGTAGCAGTGTTGCAGGTGTCTTGTAACGATAACATAAAAAATGGCGGCTATACCTTGCGATATGCCGCCAAGAATTGAAGATTGCCTTTCTCGTTCGCTTTGCTGCGCACCCCTCGCTTCGCTCTCCCCGCAAGCGGGATAACCAGCGACCTGGCCATTGTCTTTTGATGGCCCAGTCGAATGGCTAGTTGTTCCATCAGAGGAGAGCGAAGCGAGGAGCCGAGGTGAGGGCTAATCCAGAATCAAGGGAACCTCAGGATTTCTGTTCGCAGACTCGCTCCCTGAGCTCCTTGCCTGCCTTGAAGTGAGGAACATACTTGGCAGGCACTTTCACTTTGTCACCGGTCTTGGGATTGCGCCCCTGACGCGGCGGACGATAATTCAGGCCAAAGCTGCCAAAACCGCGAATCTCGACACGTCCACCGCGCGACAGCGTGGCAGACAAGGCATCCAGAATCACTTTAACGGCAAGCTCTGCATCCCTGGCCAGCAGTTGCGGGTGCAACTCGGCCAGTTTGGCTATCAAATCAGAACGGATCATGTCGGGAACCTCAAACTTAAGCTTCGGTCTTGCTGCCGCTCATCTTGGCCTTCAGCAATGCGCCCAGATTGGTGGTGCCGGCACTGGCATTGCTTTCTGCGGAGAGCTTCTGCATTGCTGCGGTATCTTCCGTCCTGTTCAGAGCCTTGATCGACAGGTTGATGCCGCGATTCTTGCGATCCACATTGATGATGACAGCGGTCACGCTATCGCCCTCTTTGAGGTGATTGCGTATATCTTCGACGCGATCCGCAGACACTTCGGATGCCTTCAGATACGCTTCCACATCGCCCTCCAATGCAATCGTTGCGCCCCTGGCATCCAGCGATTTAACCTTGCCGGTGACCACGGCGCCCTTTTCATGGCTGGAAGCAAAACCGCCGAATGGATCGCCTTCCATCTGCTTGATGCCGAGAGAGATGCGCTCGCGCTCGACGTCGATCGCCAATATCACGGCTTCGACTTCGTCGCCCTTCTTGTAGCTGCGCACCGCTTCTTCGCCGGGCTGGCTCCATGACAGGTCGGACAAATGCACCAGACCGTCGATACCGCCGTCCAGACCGATGAACACGCCGAAGTCGGTGATGGACTTGATCTGCCCCTTAACTTTATCGCCCTTCTTGTGGTTGATCTCGAAATCATCCCAGGGATTGGATTGGCATTGCTTCATGCCCAGGGAGATACGGCGGCGCGCTTCGTCGATTTCCAGGATCATCACTTCGACTTCGTCGCCCAGACTCACGACCTTGGAGGGATGAACATTCTTGTTGGTCCAATCCATTTCTGAAACGTGCACCAGACCTTCGATACCCTGCTCGATTTCAACAAACGCACCGTATTCGGTCAGGTTAGTCACCTTGCCGAACATGCGTGTGCCTTGCGGGTAACGGCGTGCCAGGCCATTCCAGGGATCATCGCCCATTTGCTTGATGCCCAGCGAGACACGGTTCTTCTCCTGATCGAACTTCAGAATCTTGGCTTCGATTTCGTCGCCCACGGTCAATACTTCGGATGGATGCTTCACGCGGCGCCATGCCAGATCGGTGATGTGCAACAGGCCATCGATGCCGCCCAGGTCAACGAATGCGCCGTAGTCAGTGATGTTCTTGACCACGCCCTTGACGATCGCGCCTTCCTTGAGGTTTTCCAAGATCGCCTCACGATCGGCGCCCACGCTCGCTTCCAGCACCGCGCGGCGGGAAACCACCACGTTGTTGCGCTTGCGGTCCAGCTTGATGACCTTCAATTCCATGGTCTTGTTTTCGTAAGGCGTCGTGTCCTTGACCGGACGGATGTCCACCAGCGAACCCGGCAGGAACGCGCGGATGCCGTTGACCATCGCGGTCAGACCGCCCTTGACCTTGCCGCTGACAAAACCTTCCACGATCTTGCCTTCTTCCATGGCGATTTCCAGCTCGTGCCATGCCGCCAGACGCTTGGCTTTTTCGCGCGACAGCTTGGTCTCGCCATAGCCGTTTTCCAGCGCTTCGATCGCGACTGTGACGAAATCGCCCGCCTTGACTTCCAGTTCGCCTTTTGAGTTAAGGAATTCCTCGATCGCAATCAGACTTTCGGACTTCAGTCCGGCATTCACGACCACCATGTTGTGGTCGACACGCACGACTTGCGCGGTGATCAGTTCGCCTGCGCGCATTTCCTTGCGCGTCAAACTTTCCTCAAACATTGCTGCAAAACTATCGGGATCTTGTGCTGCTGCTGCGGTTGCGGTTGCGTTCATCGAATACACCTAAGATAAATTTTCTGTCTGTAACAACAGAGGGTTAGTTTAAAGTTCCCATAGACGGAGAGTCTTACAGGGCCTGATTTTTTGAGCCATTCGCCGGGCAGCGTGCCAGTACTTTTTGAAACGCCTGCTCGATGTCCTGAACCGCTTCATCGATGCTTAGCGCCGTGGTATCCAGCAGACTTGCACCCGGTGCCTGTTGCAGCGGAGATGCGCTGCGCTGCCTATCTCTCTCGTCGCGCACGCGTATATCCAGCAAAAGGGCGGCGATATTAGCACCGATTCCTTTTTCCATCAACTGCTTATAACGCCGGTCGGCGCGCACCTCCGCGCTGGCGGTGAGGAAGATTTTCAACTCCGCATCCGGGAACACCACCGAGCCCATGTCGCGCCCATCCGCGACCAGGCCCGGAGCCCTTCTGAACGCATGTTGCTTGTCCAATAGCGCGGCGCGCACCTTGGGCAATGCCGCCACCATGGAAGCCGCAGCCGCACATTTTTCTCCGCGCAATTCATCGCCGGCCAATGCCCCATCCAGCCAGATCTGCTCGCCCTCGAAACGTATCTCGATGCATTCGGCCAATTCCGCCAGACCCGATTCGTCGGTAAGCGGAACGCGGTCACGCTGTGCCGCCAGCGCCAGCAAACGGTACAGCGCGCCGCTGTCCAGATAGTGATAACCGAGTCTTGCCGCGACCAACCGTGCCACCGTGCCCTTGCCGGATGCAGATGGCCCGTCGATCGCGATCACCGGCACGGCCTGCACCACATCATGCAGCAACGTGAAATAATTCGGGAAAGTCTTGGCGACACAGCGCGGATCGTTGATGCGTATTCCTTCCGCGCCAAAGGCGGCCAGCGAAAAGCACATCGCCATGCGGTGATCGTCATAGGTGTCGATGGCTGCATGCCGAATTTGCGCCGGGGGCGTGACACGGATGAAGTCCTCCCCCTCTTCCACCGTCGCGCCCACCTTGCGCAACTCGGTCGCCATCGCCGCGATGCGGTCGGTTTCCTTGACGCGCCAGCTGGCGATGTTGCGCAGCGTGGTCGCGCCCTCGGCGAACAGCGCGACGACAGCCAGCGTCATCGCCGCATCGGGAATATGATTGCAATCGAGGTCGATGCCCTCAAGCTTGCCAGACCGTGGCGCACGCGCCTCCATCCAGTTCGCGCCCATTTCTATCTGCGCGCCCATCTGCGCCAGCGCTTCAGCAAACTGCACATCACCCTGAATGCTGTCGCTGCCCACGCCTTCGATGCGCAGCGGCCCGCCGCCAATCGCGCCCGCCGCAAGAAAATAAGAAGCTGACGACGCATCGCCCTCCACATAGATCACGCCGGGCGACACGTAGCGGCTGCCTGCGACCACCGTAAAACTTTGCCAGCCATCGCGCCGTACATGCACACCGAAGCGCGCCATCATCGCCAGCGTGATTTCGATATAAGGTTTCGAGATCAACTCGCCGACCACTTCCACCGTGACCTCTCTATCCAGCAGCGGCAAGGCCATCAGCAACGAGGTGAGGAATTGGCTGGACACATCGCCGCGCACGCTGGCCCGATCCACTCCGGTCAGCGTCGCCGGATGAATCTCCAGCGGCGGAAAACCTTCATTGTCCAGGCATTCGATGTCCGCTCCGAGTTCGCGCAGCGCATCCACCAGATCGCCTATCGGCCGCTCGTGCATGCGTGGCGTACCGGACAGCTTGTAGTCGCCGCCGGACAACGCCAGCGCCGCCGTCAACGGACGAAACGCGGTTCCGGCATTTCCGAGAAACAACTCTGCCTGCTTGACGGGAAAATTCCCGTCGCAGCCCTGCACGCGGAACACGTGCGACTCCAGTTGCCCCGCAACCACACCCAGCGTGCGCAAGCCGTCCAGCATACGCCCGGTATCGTCAGACAGCAGCACGTCGCGTATCTCGGTCGCACCCTGCGCCAGCGCCGACAGCAGCAGGATGCGATTGGAAATGCTCTTCGAGCCGGGCAGCGTGATCGCGCCGCGCGCACTGAGCAGGGGAGGAAGGTCAATGAAATTTTCGGATGTCATTACGATTGAATTGCATGGCGGATTTGCAGGGACGAGATGATACCGCAGAGGAGAGCTGTGCGCATGGTTGCCGAGGGCAGCCCGCCAACTAAGGCCGTTCGCCCTGAGCTTGTCGAAGGGTGTAGCGTGCAAACTTCAAAACCAACACCGCCGGGGGTTGCCCGGCAGCAAGCTACTTTCTTTTGCTTCGCCAAAATATAAAGTAACCAAAGAAAAGGCGCCCCCGGTTTGCCGCCGCTGCGTGTGTTGTCGGGGCTTTAGCCCCTTACAACCACGGCGTACTCCCTGCGGGTGCTGCGCGGTTCCCTGCGTTGCTCGACTGGTCAGCGGCTGCGGAACTCGCGCTGCGCGCTCTGACATCACCAGCGACCTGGCTGGCGTTAACCAATGACTTGGTTGGCGTAGTTTGCCAACTTAGCCAGATGGCTATGCAAAGCCGTTTGCCAGCTTAGTCGAATGGCCAGTTGTTTCACCAGTCCTCGCCGACATCCCCTGACCAGCCTCCGCTACTCGGCGGCGCACAGGGGAAGAAAAGCTGAAATTCAAAACCTTCAGCAGGTTTTGCAGGGTGCAATAAACATAGCGCATTGCACCGGATAAAATACATGCGGCGCAATGCCCGTTGGTTATTGCGCCCTACGCGAATTATGGTTTTTAGTCTCTTATCGGTTAAGTCTTCGCAATTTGTGACAAGAATATACCGTAAATCAAGCACTGGCGCGGCTTTCCAAGTGAATCTGAATCGGGTTAATGCAGGGTGGAAAAAGCGTAGCGTTTCCGCCAATGGATTGTCTCGACGGATTGGTGGATACGCGCTGCGCGCTTTATCCACCCTACATTTTTGGCTCCGGCTCGTCCGGCTTGGGTTAATGCAAGATCCCGTTGTTTTGGGGGATTGCTATGCCAAAGACTCCAGAAACCCCAGCAACGCTTCGCGCTGGCGCGGTTGGAGGCGCGCGAAGGTGTTCAACAGCCGCCGTTCCTCCGGCAGCATCCATTCATAGGCGGACGCCGCTTCGGATACGGAAAGGGCGGGCGGCGGACGCATCTCGCCGCGCCCGGTGGAAAGCCATTCGAACCCCACGTCGAGCAGTTTCGCCAGGCGCACTAGGTTCTTCATGTTGGGCGCCTTGCGCCCCGACTCCCATTCCGCCACCGAGGGTTGAGTGACGGACATGCGCCGCGCCAGTTCCGCCTGGCTCCACCCCCGCTCCCGCCGCGCCCGTTTGATGCGTTCCTTCATCATGGCGATCATTGTATCGGTATCGGCTATATCGCCTTAAATCGCAATCGGCTATTTTTCAGCTATCGGTATCGGCTATAGTCCGGTAAACTGCACAATACACGGGTATTGCCGGAAGCGTGGGAGCGGCCGCCAGGCCGCGAATATCGGGGCGTGGACGTCAAGTATTATGGATGCCGTGCGAGTAAGCTGGAGCGTGACATGCGCACGCGACCAGTCCCTATGTTCGAGTTGAGGGGTGGCGAAGCGTGGAGCAAGAAAAGGTTTTTTGTCTATGCGTGGAGGGGCGCTGTTTCCTGGAAAAAGATGCCGAATGGGCCAAAAAAAATCATGCCCAGGCTTTGCATCCCAATAAGATTTTTCTCGACCGCGCGTTGCTTGGCACTCTTGATGCCGAGAGACTTCACGAGAAAAGCGAATGGATGGATTCACAGGGGGTGAATGGAACTTATCAAATCTGTTGCAGACACAAAACAGAAAAACTTTTCTGAAACGCGCAAGGGAAACCTCAGGCCTGGGGGATGGATGGGATCAGGTCTTGCATTAACACGTTTCAGCAAACCGTTGCCCATGCTGCTCTCCCTTTAAAGCTCGCCATCGTCAGTTTCGCGGGCGATGCGAACCTCGCCACACTCTCTCACCTCAGTCCTCGCCCACCCTTTGGCAAAGGTGATGCGCAGTTCCGCGCCAACCACCACCTGCCCCGCATCCGACACCACGCTCCCGCTTGCGTCTTGCACCATACTGTAGCCACGCGCCAGGACTTTTGTCGGGTCGAGCAAGATCAAGTGCTGCGCGGCGTTACCCACTCGCCCCGTCCATTGCGCCTGCGTCGCGCGCATCGCCTTGACCAGACGTTCCGCCAGATTGCTCTGCCGGTCTTGCAGACGCTCGAAATCGCTGCTCGCGGCGCGCAGCCGCTGCGCCAGCGATCGCCACTGCCAGTGTTGCTGCTGCTTGCGATAGGCAAAGGCGCGCTGCATGCGCTGTTGCAACTGATCCAGTTGCCGGGTCTGGCGTTGCAACTGTTGCGTGGGGTGCACCAGCCTGCGCTGCAGATAGTCCACCGCCTGCATCGCATTTTGCAGCCGGTTGCGCTGCGCGCGTTGCAGGTGTTGCGCCTGGTCTTGCAAACCCCTGAGCAGGGCAAGACGATCCGGGGCTGCGCGCTGCGCCGCTGCGGTAGGGGTCGGGGCGCGTTCATCGGCGACGAAATCGGCGATCGTGAAATCGGTCTCGTGCCCGACCCCGCTGACGATGGGTATCTCGCTGGCGGCGATCGCGCGCGCCACGACCTCTTCATTGAACGCCCACAGATCTTCGATACTGCCGCCGCCTCTACACAGGATCAGCACATCGCATTCCGCGCGCCGGTTGGCGAGCTGGATGGCCTGCACGATCTTCTCCGCGCTGCCTGTCCCTTGCACCGGCGCGGGATACAGCACCACCGGCACGCTCGGCAGGCGCAGCCTCAAGGTGGTGAGCACATCGCGCAACGCGGCGGCCTGCGGGGAGGTGATGATGCCGATACATTTGGGGAAGACGGGCAAGACACGCTTGCGCTCGGCGGAGAACAGCCCTTCGTTTTGTAACAATTGTTTCAGCCGCTCGAATCGTTCATACAGTATGCCCAATCCGGCCGGGCGCATCTGCTCCACGGTCAACTGAAAGTCGCCGCGCTGCTCATATAAAGTAGCGACTGCTAATACTTCAACCTGTTGCCCGTTGGCGATCGGCTCTTTCAACATTTTGTTTTTATGCCGGAACATCACGCAGCGAACCTGTGCCTGATCGTCCTTCAAAGAAAAATAATAATGACCGGAAGCGGCTTTCACCAAATTTGAGATTTCTCCGCGTACCCACAACAAAGGGACGTTGCTTTCCAGCAACTGCTTGATTGCCAAGTTGAGTTCTGCAACGCGAAAAATGCGCGTTTTTTCTTCAGAAAAAAAGTTCAAATTCATATTGACAACCCGAAATAATCCACACTCCAAGGAAATTCGCCGCTTTTCACCGCTTCACTCGGCAACAAAACCTTAAACTTACATTAACTTCTTGTTTTAATTATATATTATTTAGTTATAAAAAATAGGCAAAGTAACAAAATTCCTTGCACCATGCCAAGTTAAAGGACTATACCCGATAGTCATCCACAAAGTTATCCACAGGATTTGTGAGTAAACAGAAATACTCTTTTCAAATGGCAACTTAGCAAAATATTACTGAAGTAAATCCTGAGATAGGTTGCTCAACTCGGTGCGACACGCTACAGTTGCAGCCTCGGAACTACTGAACAAATCATACATGAGCCGCGTTGCGTCCGAAACGGGATGATCGCAAAGCACGCACAACGAAGGTCGTAGCATGACTAGGACGCCGAGGAGCGTAACACAGCGAGCACTCTTTCTGGACGCAACCCTTCGGGACAAGGCTTTGCGGGCGGCCTGCGGTATCAGGCTCCCAGCGAAGGGAGTTGACCCATTCGCGGCGTCGCCTTCCTTGGCGTCCCCTCCCGCAAAGTGCATGGTCGCGGTCATGTATGATTTGTTCAGTGGTTCCATAAATTTAAGCACATTTGGAGAATCCGCGTGTTTGCAATCGTAGAAGCGGCCGGCTGGCCGATCTGGTTTTTGATTCTGGCATCCATCATCGCAGTCGGCCTGATCATTGAACGGCTGATGTTTTTGCGCAACCATCGCATCGCTCCTCCCGCCCTGCTGGACGAAGTCATCAAGGAACTCAAGCAACGCGGCGTCAGCGACGGCATGTTGACCAAACTTGCCGACAGTTCACCACTGGGGCGCATTTTCTCCGCCGGTTTGAAAAACATCAAAAGTCCGCCCGAAGTGATGAAAGAATCTGTCGAAGAAGCGGGACGTGCAGTCTCGCACGATTTGGGGCGCTTCCTTACCACCCTGGGTACGATTGCCTCCATCAGCCCATTACTGGGATTGTTCGGCACGGTGGTCGGCATGATCGAAATCTTTGGTTCACAAACTGCGGTGGGCAACACCCCGGCGGTACTCGCACACGGCATTTCCGTGGCTCTCTACAACACCGCCTTCGGTCTGATCGTGGCGGTTCCGAGCATGATTTTCTACCGCCATTTCCGTTCGCAAGTGGATAGCCTGACCATCGAGATGGAGCTGCAGGCGATCAAACTGGTTGAAGTTGTGCATGGACAACGCACGGGCTAACCGGTAATGAATTTCCAGCGAGGGCGTAGCCGCGAAGAACCGGAGATCAATCTGATCCCGATGATAGACGTGTTGCTGGTGATTTTGATTTTCATGATGGTGACCACCAGCTACGCCAAGTTTTCCGAATTGCAGATCAATCTGCCGCAAGCGGGCGGCGAAGCAACCACCGCGCAAATCAAATCCATCAACGTTGCAGTGGATGCCTCGGAGCACTATGCCATCAACAACCAAAGCCTGTCTTACACCGGCGTAGACGCGTTGGCAGTTTCCCTAAAGAATGCTGCGGGCGATCAAGCCGATCCCACCATCGTCATTAACGCCGATGCCAAAGCCACTCACCAATCCGTGATAAACGTGATGGAAGCGGCAAGGCGGGCCGGCTATGGACGCATCACCTTTACCACTCAAAGCCAGTCCAAATAACGGTTCCCTAAAGTGCACTGGCTGCAGAACTACTGGTATCGCATCACCCCGCTGCACCTGATTCTTTTCCCGATCAGCCTGGTTTTCCGCGTGCTGGTGGCATTGCGTCGCGAAATGTATCGCAACGGCATCCTGACCAGCCATCAATTGCTGCTGCCTGTCATCGTGGTCGGCAACATCAGTGTCGGCGGAACCGGCAAAACCCCGCTCACGCTTGCCTTGGCACAACAACTCATAGCACGCGGCTGGCATCCGCTCATCGTCAGCCGCGGCTATGGCCGCACCATCTCGATACCGCTCCCGGTAAGCCTGTCGAGCACAGCCGCACAAGCCGGAGATGAACCTCTGTTGATGGCGCAACGCGATATTTGTCCGGTGTGGGTAGGCGCGGATCGAGTTGCCACGGCGCGCGCGGCATTGCTGGCCCATCCGCAATGCGATGTCGTGCTGTGCGATGATGGCTTGCAGCATTACCGCTTGCAGCGCGATGTGGAAATCGCGGTCATTGATGGCGAGCTCGGCTTTGGCAATGGTTTGATGCTCCCCGCCGGCCCGCTGCGCGAACCGGTATCGCGCTTGCGATCAGTGGATGCCACAGTGGTGAATGGCGGCGATGCTGCTACCGGCCAATATGCGATGCGCCTCACCGGTGCGGTTTTTTACAACTTGCTGAATCCCGGCCAAACAGCCACTCCCGCCGATTTTAACAAACCGACCGATGATTTTCACAAATCTAAAGTTCATGCCGTGGCCGGTATCGGTCGCCCGCAACGCTATTTCCAATATCTGGAAACGCTGGGCATCCCGTTCACGCCGCACGCTTTTCCCGATCATCATCCTTACCGCGCAACTGACCTTTCCTTCACAAATTGCGATGCGATACTCCTGACTGAAAAAGATGCGGTAAAATGCGCCGCATTCGCTGATGCGCGATATTGGGTATTGCGTGTGGATGCTCAAATCGACCCGGCTCTGACAGACCTCATACTTAGAAAGATCGCCCCCCATGGACACCAAACTGCTTGATATTCTCGTTTGCCCGTTGTGCAAATCCCCGCTGGTCTATCAAAAAGCCGCGCAGGAATTGATCTGCAAGGCAGACCGGTTGGCCTATAAAATCGCCGACGACATTCCGGTGATGCTGGTCGACGAAGCGCGCAAACTCACCGCCGAGGAAGTCGAAAAAATTAAATGACCGATTTCCACGTCGTCATCCCGGCACGCCACGCGTCCACACGATTACCCGGCAAGCCGCTGCTGCTGATTTCCGGCAAACCCATGGTGGTGAGGGTTGCCGAACAAGCTGCACAAAGCGGCGCACAACAAATCTGGATTGCCACCGACCATCACGCGATTGCCAACGTGGTGCACGAGCATGGTTTCAAGGCGTGTTTAACCAAAGTCAGCCACACCAGCGGCACGGATCGCATCGCCGAGGTCGTTGAACAGCGAGGCTGGCCGGATGACACCATCGTAGTGAATGTGCAGGGTGACGAGCCGCTGATTCCGCCCGCGCTGATACGCGATGTTGCCAGGCATCTGCATGCCCACCCCGAGTGCGCAATCGCCACCGCAAGCCATGCGATCCACGACAAGGAATCCATGCTGAACCCGAATATCGTCAAGACGGTGCTCGACAAACAAGGCAACGCGCTATATTTCAGCCGCGCACCGATCCCTTATCCGCGCGACGCGTTCAGGGTTTTATCCTCGTCTGAAGGACGAGACGATTGTCCTCCCTCCCTCCTGGGGGAAGTTGGAAGGGGGGCACTACCCGCCGACTTGCAGGTGCTGCGCCATATCGGCATCTATGCGTATCGCGCAGGTTTCTTGCGCGCTTTCGGACGACTTGCCCCGGCAGCGATCGAGCACACCGAAGCGCTGGAACAATTGCGTGCCCTGTATCATGGGTATAAAATCGGGGTGGTGATTACGAAGCATGCTCCACCCGGCGGCGTGGACACCGAACAAGACTTGCATGTAGCACGACAAATTTTTAACGCAACCAACCGAGAGGAAACACAATGAAACTCATACTGCTCGGCGCACCCGGCGCCGGTAAAGGAACCCAGGCAAACTACATCAAGGAAAAATTCAATATCCCGCAGATTTCCACCGGCGACATGCTGCGCGCGGCAGTCAAGGCGGGTACGCCTCTCGGTATCGCAGCGAAGAAGATCATGGATGCGGGCGGACTGGTATCGGACGACATCATCATCAACCTGGTGAAAGAACGCATCAAGGAGGCGGATTGCGCCAACGGCTTTCTGTTTGACGGCTTTCCGCGCACCCTTCCGCAAGCCGAAGCGATGAAACAGGCCGGCGTGGAAATAGATTACGTGGTGGAAATAGACGTAGCCGACAGCGAAATCATCAAGCGCATGAGCGGTCGCCGCGTGCACACAGCCTCGGGCCGCACCTATCATATCGTATTCAATCCGCCCAAAGTTGCGGGCAAGGATGACGTCACCGGCGAAGACTTGGTGCAGCGTCCGGATGATGTGGAAGAGACCGTGAAGAAACGCCTGTCCGTGTATCACGACCAGACCAAACCGCTGGTGAATTACTACTCTTCCTGGGGCAAGTCCGGCGCAGCACACGCGCCGAAATGCATCAAAATTCCCGGAGTGGGCAGCGTGGAATCCATCCGCGACAAGGTATTCGCCGCGTTGAAATGACTTTTGTCATCAGGCATGGATAGCAAGCCGATTCTCACTCTGGAAAATGCCAGGCGCATCGCTGCGGCTGCCGAAGCCGAAGCGCTGCGCAATGAGTGGAAAGTGGTGATCGCGTTGGTGGATGACGGCGGTCACCTGCTCTACCTGCAACGCAGCCACGATACCCAGTTCGGCAGCGTGGAAACGGCCATATGCAAAGCGCACGCAGCAGCCGCTTTCCAGCGCCCGACCAAATTATCGGAAGATGCCGTGATGAACGGCCGGCTGATACACCTCGCCCTTCCCGGCGTGATTCCTGCCGAAGGCGGTGTGCCGCTGCAGATTAATGGCGTGGTCGTGGGCGGCCTGGGTATCAGCGGCGTGCGCTCGTTTCAGGACGGGCAGATCGCGGCGGCAGGTGCGGCTGCCCTGACTGAAGATTAACAATGTTCTATCGCCTGAACGGACGCATCCCCGAACCATGCGGTGACAACGAACCGTTCCACATCGGCGCGAACACCCTGACCACCGAAGGAAAAGTGATCCCGGATAATTCACTGGTGATAGGCTCGCCGGCAAAAGTGGTACGCGCATTGACGGAAGAAGAAATCGCCGCGCTGCACGCCAACACCGCGCACTACGTGGAACTTATGGCGCGCTATGCCGACGGACTTCATCCCATGTAACCCATTAGTGCATGATGCTATAATCCGCCAGTGTATGATATTATGGCTCTTCGCGTAATCGAGTGGGTAAATTTCATGTTTTTTAGAACCTCGGGAGCATAGACGTGAGTATTTTTAGTCGCAGATATTCTTCATCGCGCAGGCCATATGCCCGGCGCTGGATGAC
>Ga0315268_10001364_pt1 | contig 28004 bp, 24 predicted proteins | sample C1_top_MG_FD_204535 | JGI IMG/M metagenome (GOLD analysis project Ga0315268, IMG submission 204535) | Sediment microbial communities from Yellowstone Lake, YNP, Wyoming, USA - C1_top | ecosystem: Environmental > Aquatic > Freshwater > Lake > Sediment | place: USA: Wyoming | collected 2017-08-01
GAGACGCGCCACGTGCAGGATGTTCTGGATCACCGCCTCCCGGACTTCGGGAAGGAGGTAATTGAGCTGCGCGGTGTCGTTCCAGGGAAAGCTGGTGCCGTCGTTGCCGTGGTAGATGTACTGCACGTCGCCGGTCCAGCGGTCGCGGCGGCGGAAGACGACGGCGGCGTCGCTGCGGTCGAAGTAGTGGTCGTCGATCTTGATCTCGACGCGCCCGTCGCCGGAGAGGTCGGGGCCTTCGAAGCGATAGGACGGGAAAGGACTCTCGCGGCGGGAGAGAAACCAGCCGGGATGCTCGATGACCCAGCGGGAATCGATGCCCATGTGGTTGGGGACCATGTCGCTGGCGAGGCGGATGCCGCGGGCCAAGGCGCGGTCGCGCAGATTGTGGCAGGCGGGCTCGCCGCCGAGATCCTGGGCGATGGTGTAGTCCCAAAGCGAATAAGCGGAGGCGGCGGCCTCCGGGTTGCCGGTGAGCTGCTTGATGCGCTGCGAGGCGCGGCTGCGCTCCCACAGGCCGATGAGCCAGAGCGCGTTGAAGCCGCGGCGGGCGAGCAGGTCGAGCTCCTCGTCCGGGATCTGGTCGAGGCGGTGGATGTGCCGCCCGTAGGTCCGGGAGAGCTGGTCGAGCCAGACGAAGACGCTCTTGGCGATCATGACGGTGCGCGGCATCCAGTCGAGATCAGCGCTGAAACGTTCGTACTCGGGCTCGCCCTGGAAGCGTGGCACAGCGGCGGCGCTGGAGTCGCCCAGCGTCTGGGGCGCGCCGAAGTGGGGGCCGTGCGGATGGAAGCGCATCCAAACGGCGATCTCCTCTTCCTTGTAAATGTCGAGGGCGACGAGGATGCGACGCAGCATGCCGCCGATCAGATCGGGCCACTGGTCGCGGATGAAGGCGAGCTGCGCTTCGAGGGAATCGGGGGCGGCTAGGGCGGGGGCGCGCAACACGTCCAGCAGGTTCTGGTTGGCGGGACCGAACTTCGGCCGGGTGGCGAAGTAGTCCTTGAGGCCGGCGGTGATCGTTCCGTACTGCGAGGCGGCGGCCAGCGGAGCGTCATCAAAGAGCTCGGTGAAGCGGCGGAAGGCAGGGTTGGCGTTCGCCAGCCACAGCATCATCAGTTCTTCGAGCGCGACGGCGCGGTGCGGGGTGCCGGCGGTGGAGCGGGCGAGCCACTCTGGCGCGGTGCTGCGGCCGGCATGGACTTCGACGGGCGGGAACTGCTCGGTGAAGGCGAGCAGTGCGTGGTCGAGCTCGTCGCCGCCGAGGCGCGCCTCGTACCAGGCGAGGGCGTCGAGCATGGCGCGCGGATCCTTGCGCTCGCGGTAGAGGGCGACGAGGGCGTGCAGCACCTCGTCGATGATGCCCATGGCGCTGAGCTCGCCGGGGCGGACGGCGCTCTCCGGGTGTCGCGCCAGGTCGCGCTGCTCGTTCATGCGGGCGGCGAAGGCACGGCTGGCGGCGAAATCGGCGAAGAGCACGTTGCCGTTCCAGGAAAAGAACTCGCCCGTGAAGCGGTAGCGGTCGCGCGCCTGGCGCGAGACGTGGAACTCGAACTTTGGGCCCGGGGGGTCCGGGGCGCCGATTCGGTCGTGCGTCATCGTCCGTTCACTGTACAGCACGCGGGCAACCGGGTCATAGGGGCGAGAGGTCATCCTCCCGCTCCGCCTTGGAGGGCGGTCCGAAGCGTCTCTCCAGCGCGCGGCGCGCCAGCTCCTGGCCTCCCAGGCCGAAGGCGATCGCCAATCCCAGCATCAAGGCCCCAAAGAGGATGGTGAAGGCGACGAGAACGGTCTGCTGCGCCAGCCCGAGCTGCTCGAAGGCCATGGCGATCGCCAGGATCACCACGGCGAAGTGGACGAAGCCGCTGATCAGGCGCGCCGAGGGTGAGTTGGCGTTGACCGCGGCGAGCAGCGCGGCGCGTGACAGGAAGCCCGCCAACACCATCCCGAAGAAGAGGATGAGCAGCGCCACCAGAATGCGCGGCAGGAAGAGCACGAGCCGCGGGATGAGGTCCTGGAGGCCGAGAATGCCGAGCGCGCCGATCCCCAGCAGAATGAAGCCCAGCCAGACCAGCCAGAAGACAAGGCGGCTCAACAGCTCGCTGGAGGAGGGCAGGGCCGCCTGGGTGAGCAGGCGGGCGGCGCCGGCCTTCTGGGAGAGCCGCTCGAAGCCGGTGACGCGCAGGATGCCGCGCACCACCAGCTTCACGACCCAGGCGATCACCCATCCAGCGGCGATGATGATGAGCATTACGATGAGCCGGGGCACGAGGTGGGCGAATGCCTGCGTTAGATCGTGCGCTGTCCTGGTCAGCTCCTGGAGGATCATTTCCTTCATGGCGTGCCTCCTTGGCGCCCGCCCCACATTTGCAGCAGGTACGGTTTCAATCGTTCGAACGCGAGGCACAGGGCCTCGACGCGGGCCTCGAATTCCTCGGGCGGGCTGTGGCGGGTGTGGCCGAGAAATTCGTAAACCTTGCCGCGATAGAGCGGGGCCATCGCCTGGAGAAGATGGTCGCGGCTGATGGCGTTACGGTGAAACGACGCGGCGCACTCGTACACGGTCTTCGCCCAGAGCTCGTCCGGGAAGCGGAACGCCTGCTCGCCCAGGGCGGCGCAAGCGCCCAGGTCGGCGAGCGTCTCGCCGGTGAGGATGGTGGCGAGGACGGGGTGCAAGTCGGCCACGCCGGAGCAGAACATCTGGTGGAAGCGCTTGCGGTTGAGGCGCAGAGGCTCGCTGGTGATCTCCTCCTGGCCGGACTCTACGGGCAGCGGCTCCGAGCCCTTGGCTGCCTGCCAGCATCCGGGGTGCTCCTCCATGGAGCGGAAGAGCGGGCCGACGGTCTGGCGCAGCGCCGGCACCAGGTCGGCGGCAAGCTCGGTCTGCTCGCGTGGACCGAGGAAGGCCTCGCAGACACGGTAATTGGAAGTGAGGGCGCAGAGCGGCGCCCGCAGGTAATCGGCGGCGTCGCCGGGAGCCGCCGGCTCCGGGCCGGCGAGCAGGTCGGCCCCGAGCCTTCCGGAGAAGGCGAAATCGGCGGCGTAGGGTTCGTGGATGCGCTTGCCGTAAAGCGCCCGGACCATGGGGTAGAGCAGGATCCTGACCAGCAGTCCGTGGAAGCGATGGCGGCGGTAGAGGGGGGCGACGTAGTCGAAGCCCTTGCGGTAGACGGGCGCGAGCAGGCGCTCGACCCACTCCGGGGCGACGCTGGCGGAAGGCGAGAGCACGGCGCAGGCCTTGGCCTGCAAGAGGTCGGCGGCGGCCAGCACCAGGCGCAGAGGAGAGTGGTTGCCGGCGCCGTTGGCGTAGGTGCCGCCCACGACCTGGAAGGTGCGCAGGTAGCGCAGCTCGGCCTCCGCCGGGAGGGGAGCGGCGGCGGCTTCCAGCGCCAGGCTCAGGCTCCCGTCGCGCGAGCCGCCATCGGCGGCGACCAGGACGGCGCGCTCGCGCGGCAGGTAGGTGACCAGGCCGAGACGCACCGCCTCCACCACCCGGGCAATGGTCCGGGCGTGGTTGTGCGTGGGGACCGCCACCACCAGGTCCACCTCGCCCACGTTCATCAACTGCCGAAGAAACTCATCCGGCAGGATGTTCTCCTCCGCCACTGTTCCTCCGTGCGTGGCGCCCGCCGCGTCAGACTTTGCGCATGCGGAACCAGTAGAACTGATATGGCCCCAGGGTGAGAAGGTACGGCAAGTCTCCGATGCGGGGAAACAGGTTCCTGCCGAACATCTCGATCAAAACGCGGCCCTTGTAGCGGCTGAGATCGAGTTCCACGGCCTGGGCAGCATGCGAAAGGTTGTTGACCACCAACACCCGTTCGTTGCCGAGCTGCCGCACGTAGGCCAGCACGCGATGGTTGGCGGGACGCAGGAACTCGATGCTGCCGCGGCCGAAAACGGGCGACGCCTTGCGCACGGCGATCAGGCGCCGCATCCAGGCCAGCAAAGAGTGCTCGGAGCGCTGCTGGGACGTGACGTTCACCGCCTGGTAGCCGAAAACCGGATTGAGGATCAAGGGCGAATACAGGCTCTCCGGGTCGGCGGTGGAGAAGCCCGCGTTCCAGCCGCCGCTCCACTGCATGGGAGTACGCACGCCGTTGCGGTCGCCCAGAAAGATGTTGTCCCCCATGCCGATCTCGTCGCCATAGTAGACGATGGGGGTGCCGGGCAGCGACATCATCATCCCGTTCATCAGCTCGATGCGGCGGCGGTCGTTTTCCAGCAGGGGCGCGAGGCGGCGGCGGATGCCGAGGTTGAGGCGCATGGACCGGTCGCCCGCATAGACGTCGTACATGTAGTCGCGCTCGATCTCCGTGACCATCTCCAGCGTCAGCTCGTCGTGGTTGCGCAGGAAGAGGCACCACTGGCAGGAGGGCGGGATCTCCGGGGTGCGCTGCAGGGTCTCGAGGATGGGCTTGCGGTCCTCCAGTTTCAGCCCCAGGAACATGCGCGGCATGAGCGGAAAGTGGAAGGCCATGTGAAACTCGTCGCCTTCGCCGAAGTAGGGGCGGAGATCGCCGGGCCACTGGTTGGCCTCGGCGAGCAGCATGCGGCCGGGATACTCGGCGTCGAGGCGGGCGCGGAACTCCCGGATGACGGCGTGGGTCTCGGGCAGGTTCTCGCAACTCGTGCCCTCGCGCTCCACCAGGTAAGGGACGGCATCGAGGCGGAAGCCGTCCACGCCCAGGTCGAGCCAGAACTTCATGACCCGCCACATCTCCTCGCGGACCTCGGGATTGTCGTAGTTCAGGTCGGGCTGGTGGCTGAAGAAGCGGTGCCAGTAGTAGGCCTTCGAGACCGGGTCCCAGGACCAGTTCGACATCTCGGTATCGACGAAGATGATGCGCGTGCCGTGGTAGCGGGTGTCGGTGTCGCTCCAGACGTACCAATCGCGCTTGGGATTGTCGCGGGAGCTGCGGGACTCCTGGAACCACGGGTGCTGGTCGGAGGTGTGGTTGAGGACCAGCTCGATGATCACGCGGATGCCGCGCTGGTGGGCGGCGTCGAGGAAGGAGCGGAAGTCTTCGAGGCTGCCGTAGCTCTTGTGGACGGCGCAGTAGTCGGAGATGTCGTAGCCGTCATCGCGCAGGGGCGAGGGGAAAAAGGGCATGAGCCAGAGGGCGGTGACCCCGAGCTGCTGAAGATAGTCGAGCTTCCCCGCGAACCCGGCAAAGTCGCCGACGCCGTCGGCGGTGCTGTCGGAGAAGGCGCGCACGTGCGCCTGGTAGATGATGGCGTCCTTGTACCAGAGCGCGTCGGTGGTAGTCGGCGGTCGTGCCATGGTCCTCTTGCGCGCACCCCCGGACGGCGGAGGGTTAGAAGCAGGATAACTCGCGGGGGCCCACGGGGGTAGTCCGCGGGGACAGGGGCGCTAAGATTCCCCTTGACAGGAGGGCCGGACGGGGTTGAAATGCGCCTTATAAAAAACGATCGTTCGTTTTTTGAGTTTTCCGGGAGCGCCTGCCGAGCATGCCGAAGCTGAAGCTGGAGGACGTGGAGCGGAACCAGATCAAGATTGAGGAAGCCGCTCTTCGTGTCTTCACGCGCCAGGGCTACCACGGCACCGCGGTACGGGAGATCGCCGATTCGGCTGACGTCTCGCTGGGCAACATCTACAACTACTACGCCAACAAGGAAGAGATCTTCGCCAGCCTGGCGAAACGCTACGGCACGCGCATGGCGGCGCTGCAGCGGCGCATGCTGGCGCCGCTCCTGGTGCGAAAGATGGACCGGACGGGGCTGCGCAAACTGGCGCACGCCGTGCGCGAGATCGTCTACCGCAATCCGGACTACTGGCGGCTGATGTACATCGACGTGGTGGAGTTCGGGAACCGGCACTTTGCCTCCAGCTTCCGCGACCTGGCGCGCAACATCGCGGCGGTGACCGGGCGCGAGGTGCAACTGTCCGTGCGGAAGAAAGGGGTCAATCCCACCTTCGCGTTCTCCGCGATTTATCTGCAATTTTTCACGTACTTTCTGGTGGAAAAGCTGTTCGGAGGCAAGCAACACCTCGGATTGCCAGAGGAACAGGCGATCGCGCAACTGATCGAGATCTACACGGCCGGGGTGAGGAGCAACGGCCCCCCAAAGAAGAAGGCGAGGAGGAAAGGCGTATGAGGCACAAGATACTGGCGATGCTGACGGTCTTGGCGTTGCTGCTGGGCGCGCAGTTGGTGTGGGCGCAAACGGCGACGACGGGGCAGATCACCGGCGTGGTGACCGATTCCACCGGGGCGGCGATCCCCGGCGCCAAGGTCACGCTGACGAGCGCGGCGGGCGTCACGCGGGAAACCGCGACCGGGGCCGAAGGGCACTACCGCTTCGTTCTGCTGCCGCCGGGCACCTACAAGCTGACAGTGGAGGCGACGGGATTCAAGTCGCGGACGCTGGAGGACGCATCCGTCAGGATCACGGAGACGACCACCGTGGACGCGCAACTGGGAGTGGCCGGGGTCACCGAGACGGTTAACGTCAGCGGCGAGGCGCCGCTGGTGCAGTCCTCGTCGTCGACCGAGGGCCGCGTGATCGAGGGCACGCAGATCCGGCAACTGCCGCTGCCGACGCGCAACTTCCAGCAGTTGCTGGCATTGTCGCCGGGGGCGATCGCTTCCCTCTCGAACAACACGGAACTGGGGCGCGGCGACACCAACATCGACGTCAACGGGCAGCGCACCACCAGCAACAACGTGGTGATCGATGGGACGCAGGTGAACAGCCCCGGGACGAACGGCACGGGAAACCTCTCGGTGCCGGCGCCGGACACGATCCAGGAATTCATCGTGCAGACGTCGCTCTACGACGCCACCCAGGGCCGCAACTCGGGCGGCAACGTGGCGGTGGTGACCAAGTCGGGCACCAACGAGTTCCACGGCAACGCCTACGAGTTCCTGCGCAACGACTCGCTCAACGCCAACGACTGGTTCCTGAAACGCGCCGGTCATGCGCGGCCGCGGCTGATGCGCAACCAGTTCGGCGGGACCTTCGGCGGGCCGATCGTCAAGGACAAGACGTTCTTCTTCGCTTCGTACCAGGGGACGCGGGAGCGCAACGGGGCGTCGCTCACCAACAGCATGATGCTGGCCAACATCCCGGCGGGGCTGACGAACGACCGCAGCACGGCGGCGCTGACGGCGCTGGCGACGGCCTACGGGGTGACCCTGAACCCGATCTCGCAGGCAATCCTGCAGGCGACGCTACCGAGCGGCCAGTACGCGATCCCGAGCGCGGCCCCGAACACCGCGGCCGACCCGCGCACGCTGATCGCGACGCCGCTGAGCGCGGTGTCACGCTTCCGCGAAGACCAGTTCAACGTCAACATCGACCAGGCCATCGGGAGCAAGAACCACCTGAGCGGCAAGTTCTTCTTCTCCGACGACCCGCAGTACCAGGCAAACTTCTCCTTCGTGGGCCAGAACCCGTACCAGGTGCCGGGCTACGGCGGGTACATCGACTTCCACAACCGCGTGCTTTCCATCTCCGACACGCATGTCTTCAACGCCAACGTGATCAACCAGGCGCGCTTCGGATACAGCCGCATCTACGGGCCGTCGCACCCGGAGGAGCCCTTCACCAACGCGGAATTCGGCATCACCAATCCGCTGAGTTACCCCGGCCTCTCCAACATCCAGGCGCTGGGGATGTTCTCCATCGGGCCGACGGGGCTGGCGGACCAGTGGTCGAAGACGCAGACCTACCAGTGGTCGGACATGGTGAGCTGGACGCACGGGCGTCACTTCGTGCGTTTCGGCGCCGAGGTGAACAAGTATCTTGTCGATTTCAACTTCAACATCTACTCGCGCGGGCAGATCAACTTCAACACCTTCGGGCAGTTCCTGGCGGGAACGCCTTACGTCACGCTGCTGGGGAACGGCGTCACGGGCCGCAACATGCGGGCCACGGACTTCACCTTCTTCGCCCAGGACGACATCCGGGTGACGGATTCGTTCACCCTGAACGCCGGGTTGCGCGTGGGGCGGACCGGCGGGATCAGCGAAGCCCACGGGCGGCTGGTGAACTTCGACCCGTCGGCCTTCGAGTCGGGCAACACTCCGCCGTGCGCACTGGCAACACCGTGCACGACGGGATTCAATATTCTCGGCGCCGGGGAGCCGATTAATCCCAACGACTGGAACGCGGCGCCACGCCTGGGCTTCGCGTGGAAGCCGCTGAAGAACGATACGTTCGTGGTGCGCGGCGGAGCGGGCGTATATTTCGACCGCTTCTCCACGCGGCTGGCGAACCTCCAGGTCTTCAACTACCCGTTCGACATGGTGGCGGCAAACCTGGGAACGGCGGCTACGATCCCGCTCGGAGGCGGGCTGTACCTGCAAGGCACGGGGACCTTCGCGAATCCGTTCCCGGCGAACCTCGCCACGGCAACCTTCCCCCTCAACGGGCAGATCCCTGCGCCGATCACCTACAACCTGACGTTGCAGCCTTTCGGCATCCCGGTGCCGGTGGCGGAAGCGATCAACGGCGTGTACGTGAACCCCAACCTGCGCACCCCGTACGTCCTCCAGTACAACCTCGGCTTCCAGTGGGAGCCGGCGAAGAACTGGATGCTGGACGTCGGCTACGTGGGATCGAAAGGCACGAAGCTGATCAACGTGTACAACCTGAACCAGTACCCCGGAAACGCGCCGTACACGACCATGGCTCCGAGCGCCTTCACCACCAACAAGAGCCTGTTCGGATTCCTGCAGGCGCAGAGCGAAGGCAGCTCGAACTACAACTCGCTGCAAACCAGCCTGACGCACCGCTTCGCGCACGGCTTGCAGTTCCTGGCGTCGTACACCTACTCGAAGTCGCTGGACTACGGGTCGGGCGCCGTCGGCAACGAGCTGGCGGTACTGCCGGGTGACCAGCAGGGACAGAAGTCGCAGTACGGCCTCTCGGACTTCAACCGCCAGCACCGCTTCGTGCTCAGCGGGCTATACGACCTGCCCGCGTTCTACAAGGGCGAATCCGGGGCCGGCAAGCGGCTCTTCAACGACTGGGAGTTGAGCACCATCATGACCTTCCAGTCGGGCTCGCCGATTTCGGTGGTTTGCAACAACGGGACCACGTGGTACAGCCGCGCCGACCTGACGGGCACCCCCTGGCAGGAAAGCGGTTCAGTGGAGTCGCGGCTCAACAACTACTTCAACACGGCGGCCTTCAGTTGCGGGGCAACCAACACGCTGCCGCCCTACGGCGATTCGGGGCGGAACATCATCATCGGGCCGAACCAGAGGAACATCGACCTGGCCATCGTGAAGTTCATCCCGGTGACGGAAAAGACGAAGTTCGAATTCCGCACGGAGTTCTTCAACGCCTTCAACATGGTGAACTTCGCCAACCCGCAAAACAACCTGCTGGTGACGGACCCGGTGACGGGCTCGACGGCGGGACGGATCAGCAGCACGAGTGCCGGTCCGCGGGTGATCCAGTTCGCGGTGAAGTTTACCTTCTAACGGCAACGGGCGGCGGGGACTGTCCGTCTCCGCCGCTTCCCTTCCCTCAAGTGTGAGTTCATGAAAGAAACAGGGCTGCGCAACAAGGTTGTGATCGTGACGGGCGCGGCGGCGGGCATCGGGCGCGCCACCGCGCTGGCGTTCGCGGCGGAGGGCGCGCGCGTAGCGGCCTGGGACGTGAATGCTGCCGGAGTCAACGGCCTGCTGGCGGAGATCTGCGCCGCCGGCGGGCAGGGCCTGTTCTGCGCCGTGGACGTCGCCGACGGCGTTGCGGTGGAGGCGGCGGTGCGCGAGGTGGTCGAGCACTGGGGCCGGGTGGACGTGCTCGTCAACAACGCCGGCATCACGCGCGACGCGCAGCTCATCAAGTGGAAAGAAGACGCGGCCGCCGGTACGATGACCGACGAGGCGTTCGACAAGGTCATCGGGATCAATCTCAAGGGAGTATTCCTTTGCACGCGCGCCGTGGTGCCCGAAATGATCCGCGGCGGCGGCGGCGTGATTCTGAGCGCGTCGTCGGTGGTGGCGCTCTACGGCAACTTCGGGCAGACGAACTATGCCGCCACCAAGGCCGGCGTCATCGCCATGACGCGCACCTGGGCGCGCGAGCTGGGCAAGTACAAGATCCGCGTGAACGCGGTTGCGCCGGGGTTCATCGGCACCGAGATGGTCCGCGCCATGCCGCCCAAGGTGGTCGAGGGCATGGTGGGGCACACGCCGCTGGGCAGGCTGGGCGAGCCGGAAGACGTCGCCAACACCTACGTGTGGCTGGCCTCGGACCAGGCGTCGTTCGTGCACGGCGCGGTGATCTCGGTGGACGGCGGGATCGTGCTCGGGACGTAAAGACGTCGTGCGTCGTTCGCCGGGACGGTCCGGGCAAGGCCGGGAGAAAGCAGAGATGTCGCGATACGGGACGATTGTGGCGACGGGGCGGTACCTGCCGGAGATCGAGGTCAGCAACGACATGTTGCGGCAGCGGTTCGCGGCGACGGCGCCCGATTTCGTGGACAAGATGGAGGCCAGCAGCGGGATCCGCAAGCGCTGGCACGCGCCGGAGAACTGGACGACCTCGGACGTCGCTCTTCCCGCGGCGCAGCAGGCCCTGCGGCGCGCCGGTCGCAAGCCCGAAGACGTGGACTTGATCATCCTCGGCACCGACTCGCCCGACTTCATCACGCCATCGACCTCGGTGGTGCTGCAGAACAAACTGGGCGCGGTGAACGCCGGGACCTTCGATGTGGGCTGCGCGTGCGCCTCGTTCCCCACCGGACTGGCTGCGGCTGCAGGATTCATCGCCGCCAACCCGGGCATGAAGACCGTGCTCGTGCTGGGCGTTTACCTGATGCACAAGCTCGCCGATCCCAACGACCCGTTGATCTTCTTCTACGGCGATGGCGCCGGGGCGGCGGTGGTGGAAGCATCAGAAAAGCCGGGTTTTCTCGCCTCCGCCTTTCTCGCCGACGGCGCGTACAGCCGCTACTGGGGAATCTTCGCGGGCGGCACCGCAGAACCCGCGAGCGAAGAAGCGCTGAAGGCGGGACGCACGACCGTGAAAATGCTTAACCGCTATCCGCCGGAGATCAACGAGGAAGGCTGGCCCAAGCTGGTGCGACAGGTGGCGGAGCGCGGCGGTTTCTCCATCGCCGACGTCGACCAGTTCATCTTCACGCAGGTGAGGAAGCCGACCATCGAATTGGTGATGCGGAAGCTGGGCGCGCCGGTGGAGCGCGCGCATACCATCATGGAAGAGTGCGGCTACACCGGCTCGGCGTGCGTGGGCATGGCACTCGACGACGCCATCGCGAGAGGCAAGGTCCGTCCCGGAGCGCTGGTGGTACTGGTCGGCTCCGGCGTGGGATATAACCAGGCGGCCGCCGCCTTCAGGATGCCGTGATGGCAAAGCTCGTCATCGTCGTGGTGGTGGGGCTGGTGATCCTGGCCGCGATGGCTGGGTTCCTCCTCCTCTGGCGCTACCCGCTCGCAGTGAACGCGTGGCAGGAGCGGCGCGCGCTCACCAGTTGGGCGCTGACGAAGACGCAGATCGAGGGCCCGACGGGGCGCGTGACCCTGTGGGAGGGCGGCAGCGGGCCGACGCTGATCTTCCTGCACGGCGCGGGCGACCAGGCGGGCACGTGGTCCAAGATCGTGCCGGAGTTCACCGCCAAGTATCACGTGATCGTGCCCGATCTCGCGGGACACGGGGAGAGCGACCCTGCCGCCGGGCCGCTGAAGATCGATACCCTGCTCTCCGGCGTGGACGCGGTGGTGCAGCACGCGGGCTCCAAGCCCGTGATCCTTGTCGGCAACTCGCTGGGCGGGCTGCTGGCGATGCTCTACGCGCGGCAGCACCCGGAGCGGTTGGAGCGCATCGTCGTCATCGACGGCGGGGCCATCCGCGGCGACCGGCCCGACCTGACGCTGATGCCCAGGAACCGCGAGGAAGCGCGCAAGCTGATCGAGGCGGAGATGGACCCCGGCAGCCCGCGCGTCCCCGACTTCGTGCTCGACGACATCGTGCGCAATGCCAACCACGGCCCGATCGCTCGCATCAACGACGTCGCCGACATCACGGCGCACCTGCTGGACAACCGCCTGAACGAGGTGCGCGTCCCGGTGGACCTGGTGTGGGGCGCCAGCGACCGCCTGCTCCCGCTGGACTACGCGCAGCGCATGCAGGCGGGCTTGCCGGCCTCGCGCCTGACGCCCGTCGAGCGGTGCGGCCACGTTCCCCAGCGCGAGTGCCCGGCGCGGCTGGTGAGCGCGCTGAGCGCGGTGCTGGCGGAGGCGCCGCCTGCTCCCGCCGCCGGCGTCCAGGAGCCGCCGAAGCCGTGATCGCAGGCGACGTGCTTGGGGAACGTGCGCGGTTGACCCCCGGGCGGACAGCGCTCGTCACCATCCCCGGCGGACGGCGTCTCACCTATCGTGAGCTCGACCAGCGCGCCATCCGCTGCGCCCAAGTGTGGGGGTCGCTCGGGATCGGCCGCGGCGAGCGCGTCGGCATCCTCTCTCACAACCGCGTGGAATACGTGGAAGCGTTCTTCGCCGCGGGCAAGACCGGGACTGTGCTGGTCCCGCTGAGCACGCGGCTGACGGCGCGGGAGCTGGCGGTCATTGCCGCCGACTGCGCCATGAGGGCGCTGATGTACGCCGGGAGCTGCGCGCAGACGGCGGAGGAACTGCGCGGCGCCGGCATCGAGCACTGGATCGCGCTCGACGAACGCGGCCGGCGCGGCGATCTCGACTACGCAGCCCGCGCAGCCGCGCAGGAGCCGTCCGCATTCCGCCCCGGGCGCTGCGATCCGGAAGACATCTATTGCCTGCTCTACACCAGCGGCACCACCGGCGCACCCAAAGGGGTGATGCTGCCGCACCGCATGATCGCCTTCAACGGCTACAACACCGCCGCCTGCTGGGGCCTGCGCGAGGACGATGTCGCGCCGGTGTTCACGCCCATGTACCACGCGGGCGGGCTGAGCGTATTCCTGGTGCCGATCTTCACCGCCGGCGGGACGATCGTGCTGCACGAAACGTTCGATGCCGGCGAAGTGTGGCGCGCCATCACCGCCGAGCACGCCACCGTGGTGTTCGGCGTGCCCACCATCTTCAAGATGCTGATGGACGCTCCCGAATTCGCCACCACGGACGTGGGCAGCATCCGCTGGTGCATCAGCGGCGGGGCGCCGCTGCCGGCCTACATCGCGGAGCGCTACCGCCAGCGCGGCATCGTCTTCAAGCAGGGATACGGGCTTACCGAGGCCGGCGTGAACTGCTTCGCCATGACGGAAGACGACGCGGCGCGCAAGGCGGGAGCCATCGGCAAGCCCATGATGTACACCGAAGCCCGGCTGGTGGACGGCCACGGGAACGACGTTCCCGCGGGCGAGACCGGCGAACTGCTGCTGCGCGGGCCGCACGTCTGCAAGGGCTACTGGAACAACCCGCAGGCCACCGCCGCCGCGCTCGACGCCAACGCCTGGTTCCACACCGGCGACCTCGCCCGCAGCGACGACGAGGGTTACTTCTACATCGCCGGGCGGCTGAAGGACATGATCATTAGCGGCGGAGTGAACATCTACCCCGCCGAGATCGAGCGCGAGCTGGTGCTGCACCCGGCGATCGAGGACGCCGCCATCGTGGGAGTGCCGGACGAGAAATGGGGAGAGGTGGGCGTTGCCTTCCTCGTCCTGCGCCCGGGGCACGACCTGACCGCCGGCGATGTCCTCGCCTACCTCGCGCCGCGGCTGGCCAAACTGAAGCTTCCCAAGGACATCGTTTTTCTCGACGCGCTGCCGCGGACTCCCTACGGCAAGTTGCTGAAGTCCGAACTGCGCGACCGCTACCGCCGCCCGTAGCGCACCTCTGCTGCGGCGATCGAGTCATTCTGAGTATCAGTTCGCGAGCCGGAACAAGAAGAACGCCACAGCAGCGGTGCTCAACTGTGGCGTTCGGATGGTTGCGGGGGGTGGATTTGAACCACCGACCTTTGGGTTATGAGCCCAACGAGCTACCAGGCTGCTCCACCCCGCAGGATGATAGTAGCAGGTGGTGGAGGAGCGGTCAAATTCGTCACAAGCGCGGAAAGGCGCATGAATACTGGAGATCCCTTGTGGCGCACGCCGGCTGTCCCGGGAGTGGCGATCGGTCGGGAGGTGCGGCCGTCATTGCCCGGGCATGGGGTGAGCGGCTTCGTCGGCGCGGGGGACGAGGTACATGTAAACCTGGTCCGCGACGTTCGTGTTCCAGTGGCCGCTGAAGCGCGCGTAGCCGACGACGCCAAGAAAGATGACGGCGATGGCGGCGGCAACGGCCCAGGCGGGGAGCGCGCGGTGGCGCGAGGGCGACAGCACCAGGGTGTCCTGCGCGGGGCAGACCGCGACGCACTCCAGGCACGCGGTGCACTCGGCGGAGCGGATCTGCACCAGTTTGTCCACCGGAAGATTTGAGGGACAGGCCTTGGCGCACTTCGCGCAGTCGATGCAGGTCGCTTCCCGGCGGCGGATCCTGGTCGGGCTGAAGAGCGCCGCCAGTCCCAGGAGCGCGCCGTAGGGACACAGGTAGCGGCACCAGAAGTTCTGCACCAGCACCGAAAAGACAACCAGGAGCAACAGTACGATCGCGGTAAGCTCGGTCATGTGGCGGAAGAAGTTCAGCATCTTCACGTCGGCGATCAGGCCGTAGGGGCTCCCCATGAAGGCAGCAATGTCGGCGACCGACATGCTCGCGACCGCCAGCACGAACAGGCTGAGGAGCAAATACTTCAAGGAGCGCAGCGGCAGATCCGCCCAGCGTGGCAGAACGAAGTTGCGGCGGAAGAGCTTCTTCCCTGCCCTCCAGAGGTATTCGGAGATGGTGCCGGCCGGGCACAGCCAACTGCAGAACGCCTTGCGCAGCAGGAAAGAAATGGCGAGAAAGGCGACGAGCAGGAACATGCCGGCGGGATGGATGGCGGGCACCTGGCCGGTCAGGCTCCACGACTTGAGGTTCATCAGGGCGGCGATGGGGAGCCAGCCTTCGACGCCGGCCGGACGAGCGATCGCCGCGGCGGCGTCACCCGTTTCGAAGTGACGCACCCAGAGGTAGAACTGCGCGCCGAGCCAGGCGTTCAGGAGGAGGAAGGCCAATTGAAACGAGTGGCGGAGGCGCTGGGAGTAATCGGTTCCGGTCCGGCGGATGAGCTTCTTCTTCGCGCGGGGCGCGGGCGTGGGGCGCGCCGGGGCCGCAGGTTCGACTTCAGGAGCGATGGTAGAAGCTGCCATGAATAAGTCCTTGAGCACCACGGATCAGGGTAGGAGAGCGGCGAGGAGCGAGGAATGACTTTGGTCACAGGCGCGGGCGAGGACGCCCGCGCAACAACTGGCGGGACGCCGGCTCTACATGGACGCGGCGCTAAGTGGCGGCGGTGCGGATGAGGTCCCAGGTGGCTTCGACGTCGGACCATGTGGTGCCGAGGTTGCCGATGGCGATGCGCAACACGATGCGGCCGTTGAGCGTAGTGTGCGAGATGTACGCCTGGCCGGAATCGTTGACCTTCCCGAGGATGGCGCGGTTGTCGTCGTCCGACCCCTTGTAGCGGAAACAAACAACGGAGAATGGCACGGGGGCGACGCGCTCGAAGCGCGGGTCAGCGTCCACCAGCGCGGCGAACTTCTGCGCCCAGGCGATGTGGGCGCGCAGCAGGCGCTCGATGCCGTCGCGGCCGAAGTAGCGCATCAGGAACCAGAGCTTCAAGGAGCGGAAGCGGCGTCCGAGCGGGATGCCGTAGTCCATGTAGTTGACGGCGCGCGGGTCCTCGGTGGGACGCAGATACTCGGGGATGAGCGAGAACGCCTGGCGCAGGACGTCGGGCCGCCGGGTGTAAAACGCGCTGAGGTCCACGGGCGTGAACATCCACTTGTGGGGGTTGACGACCAGCGAGTGCGCGCGCCCGGCACCCTTCAGGATCCACTTGCACTCGGGCAGGATGGCGGCGGTGCCGGCGTAAGCGGCGTCGATGTGCAGCCACAGGTTGTGGCGCTCGGCGACGGCGGCGATCTCTTCGACCGGATCGACGCTGGTGGAAGAGGTGGTGCCGACGGTGGCGACCACGCAGAAGGGCTTCCTCCCGGCGGCGAGGTCCTCCTCGATCGCCTTCTCGAGCGCGTCGGGACGCATGCGGAACTCGGCGTCAGTGGCGATCTTGCGCACGTTCTTATGACCGACGCCGAGGGCGATGGCGGCCTTGTCGATGGAGGAGTGCGACTGCTCGGAAGTGTAGAGCGTGAGCGGAGCGCGCAGGCCGTGCTCGCGCGCCTCGGGCACCGCCATCTCGCGCGCGGCGGCGATGGCGTGCAGGCTGCTGACGGAGGCGGTGTCGTAGATGATGCCGAACCAGTTCCCGGGCAGGCCGATCCACTGGCGCAGCCAGCCGAGCGCGACCTGCTCCAGTTCGCTGATGGCGGGCGAGGTCTTCCAGTGCAGGCCGTTGGTGTTGAGGGCGGCGGCGAGCATCTCGGCGATCACCGCGGGCGCCGATCCGGTGCAGGCGAAATAGGCGAGGAAGCGCGGGTGGTTCCAGTGGGTGACGGCGGGCAGCACGACGTTCTCAAAATCGCGCAGAATGTCGTCGTAGGGCTGGCCGCGATCGGGCGCCGCTGGCGGCAACGCATCCACGAGGTCGCCGGGATGGATGCGGGAGACGACGGGATACTTCCGCGGGTCGCGCAGGTATTCGGCGGCGAAGTCGACCGCTTGATGGGCGGCGCGGCGGAACTCCTCCACATACGCGTCCATCGGCTTGAAGGGATTTTCCGTGGGGGCGAGGCGGGGCTCGGCGTCAGGCGTAGGCATGGATCACTCCGATGAAAGAGAGATTCTACGCCTCAGGTTGGAGGCTGCCGGCCTTCGGCTCTTGGCCGGAAGCCGATGCCCGAAGGCCGACAGCGGCTCTCAGCGTTTCAGGCGCCGCGCTTCGCAGGCGACGACGATGTGGTCGGGATCGATGGCGGCGTTGTCGAGCTGGATCTCCTCGACCTTGCCATCCTTGCCGATCAGCACGTTGGCGCGCCGCGCCGCCTGGTATTGCGGGTTGTAGACGCCGTACTCTTTCAGCACCTTCCCGTCGCGGTCGCTGAGCAGCGGGAATTTGACGCCGAGCGAGTCGGCAAACGCCTTGTTGGCGAACGGGCTATCCATGCTCACACCCAGGACCTGGGTGTCGGTCGCTTCCAGCCGCTGCAGGTTCTGCTGGAAGTTCTTCATCTGCTGCGTTCAACCCGGGGTGAAGGCGAAGATGAAGAAGGCAAGCACGACGTTCTTCTTGCCGCGGAAATCGCGCAGCGAGACCTGCTTCACCTGGGTGCCGTCGAAGTACGGCAGGGTGAAGTCGGGGGCGGTTTCGCCGACCTTCATGGTGGGCGGCGGCGGGCCCGCTTTCTTGGCGGTGGCATCATCCGCAAAGGCCGCCTGGACGAACGCCGCAAGGAGGAGCACGAGCAGGATCTTTCGCATAGTCACCCTCGGAGCATGGGTCGGAGCGGGCTTTCCCGCTCCAGGACTGCCGTATGGATAGAGAGCCTACGCCTTCCGCGGTAACAGGTAAAGCGAGTCCAGGATTGCGTGCCGGCGAGGGAGGAATTAGATTGTTAGTTTCCTGCCGGCGAAGCGGGCGGGCAGGGGAAGCGGTCCCGCGGGAAACGGCCGTAACCACGTGAAACGACAGGCGCCTCCAGCAGCGGAAAGCAGCGCGACGCCGGGCGCGGCGCGCTCGTCCGAAAAGTACCAGCGCATTCTCGACGCGGCCATCGCGGTGATCGCGGAGAACGGCTACTTCAACGCGCCGGTCTCGCGGATCGCGGAGCTTGCGGGCGTCGCCGACGGCACGGTCTATCTCTATTTCAAGAACAAAGAGCAGATCCTGATGGCGGCGATCGAGAAGGCGCTGACCACCTTCCTGGAGCGCGCGCGGCAGGAACTGCAAACCGTGGACGACCCCAAGCAGCGGCTGCGCCGGCTGGCGTGCCTCCACTTCGAGTCGCTGGCCGCCAACCGGGAGCTGGCGGTGGTGCTGCAGATCGAATTGCGGCAGAGCGCCAAGTTCCTGGCGGAGTTCTCCCATCGCTACCTGGTGGAGTACTTCAATCTGATCCGCTCCATCATCCGCGAAGGACAGGAGCGGGGTGTCTTCCGGCAGGACGTCTCGGAGAAGATCGCCGCCAACTGCTATTTCGGCGCGCTCGACGAAATGGTGACCTCGTGGGTGCTGAGCGAGCGCGAGTATTCCCTGCCCGCCATGGCCGACGCCGTGGTGGACCTGCTGGTCCGCGGGATGGAGACCCGGCCCGACGTATGAACCGAACCCTCAATACGCTGAACGACATTTTCTTCAACGTGGTGGAGCGCAACAGCCCCTGCGTAGCGATGTACAAGCAGACGGTGAAGTGGATCCCCATCTCGTCGCAGGAGTTCTATCGCGACGTGAGCGGCGTCGCCCGCGCGCTGCTGGGCTGGGGCATCGCCAAGGGCGACCGGGTCGCCATCCTCAGCGAGAACCGCCCGGAGTGGGCGGCGGCGGACTTTGCCTGCCTGCTGATCGGCGCCGTGGTGGTCCCGATCTACCCCACGCTGACCGCGGAGCAGACGCGCGAGCTGCTCATCGACAGCGGGGCGCGCGTCATCTTCGCCTCCACCATCGAGCAGATGGAGAAGGTCGAGAAGATCCAGAAGGAGACGGCGGTCGAGAAGGTCGTGGTTATGGATTACGTGGGGGTGAGCAAGGCCATCCCCATGCACCGGATCATGCAGAACCTCTCTTTCCAGCGCGATCCGGAGCTCGACGAGCGCGGACGCGCCATCCAGCCCGGCGACATCGCCACCATCATCTACACCTCGGGCACCACCGGGAAGCAGAAGGGCGCGGTGCTGACGCACGGCAACATGGCATCGAACGTCTCGGTGTCGCTGGAAACGTTCGGGCTCCAGGTCGAGCACGATTCGGCGGTGTCGTTCCTGCCGCTCTCCCACGTGACCGCGCGGCACGTGGATTACGGCATGTACCACAACGGCGTCACCATCGCCTATTGCCCCTATTTCGACAGGCTGCCGCAGTACCTGCTGGAGATCCGGCCGACGCTCTTCGTGGGCGTGCCGCGCGTCTTCGAAAAGGTTTACAACAAGGTGCAGGAGCAGACGGCCTCCGGCATCAAGCGCTCGATCTACCACTGGGCGCTGCAGGTGGGACGGGCGAACCGCGACCAGGTGCTGCGCGCCGAGACGCCCACTAACCTCTCCTGGAAACTGGCCGATCGCCTGATGTTCCGCAAGCTGCGCGCCGGTTTCGGCGGAAGGGTGAAGTATTTCATCTCCGGAGGAGCGCCGCTGGGCAAGGACCTGGCGGCCTGGTACGCAGACATGAGCATCCGCATCCACGAAGGCTACGGGCTGACAGAGACCTCCCCGGTGATCGCGGTCAACAACCCCAAGTCCCATCGCCTCGGGAGCGTGGGGCCGGTCCTGCCCAACCTGGAAGTGAAGATCGCCGACGACGGCGAGGTCCTGGTGAAGGGGCCGTCGGTCTTCCAGGGATACTGGAACCGTCCGGAGGAGACGCAGGCGGCGTTCCAAGGCGAGTGGTTCAGGACCGGCGACGTGGGAGAGATCGATGCCGACGGCTTCCTCTTCATCACCGACCGGAAGAAGGACCTGATCAAGACCTCGGGCGGCAAGGCGATCGCGCCGCAGCCGGTGGAGACGGCGCTGAAGACCAACCCGCTGGTGGCGGGAGCGGTGGTGATCGGCGAGGCGCGCAACTTCCCCGCCGTGGTGATTTCGCCGCATTTCCCGCTGCTGGAAGACTGGGCGCGCACCAACCGCATCGAGTTCCATTCGCGCGAAGAACTGGTCGGCAACGAGAAAGTCCGCGCGCTCTACGACGGCATCGTCAACGAGGTCAACGCCAGCATGGCGCAGTTCGAGCGGTTGAAGAAAGTGCTGATCGTGCCCGACGAGTTTACCATCGAGAACGGGCTGCTCACCGCCAGCATGAAGCTGCGCCGCCGCGAGGTGGTGACGCGCTACAAAGAGCAGATCGACCGCCTCTACAACCCCGCGGGCACGGAAGCCGCGCCGGTGCGCTAAGAATCGTCGTTCGTCCTTCGTCGCTCGTCGTTCGGAGCGACTCGAAGTGGCGGGTGGCTCCCAAGGGGCCTAAAATAAAAACATGGACTCATTCATCATTGCCGGCAAGGAGTTCCGTTCCCGGCTGATCGTGGGGACGGGCAAGTACAAGTCGGGGCAGGAGACGGCGCGGGCCATCGAGGCCAGCGGGGCGGAGATGGTGACGGTGGCGGTGCGCCGCGTCAACCTCGACCGCAGCAAGGAATCCCTGCTCGACTTCATCGATCCCAAGAAATATTTCCTGCTGCCCAACACGGCGGGCTGCTACACCGCCGACGAGGCCATCCGCACGGCGCGTCTGGGACGCGAGGTGGGGCTCTCGGACTGGGTCAAGGTCGAGGTTATCGGCGACCAGGCGACGCTCTACCCGGACGTGCAGGGGACCATCGAGGCGACCCGCGTCCTGGTAAAGGAAGGCTTTACTGTTCTTCCCTATACATCTGACGATATTGTAGTTGCCAAGCGGCTGATTGACGCCGGGGCGAGCGCGGTGATGCCCCTGGGCGCGCCCATTGGCAGCGGCATGGGCATCCAGAACGCGGCCAACCTGCGCATCCTGCGGGAGCTGATCACGGGCGTGCCGCTGATCGTGGATGCGGGCGTGGGCACGGCCTCGGACGCCGCCATCGCCCTGGAACTGGGCTACGACGGGGTGCTGATGAATACCGGCATCGCCGGCGCCGCCGACCCGGTCCTGATGGCCGAGGCCATGCGCGACGCCGTGAAAGCGGGACGCGCCGCGTATCTCGCCGGGCGCATGCCCAAGAAACTGTACGCCACCGCCAGTTCGCCGATCGAGGGCGTGGTGCGGTAGAGACGCAGCATGCTGCTTCTCTGCGGCGCAGTGAGCCTCCCACAAAAAGAGGGCGGCTTCGCGGCCGCCCTCCTGCTTTGTTCCTGCAATCCGAAAGCTGCTTTTATTTCTCAGCGATCATGCTGACGCTCTCGACGTGCAGCGTGCCGTTGTTCACGGAGCCCTCCACCTGGACATGCTGCCCGGCGTGGTCCATGACGGCGCTCTGGTTATCGATGCTCAGGATCTTCCCATCCTTGGCATCGGGGACAAAGACCAGCTTCTCGCCCATCTCGGCGCACTTCTTGGCGCACGCTTCGTGGCCGGCATGGGCGCCCTTGGCGCCGCAATGGGCGTCGCTGATCCATCCTTTCATGCTGGTGCCGGACGCCGCGTTGTCCTTGGCGATGGCCAGCATGGTGAACACAACCGCAACTGCAAGGAGCACGAGTAAGGCCTTCTTCATCCGTAGGTCCCTCCTTCAAGAGATTCCGGCCGAAAGTCTGGCTGAGTAACTCAGAGTCGGCGGGGCGAAAAAGGTTTCAGCTTATTTTTGCGCGGAGGTCTTGGCTTTCTTGCCGGCGGGGGGGTCGGGGAGGACGTAGACGACCTCGCCGGGGCGCGCGTAGCGGAGCTGCTCGCGGGCTTCCTTCTCGATCGCCTTGGGGTCGGATTTCAATTCCTTGACGCTCTCGGTGAGGCGCTGGTTTTCGGCCTGGAGGTCCTGCATCTGCTTCTGGAGCTTTTGGTACTCGGCACGCTTGCGCTCGTACACCACCATGCCGTTGGCGCCGAAGACGACGTGCCACGCGAGGACGGCAGCGAGCAGTCCGACGCCGCCGGTGGCCAGGCGCCGCCGGTTTTCCACGAGCCACGCGCGGGCTATTGTCAGCAGGTCGGTCAAGCGAAGATCCATTCCCGGGCCGCGGCGGAGAGTTTCTCCATGTCGCCCTCACGGCGCGCCTCGGCGTAAGCGCGAACCACCGGCTCGGTACCCGACAGGCGGAAGCAGACCCAGGAGCCGTCGTCGAGCACCAGCTTGAGGCCGTCCTTGCGCACCACCTCCACCACTTTGCGGCCGAAAAATTCGCGCGGATCGGTCTCCAATTTGCTAGTGAACTTCTCTTTCACCTCCGGCGTCAAGCGGAAGTTCTCGCGCACCGGGTAAAAGGAACCAACTTTGCCAAATAAATCGTTCAACTGCTGTCGGAGGGTCTTGCCGCGGTGCGCCACCATCTCGCAGCAGAGCAGCCCTGCCAGGACGCCGTCCTTTTCCGGAACGTGGTACCGGATCGAGAGCCCGGCGCTCTCTTCCCCTCCGATGGCGATCTTGTCCTGCTTGATCAGTTCGCCCAGGTACTTGAAGCCGACCGGGGTCTCGTGCAGTTCGATGCCGAGCTGCGCGGCGAGCGCGTTGATGAGGTTGGTGGTGGTCACCGACTTGCCGACGCCGTTCTTCCAGCCGCGGCTTTCGACGAGGTAGCCGAAAAGCAGGGCGATGACGTAGTTGGGCGATAGGAAGGTGCCGTCGGCGTCAACGATGCCGAAGCGGTCGGCGTCGCCGTCGGTGGCGATGCCGATCTGCGCGCCCGTCTGCCGCATCTCTTGCCGCAGGTCCCCCAGCAGGTGGTCGTCGGGCTCGGGAGCGTGCCCGCCGAAGAGGACGTCGCGGTAATCGTGCACCGTGCTCACTTCCACCCCGGATTCGCGCAGCACGACGTCGGAGTAGCCGCGGGAGGTGCCCCAGAGCGGGTCGAAGGCGACCTTCAACCCGGCTTTCTGGATCGCCGGCAGGTCCACGATCTCCTTCAGGCGGGCGAGGTACGTGGGGCGGACGTCAACGTCCTCCTGTTTCGGCTGCGGCTCCCTGCCTTCGGGCGCAGCCAGGGCGGGATTCTGGTCCGCCTCGGCGATGGCCGCCTCGATCTTCTTTGTCACCTCGGGAAGGGCGGGAGCGCCGTCGGGGGTGGAGAACTTGATGCCGTTGTACTCCGGAGGATTGTGCGAGGCGGTGAAGTTGATGGCCCCATCCGTCTTTGCGCGAATCACCTCGTAGGCGATGGCGGGCGTGGGCGCGGGCCCGGAAATCACCAGCGGCACGATGCCGTGCCGCGCCAGGATGTCCGCAGCCATAGCGACGAAGGTCTCGCCCAGGAAGCGGGGATCGCGGCCCACGAGGACGCGCGCGCCCTGCGGCTTCTGCGAGACGACGTAGCGCGCGATGCCGGTCACTGCGCGCCGCACGTTGACGAAGGTGAACTCCTCCGCCATGACGGCGCGCCAGCCTGAGGTCCCGAATTTGATCTGAGTAGCCATGAGAACACCTCAACGCGGATGAAATTAGGACAGGCCCGATGCTAGAGTTGAGGTCGCCGTTGGGGCCGGGAAGGATTGTAAATGACCGACAAGATCGTCGTCCTGAGTACCGCGGGTTCGCGCGAAGAAGCCGGCCGCATCGCCCAGGCGCTGGTGGAGCGGAAGCTGGCGGCGTGCGTCAACGTCACCGGCCCCATCCGCTCCGTGTACCGCTGGAAGGGCACAATGGAAGGCGCCGAAGAGTTCCTGCTGCTCATCAAGACCACGCGCGCGGCGTTTCCCCGCGTGCGCGAGGCGATCAAGGAACTGCACTCCTACGAGCTGCCGGAGTGTATCGCGCTGGCGGTCGAGGACGGCAGTGAACCCTACCTATCGTGGCTCGCGGAAAACGTGGAGTAGTTGAACGCGGCTGGTGGGTGCGGCCAAAGCAGATCCCTCGCTCGCGCCAAAACCGGTCGCTCAGTCGTGAGGACACTCCCTTGACTTAGGGTTTGCGGCCGCGCAAGTTCAGCCGCCAGTAGTCCATCACGAAGGGCGGATCTTCTTCCGCTCCCCGCTGCAAGAGTTCGTCGAAAAAGCGCTCCCTCAGGCCATCATCGGCGATGCGCTCGCCGTGGCGGTGGCAGGTGACCGTCTGCAGGTACTCCTTATAAGTCGCGGCGTCGCCCAGCGGGGCGGGCGTGTGCTCCAGCCACGTTTCCACCTCGACGAAGCCGGCGTCGCGCAGGCGCTGGGCGGCCACCTTGTCGTCCACGTACTCCCAGATGCTCGTCCAGTCGCGGAAAAACGGCTGGTACTCGGGGCGGGACACGATGGCGGCGGCGCGGTCGCGCAGGTTCTGGAGGTTGGGGCCGCCGCCGCACTGCGCCTCCAGCCAGCCCCCGGGCTTCAGCACCTCGTGGATCTGCCGGAAAAGGCTCGGATGATCGGTGATCCAGTGGAAGACGGCGGTGGAGAAGACGCCGTCGAGCGAAGCCGGGCGGAGCGGCAGCGCGGTGAGGCTGGCGAGCGCGAAGCTGATGCGGCCGCCGGGCGGCAGGTGGTCGCGCGCCTGGCACAACATGTTCTCCGAGAGGTCGAGCGCGAATACGTGGCCGCGCGGCAGGCGGTCCAGCAGTTCCGCCGTGACCCGGCCGGAGCCGCAGCCCGCGTCGAGCACGGTTTCATCGCCGCGCAGTTGCAGCCGGGCGAGCACTTTCTGCGCCCAGCCGAACTGCGGGTCCGACAAGCGGTGGTACGACGCCGAATTCCACTCGCGCGAGCTGCTCATGCCGTGCTAGATGGCGGCCAGCGCCTGGCCGAGATCGGCGAGGATGTCCCCGACGTCCTCGATGCCCACGGAGATGCGCACCATGCCGTCGGTCAGGCCGATGGCCTTCCTTCCCTTCTCGCCCAGCGCCGCGTGCGTCATGGTGGCGGGATGGGAGATCAGGGTCTCGACGCCGCCCAGCGATTCGCCCAGGATGCAGACGCGCACCCGCTTCAACAGCTTCTTCGCGTTGGCCAGCGAGCCGGTCTCGAAGGTGATCATGGAGCCGAAGCCGGACATCTGGCGGCGCGCCAGCGCATGCTGCGGATGGCTCGCCAGCCCGGGATAGAAGACCCGCTTGACCTTGCGGTGCTTGGCCAGGAAGGCGGCGACGGCGCGGCCGTTGGCGTCGTGCTTCTCCATGCGGACGGCCAGTGTCTTGACGCCGCGCAGCACCAGCCAGCTCTCGAAGGGCGACAGGATGGCGCCCGCCGACTTCTGGATGAAGGCCAGCCGCTCCGCCTGCTCCGGCTTGGTGCAGACGATGACGCCGCCCAGCCCGTCGCTGTGCCCGTTGAGAAACTTGGTGGTGGAGTGCATGACCATGTCGGCGCCGAGCGCGATGGGCCGCTGGAAGTAGGGTGACATGAAAGTGTTGTCCACGATCAGCTCGGCGCCGTGGCGGTGCGCGGTCCGGGCCGCCCCGGCGATGTCGGTCAGCGACATCAGCGGATTGGTGGGCGTCTCCACCCAGACGTAGCGCGTATTGCGGCGGATGGCCTTCTCCAGCGCGCGCAGGTCGCCGGTGTCCACGTAGGTGAATTCCAGGCCGTAGTTGACGAGGATCTGGTTGAAGAGGCGCGGCACGCCGCCGTAGACGTTGTGCGAGCAGACGAGGTGGTCGCCGGCCTTCATCATGGTGGCAACGGCACTGACCGCCGCCATGCCGCTGGCAAAGACGCGCGCCGCCAGCCCGCCTTCCAGCGCCGCCAGGTTCTCCTGCAGGCGGTCGCGGGTGGGGTTGGTGACGCGCGCGTACTCGTAGCCCTGCCGCGGCTTGCCCAGCTCGTCCTGGGCGTAGGTGGAGGTGGCGTAGATGGGCACGGCGACGGCGCCGGTCAGGGGCTCGGGCTCCTGTCCGGCATGGATCGCCCGGGTGGCAAAGCCTGTTTCGACCTTCTTATTCTTCATGGAATTCACGAATCACTGCCGGATTGCCGGGAAGCTGAGTTGCGGGTTCCCGCGGCTCCTCTAAAGCTCCTGCTCGAAAATTTTCTTCGACATATAGCGTTCGCTGGAGTCGGGGATGATGGTGACTACGCGCTTGCCGGCCCCGAGACGCATGGCGACCTGGAGCGCGGCGTAAACGTTGGCGCCGCCGCTCGAACCCGCCAGCACGCCTTCCTTGCGCGCCAGCTCACGAACGGTGTCGAAGGCCTGCTTGTCGGGAACGGCGATGATCTCGTCGGCGAGCGACCCGTCGTACGTCTGCGGAATGAAGCTGACGCCGATGCCCTCCACCTTGTGCTCGCCCTTGGGCCCGCCCTGGAGGATCGATCCCTGGGTCTCGACGGCGACGGCCAGCGTCCGCGGCGAGCGCTCCTTCACGAAGCGCGCGACGCCGCTAAAGGTGCCGCCGGTGCCGACCCCGATGCACACGGCGTCGATCCGGCCCTGCATCTGCTCGTAGAGTTCCCGTCCGGTGGTCTCGTAGTGGATATCGGGGTTGGCGGGGTTTTCGAACTGCGCCGCCATGAAGGAGCTGGGGGTCTGGGCGGCAAACTCGCGGGCGCGCCGGATGGCGCCTTCCATGCCCTCGTCGTCCGGAGTCCGGGTGACCTCGGCGCCGAGGGCGCGCATGATCATCACCTTTTCCTCCGAAAATCGCTCGGGGACGTAGAGCGCCACGCGGTAGCCGCAGGCGGCGCCGATCAGCGCCAGGCCTACCCCGGTGTTGCCGGCGGTGGCCTCGACGATGGTCGCGCCGGGCCGCAGCAGGCCCTGTTCTTCGGCCCGCCGGATGATGCCGATGGCGGCGCGGTCCTTCACGCTGAGCCCGGGGTTCAGGTACTCCAGCTTGACGTAAACGTCGGCGGCGCCGGGAGGAACGAGATGCCGCAGACGCAACATGGGCGTGTCGCCAACCAGGTCGATGATGTTTTCGGCGACACGCAGATGGGTGGCCTCGGAGGTCTTCATCGCCGTCTAGGGTACGGGACTGCGGAAGGAAGCGTCAATCGCGTCGTGCGCCGGGCCTCCACGCCCGGCGTCGCGCGGCAAGCAATTCAGCGGGAGGCGCGTTCCTGGCCCACGTAGTAGCCGCTTCGCGTGCGCACCTGAAGGTTGCGGTAGCCCTTCTCGCGCGCCACCACCTTGATGGCGCGGAAGCCGCCGTCGGCGTTCTTCGGAATCGACGGTTTGTAGCCGATGATGTACTGGCTGCGAATGTCGTGCGCGACCTCGCGCGTGATGGCGTCCACCTGGCTGACGTCGCTGGGAAAATAAGCGACGCCGCCGGTTTCCTCCGCCAGCTTCTGCAGGGCGCGGCGCGCCCGCTTGGGATGGTCGTCGCCGAGAATCCCGATGGCGTACACCGTCGGCCCGCCCTCGGCCTGGACCTTGCGCACCGCCTGCTCCAGGCTGGACTGGCTGGCGTTGTCCTCGCCGTCGGTGACCACCAGCAGCACCTTCTTTTCCAGGCGCGCGTCCTTGGCGAGATGGTCGGCGGAAGCGATCACCGCGTCGTAGAGGGCGGTGCCACCGCGGGACTCGATGTGCTCCAGGCCGTCGCGCAGCTTCACCAGGTTGTCGGTGAAGTCCTGGTCGAGATACGCCTCGTCGTTGAAGTTGACGATGAAGACCTCGTCGCGGGGATTGCTGGCGCGGACGAAGTTGATGGCCGCCTGGTTGACGGCGGCGCGCTTGTCGCGCATCGAGCCGGAATTGTCGATGACGATGCCGACCGCCACCGGGACGTCAGTGTTGCGGAAGGACGTGATCTGCTGCGGCTGCCCGTTCTCGTAAACGGTGAAGGCGCTGCGCGGCAGGTTGGTGACGAGGTTGCGGTGATCGTCCACCACGGTGGCGTGCAGCACCACCTCCTCCACCTGCTTGCGGAAGACGTAAACGCCCTTGTCTTCGCCGTTGGGAGCGCCGCCCGTTTGCGCCGGGGACGGCGGTTGCTTAGCGGCCGGCGCGGGGGCTTCGTCGCGCGGTACCACTACCTTCTGCGGTGCGGAGCTCTGCGCCGGCGCCTGACCCGCCGCCAGCGCGCAAAGACCCAGGAGGATTGTGGAAACCAGGGCGCTATTGCGAAGGCGCATAGTATCCCGTTTTGGCGTACACCGTCAGCGGCGGCAGCCCTTTGGGCGGCTTCAGCTTCACCTTGATCTTGCGCCACTTGCCGTCCCGCATCGCGTTCGTGGGGCGGTACCCCAGCACGTATTGGTTGCGCAGCTCCATGCCGATCTTGGTGGCCACGTCGGCCAATTCGTTGGGGTTGTCGATGCGGAAGGTGCGTCCCCCGGTCACGTCGGTGATC
>Ga0315268_10001365_pt1 | contig 27984 bp, 27 predicted proteins | sample C1_top_MG_FD_204535 | JGI IMG/M metagenome (GOLD analysis project Ga0315268, IMG submission 204535) | Sediment microbial communities from Yellowstone Lake, YNP, Wyoming, USA - C1_top | ecosystem: Environmental > Aquatic > Freshwater > Lake > Sediment | place: USA: Wyoming | collected 2017-08-01
CGTCTCTTCAAACAGGCGAGCGTTCTGAATGGCTATGGCCGCCTGGTTGGCCACCGTCTGAAGCGTGGTCACATGAGTAGGCGTGAACGAGCGTGGGGTGTAACTCACCAGTTCCAACGTGCCGACCAGCTCATTGCCAATCAGCAGCGGCACACCCACATGCGAGCGGATGGGAAAGCGCGTCCGGTCCGTCTTGGGCGTTATACGCGTCTCTTCCAGCAGGTCATCGACCAGGAGTGGCTCACGCCGCCGGGCGACCCAGCCGGTCAGGCCTTCCTCCAAGGTGTATACGCCACCTAGACCGGTCGTGTGTTCTGCATACTGAGGGTCGGCCCGCAGCGCGCGTGTGCGCAACACACCTTTGCCCGGCTCCCACAGGCAGATCTCGGCCAAGTCATACGGCACCACTTTGCGCACGGAAGCCAGAATCGCATTGAGTGTAGTTTCCAGGTCCAAGCTTGCGCCGATGGTGCTGGTGATCTCTGCAACAATACTCAACTCGTGCGCGCGCCGCTGTTCTTCTTCATATAGTTGAGCGTTCTTGTAGGCCACCATCGCCTGCTGGGCAAAGGGGGCCAACAGTTCTTGATCCGACAGTGTAAAGGGCCTGGCCTCAGGGCGCTTGGCCACCTGCAGCACGCCGACCACTGGCCCCTGTCCATCTTGCAGTGGAATCGCCAACAGGGACACCAGCGACCTGTCGGCAAGCGTCTTGGGTGTAAAGCGCAAGTCAACCTGGGCGTCGGCCAAAAGGAGGGGGTGCCTCTCAATCATCACCCACCCGGCGACGCTTTCGCCGGGCTTTAACGGTACATCGGCGTATGCGGCTTCGTCCAGTCCCCAGGCTCCACGCACGAACAGTTGGCCGCTAACTGTATCCTTCAGGTAAATCAGACACTGATCACCATTGACGGCACGTGCGGCCTCCGCTGCCAGTCGATCCAGCACACTTGTCAGGTCGAGTGACGTGATGGCGTGACCCGACCTGAGCAGTGCCGTCATTTCCCGGACACGGACCTGCGCATCCTCGGCCTGTCGAGTTTTCTGTTGTGCAAAGGCCGCCAGTTGTTGCTGGCTGCGTTGGAGGCTTTCAGCCATCGTATTAAACTCACTAGCTAGCACTTCGAGCTCATCGCCAGTGTGGACGGCAATGCGGTAGGCAAGCTGTCCCCCGGCTAGCATGGCCGCGCCCTGGTGCAGTGTGTTCAGCGGGCGTAACATATGGCGGCTAATGAGCCACGCTACTGTCACTATAGCACTGATGGCAACCACCATGACGATTAACGCCAGGCGTAACGAGCGGGTAGCCGACGCATAAACAGTGGCTTCCGGGACTTCCACCACAACGCCCCATCCCGTGTCCTTCACCGGCTGATGGTAAGCTAGCACCGGCAGCTTGACCCTGCGCAGCGTGCCCTCCAGGCCTTGCGGCTGCCGGAGCAGCATCCCGCTTCCGGTGGTCGGGCGCGCCAGAAAGGCCATCACCTCTGGCACCTGGCTTCCCGTCGGCCCCAGGTCGCGCCTGCCAGGGTCGCCTACCGGGCCCGCGATTGGATCCTCAGCGGGATAGGCAATCAGCTTGCCCTCCGCATCCACCACGTAGACAAGCTGGTCAACCAGTTGGCGTCTGGTCATCTCGGATAGGCTCGCCAGCTTGAACTGGCCCACCAGCACCGCCACAGGAGCGCCCCTCTCGTCATGGAGGGGTGTGGCAATGTCCACGAAAGCCATATACGACGAAAGATAAACCGGGCCGAAATAGTCCTGGCCGCCTGGCCCCGACATCGCCTGCCGGAAGGCGGGCGAATCTACCATGGTCGCACCTACGGCCGAAGGTGGATTGCCATGCACCAACCGTATCTGCTCTATGCCGTCAGCCCCGATCAGGACCAGACTGTACAGGTCTTGTCGACTGTCGAGCACAGACAGCAACAAGTCCTGCTGCATGGACGTGCTACCCATCAGGACCTGAGCACTGCGAGCGGTATTGTGCACCAAAGCGGTCAGATCGGTGGTGGACACCTCCAGGCTGTCGGCGGCCGCCACTGCCGCCCAAGTTGCCGCCCGGCGGGCCGCCTCGCGTTCACGGTCATAGTTGAGCACCACCATATACCCAAGGACCATGAGCGCAATGATCCCCCCCAGTGCAAAGGGCGACCACAGCTTGAAGCCAAGGGAAGAGAATATTCGGTTAGGTTTCAAGCGACCCGCTGTGTTCATCGAGATAGAAATATCTAAAATCCAAGGCTATAGGGATCTAAGCTGCGCCTAACTAGCGGACGAGAGTGCGACGGCGAGCATCGGCAGCCGCCTCCGTAATCTCACGGATGTCGGTGAATTGTTGCACGTCTGGCGAAATGATGCCGGTCGCCATCGTCATCAACGGCGCCCGCTGTTCGCGGCCATCTTTGTCCTTGAAGGTAATGTAACCTTGCTGGCGGGCCTTGAAATCATAGTGCGCGCCGACCTCGTCATTAAAGCGCTTGACCAACGCGTCAGCGATCGGTTTAGCCCGGTCGCTCTGGACGATGATGATAAAGTCATCGCCGCTGACGTGGCCGATAAAGTCCTCCGCTGTACCCAACTTGTCCACCGTCTCACTCATAATCAACGCAGCAAAGCGCAGCACTTCGTCGCCGGCGACAAAGCCGTACACATCATTGAATGCCTCGATCCCCGGCAGGCCGATATACAGCAAGGCCCAATTCTTTTTGCGCATCAACAGGCGCAATTGTTCCTCGATGAGCTTGCCGCTCGGCAAGCCCGTGGTTGGATTGGTGAGCGATTCGCGTTCGGCGCGGCGCTGCGCGTTCTGGACGCGCAGGCGTAGCTCTTCGATGTCGAACGGCTTGGTGATATAGTCGTCCGCACCCAGTTCCAGTCCGGCGATCCTGTCGCTGCGCTCGTCCTTTTGCGTCAGAAAGATGATCGGGATGTGGCTCGTGCGAAGATTGGTGCGGAGTTGGGTGCAGACTTCATACCCGTCAATGTCTGGCAGCATAATGTCCAAGACAATGACCTGCGGCAATTGCTGCCGGCACCGCTCCAAAGCTTCGCCCCCGCGCATCACGGCGACCACTTCATAGCCTTGGGACGTAAAGTAGATGCGCAGCATGTTAGAGATGTCTGTGTCATCTTCAACGACAAGAATGCGGCCTTTGCCCATGGTTCACCTCCACTACAGCCAATCGTTAGTGGTCAATGCACAGTCCGGCGTCGCCGGGTGTTGTGTCGAATACGTTCGATCTCGCGATCGTCCACTGCGCGCTCAAAACTGCGCAAGCCTCCCAGTCGAAAACCATGCCGCTCAGCCAGAGCAGCAATTTCCTCGACACGCTCAATCTTGATCTCTTTGCCCAACGTAAAGCACTCGTAGCGCCCCTCCAGCGCCAGCGTCATCGTCTCGGCCATACAGGCATACGCCATTCGGGGCGGGAAGCCAAAGTCAAAGTGAAAGTCTACCGGCCCCGGCACCTCGACCATCCCACCTTCGATCACCAGCACGTCGTCACGCTGCTCGGCCACAGCCCTGGATACATTGCGCGGCCGTGCCACATCACACACCACACAGCCCGGTTTCAAGTCGCCCGGCGCGATAATGGCCTGCAAAGCGTTCGTCACTGTGATGACCAGGTCGGCCCGGCGCAGTGCGTCTGTCTCGGTAGCGATGATCGGTCGCGCTCCAGCAGCCTCGACCCTGCTCTTGACGCACTGCAAGCGTTCAAGGCGACGGCCAATCAGAATCATCTCTGGCACGTCCCTGGCCAGCAGTTCCGCACACACTGAGCCGATGGCGCCGGTCGCGCCGACGACGGCCGCCGTCGCGCTCGGCAAGTTAATGTCCATCCGCCGGGCGGCTTCTTTCATCGCGTTCAACGCCACGGCCACGGTGTAACTGTCACCCGTCGTCACGGGAATCGTCAGCCCCTGGCTGATCGTCCTTCCAGCATCGCCCACGACGGACGTAAATGCGCCCAAACCCAGCAGCTTGGCGCCAAGCTTCTCTGCCACCCGGCCGGTCTGGATGATCTTGCGGTAAACCTGTCCTTCCGGCAGTGTTACCATCCGCCGTGGCGTGTATGGGCAGGCGACAAACCAACCCTCGATCTCTTTGCCAGTTGCCGCCGACCGGATGCCGGTGATATGTGAGATATACACCGGCGGCCAGTAGCCGGACAAGAAATTGACCAACGATTCGGGCAGAAATACACCCAACAGCGGGTATTTGCGCCGCACGTCCCGCCTGGGGTCAATCGGGTGAATAATAAACGCAAAATTGTCCATATAATTGGCTGATGGGGGGCAGCCAAAGTTCCTCGAGGCTCTTAGCCTGCCAGGTCGGAACTCGAACTCGTCTCATCTACCTCGGATAATCTCGGGAATGCAGTTTTTTGCCATCTTTCATCTTGAGGTGGTCGCTCTCCTCGTAGGCCACATTCTTGCCAATCACGTTCCGCTCTTTGGACGCGAACAAGATCGTATCGGATTCAATCATCCTCGCCGGGTAAACAACAAGCCCTGAGCCTAACCGGCAATGATGGCCTATGCAACTGCCTAACACCGGCATTTTGGTTTCGACAAGCTGATCGCGATAAAAGACCTTGACGGGTTTGGCAAAGACGTTATAGTCTGTGAATACGGTATTCGCGCCGATAAAAGTGTCACGCCCGATGACGCACATCTGCAGGCAGCTGTTTTGGGCGACAATCGAGTTTTCCATTATCGTGGTCATGAACATCGCGACGTTGAACGGCAAAAAGCTCCGATCGCACACCACACTCAGCATGAGCTGACAGCCGTGGCCGATATTGACGCTGTTGCCAATGATGCAGTTGTCAATAATGGTGCCGGCGCCGATGGTACAGTTGTCGCCGATGGTCGTTGGCCCGAGAATCTTGGCGGAAGGGTCAACGAACGTGTTCTTGCCGACCTGCACGGCGACGGACGAGCGCAATACCTGCTGGCGTTCCAACATGCCCCGGAACAGGATCCCGAGCTTGGCACTGAGCTTTTGCATCTTGGCCTCAAAGCGTGCGCCGCGCGCAAACAAGCCAAAGACGCAGTTGGCGATGTACAGGTGCACCCAATGCTCAATGGAAAGAAATGCGTGGTGCGGCACCCAGTAAGTCAGATCGCCCTCTTCGTTTGCCATGTAGCTGGGCACGCGATAATAACCGTGCTCTTTCGCGCCCGTGTCCATCACTAACAGGCGAACACTCTCCTCAACGCCGTACGGAAAATACCACAGATCGGCGACGTAATGGTCCCCCTCGCGCCGGATGCCACGCTGCAATTGAAGCGCATGGTTCGTGATGGCCTTGTCGTCCAGGTTGAACGCCACGCGGCACGCCTTGCTCGATTTTTGCGCCTCCACAATGAACCGGTCGATAAATAGCTCGTCAAAGAACAGGTTGTCTCGATAGGCAATCGTTTCGACGTGCTCGTCCGGGGCCTCTTCGAGCGAATTCACTTCACGCTCCTGGCGGCAATACTTGGCCAGTACATCGCGCTGGTGCAGCCAGAGCGGTTTATTGAGCACCCGCAGCTCGCGCGCCGGTTCATTGAACGGCGGCAGCTTGTGGCGGTCACTGATAATGATCTTGCGCATTAGTCCAAGGGCCGTTTGCTGATCAGGATCGTGCAGGCGGCATCACCTTTGGCGATGCACGTCGTCTCTTCGATAGCAAAGTTCTTGCCGCCGCTTACCCAGTAAGCCGACTCTTGCAGAACGCCCACAGCCAGGTAGCAGCACGGCTCGCTTGCGTGGCGTTGCCAGCACACCGGGCACCGTTCAATCATCCAGATAAAGCACTCCTCTTCTTCGCCTAACCGCACCACTTGATCGGTAAACTTGTTAAACATCTCGGCCAACACTTCGATGCCGACTTTCATCTTCATGCCGATGGGCAGCAGGCGAAAGGCCAAATCGCTGATGCCCAACACAGGCCCGAACTCTTTGATGCCGTACTTGAAGCACGCACGGCCCGCTCGGAGCGCCAACCCTCGCGCGCCACGCGGGCCGTACATCTCCTCCAACGCGTGCTGGATGCCGCTGACATCCTCAAAGCGGAACTGCCGGTCAAAGTTGTTAGGAGGATAATTGTTGACCAGATGCCTCAACTTGGCGAGGTTCAGCACCGCGTTGACTCCATTACGGCCCATCACCTCTTCCGTGGCCAGCAGGATAATCCGCCCTATCTTGTTGGGATAATAAAAAGCTCTCTCTGCTGCGGCAGACGTGTCGGTCGTCACGAATCCTGCCTCCAGTCTCATCATGTCCTACAGGTAATGTCCGCGGGAGATCAATGCTCCAAAAAGTGATGCAGGGCCTCGTTAAAGCGCGCCGGATCGTCCAACATAGGAAAGTGCCCAGAGACCGGCATCATTTCCACCCGGACCGACCGTGCGCCCTCAGCCAACCGCCGGGCTTCTTTCGGATCCACAATCATATCATGCTCTCCAAACACGCCCAGCACGGGCACGCGCAGATGGGCCAGGCGTGGCTCCAGGTCTGTATGGTGCAGATCGCCGATGCTGCGAAAGAATGACTCGATGCTGGTGCGCTGCACGTCCCGCAACACCATCTGCTGCACCCTGTGTGGATCACGCATCAGGATGATGCGGATAAACGCATACACGATGAACGGGGCACGCCAGACCAGGCGAGCCATCCAGTCTATCCCCATCATCTTGAGGAAAACGTTAAGCGAATCGCCGTTGATCGGCGAGCCAACCACAGCGGCTTTGGTCACGCGGCTCGGAAAATCGAGCGCCAGAGTCAGCGCCACCGTGCCACCCATCGAGTGGCCGAACACTGGCGCACGCTCGATACCCAAGGCCTCCATGAACTGATCCACCATCTGCCCATAAGCAGCTACTTTGAACGGCGGTGGCTGTCCATGCATTGTCTTGGCCGACTCACCAAAGCCCCAAAAGTCCAACGCATAGACTTTGTAAGGGGCAGACTCGGCGAGGTGGATCATAAAGTCTTCCCACACTCCCCACGAATTGATCCAGCCGTGCAGCAAGATGAGCGCTCGGCCACGGCCGTACGATTCATAGTGGACGATACCCTGAGGAGTGACCATCGAACTCACGGTGCATCTCCGTTGTGCTGGTTGAATAATCGTCCAGGCTTAGAAACAAGTTCGGCAGCCCGGTGGCCGCGGCCACGAGCAAGCTGTAGGCCGAAGCAACGAGAGCTGCCCGAAAACTGCCCTCGCGGCACAACTGCCTGAGGATACGCCCCAGTGGTTCCTATCTGAGCTTGCACCCACCTCGGTCTCGACGCCGCACTATTCCTGTTCGTCCAGCCGCTCCAGGACCGCGTACAACAGTTCCAGCAAGACGTTCTTGACACTCTCCTTGTCTTGGGCGACGCATGGCAACAGTTTGACACGGCTGTCTATCTTGAGCGCGATGCGCAAGTCTTCCGGCGTCCAGGCGTCTTCCTGGTCTTGCTTATTGGCAGCCACCACGTAAGGTGTGGCTGCATAACCACGGAACGTCTCCAAGATACTGCGCGCTTCACGGAACGTTTCCGGGCGGGTGCTATCTACGACGACGACAAACCCCAGCATCCCTTCGGAAAGGATTTCCCACATAAAGTCAAAGCGCTTCTGCCCCGGCGTTCCGAACAGGTACAACACCAAATCCTGGTCCACGGTGATGCGTCCAAAGTCCATCGCCACTGTCGTGGCGTCTTTGATGCGCTCAGCCTCCGAAGAAATCTTGCGCTCAGTAGAAACGACATCAATCTCGCTGATCGCTCGAATGAATTCCGTCTTGCCGGCCGCGAACGGGCCCGTCACAACCATTTTTACTGTTTGCATATCGTCTCACTTGCCTCCGTGGGGGGACATGGGCCAGTGACCGCTACCGTCTGGTGAAAAACTCTATCAACCTGGTCACCTGAGATCGCTTGACGGCGGGGGCAGTTGCCGCGGCCGCTCCAACACGGGGCTTGGGCGCAGGAGGTGCAACTCCCTCCGGCCGCACCAATTCAACCAGACCGGCTTGTAACATTCCATAAACGATCTTGCGAATCTGAAAGTCGCTCATGTTGTTGAACTGGGCAATCTGCCGAATCGAGTTGCGCGGATTGATGAACGACACCACGCGCCACTCTTCGACGCTCAGGCTAATGTTCCGCAATCGAGTATCGGGTCGGTCGGTAAAGCGCAGTGCAATATCCAAATTCGGCAGTTCATCCTGAAGTCGTTCAAACTCTTTCAGGCGGCGGCTGCCCTCCATGATTACGTTTTCCAGGTCCACCGGGACGACAATGCGATCCTGGGCAGGCGCCAGGGTCGGCTCAAAGCGGAAATCGCCTTCGGCCCACGAGAACATGCGGTAGACAATGTCCAGTATGTGAACCCGCACCGCTTGCACAACGTCGTTTTGCGTGACATGCCCCGCGTTGATGAGCATCTGCCCCAGCACCTTGTCGGTCTGGTTCGCCGAGTGCTCGCGGACAGTGCGCGCCTGTTCTTCCGTGAGCTTGCCCGTTTTGTGGAGCATATCCGCCAGGTGGCCATCCTGACCACCCAACACAGCATAGATCAGCTTGCCTTCTTTGAAGCAGATCTGCGCCGCGTTGCCCCTGCTCGTGATCGTGAGCGTGCCTGTCTTGCGGGCCAGATTGATCAGGTTAAGCAACTGGGTTGTACTGAAATCGCGCAGGTTTCCTTTTAATGCCATTATGCTCTACCTCGCGCCTCACTTGAGGTGCCGCCGCAGCCGCATCCAGTGACCGGTGGGGAGGCCGGCCCATGCTGCGCAGATTACAACATTTCGGCGGTCCTGATGATTGATTGATGGACACCAGGCGCAACAAGGCACCCAGCGTTCATCCACCCCAGGTTGGTGCGATTATACTCTGTCTTGATATGCAAGTCAACTAAATTCACACACATCCGAAATCTCGACCCTATAATGGATGAAATCTCCACCCGTCTGCACGTTCATGCTATAATAGCTGCCCAGTCAAATGGTCTTGTAGTCAACTAGCTTTACGGGGAGCCCCCCAACCACCCGGATATTAGACTATGCGACTATCAGACGCCCGACTACCAGACTACTTCGGAGGTCAGCCGTCCATGTCTACCCTGATTCATCGGTCACGGCCCCACATGATCGTCGTGGTGCTCATCGGCTTTTCTATTTTGGTCAGCCTGATCGCCGGATGCCAGAATGCGATCCAGATTGCCCAGTTCACGCCCACCCCTCTCCCTACCTTTACGCCCGAACCCCGACTGGCCACACCGACCCCTGCCGCGTCGCCCACCCCGAGGGCCACTTTTACTCCAACACCGGACCCGCGCATTCAGATGACGTTTGCGGCAGATGTCAACCCGCTGACCGGCGAAAAGGTCGCGGATGTCAATACCCTTAACCGGCGACCATTGGCAATCAAGGTATCCAATTACCCGCCAGAAGTCCGCCCTCAACATGGACTTTCGCAAGCCGACCTGGTCTTTGAGCACATTCTGGAAGGTGTAACCCGCTTGACCGCTGTGTTCTATAGCCAGACGCCAGAACTCGTAGGCTCGGTGCGGAGTGGGCGTTACCTCGACTTGGAAATCCCGGTGATGTACAAGTCGTTTTTTGCCTACTCTGGATCGTCGGGGGGCATCAAGCTCAGGATTCAGAATTCGACGTGGTTCAACCGCGTGATGTCGCCCGATTTTGGAGTGCCGGAATCTGGCGACCCCTTTGTGCGCATTCCTGAAGACGACAAGGCATTCGAGCACACACTCTTTGCCAAGCCAGCGCTGCTTTACAAGTGGGCACAAACTCATGGCATGGACAACTCGCGCCCAGACCTGAAAGGCATGGCCTTTTCCGACATGCCGGTCGGCCCAAGCCAACCCGCGTCCGGCGTGGTCATCTCTTACACCTGGCGGTCACCGCATCCGGCCGAGACCGTGCGCTGGCGATATGATGCGGCGACGGGCCGCTACATGCGTTCGGCCGACGGCGTCGCTTGGACCGACGCGAACAACAACCGGCCCATTTCGGCCTCTAACGTTATCATTGTGTACGCCAATCATGTCACCGACTGCCAAATCCAAGAGAATCCACTCGGCATAGACCCTGACTGCAAGATACCGGGCCAATTCTCGATCCAGATTCAAATTTGGGGCGAAGGTCCAGTGCAAATTATTCGCGATGGTAAGGTGCAGAGTGGCCGCTGGATACGTGTCAACCCGCCCGATATGTTGACATTCGTCGGCACCGACGGCAAGCCACTCCCGCTCAAGCGCGGCAATTCTTGGTTCCAGATGGTGCCGTTCGATGCACGGGTACAAATCGAGCCCTGATCCGTGCCGCGCTTGGAAACCTAGAGACATTCACCCTTGCTGCCCTGATCTCAGCCTTGCTTTGGCAGCTCCATAAACAAGGTCTAGTCTGCTTGAATGGTAACATAAGGCCGACGAATCGTGTGTTGCACTCTCGTTACAACACCGTGAACAATGCATTTACGGGACCAGCCGTCTATACTCTCGTCCACCGGTTGTGTCCAAATGGGTTGCATCCTCAGCGCACAAATACCATCGCATATAGAAACTAAAACCGCCCAGGTTGTGTAAACCTGGGCGGTAGACTTTACTTGGGCCGGGGGTCTCGTAAACGCAGGTCACCGGCGCCCTAACAATACGAACCCTCCAACAAAACCCAATCCGATAAGAACCAGAATCGCCACCACGATCAAAACGACGCGGCCAACACTGCCCAGCAGTCCGCCAGCGGCACTATCCCCCCCTCCTCCACCAGTGCGGGTGGGCGTGGGGGCAGCGCCGCCGCGCTTGGCTCCAAACGCCACTTCCGTCTTCATGCCGCCGTTAAGCGCAATGACCATGCTCTTTTGTGTCGTCCCAGTATAACTTGTAGGCGACTTGATCGCCAACTGGTAACTTCCGGGTGGCAAATTGGTGAAGCAATACGGCTCGCTCACACCGTCGGAAGTGTACGAATCCTTCGGCCCGCTTGTGTCCGACAATGCAAAAACGACGCCAGGCAGCAAGTTTTCATCCGGACCTTGTTGCGTGTCGCCGTCGCGGTCATTGAACGCCAGGACGCATATCTGGCCCACCGAGGGTGTAGGCGACGGGGGCGGACCTTGCGGCGTCGCGGTGACGGCGGGGACCGATGTGGCTGCTTCGCCCGTCACAGTGATCTGGACAGTCAGGTTTTCCAAAACCGTCCCATCGCTGGCTCGAGCCTGCCACGTTCCCTGGTACGAGCCGGGTTGTGCCGGCGCGGTCAAGTTGACGCTCACGTCGGCGGTTTGCCCCACTTCGATTTGAGGGAAACTCGTCGGGCTCTGGCCACTCATCGGATTGCCCTTGCCGACAAAGTTGAGTGCACCGGAGAACGCGCACGTGCCCACGTTCCTGACGCGCCAGGTCTTGACAAACTGGGCGCCAGGCGCAACGGGCGCGCCATCCGGGACGGTCACATCGGAGACGAAGCGCATCTGCGCGCAAGGGGCTGGCGCAGCCGGCGGGGCTGGCGCAGCAGTCGGCGCGCTGGCCGTCGGCGCCGTGGGCGGCGCAGCGGTTGTAACGATCAGGCTCGCCTCATCAAAGTAAGCTGCATTGTAGATCACAGGATACTGTGGTTCCCCCCAGGTGAACACGGTCACGCTGCCTTTATCCCCTACCGTCACTTCCGGGGTCGTGAGTTGCTTATATTTGCTGTCGCCAACTTGAACATCCACCCATTGGATATTGCCCGAATCCCAGGTGGTCCCACCATTCGGATTGATCCCGGCGCGCAAGAGGACTGGGCATTTATCGCCGTTATCGGCTTGGCACAACCCATTCACCCACACACTGAACCGGACGCGCGAGCCAGCTGGGACATTTACTGTCTGGTAATAGCCAGCCCGGAACTTGGACCACTTTTGCCCGGAAACCATCCCGGCCACCCCGTCGCCTTCCTTATCCCACGAGGGCTCAGACTGGGCAAAGTATGGCATAACAAAAGTCAGGTTCAGGTCTGGCTCGGACTTGGACCCCTCCTGCAAAGCGGACTTTTGATACGCCCAGGTGCTCCAGTTATCTGTCCCATATTCAAAGCTGGGATTCTGTAAGAGGTTGCCCCCTTGAGCCGGGGGGGACGCTATGGCGGGAACTGCGATCAACCCCATCAGCAAGGCAAGGGCAGCGAAAGTGGATAACCATTTCGTTGTGCGCATGTTTCTCCTTCCTGAAGAGTAGAGGTTAAAAAGTAGAGTGCCAGAGGCGGAAGAGCAGCTCTCTGCTATTCACCTTCTCACTTCCGCTGAGAAATGACGAACAAGCCGACAATGCCGGCAACAAGCAGTACCCCTAGACCGCCGACGCCCGCAAGCACGCCACCGTAGCGGGTGAGCAAGCTGGTTGTCCCACCCGATCCGGCAGCCGGCGCCGGGCCTTTGCCGCCGGGCGGCTGAGTGCCGAATGAGACATTCGCCGTCTGCCCGGCGGCGAGCGCAACCCCTACCTGTTCATCAGTCGTAGACACATAGTTCATAGGTGGCTCGACGCGCACCGTGTACGCACGGGAGGGCAGATCGGTAAAGCAATGAGGTTCATCCACGCCATTCGTCATATAAGTGGCGGCTTGGGTGTCATCGGCCATCACGATGAACTTGACGTTGGCAATGAGTTCTTCATTGTTGTCATACAAGCCATTTCCGTTGCGGTCGTTGAATGCCTGAACACATAGCCCACTCGGGGCCAGCACAGCGGCGACGGGCGTCGGCTGGGGCAGCGCCGCTGCAGTCGGAGCCGCTGTGGGTTGTGGCGCCGCCGTCGGCGTAGGCGGACCGGCCGGGCCCTTGACGACCAACTCTTGCCCAATCTGCAGATAATCACCAGCCTGGAGATTGTTAAGTTGCATGATCTGGTCCACCGTCACGCCATAAGCCAACGCCATACCGAACAACGTATCGCCAGCCTGGACTGTGTGGACTGTTGAGCCGTCGGGCCGCTGGGTATTCTGTGGGCGCGTGACGGGGACCAAGGCCTGAGCGGCGGGGGCGGTCGGCGGCGCAGCGGTCGCAGAGTCACTTCCTGGCGTTGTAGTTAGAGGGGGCCCCGGCGTGCCGACTGCCATCAGGCTGGCTTCGTCTACATAAACGTCGTTGTCCATCGTAGGCGATGTCCACTCTGGTCGCGAGTGTGTGAACACGGTGACCGAGTCGCCTTGAGCCACTGCCTCCACGCTGTATTGTGTCCAGTGGTCAAACGAGTCTACCTCCACCGACCAGACAACATTGGGACTAACGGGACTGGCCCCACCGGTCGGGTCAATCCCCACTTTCATGTGCATCGTAGTGGGCCGGTCGGACAGATAGCCGCCCTTGCAGTTGGCAGAGTCCGCGCACATCCAGGCTGACATATACACCGAGAAATGCAGCAGCGTCCCAGGGGCTATGCCTGCCACGCGCTGGTACAGTCCCGCCTCGTGCATCCGGCCAAACGAGAAATACTTTTGCGAATTGTTGCCACTAAAGATACGGTTAGCCGCACCGGTACGGGCCGAGTCCACGAACTCGGGCCGCGCCCAGTAGCAGCCATAGTCCACTTTTTTGATCTGGCAGATTTCCGGCAGAACGACGTAACTCGGCGGAATCTGCAACCACCACGCCGTCCAACCATCCGCTACCTGGACTTCGGGGATGGGCAGGCCGTCATCCCTACAACATTGCGACTTGAACCACATCGGCCCATCCAGGCCAGGGTTCTTGAGGAGTTCCGGGCCGCTACCCTGTCTTAGGGGGATCGCCTCCAGCCTAGCCGACGCTAGAGCCGGCAGCAGCATCAGCAGCAAAGTTAAAGCCACTGCGATCAGGGCAATCGGTCTGCGTGGCATCCGAAATTCCTCCAGGTGAAGCAAGCATTCAAGTGTTTGACCTCGCGGAATCGGCAGAGTTGTAACACTCTCGAAACTGCTGTTTCCTCTGCGTAATTCGATGGGGAAGAAACTGCGTGAACAGACATTTTTCCCCTTGCTGAGGACCCAACTTGATCGTCGAGGGTTATCGGCAAACTGGGGACTAGGGATGTGGCTCCTCAGCAACAGCCGACCGCGAGGCAAACGAACAATGCCCGAAATTGAAGGGGCGTCGAGTCAATTGGTCCTCCACCTTGACTTGCAAGACGGGGCGGATTATAGCACAATAGGCCATCGTGTCAAACCATCTCGGAGGGTTATGTTAAATGTCAGATCCCTTGCCGACCCGCATCCGCGTGCTGATGATTTCCAAAGCCTGCCTGGTGGGTGCTTACCAGCGCAAGCTCGAAGAAATCGCCGCGTTCCCCGAGGTAGCTTTGACCGTGATTGTCCCTCCCAGCTGGCGCGACCCTGGCGGTGCCACTATCCAACTGGAGCGCGCGCACGTGTCCGGTTACGAGTTGCTTGCCGAGCCAATAGCGTTCAACGGACATTTCCACCTGCATTTCTACCCTCGTTTGGCGCGGCACCTGGCTCGCGTACGGCCTCATATCGTCCACATGGACGAGGAGCCGTACAACCTGGCAACGCTGCAAGCCATGTGGCTGGCTCGGCGGCATGGTGCGCGAGCGCTTTTCTTCACCTGGCAGAACCTCTGCCGTCGCTATCCGTTCCCGTTCAGTTGGGTCGAGCGCTACAACCTGTGCCATGCTGCCTATGGCATCGCCGGCAACCACGAAGCCGTGACGGTATGGCGGGCAAAGGGCTACACTGGACCGATGAGTGTCATCCCACAGTTTGGCGTTGACCCGGATATCTTCAAGCCTGTCAAAAGGCCAGAGGCCAGGGGCCCCAAGGGTTTTGCAATTGGCTGCGTGGCGCGACTGGTGCCAGAGAAAGGTATTGACGTGCTCCTGCGCGCCGTGGCTGGCTTGACAGGCATATGGCGGGTATACGTGCTGAGCAGCGGCCCGCAACGCTATGCGCTCGAATCCCTGGCGCACGAGCTGGGCCTGGCCGACCGCGTCGTGTTCGACAACCCGATCTCGTCCACGCAGATGCCGGCCTACCTGACCGAGTTGGATGCGCTCGTATTACCTTCTCTCACTCGCCCGAATTGGAAGGAACAGTTTGGCCGTGTGCTGATCGAGGCAATGGCATGCGGCGTGCCGGTGGTCGGCTCGACCTGCGGCGAAATCCCCCAAGTCATTGGAGACGCCGGGCTGATCTTTCCCGAAGGAGATGTGGACGCATTGCGCGATGCACTCCTGCGCCTGCAGCGCGACGACGCACTGCGCCGTGACCTTTCGGTGCGCGGTCGCGCCCGCGTGCTGGCTCACTACACGCAAAAACAGATCGCCGCCGAGACGGTGGCAGTGTATCGCCAGATGCTGCCGTGATCCAGTCCCAGGAAGGGCGCTCCGCCGCACATAATCGTCCGCTAATCGACACGCCTAGCGGCCATTCGTCGTTCGTCATTCGCAACTGCCAATGGTATAATATTCGTCTAACATGAACGACTCGGGCCATCATGTCGGACTCAACGCGCACTTGCTTTCCGGGGCGGCCAGTTACCGCAGCGCCGGGATTCACGGGTATATTGTCGAGCTGCTGAAACGCCTGCCTCTAGCCGACGCCAGGATCCGCTTCACCGCCCTTGCCGGCCCGCCGTCGTCGTCTTTGATCGGCCAGATGCGCGTATGCCTGGCGCGCTGGCCGACTTCACGGCCAGCCGTACGTATCATCTGGGAACAGTTGGCCCAGCCTTTTGTGGCGGCTCGCGAGCGGTTTGACCTGTTGCACGGATTGGCGTTCGTCGCGCCGCTCATTTGCCCGTGCCCGACGGTCGTCACGGTACACGACTTGAGCTTTGCGCTATTTCCCGAATTCTTTCGCGGCGCAAACTCTGTGTATCTGCGACTGTTCACGCGCATCTCGTGCCGCCGCGCCGTGCGGATCATTGCCGTTTCGGAAAACACGCGCGCGGACGTGATACGACTGTACGGCGTACCCGGTGAGCGGATCGAGGCGATCCCACATGGTGTGGACCCGGCGTTTTGTCCGCGCCCGGCGGCCGAGGTCGCCGAATTCCGGCGCGCGCGTTCTTTGCCCGAGCACTTTATACTGTTCGTGGGCACTTTGGAGCCGCGCAAGAACCTGGGCCGGCTGGTTGAGGCTTTTGCAAAAGTAAGAGCAAGTGCAAATGACCTGAGACTCGTGTTTGTCGGAGGCAAGGGCTGGTATTACGACCCCATCTTTTCCGCTGTCGAGCGGCTGAACTTGCAGGACAGTGTGATTTTTGCCGGCTATGTCCCGAATAGTGACCTGCCCCTGTGGTACAATGCAGCCGATGCCTTTGCTTTCCCGTCGCACTATGAGGGGTTTGGAATGCCGGTGCTGGAGGCAATGGCCTGCGGCACACCGACGGTAACGTCTCTCGCCTCGTCGCTGCCTGAGGTGGCGGGCGACGCCGCACTGATGGTTCCGCCGGACGACATCCACGCGCTGGCCGATGCACTCGATCGTACGCTAACAGATACGACACTGCGCCAGGAATTGCGCGCCAAAGGGATTGCCCGCGCGGCGCCGTTCACATGGGAAGAAACTGCCCGCCGTACCGCGGCTGTTTATCGCCGCGCCCTTACGTCCATGTAAGTGTGAGAAGACATGCCACGTCATGTTCCGCGCTGGTTCACCTGGGTACTGATCGCCAGCGACATCCTGGTCATCAATCTGGCCTTGGTTGCCTCGTATATCATCCGCTACGAGTGGCAATGGTTTCTGGCTGTAGACCCAGCCTACAGCAACCCATTCACAGTCTATACCCCCTTTGCGGTAGTGCTGACGGTGTTGCTGCTGGTGATGTTCAGGCGAGAAGGGGTGTACAACCACCGGCGCAGCGCATCGCTGTTTGACACGCTCTACGCGCTGGTAAGCGGCGTGACAACCGGCATCCTCGTGATGATGGCAGTGACATTCTTTTACCGCCCGTTCTTTTACTCACGGCTGATCTTTCTCTATGATGGAATTCTGATCCTGCTGCTCCTCTCCACCAGTCGCCTGATCCTGGCGGGTGTCTCGGCGCGAATGCGCGCGCGCGGCATACACGTGGACCGCCTACTGATCGTGGGCGCAGGTGAAGCGGGACGCACCGTAATGCGCACCGTTGTCGCCCGGCCCGAATTGGGCTACCGGATCACTGGCTTCCTGGACGACGACCCGGAAAAAGGCGAAACGGACATTGGCCCGTTCAAAGCATTGGGCGGGCTGGACAACCTGGCCAATGTGCTCAGCACCGAACATGTCACCGAAGCGATCATTGCGCTGCCGTGGAGCTACCATCACAAGATCCTGAGCCTCATCGCGCAGTGCGAGCGTGCCGGGGTCCGCGCCCGACTGGTGCCCGATATTTTCCAGCTCACCCTTTCTCGCGTGGATGTGGACGACCTGGGCGGTATCCCGCTCATCGGCGTCAAACCGGTGACGATTCGGGGCGGCTCGCTAGTGATCAAGCGGGCGATGGACCTGGTCCTGGGCGGGTTGTTTACCCTCCTGGCACTCCCGTTGATGGGGCTTATTGCATTGGCGATTCGGCTGGATACCCCTGGCCCAGTGCTGTTCAGGCAAACGCGGGTGGGCCAGGGCGGCAAAGTGTTCAAATGCTGCAAGTTCCGTTCCATGTATCAAGGGGCTGAGGAAGAACAGGAACGCCTCAGGTGCATGAATGAAGCGAGCGGGCCGCTGTTCAAGATCAAGGATGATCCCCGCATAACGCGTGTAGGGCGTTTCTTGCGGCCCACCAGCCTGGACGAGTTGCCACAAATGTACAACGTCCTGCGCGGCGAAATGAGCCTGGTGGGGCCGCGCCCGGCGCCGCCGGTCGAAGTCATGCAGTACCAGGAATGGCATAGGCAGCGGCTCCAGGCGCCCCAGGGACTCACCGGCCTGTGGCAGATCTCGGGCCGCAGCGACCTGACTTTTGACGAGGGCTGCTTGCTCGACATTTTCTACATCGAGAACTATAGCGTGGCGCTCGACCTCCGCATTCTCTTGCGGACGGTGCCCAAGGTTCTGTTTAGACAAGGCGCCTACTGAACTGTCATTCTGAGCGACCGGAGGGAGCGAAGAATCTCGTTCACGCAGGACGAGACCCTTCACTTCGTTCAGGGTGACACATCGTCATTCTGAGCGACCGGAGGGAGCGAAGAATCTTCTTCCCTGAACCTAGAAGGAAGGTGGAAATGAGCCGGCAAAACGACGAACTGGAGCGGATTAAGCGAATCCGTGAGAGGCAGCTTTCAGACCGCGACCCCAGGGCGCGCGACAAGGCATTCCACGGACAACTCAGCTCGCGCCGTCGGGGCAAAAAGCTCACGCTCGAGAACGTGATCAAGGATTTCCAGGCCAAGTGGACGTGGATGGCAGGCGGCGCCATCATTGGGATCATCCTGGCGGTTCTGCTCAACCAGTTATTCAAGGCCTCCTGGGCAGAATACGCCGGGTATTTCACCATCTTTTTCTGCATCGTGCTCGGACGTTTGTTCGGCGCCATCAGAGATTGGGGTGATGAGGATTGGGGAAGAAAGTATTGACAGCTGAGGGTTTCCATAGTGAAACACTCGTCAGGGAGCTTATGTTTCGACTTTCGACTGAAGACCAACAACACATGATCGCCTTTTTGCGCGATCTGGTCCGCACGCCCAGCCTGTCATGTCAGGAAGGCGCAGTGGCCGCGCGCATCGCCGACGAGATGCGCGCCGTCGGGTTCCGCGACGTGGCGATGGACCGGATTGGCAATGTCGTAGGCCGCATGGGGCGCGGGAGTGGCCCGGTGCTCTTGTTCGACGGGCATATGGATACCGTCGGCGTGTCGGACCCTTCGGCATGGCAGCGCGACCCGTTCGGCGCCGAAATCGAAAACGGCATTCTCTATGGGCTGGGTGCGTGCGACATGAAGGGCGCGTTGGCGGCGCTGGTCTACGCAGGCAAGTTGCTCATCGAAAACCACGTGCCGCTCAAAGGCGACGTAGTCGTCGCGTGCGTCGTGCAAGAAGAGCCGTGCGAAGGGCTGGCGACACGCGTGCTCGTCGAAGAGGAAGGCATCCGGCCCGACTGGGTGGTGCTGGGCGAGCCAACGTCCATGAACATTGCACGCGGCCAGCGTGGGCGTGTAGAGTTCCAGGTGACGGCATGTGGCCGCGCCTGCCACGCCAGCCAGCCGGATCTGGGCGAAAACGCCATCTACGCCGCCTCACGGCTCGTCTTTGGCGTAGAGCTGCTGTCGGGCAGCCTCCACAACGACCGTTTCCTGGGGCCGGGCAGCCTGGCCGTGACGCAAATCCACGCCGAGGCCGGCTCGCGCAACGTGGTGCCGGATCGCTGTTCGTTCATCTTGGATCGGCGGCTGACCTTGGGCGAAAACGAAGCCAAAGCATTGGCCGAGGTGCAGGCGGTCATCGCACGCGAGCGTGTGCGCGCCGAGGTACGAGTGACCGAGTATCGCTCGACGAGCTATACCGGCTACCAGGCATCGCAGCGCGAATATTTCCCCGCCTGGGTCACCGGCGAAAACCATTGCTTGGTGCAAGCAGCCGAGCGCGCCACGCGCGACGAGTTAGGCACACGCCCCAAGATGGACAAGTTCCCATTTTCCACCGATGGTACCTATACATCCGGCGTCGCCGGAATCCCGACGGTGGGGCTGGGGCCGGGCGACGAAAAGCTTGCCCACACGGTGAATGACCAGGTGCGCCTGGACGATGTCGCCAACGCCGCACGCGTTTATGCACGCCTGGCGGTGACCTTGCTGACCGGCAAATAGCTATGTGTATGCTGGCATCTCGGTGATTTCAGGCCGCGATTTCCGCTACCCGATCCTCGGTGATTGGCTGGAGTGTTACCTGGCGCGGCAAGCTCAATGATTAGAGTCGGTAGGATGGACACAAGCCGAGACGAATGCAACATGGCCGCACTGGCCCAAAGCCTGGGAGTTGTGGCTGCACTCCCAGTCTGGCTGAGGTGGCGCAACCGCTCGGCATTTGTCCGTGCCCACGCGGCGCAGTCCATCGCCTTTGACGGAGTGACTACCACAGCACTCGTGATCGTGGCAGCACTGACCGTCGGCGTGGCAGTAGCGGGGAATGCTATGCTCTCGGCTCTGCCGGGCAGCAGCAAAGACATGGCGCTGCTGTTGCTCGTCGCAGTGTGCGCGCCGGGGCTGGCGCTGGTCGGGTTCCTCGCCGTCCTGGTCGTTGCACTCCTCCTGCGCCTCCGCGCGGCGTTGGCGGCCAGCCAGGGCAAGCGCTTTTACTACCCGCTGCTGGGAATCAAGACCTCTAAGGTGTCGGAAGCCTCGGAGGTCAAAAGGACTTGACCGCTTGCATCCCTGTGGTAAAATAGCTTTACATCCTTGGGGAGTGGCCAAGTGGTAAGGCGACGGACTTTGGATCCGTTAACCGCAGGTTCGAACCCTGCCTCCCCAGCCTATTGATTGCGAGACAAGAGCGCCCGGTTTCGCTCAATCGCTCGCCCGGCCGGGTCCCTACCCGCGCCGGGCGTTCTGTTTCCAACGAAGGATAAGGGAATGAAGATGCCGGGTCACAGCCCGGCATGGGCCCTTGCGAAAGGAGAGATCTATGACATTCGAAGGTGGGCCGTACATTCAAGCAGCATGTTTCTGCGAGATTGCCCTGCAGGATAAGGAGTCAGTATTATCGCTTATCCGTATTATTGATACCCTGAACACCAATGCCGCCGGGCCTAATCCGCCCGAAGACATGCCTCCAGTGACCCACATGCTGAAACTGGTCTTGATGCTCAAATCAGGCATGGCTAGAGGGCGCTACAACTTGAAGCTCGTTCCTCAATTACCTGATGGCTCGACGAAGGACGCCAAAATAATGACAGTTCATTTCGAGGGTGACGAGAAAGGGCACAATGTGATAATGAATATGGCCTTCACCTTTGAGGTTGAAGGCTTGTATTGGTTCAATATCTATCTGGATGATGACAAACTGACAGCGATTCCATTTCGCGTCAAATACAATCGCGTAGTGACTACGTCTGCCATACCTCGATAGACTCTATCATGTACTGATTGCTCGTGTAGATAAGCGGAAAGCTGACATCAGTCCGATTGGAGGAGCTAGTCTCGACACGCATACCCGCTGGATAGAAAACCTGAATTGTGTTGTTTTCTCGAAGCACGCGCCTTAGATCGTCACGGAATTCCTCTATTGTCTTTATGTTGCTGCTTGTCTCGGATAGACCAAGCTCAATGGCCGCGACGACATCAGCGTCAGTGGAATTGGGATCTCGTAGGAACCAGGAGAGACGGGGCACGAGCCACTCCTCCAGCTGATTTATAGTGATGCTGGATTCAACGAATTCAAAGACTTTGTCTCTCAATTCAGAGGAAAGCATGGCTAAACCTCACTCTAAGAAACCGTTGCCGGTCGAATGGGTCAACAAGCATATTATACGTCAATACTTCAATAATCGTCAATTGTATGAACAAGTGAAATCGGGTCAGCTCGTGACTTATTTGAAACGTAATTCCCATCCAGACAGACTGCCAGCGGGTGAGCCAGTCTGCACACGGAGCCAGATTGTGTTCTATTACACAAGAGATGGGGAACCTGCGGCTATCGTGCATTAATATTTCCGTCCAGATGGCACACTAGGTGCAAGTGGGTTGCCTGATCCTAAACGTCTGTTTCTAGAAGACCGGATAATCTCTGTCCGCACTGAAACACATGATTCAGAATCATGAGGTGAATCAATGGCTACCGAAATGACCGTGATCCCCCCGCCCGAGACAGCACAGCGTCAGAGAAATCGAACATGAAGAGTTGGAATGCGAGGCCAGGAAAGGATGGATGCGTTTGGGATAAGCGCAGCGATCCAGGCAAGTTTCAGATTTTGATCACGCGCAAGGATGGCACCTGGACAGCGGTATGCATTCGAATTCACGACAACCAACTACAGCGCACCATGTTTGAAAGCCATCTGTCTGATGCCACTGGAATTGAGCAATGCTTAGCGTATGTGCGAAAGGCTTTGAGCGACGCCAAAGAGCCAGAATTTGATGTAGTAGAAGCCAAAACACTATTAGGCAGTCTCTGACGAAAGAAGCTCTGATTTCCGAAGAGCTTACCCAAGATGACCAGAAAGAATGAAGTGTGACAATGGCCATCGAAATGACGGTGATCCCACTGCCCGAAGCGGCGCGCCGGCTGCGGATGGACCCAGACGTATTGACGTGCCTCGTCCAGAATGGTGAACTAAAGGTAAGGGCCGTGCGGACTCCGGATGGCCAGATCATGCTGGATGAGGAAGATGTTGAGCGAATGGCACAGGCGATGACGATGCGCGACAAGATCTGGAGCAAAATCAAGCAATTCGAGAGGGAGACTATCGGCATTACAAAAGCCGAAAGCTTTGGCGTATCATACCCAACACTCTACAGGTGTATTGAAATAGGATGGATTCGCGCAGTTGACCAACCGAGCAAGGGCAACCACGGAAAGAAACGAAGGCTCAACAAAGCCGATGTGGCCTATGTATCCGAACTTGCCAAGCGCAACGGTGGGAGCGGTCAACGACTGTTCACTTCATACACAGTACCGCCACACGCACCGAATTGATTAGACTTATGCAAAGTTGCGACGAAACGATGTTCTTATTGACAAGACCAATTTCGGTGATACAATATTTATGGTATTCGCCCCGGCGTTCTACCGCCGATGCCGGGTTTGGTATCCGCAGGCCATCCTATTGAGGGTGGCCTTTTTCTTAAGGAGTCTCCATGAACACAACGCGCATGGCTATCTTCATTGACGGCGGATACCTTGATGTGGTTTTGCGTAACGAGTGCGGTGGATGCAAAGTTGATTTTGACAAGCTGGCCAAAAAGATTGCGGGAAACACAGAGATCCTCCGTACCTACTACTATAACTGCCTGCCCTACCAAAAAAGCCATCCCACGTCGGAAGAATCCGCTCGATTTGCCCAGGCCCAAAAGTTTTACAATGCGCTACGCGCTCTGCCACGCTTCGAGGTGCGCGAAGGTATGTTGGTATATCGCGGAGATGATGAAAGAGGTCAACCAATTTATGTCCAAAAAGGCGTAGACATCCAATTCGGAGTTGATTTGGTTATGCTCAGCGTCAAGCAGCAAATTAGCCATGCCGCCCTTATCGCTGGCGATAGCGATTTGGTTCCTGCCATTCATGTGGCTAAAGACGAAGGGGTTCTTATTCACCTGTATCATGGAACAACGCCGCATCGCGTTCTGGTCCAAGTAGCGGATGAACGCACGCAGATTACGCCGGGATTTTTGTCGGATATACTCTGGAAGAAATAAAGTGGCGCGGTAACAGAATGAACGGCGCTTGTAGCCATTCACGGATAGCCCGTTCTTTGGAGCGGGCTTTTTGTTTGCCTGATGCACGGAATATAGCGTATATCCCGCTAACCACCGGTTCGAGCCCTGCCTTCTCAGCTTTTGGGCCCTTTTAGGCCCAAAAGTGTTTAACGAAGAGATCAAGCCCCCTGACGGCCGCTTGATTTCCTCAAGCACGTTCAGCCTGCGCCTCTTGTTGTCACTTCCTCCTGCCCTCGCTGGGTCAGCAACGATACAGTAGAGCGAGATAACTCACTTACCTTCCTTCTCCTCTTTCCTTGGCTGCAAGCTCTCCCGCGCGCAGCGCACCAACCGGCACACTGCAGCGCGCCTTACACTCGTATGGCTGGGCAACTTGCTGTTTGACACGCAGGGAAGCCTGTACCATAATACCCTGTGTAGGATGATCGGACCGCACTGCGCGGTTGAATTCATGCCAGCCCGCCTATCGTTTCGTCTCGACGATGCGGGCGAGAGATCGCAGGCAACTGACTATGATCCAAGTCCCAATATCAAACTCTGTTCGCCTACTACTGGCACACTAGTCAGCGCTTGACGGACGGCGCCGCAAAGCTGGGCAACGCCGGCTACCAAGGCAACCCGGCTGACGCCACTTGGGCGGCCCAGCAGGCTCCAGGCAGCCGAGAAAGGTTTCATCGCCGACATGAAGACTCTCGAACACATCAAGGACTATATCAACAGTGTCACAAGCTGGGCATCCGCTCAGCCGGATATCAGGGCTATCGCCTTGGTTGGCTCCTATGCCAGAAATGCGGCAACCGAAACTTCGGACATTGACCTCGTCATACTGACGAACGAGCCAGCCAGGTACCTGGAGAATACCGGGTGGGTAAGACAATTCGGCCACGTCGCAAAACAGCAAACGGAAATGTATGGGCCAGTCACATCGCTTCGTGTCTGGTATCTCGATGGGCCTGAAGTCGAATACGGTATAACGACACCGGATTGGGCTGCACAGCCACTCGACGAAGGTACCCGTCGAGTGATCCAGGATGGCATGAAGGTTCTTTATGAGCGAGAAGCCTTGCTCAGCCCTTTGTCTGAATGACGAGTGACAGATATATCATCGCAGTGATAGTCTCATAAGCCCCCTGGCCACTATTCGTCATCAGATATCAAGGAGAAGCCCCATGCAAGAGTGCCCCGTAGATCATCCTGCTCTTCTGGGGTTGTTTGACTCAACTGTACCCGATAATCCCGTGTTATGGGCTGTCCTCAAAGGGCGTACCGCCGGTCGAGCTTTGGTGGACAATGCCCAGAGTCCATCCCAATGTGTGCTGAGAACGGACGCCTGCTTGACCTTTTCCAGTCGTCGGATCAGTCAAGCGTTTCTCAATCAAGCCATCACCCACTTGAGGCAGACAGGTCCCGTTTGGCTTGTTGGGCCTCCCACCCTACCCTCTCAACCTCTTGCACCTAATGCCACGCTTATCATCCAACGGCTTGAATTCTACGATTGTGATCCCCGTGCTTGTGTTCTCGCCGATTTGCGGCGGCGTTTGCCAGATGGATTTGAGATTCATCCCATAGACCGGCATTTGCTCGAGCGCTGTGCATGGCGATCGGATATGGAATTCTACTGTGGCAGTTTAGACAATTTCCTGGTGAACGGGATAGGACTCGCCTTGATGCGAGGAGATGATATCATCGTCGAGGCCTACGCGACGTCTTTGGGAGAAGCGAACGCCGAGATCGGCGCAGTCACACGTGAAGCGTATCGTGGGCATGGCTATGCTCCCATCGCCTGCGCTTTTCTCATACAAGCTTGTGAAGAGCGTGGCTATCAAGCGTACTGGAGTTGTGACGCCGAGAACACGGCTTCCATCCGGGTGGCCCGCAAACTTGGTTTTCGACAAGAGAAGGCCTATCAGATTCTCGAGTATAGTCCCCTCTCCCGAAACGACTAGTACAGTGCAGCCAAAATCCTCTCTCGTTTGTCATTCTGAGGCGCGCTCGCCTGCCCCCTGCGTTGTTCGGGGGTTGCGCCGAAGAATCTCGTTCCTACAAAGCAGAGACACTTCGCAAGAGCTCGTGACAGATTCAGGCAGAGTTTCGCCCATTGAAAGAAGCGGCAACAGGCAATTTGGAAATCCTTGCAGATTGGAGGCAAGTCATGGTTGATTATGTGACTTATTACTTCAAGAGTGGCACACAACCATTTCAAAGTTTGTCTGCGCTATCAGATACGGAAGCGATGCAAATCATGCGAGACCTTTATATCGAAGGGTCTGTTCTCTTGGCAAGATTCAAAGAACCAGCTCAATATATGCATGATCGAAGGCACACGGAGCAGTGGGTGCGCCAAGAGTTCATTGCAAAAGGTGGGCAGCCCCAGGAAGCTTTTCCGATTTGTATGGTGCTTGGGAGATCCAAGTGGATACTCGAACACGCTGACGCTGACACTGCGGGAATATGCATACCACTTTCAGCCTTTAAGGAAGGTGATATTAGTTTTACTTACCCAGATAGCATGATCTCTCTATGGTTTGGAAGAGACAAGCCCACTGAGTATTATCAGCCTGATTATCATGGCAAGGTCTTTACTCTTTCCGAGATTCTCTCCATAGTCGAGACAAAAGGGCTACCCGAGGAAGACTGGGAAACGAACCTCCCGAGTGACCTTGCTCCGTACATCGAAGCGCAAGTATGGAATCACAAGCCGCTTTTAGAATACAAGAAGCACACGCGCATGTCGGTTCATAGGTGAAACCGTCTTAGGACAAGTTGCCACCTTGTCCTGCTTCATCTGCAAGCCTACATGAGTCGAAGCACAGTTACGATGACAAGCGGGGTAGCTAGCTGCTGCGTGCCAGGTGGTTGGCCGCCTCAATCTGTGCAAACGAAAACCCCCGGCTCCAATTGAGTCAGGGGTTTCTTTTGCGAAAATAACCTCATGCGGCAGCCGGCACGACTTCTTTGGGCCAGGCCGCCAGCTCCAGACTGAGCTTGTTAAAGAAACTGCGCGGCTGCAATTCCCCAGTGCCGTACTCCATGTCCATCACCCGCGCCCGGACCTTGAGGCTGGCCGTTTCCAGCTCGACAGCCGCATCGGGCCGCGCCAGCTCGGGCTCGCCTTTGGGTGCCAGCTTGGTGCGCAACGCCTGGTCGCCATACGCGAACTCGCTCATCAGGACCTTGGTCACCGTGCGGATGTCGTTCTTGTCAAACAGCCATACCTCGAACGCCGTGACCTTGTCCGGGCTGCCCACGCCGATCGTCTCGCTGATACCCACGCCGCACTCACCTAAAAAGTCGCCGGTCGCCGTTTCGATGCTGAACGAGGTATCGTAGCGGTCGTCGCCGATTTCATACGATGTGACGAACTGGGCCAGCGGCTTTTCCATCGTGCCCGCCCAGGTGGCCGTCGGCTCCACTGCCTTGCTCGCCTGAGCGCTGCGCACGGCAGCCGCTTGCGGCTTGGCAATGGCAGGCTCGCCGCGCAGGCGCGGCAACACCACGACCACGCCGATTGCGAGCAGCGCCAAGAGGAAAAAGGCCAGCAGGATGACGAGCGGCCAGCTCGGACCAGCAGCCGGCTTGGCAGCAGCCGGCGTCTGTTCTATTTTGCTCGCCAGCGCCTCAAGCTGCGCCTTATCACCTCGGCCAGGCACCGCAGCCAGCTTGCGCAGATCGGCGACAATCTGCTTGGACGTCCAACGGTCGCGGTCCGCTCCCAACTCTTGCCGCGCCAGGTCCACGTCGCCCGTGCGGCTAAACTGGTCGGCCACGAACGCCAGGTAATACTCACGGTAACCCGTGTGCAAGTCCACCGGCGCGAGACTGGTGGGGACCGGCCATATAGTCCAACTGATGAGCACGCCGAGGATCAATCCGATGACGAGTGCCACCAGAAGACCGATGAGGGCTCGAGGGTTCAGGAACGTGTTTAACATGTTTCACCTCGTCTTTGGGTGTCAGAGGACAAGCGGCTCTTTGCTCGCATGGCTGACCAATTGTACACCATTTTCGCCGATAAGTGTTAAATCCTCAATTCGCACGCCGCCCCAGCCGGGCAGGTAGATGCCCGGCTCCAGGGTCAACGTGCTGCCGGCGGGCAGAGTGTCTTCCGACGTTCTTCCGGCGTGCGGCCCCTCGTGGATAGCCAGCCCCACGCCGTGCCCTAGCCCGTGCCCAAAATTGTCGCCATAGCCGGCCGCCTCGATCACGTCACGCGCAATTCTATCGGCCTCGATGCCAGTCATGCCAGCGCGAATTCCCCGCAAGGCTGCCTCTTGTGCGCGCAGCACGACGTCGTAAATCTCCATAAAGCGCCCGTCTTGAGGTCGGCCCAGGCAAATCGTGCGCGTCAGGTCAGAGTGATAACCATTCACCTGCGCGCCCAGGTCGAGCACGATAGGCTCGCCCGCCTGGATCGGACGGGGGTCGCTGTGATGATGCGGCATGGCCCCGTTCGGCCCGCTGCCGACGATCAGGTCGAACGCGATCTTGTCTGCGCCGTGCGTCCGCATATAGGCTTCCAATTCCCACGCCGTCTCGCGTTCGGTCATGCCCGGCTGCAACGTCTTGCACAGATATTCGAACCCTTCGTCGGCAATGCGCGCCGCACGCTGTATCAGTGCGACCTCGCTCGCGTCCTTGACCGTGCGCAGGTTTTC
>Ga0315268_10001366_pt1 | contig 27970 bp, 31 predicted proteins | sample C1_top_MG_FD_204535 | JGI IMG/M metagenome (GOLD analysis project Ga0315268, IMG submission 204535) | Sediment microbial communities from Yellowstone Lake, YNP, Wyoming, USA - C1_top | ecosystem: Environmental > Aquatic > Freshwater > Lake > Sediment | place: USA: Wyoming | collected 2017-08-01
AACACCCTTTGCGAGGTCAGATTGCTTGATTAGGCCACGAACACGGGATCCGATGTCACAGTCACATTCTTCACGCTGACTCTCCACCATCCTGATCCAATTTGCTCAGAGAATGAGCTTCCGACGGAGATACTGTTCGGGTTGTAGTCGTTTGAGAAGCTTGTCCACATTTTGTCGGTGGCGATCTCTGTGAAGTCAGGTGGGATGTAGATGTCTATTGAACTGTAGCGGGTTGCCTTTGGGATGCCATTGATCGTGCTGTAGTTATCTGGGTGAAGTGTCACGGTGAAGAGTAGATCGCCAATTGAATCTGTGAGAATTGTGCTGTTGGGATAAGTCAGCTTCACTGTACTCATGCCCGGAAAACTGTCCCCGAGCAGGAGATCGTACTTTCCTGGTTCAACCGTGACCTCGTTGCAGTTAACCACGCACGGTGCGCTCACCGGCACGATGGCTGCGAGTTGGAGGGCGATCGTAACAAGTAGGAGGATAGCTGCGATTGTCCTGTGTGCGGGAGGTCTTGAAGATTCAAGACCCGTTGATCCCATCGGGTTAGCCTGATTTGAGTTCAGGTTCTTCGATTTCCGGCTCGTCCGAAATTTCCTCTGACTGTTCGCTACCTCGAATTCCGAGAAATACCGCGGAGATTGCGAAAACTGCTAAGATCAGGATCAGCCCTGCGAGGAAAGAGGCAATGTAAAAACCCACACCGACCGACACGGAGAACGTGCGATTCGCAGTGAACCCGTTGAAACCCGTGGGCAGTGTCGATCTTGGGGTTATCAGCTCGAGGACGTACGAGTAACCGGCGTTCAAGGCCCCTGAAAGTACGCCTGCACCAAGCAACTTTTTCTTTGACAGACTCTTCTTACCGGACTTGATCAAGGAACCTACGAGAACGCCGAGCACTATGACAGGGAGGATTATTGGCACCGTTGGCATACGAACCGCACCGCTTCTGCTTCGCCCTGTCATCTGAACGAATTTATATAAGGCTAACTACAAGCCATAGTTTGGTGTAGACGAATTGAAACTGCGTTCTCTCCGACCAGAGGGGCGCGACCTGAAATTCGCTCTTGGGGACCTTGAATCAGCGGTGCTTCGCCAACTCTGGCAACTGAATACCCCAGTGACTGTGAGGGACTTCCAGAGAATGATTTCGAAAACCCGTCCGATTGCGGTTACAACCGCTGCAACTATACTAGATCGGCTGCACGAGAAGGGCTTGGTATCAAGGCAACTCGTCAGAGTCGGGGGTCCTCACTTCCTTTACAGAGCCAAGGTGACTGAACAGGAGTTCAAGAACGCAGTGGTCCACAACGTCATGGGCACCCTGCTTCAAAGTTTCAACGACGTGACCGTCGCCTACTTGGCTGAGAAGATGTCGAGTGATAACCCAAGCGACCGCCTCGTGCTTTCCAGATACCTCAGCAGATTGAAGAAGAGGCCTAACAGATGATCCCTCACCTACCTGGATTCTTTGTTCTCCTCTCCATCCTCCTGGTTGGCCCTTCCATGCCGCTGGGCCTCGCGATCGACGCAATGGCGGCGGGCGCAGCTGTCGCCTTCGCATTGAGGCGGTCGTTTCGAGCAAGAACTTACGTTTTGCTCAGCCTGTTGATATTGATGTTCTGCCAGAGCATACTCGCCCTCATAATCAGCTTCACACATCCTGCACTCCCACCTCCACCGCCGACACATGCTGTTTCACATCTGTGGTCAATCTTCTTCTTCACAGCGGTGATGGCTGTGAACTCGAGCTTAGTAGCGATCGGAGCGCTCGCGGCAGGATGCGCCGCATTGTTCTTTGAGTTTGGGAAATCTCGCTCCGGCATATCCAAGAATCTTCCTCAATTCTCATTTGAGATAGCTCCAGCCGAGGTTCAGAACATTGTAAGGAAACTCTCTGATGTTGCTGGCATTGCTCCACCGGAAGCGCTCATCGTGGACTCGGGTGTCCCATCAGCCTTCACAATTCGCGCCGAGAGGAAGTATTCGCTCGCTGTCTCCGTCGGCCTCCTTGAATCGCTGGATTCAACCGAGGTTGAGGCCTGCGTCGCGCATGAGATCGCACACCTCAGGAACAAGGATTTCCGAGTGAGAACTATGGCAACACTAGCCAAACTCGCCCTGTTTGCCAGACCGCCCAGCTACTTCCTTGAGCCGGCCATCTACAGAGCCAGAGAATTCCTCGCGGATGAGACAGCGGCGCGAATGATCGGAGGACCGAACGCACTCATATCTGCTCTCTCGAAGCTCAACGAGTCAGCCACACTAGCGCTCTTACCGACATCGGTGACAACGTGCAACCTGACTGGGACAGGAAGACTTCGCGAATTCTTTGGTAAACATCCCAGTTTGGAATCGAGAATCAAAATGCTTCGAGAGATGCGTTGGAATTGAAGCGTTCCCAACTTCTGATCGGGTTCGTTTTACTTGCACTACTCGTCGGGGTTGCCCGACCGGCGCAGGCGCAGAGCGCAGCGCACATGAAGGTGTCAATCGTCGGCCAAGATTTGACTGCAGGGTTCAACAACAACGTGACCGTGTTCGTGACGAACGAGGTCTACTCCGCAATCTACGATGTTGATGTCTCGCTCTCCCTGCCGTCATCAGCTCCACTCTCGCTGCTCGGAGGCAATCACTGGCACTACGGCATGATTGGCATGGGACAAACAGTGACGATAGATTTCCAGACGTATGCACCGACCTCCGCAATTGACAACTCGTATCAGGCCACGCTCACTATCCTCTACAAACAGCTCGGTGATGTCTCATACACCTCCGAAGATCATTCGATTAGCTTCTCAGTCAAAGGATGGATTAACCTAGTCGTCTATGGTGTTCTGGTATCACCCACCTCAACCACGCTGGGCGGCAACACAACAATATCGGGAAACCTGCTAAATCGTGGTAACATTGCAGCCTACAACGCCAACGTGACAATAGAGTCGGACGCAGTGGCTGACGGGAAGACAGCGAGTGCTTACTTGGGCGAGATCGACCCCAACATACCTCGACCATTCAGCATATTGGTAGTCTTCAGAAGCAACTTGGAACCGGGTAACTACACCCTCACCGTGAGAGTCACAGCGATTGACAATTCGAACCCAAGCTCACCATACAGTGCTCAAGAGGGAGCACAAATCCAGATCAGGCGGGCTTCAGCCACGTCCACAAGTACACGGCAGACCCAGACAGGTCCGCTCGCGATTCTCTTTGAGGTCCTGCGGTATCTCTATGACTTGTTCTTCGGTTCGACAAGTGCGTTTCTGGCTAGCCCAGTTTTCTACTCGTACTTTAGCGCGAGAACCGCATTCATCTTCGAAGCTCTCCACGCAGGATAGAATCCTGCCAATGTTGCGAGTATCACGGGAAATACTAGCGAAAACAGGATCAACTCGCCTGAAAAGACTGGTTGAATCGTGGTTCCCGCACCACCACCGATGAATACGCCGCCCCCTCCAAATCCGCCTCGACCTCCCCCGTTGCCTCCAACAAACATTCCTCCCATCAAGAATGAAAGTACGTAGCCGAGAATAAGTCCGCAGACTGCGCCTACCGCCCCAGTTACCGCGGCCTCAGCCAGAAACATGCCCATGATCTCTTTCGGTCGATAGCCTATCGCCTTCAGTATGCCGATTTCTCTCGTCCGTTCCATGACCGACACATACATCGTGTTCACTATTCCAACCGTCGCCACAAACAATGAAACTGCACCTATGCTGCCAAGAAACAAGGTTAACTGCGCCGTGATCGATTGAATGCTCGAAAGTATCTGCCCAGGGCTGATGATTCGGACCTGGTCGCCGTAGTATGTCTGTATGGCGCTCTGAACATTCGTAACGTCGTCTGTGTTGTCCACCACGACGTAGATTCCTGTGAAGTAGGCTGACTTTGCGAGCAACTGAGCTGCTTGGAGCGTTATGAAGACCGTGTCATCAATATTCGAAAAAAGTGCTGATCCGTATTGCGAGAGGACCGCGTTGACAAGCACCGCGTAGGTCACCCCTGTCCCAGTTCTGCTTCCTGTGATACCTGAAATTGACATGGACACCATTTGGTGGAGGGAAATCGGTGTTCCAGATGTTGGGTTGGCGATATTCCACCCGACTGCTGCCGCGGTAGTATCCCCTAACAGCGGCATCGATCCTTGAGAGATTGTGAGCCCCTTGTAAAGGATAGGAAGAGCCGACAGGTCTACCCCGACGATGCTGGCTTGAAGTGAGGTTCCTCCACTGTTGACGGAGGCTCCATAACTATAGTATGGATAGGCCCCAATGACTCCTGCTATTGTCTTGATGTAGTCAACATCCTGCTGACTCAATCGATAGGAGCTCGTCGACCCACTCGCGAAAAACCCACCCGCATTTCGAACCGTGAGGACATTTGCCCCAGTTTTTTCTATGTTACTTGTTATGCTAGCGTTGAGACCACTCGAACTCGCAATGAGAGCAAGGATAATAGCGGAACCCACCGTTATTCCCAGAATAGTAAGTACGCTGCGCATCTTCCTGTCTAACAGCGCCTTGGCAGCCAACTTGAACATGTCTACAATCTTCAAACCAATCACGCCGTCGAATACGAATCCAATCGCTGCAAATACTGCTCCTTCTCGACGAGCCCGTCCATGATCGAGATGATATGCTGTGTTCTGTTGGCGATTTCCGCGTTGTGGGTGACTATTAGCACAGTCGTTCCAAGTTTCTTGTTAACTTGAACGAATTGATCCACGACTTCTCTCGTTGTCTTCGAATCCAAGTTACCAGTAGGCTCATCAGCGATTATTATAGAAGGCCCAGTTACCAGCGCCCTAGCTATTGCCACGCGTTGCTGTTCTCCCCCGCTGAGTTCGGCTGGACGCTTGCGCGCGTGCGATTGCAACCCCACCGCACTGAGCGTCTTCAGTGACCTATCCCTTCGAACCTTCTCAGGCAGCCCCCTAGAGATGAGGGGCATTTCCACATTCTCAAGAGAGGTGAGCCTCTGAATCAGGTTGAAGGATTGATAAACGAAACCCAGCTTTCGGTTGCGGAGGAGCGCCAGTTGATCCTGGTTTAGCTTTCGAAGATCGATTCCATCGATTATTATCCGACCCGATGTTGGCGGATCCAGTGCTCCTATGAGGTTCAGAAGAGTGGATTTCCCGCTGCCCGAGGGGCCCATTATCGAGACCAGTTCACCTTTGCCAATCTTCACGCTGACGCCACGCAATGCAGGGTAATCAACGTGTCCTACGCGGTAAACCTTTGTGACGTCGATTGTCTGAACTGCGAGCCCTTGTTTCTGCAAAGGTCCTCCAACTACAAGCTATAGTTTAGTTCGCAAATTTACGTGTTTTGTCGAACTTGAGGAAACCCCATCGACAGCGAAACACGCGAGCGGAAGGGTCGGCGGCTGATTTTCCCAAGTTACGCACTGATTAGAATCTGAAACGAACCTTCTCGAAGTTCACGATCGTCCCGTTCTTGATCTCGACGTTCTCGTTTCTGAGCAGTCGAATCTTGCGGCGCACAGTTGGGCCCGACGTCTTTCCGGCGAAGCCGCCGATTCTCCCATCGGATCTCACTACTCGATGGCATGGAACGCGAGGAGCATATGGGTTCTTTCGGCACGCGTTTCCGACGGCCCTGTACGCCTTCGTGTTCAGCTTCTTGGCGATCAACCCGTATGTCGTAACCCTGCCTCTCGGGATCCTTTTCATGAGTTTCCAGACTTTCTCATCGAAGCTCATTCTGAACTCAACATCTGACCCGAACAGCGGAGGACCTAGGATAAAAGGAGTGCATGGCAGCGGGGGGTTCGGTTAGGTTTGTGCGAAGTCTAGGCTTTCACGATTTTGATGTTGAAGTTGGGTGTTTGATACAAGGAGAATAAGCGCACCCATAGTGGCAGGTACATTTCGGTTCCTCTTGCATTCGAGATGTCACCCAAGTCGGTCACTGATTTCCATCCGAACCATTTCGTGAGGATCTCACGGACTTTTGCCTTGGCTGTGGGATCGTTGCCGCATATGAACAGATCGTGATCTCCAGGGACCAGTGAGGGATTGACCATTACGTTGCAATTCACGGTGTTCAAGGCTTTCACAATCTTCGCCTGGGGAAATGTGCGTTGAAGTTGCTCACCCACCGAGTCCGTGTTGCAGACTGTCAATGTCGGAGGCATGCCGTGGGAGAAGTCGAGCGGATTTGAAATATCCACTAGCACCTTTCCGCCAAGATTCCTTTCGCCCGCCTGCTTGAGAACTTCGATTGAGGCGGCTCCGGGTGTGCAGTTGAACAGGATCTCTCCAAACGCAGCGGCATCGGCGAAGGTACCCTGTGATGCATGTGGTCCGTTGCCTCTCACCCATTCAGCCGCCTTCTCGTTGCTCGGGGTCCGCGAACCCATCTTAACCTCGTGCCCCAACTGAATCAGCTTAGACCCAATCGCTTGCCCAACCATACCCGTCCCGAAAATTCCAAGTCTCAAGCCAACCACTCCAGACGATCTGCAGACGCCTCTGGCTACCCAGAGCATGTATTTATTGACTGAGAAAGAAGACGGGGATTCATTGGCTCAGAATTCGAAAAATGAACGCGAATATGTCCGCTAGAGAAAAGAGACACGGCGCCCCAGCGCGTCAACGGTCCAAACGCAAATGCCACAGCCCAAGAGGATACTGAACAAACTGCTCTCCTCAAACACGAAGGCAGATCTTCTGACGTTGTTCAACGAGAAAACCCGACTCTCTGCCGAGCGCGAGCAGGTGGCCAAGAGAATCGGAAGGACACCGGCTGAGATCGACAAAGATTTGGAGGATCTCATCGAGGTTGGGATCATTTCGCGAAAGAAGACACGCCGATCAGAGATGATCCAGTACGACAGCAAGCGGGCGGCGGAGATACAGAGAATCCTCGCAAACTACATAGAGAAATCACTAGAATAGCCCCTCGGCAATTACGACCGAGGGCCAGCATCTGGCCTAGTTCAATAGGCAAATACCCGTAATTTCCTCCCAGTAGTCCCTGCTTTCCGGGCCAATTTCGACCATTTTATTACGGATGGTGCGTTAGGGCTGGAGAGCTGAAACATCATATCACCGCTAAGAAACATCCCCCGGGCGCGAGGCCAAGATCGGGATCTGATCTACCTCCTCCAACTCGCGCGAAGGCACAAGGTGGACCTCAGCGCTCTTCATACCTCCATGGAGTCCGCTCGACGCCGTGGTAGAGCCAAATGCGAAGGGCTGCTTATCGAGGTCCGCTCACGTAGAGAGGATTCTTCCACTTACATGTTCTCCGTCAAAGGAGAACCATTCGCGCAAGCGAGCATTGGGAACCAGTCCATTAAGAAGCTTGACCACCTCCCGGATGAGTATTCTGGATTCCTAGATGCCCAGGAGAAGCGAAGCGAGTCTGGAGAGGCAAAGGCCTCGGCTCATAGTGAGATAGGGAAGCTCCGGTTTGGCCAGCAAGGTCTCTCCTTCAAAGCGCATGTTGTGAAGAAGTCCGAAGTAAGGGCCGTAACGACAAGGGATGGAACACCCCTCACGGTCTGCTCCGTGACACTCTCTGATGGAACCGGGCAGATACCGCTCGCCGTATGGAACAGTCAAATCAGCACGATCTCCGAAGGTGATCTTGTCCAAGTCGAGAACGCTAGGGTGAGGAGTTTCCGAGGCGAAATCCAGCTCGCCCTGAGCAGGAAGACCGGGATTCTAACTGTGCTTGAACCCGCAAACAGGGCTCCCCGAATGATGTCGACTTAGTACCCAGCTCAAGAGGAACGCTTGAACCTATTGCAGAAGATGCGCTCAAAGCCCAAACCTAGACCGCCAGCCTACTGGAACAAGGGTACAATCCGATGGTACAGTCGTTACAACCGAATGGGAAAGCAGGATAACTAACTGATTTCGATATTTTGTGTACGTCGAACCGTAGAAGTTTGACGATCAGCGGAGGGCGCAACTGCCTCCTGACGCTTGAAAAGAGCTGTGAGGCTCGGCAAACCCGTCTTTGTCGTCTGTATTTCGATCTAGTTCGATTTGCCCTCATGATCAACCGGGCATGCGAGGCTACGAAGAGATCGGCAGTAACACATCGCCAATCATGCTGAGTACAGGTACTCTTGCATCTTTGTTGAGAATTCCGAATGGCACAGCATAGTTTCGCTTGCGGAACATTGATATACCTTCCCCCACGCTAAGCTACGGTAGGAAAATTACGATGAAGAAAAATCTCACATTCTATAGACTTCAAAACGCTGCACTCGCTCTATCACTCCTCGCGATCATCTCCATCTCAACGAGCCTCGCGACCGCAGCTCCGCCATCGAGCCTCACAGTGGGTCTCGAATCCAGGGTTAACAAGCCCAACGCTATGCTCCCACTGTGGAGCGACCAGAACCCTGCAACTCCGATACCAAGATTCCCGCAAACCAAGCAAAACGAACCTTCCATAGCAGTGAATCCACTTAACCCGTTGAACCTGATAGCTGGCGCAAACGATGAACAGTTCGAGCCCCCGTGCCAAGACCTGAACGGCGATGGAAGCCTCAGCGGACTCGCTGAGTGCCCCTTCGCACCGAACGTCGGCAGTTCGGGCGTGTATGTAAGCACTGACGGCGGCGCAACTTGGACCGACCTAGGAATTCTCGATAACGTCACCTCCGCTGCCTTCGCCGGCTGGACCGCTCTGGGCCTCTATAGTTCGGGCGACCCCGCAGTGGCTTTCGACGCGTCAGGCAACGCCTACTATGCTAATCTAGCATTACCACTGACCCCAGCTGCACCACAATACGAGCAGGCTGGACTCTTTGCTGATCTTGTTGTCGCAAAAGCAGCCTACGATTCGGGAACTGGCACGACCGGGCTAGGGTCGTCGGACTGGGTTCCATATCTGGTCACCAAAAGTGTGCCCGTCAGGTTCGATGACAAGGAGAACATCTGGGTTGACACGAGTCCAACAAGCCCGTTCATGGGCACGGTCTACGTCAGTTGGTCTACATTCACAGCCAACCAAAACTCCCCAGGCGGAGGAATAGCCAGCGACCACATCGCCATTGCCCGCTCAACCGACGGCGGAGTCACATGGTCCAAGCCAGTGACACTTTCGCGAAGCTGCAACATCGGATGCGGCGGAGTTCAAGGATCAGTCGTCCGGACTGGACCAGACGGCGCAGTCTACGTTGCTTGGGAGGAATCGCTCAACCGCTTTTCACCAAATGCAATCGTCATCGCCAAGTCCACCGACGGTGGTCGACACTTCAACGGTCCCATGACGGTCGTCAGCACAATTGTGGACGTCCCTTCACCATTGAACGGACCCAGTTTCCGAGATCTGACCCCCAAGGCAGGTTTTAGAGACAATAGCTTCCCAACAATGACCGTTGACCCCAACGGCATCGTCTACGTTGCGTGGGGCGACAACCGATACGCCTCCTCAGGCTCAAGGACAGAAGTGCTGTTCGCGAAATCCACCGACGGCGGCAACACTTGGACATCGCCAGCAATAGTCAGCAAACGGTCTAACAGTGCAGGAGATCCTGGCGACCAGTTCTTCCCGTGGATCACATCAGCGAAAGACCCGGTTAGCGGCACCATTGGCGTCAGCGTGGTCTACTATGATCGCTCCTACGATGGTGTAGGCCTCGCAAGTTGCTCTGCGTCATGCACACTCGACAACACTCGCCTCTTCTCAGTTACGGTAGCCGTCTCGGTGGACGGTGGCAGTAGCTGGGCCTGGACTAAGGCAGACACAACAGCAAACGGCTTCGACGCGGCTGGATCCAGCACCAACGGTCAGGGAGCTCAATTCATGGGCGACTACATCTACGCAGCATCTGTAGGGGCCAAAGTCTTCGTCGTCTGGACAGATGCTAGAAACGGCTTCGCAGGCGCAGGCAAAGCATACACCGATTCCGGATCCTACGGGGATTCAGACATATTCTTCGCAAGCCTGACGTGGACACCATAAGCAGCTAATACGCCAATTTTCCTCCTTTCTTTTTCCCTGTCTGATCTGCTCGAGCATTCTCGATGTGCCTTTGAACGATCTGCCTCAGAACCTCCAATGCCACAGCCCCATCGCTCAGCATGGCATCGTGGAACTTTTCAATCCGGACCCCGTCACCAAGCTGGTGCTTCGCTTCTTCGCGGACGCGGAGTATTTCGAGCTGGCCTAATTTGTACGCGAGTGCTTGACCGGGCCACGTAATGTACCTGTCGACCTCGTTTACAATGTTGTTCTCAGCGAGAGCCGTGTTCTCGACCATGAAGTCAATCGCCTGTTGTCGGGTCCATCCCATCGCATGGATTCCCGTGTCCACCACGAGACGACACGCTCTCCACGCGTCGAACGACAGGACACCGATTCGATCTAGATCCGAGGAGTAGAGTCCCATCTCCTCACCCAATCGCTCCGAATACAATCCCCACCCTTCCACAAAGGCCGTCACGCCACTGTGCTTCCTAAACTCCGGAAGACCCTCCAGCTCCTGCGCGATGGCAATTTGCAGATGATGGCCAGGAATCGACTCGTGATAGGCCATTACTTCAGCTTCGTAACGCGGGCGAGTTTCAGGTGCTGACGTATTGACGTAGTAGCGGCCAGGCCTAGACCCGTCCGCTGCCGGCTCCCGGTAATAGGCAATTGTAGAATACTTCTCCTCGTGCTCCTCCATCCGGACGACCTCACAGTCAGCCCTGGGAAGGCGCCCAAACCATTTTGGAATGGCCGACTTCGCTCGTGAAAGGGCGGATTCCGCTTTCTCCACCACTTCATCCCTCGTCGCAAAATAGAGAGAGTGGTCAGTTCGCAGTCTCGTGAGAATCTCCTTTCGGTCCTGAGTTCCCAGCACACTTCCCCCTAGCGCGGTCATCTCCTGATTTATCCGCTTGACTTCGTCGAGACCGACTCCGTGTATTTCCTCCGGAGAACGATTAAGCGACGTGTACATGTGAATCAGACGACGGTAGCTCTCCTGCCCGTCCTGCACATGCATTATTCCAGGGCGATCTTGTGGTCTAGCGCGTGTCAGCAGTTTGGTCTCGAGAAACTTGAGGTAGCGTTGGTAGGCGGGATGAACAGACTCCGCCACGGCGTTCGATAGTTCTTTGCGAAACTCTTCACGTTGCGGATCAGTCCAATCCTCGTGCGGAACGCTGAGCGGCCGGAGAAGCGCCCATTCCGAATCTGGCCTCCCTTCAAGATCCCTGATCTGCTCAATCACTTTCTCGACACATGCACTGACGGCCACTTTGTTGGCGTTGAGTCCGCGCTGAAGGTTGGCGACGTGACCGTTCAAATACGAGCCCATGGCTTTCCACCGTTTCACCATCGATCGGCCTTGGTCTGGCGTCCGCACGGGCTGGTAGGATTCCACGTTCAGAAACTCAACTTGTGGCCCGCCAAGCGGGTCAACAGTCCAATCCTCGAGATGACACGTTAGGCGATCCAGCTCAGCCTGAAGATCGATGATGAGCGCAGTGCGTGTCACCTGATCGGCGATGGAGAGGCCATGTTCGGGAATCGCATGGGCTCTTTGGAGAATTGACTCGTACTCTCTCTCGACACGAGCGCGCCCCTTCGGAGTAATATCGGTCAGCTCATCATCGAATCTCCTGTCTCCCAACACTGTGGCGAACAGGGGGTCATTAGCTAATCGTGCTTGCCAGTATTCGTTCGAAATGGCCGCGAGTGACTGTGAGGATTCTGGTTTCGTCAAGACTCTTCGGCTCAATGAAAACCGACATGTCTGCTAAATGGCTATGGAATCGAAATAGTGGGTACTCTGAGTTCTGCGGTTGTCATCATAATCTATATTTCCGCCGCGCGAATGGTGATAACTGTACTGCACACAACAGCACGAGCATTGTTGAGGACGATCCTTGAAGAAGCGGTCCCGGATTGACATTTTCGCCGACATCATGGAATATATGAAACGTCAGCCCGAAGGAGCCCAAGTCACGCGAATATCGTACGGCGCAGGTTTGCCAATCGACCGAGTCAAACCAATGCTCGAAAACTTAGTCCGCTGTGAGCTACTCAAGATCCGCGTAGTCGGGCAACCACTGCAGGCGAACCTAACGGAGCGCCGCTACTACCACATCACTAGAAAGGGGCTAGAGTTTCTCGACATGTACAAGAAGATCCAAGGGCTAATCACGTATCTTGAAACCGAACCTCGTCGACAAGTCAGCGACGTCCCAATGGACAGACTCGGCTGAAAACGACTCACGCAGAGTAGTCACATCATGTCCTGTTCACGCTTGGAACAGGATTTGAACGGTACGAGAAAAGAACTGACTCTGCCTCATTGGCGACTGTACTCAAGTGTCCCGTCTTGATTTTTGTGCGCGCGCGAACCGCTCGCAATAGATTGAATCGGCGAGCCCTGGAGATCTAGTCAAGCAGCGTATTCGAACTAGGCAATGGTACCACGCGAATCTCGAACAGAACCGCAAGATCCACCGTGAAAAGATGCGAATTTACCGTCGGGTATTTCCATCGCGATGCAACAATGAAGGATTGAGATTGACTCAGTTTCGTCGGTTGCTCGTTTTGGCGTTAGCCTCTCGATGTTTCAAATGTGGCACGATCCAAGACCCATCAGACTTGGCAGTTCATCACATCAACAAATTGGAGAACTCGACGCGAGAGATTTCTTTGAACGAGATTTCGGTACTTTGTAACCAATGTCATTCCGAATCCTGTATCGGTCGGCGCAATCAACGCATCAGCAAACAAGAAACACGCAGCGAGGGTGACCTATCACGGCCAGCCCCGCTTACCTAGAAGTGGACCATCCTAACCCACAAACACACATTTTGTGATTATGATATGCGATTATTTGTCGTGCCCTGCCCTTTAATTGGCCGACGGCGAACGTTCGGTCAGGTGATGTGTGAAATGTTCAGAAAAGGAATCTTCGGACAGCCGAAAATCGTTGGCGAGTTTGCCAGTGCGATGGCAACGCTCATCGTGTTGACGAAGACCCGGCTCCTTCCAAGTGGAGCATTCGCTGGTCTGCGTCGGCTTGGATCTGGAGACCGACCTTTGGCTCTTCAGACTCAAAGAAACGTTGCCATGGCACAGGTCCACAGGATCAACCTCTGATTCCGTAAGATAGAAAAGATCGCAGGGACTCGTGAACTGCGCCACGTGGTCGAGATGAAAGTGGACTACAGCCTAAGGACAGTTCCGGCGTGCAAAGTCGCCTGCATAATCCGCCGAGGCCCCTACACGGGGCAGAACATGTGGCGCCACGAGTTCAACCAGCTCACCAAGTGGGCTAAGAAGCACAAAGTCCGGACCGGGAAATGGATCATGGGCTTCATCGATGAGTGGAAGAAGGTGCCGGACAAGCGACGCCGCTCAATGGCGTGCATCGAGATCAAAGGCAAAGCCAAAGCCGAGGGTAGGATACAGGTGATGACGATTCCAAGGCAGAAGGTTGTCAGCGTCACCTTCGACCCAGACAAGATATCCGCGGGTATCATATACGACGCGCTGGAATCATGGCTCCAGTACAAGCCCTACAGGCAAGCAGCCCGCTCAAGAGAAGTCTACAGCGGGGATCCGTGGACGAACAAGCGAGCATGGGCCAACTGCGAAGTACAAGTTCCACTCAAACGTAAGTGACCTAAAGATTACCTATTCGGATACCCTGATCACGCGCGATTTCTCTTTTATGCCCAGTTCAGCGTTTCAAGCGACTCGTTTCGCCACGCGCCGTTTGTGTACGTAGAACACTGGAAGGGCTATCGCGGCCAAAGGTGCAATCGCAACAGCTATGATGATCAATCCACGCACAATGGCGAAGAGAACTGCGAGCGCGATTTGCAAGGTCTCTCCCCAATCCATTCCGGGAGGAGTGAAGGGCGGTTGAGGTTCTGAGAGCTGGACCATTATGCTCGGCATCTCAGCGTTGCCTTCCAGGTAATTCACCTGCCCCTGAAGGCTCTCAATGTCTCCGCGAACTCGTTCAAGTTCCCTCTGAACCTGCAACACCTCATCAACCGTCTTCGCCATCCCAAGGAGCGTTCGCAGACTTTCCTCCTGCCGTTGCAGATTACCCAATCGTGCCTTCAGATCGATGTATTGCTGCGTGACATCGTCGCTGCTGGTCTTCTCGTCAAGAAGCTTCCCGAATCCCTGGATCTCAGCAACCGCGGCGCGGAATTCATGCTTTGGAACTCGGATGGTAATCTCAGCCACGGTCTGGCCTCCGTAAGATGACAATGAGCTACCAGCGACATAACCCCCATATCCCTCAGCCAGTCTCGCGATCTTCGAGAGAACGGATTGTATATCCGCCGTTTCAAGGGCGATCTGAGCATTGTATATGACCAAACGCTCCTGAGGCGTCGACTCCGGCCGGGTTTCCGGATTCCAAGTCACTCCAGTGAGCACTGATGGCTCAACCACTCCCCTCCCGTCGGGGGCTTGCTGATTCCAGTAGAAGGGAACAGATGAGCGCGTCAGAGTGTCAGCAAGAAACGCGGCTCCAAGAATTGCAATCACCAAAAGCGGAACAAGCAGTTTCCTTCTGAAGATCATATCCCGTCGATGAGAATGTATCCAGACGTCCTCAAAGTCCTTCATTTCCGAACAGAATGTTCACACTTTCGAACAGCCCGAAGAGATAGTTCAGGGGAGCATATTAGTGCGGGTAATGTTTCGTCCTTGCCCATGCGGAAAGTGCTCTTCGTATGCACAGCGAACCTCCAGCGTAGCCCCACAGCCGAGAAGCTATTTCAAGGCTGGAACGGTCTCTGGGAATCCAAGTCCGCAGGCATCATGCCAGAGCCCGATTGCAACCCGTTGACTCAGCAGCTTATCGATTGGGCAGACATGGTCATTGTCATGGAACAAGTCCACAGACGATACATACAATCTCATTTCCATTGCAGTGCAGACAAGATACATGTTCTGAACATAGCCGACCGATACTACCGAGACGACCCGGAACTTGTAAACCTGCTATTGAGCAAGGTGCCTCCGATTCTGGGGAACCACTAACCCTAGTTACTCGCAGGTCATCTAAGAACAGCAGTAGATCCCTCAGTTCGAAAAATAAGTTCGAATCTCTCCGCCGATCATTCGAACGGAACGTCAGCGACGGAAAGAAATGACTACAAACAAGACGAGAACAACAAGCAGGGCTCCGATGACAAGAGCCACGCGAAACAAAGCAAGCGCTAATCTGGTTACACTAAGCAAGGCCACGAATAGAATGGCGACGACGAGCAGAAAGGTCATACTGGCAGTCCTAGCTCTCCATCGCAAGCTCAAAAGGAATAGAATTCCGATTACTACGAGCACGCCCAGAAGTTCAATGCCACTTAGCAGGCTCATAACAATCCTCACTCACAACCTCAGAGATTTCTCTTTCCATCCATCGAGGTAACGAAGATCGCAGTCGCTCTCCACATGTAGCAGTTCATGAACTCCTCTCGCTGATGACCTGTAATTCCTCTGCGGCTTGGTACTCGACAAGTTCAACGAGAGCCGCTATGCACGCCGAAGGTCTGGTGGACCACTACATTCGAGCCTAGAACGAATCTCGGTTTGATACTGGCGTAAGAGAATCAGTGCTCGAAAGAATATCCATGGATGCCCACCGCGTCAAAACGCTCATTCATGAAATGGAATATCTGCGTGTGAATATGGGAGAGCCATCATTCTCCTGATCCTGAGAACGGAGGGACCTCTCTTCACTTCATCGACTTCAAGTTCGATCCCACCGTTGAAAAGGCTTGATATGGCGGCGACGCTTTCTGGTTTGTTCATTGACGGGTCGTACACTCTGATGTATACTACGCAATACTACCTCACTGTCACATCATCTCTCGGAACAACGGATGGATCAGGATGGTATGACGCGGGATCGCTCGCGACTTTCTCAGTGTCTCCGACACGGGTTCGAACGGCCGACGTTACCGGTGCACTGGGAGCTGCCTACCTCTTCGACCACTGGTCGGGCGATTCATCATCAACAGATGCGACAAGCAGCTTGACAATGAACAGCCCCGCGAAAGTGGACGCCGTCTGGCGGCATGATTACCAGACATTCTATCAGACTATGATCGTAGTGATAACTACTAACATAATCATCATTGTTGTAGTCGTAGTGTGGCGACGCAAGAGGCTTCCTCATGAAGCAGCAGCTCAACCCGGTCCAATGCGGATTTGCCCCAGCTGTGGATACGAGCTTTCAAGATTCCCTGATGACATACGCAAATGCCCCTACTGCGCCCATGACCTGCCTTAGGAACCTTCTGCAAGAAATGTGCAGGCCTAGCCTTCCAGTTAGGCCTATACTCAAACTCTGAGCATGTGTTCGAAGCGGGCGAGGGTTGGGTCTACAAAGACACCTTCATCACGATTTCCACCGTGGAACCCAGTTCAAGGACCCCGCGGGGCAGGCAGATGACTAGAAAGAACTTCTCTACCTAGTCTCTTGCCACATTTTGACGGAGTCACTGACTATTTTGGAAGGAAATCGGGCTAGTTATTCGAGTAGGGTGACTACAGGTGAGTACCCGCTTGCTTAGGGCTACTTGAACGCGACCTTCAGCTTCTCAACTTCGGTCCAGAGTTCTCCCTTCTTCTTGAACCCGGGAACAATAACAGCGTCCCACTTGGGAAAGAACCCATCCATCATTTTCATGAGTTCTAGGTCCTCATGCACAGCTTTCATCCATTTGTCGTAATCCACACGGCCCTCAAACTCGTCCATGAACATCCAGTTTTCCTCAGACGCCCTTCCTCAGTACGAGCGAAGAAGCGAGACCTAGTGTAGGAACATTTCTCTGGATGAGACCTCCGGTGGTCCATCATTTCACGCCAGACCTCAAACTGTTTGTTACTGTTCTCCTTATGGACACGCCATCTGACGATGTTAACCAACAAATTGCTCACCTCCTTTCGCGCTGCTTGACCATCATCAGGTGTGGCTATTGGTCGAGCCATGCATCTTTGAGCTCATCCTGCCATTCAACGACTTTTCGAGTCTTCAAATCGATGTTGGTGAAGAGTTGCTCCTTGAGTGCCATGGCCTCTCTGTCAAGCGACATCTGGCTCTCGAATATTTCCCATTCAGCGAGAGATGCATACTCGTAAATCATTACTCGTCCGTACGTGAAAGGGTCACCACCAATTCCCTGTGAGAAATACCTCAGAGACTTCAACTTGAAACGGTCTGAATTCTTTCGCCAGTAATCTATGATTCTCCGGATACTTTCCTCATGCTCCTTAAAACGGCCCTGAACGACAGTCCATGTTACCACAATAAACTCGCTCAATATCGTCACGACGAGATAGAGCTTGTCAGAACTCTGGGTTCTTTCCATTCCTCTCTGAGGATGCTATAGAGATAGGCGTCTCTCAGTTCTCCTCGAATGAATATGCACTTGCGAAGTGTTCCTTCCTTCTTGAAACCTGTCTTCTCTAGAACCTTCTGAGAAACAAGTTTTCTCGTGTCTGTAGTTGCCCGTATACGCCTCGTCTCCATCGACAGAAACAAGAAGTCTACCATAAGCTGGATAGCCTCGGTGCAGTAGCCTTCCCCTCTCTCACTCGGAACTGGGGAATAACCAATTTCCAATTGCTTGCCTGCAGGATGCAGAACGTGGAAATGCGCTATGAAACCAACCTTGGTTCCATCTTTCTTCTCTATCATGAACGGCTTCAGTTCAAGGGGGCTCTACAGAACCTTCTCCGTTTCCACCCTGGACAATTGCTGAATAGAGTTGTACTCACCGAAAACCTCAGAGGCGTTGAACCATTCTGAGAATTGTGGCAGGTCCTCTTTCTCGATGGCCTTCAAATTCACAAGCTTACCCTCAGCAACCCTATCCAATCCCTAACAGAAGTTCATCGGATGGTATTGGTCAACCAGTGTTCGTGTGTTTAGGACTTTGCATGACATGCGGTCTTTCTTCTAGCACGAGTTGCTCTACTTCAGTTTCCAGAGGAATGAAGGGTATCTTCTCTGTTTTCTTGTATCTTGGTCTGTCGAAGGGTATGTTCTTGAATTTGTAAAATCTAGACAAGTCCTCTACGAGTTTCCGTTTTCTGCCTTCACTGGTCTTGGCTGAGGCCAGGTATGCCTTGACTGTCTCAGGCTCAGCAGTTGGCAAAGTTCAATTCTGTGCTTGATTTCTGAGCGTACTACCTCGATTCATTGAGTTGATTTTCAGGTGATTAGGTGACATTAGGTGTGCCACCTGATTTACACCTAACACGTCGCGCTGGCATTCGATTTCAGTCAACTCAACTTATTTGTGCAAGCGCGACTGACAGGCTTACGAGCCCTCAATGCAAACTCGCGGTATTTCACGTCGTGACTACGAACGACTGCCTGTAAACACAAAATTGAAAGCCAATACGACGTTCGAAGCGATAAAGACAGAACTACGTTATCGCGGATTTAGTCTAAAATTCCTCGGCCATGATGGTCGGTGGAAGGATTTGACTCCATGGAAATTCCTTGCATTATCGGAGGATCACTACGCTCGGTTAGTCGCTGGCGCTAAATGGGTTAGACCGTTGCCCAGAGAAGACCTTCTTAATCAGCTCAACCGACTTTACGAGTTAGTTAGGCGGGCTCCAAAGGTGGAAGATAGAAGCCTAGATCGTCGAGATTCTTGAGGGAATAGGTCAGGACGCTGGATTGGAGACTGACAGAGAGTTTCTGAGACTAGATCTTATTTGGTACTTGGACTTGCCATCGAAGTCGTTCTTGGAATTGGCACTTGAACACGAGAATCATCGTCACTTGAAACCTAGCGTCCTTGAAGAGGTCGATAAGTTGAGGCATGTCAAGGCATACAAGAAGCTCGTTATCTACTATCCGTGGAAAAAAGATATTGAAAGAGACCTCTCTGTCATCGCCGACTACGCTCTTTCAGCGGCAATAGAGCAAAACCCGCGTGAACAATGGTTGGTGCTGACTCTTACCGACGATAGTGATAAGTGGGATGCTGTGGGCGCATCACTCTTCGCACTACTTCCAGACAAGAAATGGCAGCATGTAGCAAATCGTTCGCTGACTATTAGCTACAAAATTTGAAGAAGCTTGTTTATGCGTATCCGAAGTTCTTCAAGATGTTGAAGACTTTGATGCCCTTCGCAATTTGATCTCGATCGAACCTTGGTTTGAGTTCTTGAACACGGTCAATCAGTTTGTCGTCAGAGATATCAGGCTCATTTCTGAGTATGAAAACGAGCGTTGCCATTATTTCCAATTCATCAGACGATGACTTGTGCAGTTCTTTTACCAAACTCGTTGTTCTCTTTATCAGTTTAGGATCTTCCATCTTTGCTGCCAGACTGTCTGCTACTTTTTGACCCTGGCGTGTAAGATCGTACGTGTATGTTATGTTCCCACCTTTTGTCTCAAATTGCCGCTCTTCGACCCACCCGTTCTTCCTAAAATTCTCTAGTTCTGTTGTGACTGTATCGGAGAATGGCCCATAATTGTAGTATCGGTAGTCGTGTATGGTGTTCCATCCACAAAGGTTTGCGAGGTACAGGATTTTTTGAAGCTTTGTTCTTCCTTGGAAATGATCAACAGATCTCAGAGCAGAAAGGATGAGCGCACTTCTTCCTAGCGGAGAACGCGCGAACGACGACAATGGTAACGATCCTCCTCAATACTAATGCTACTTAAGGATTTTACGAACATCCATCTCGTATTTCCTCTGGGCAATAGAGCCTGAAAGATGCATATTGAACATCGGAAAGCGACTTGACTACATCCGACGCTCGTGAGATCTCTTTCGGTTTGTTGTCTTTGTCTAACAGAAAAATATGCGTTACAACGCTTTGCTTGTCATCAGGCCCCTTTGGGGAGTATGGTCGATAGGGAGTGTCTGTCGGACTATCGTAGGGGCAAAAGTATTCACTGTCTATCCCATGCTTCGCCGCCAGAGCCTGCAACTGCTTCTGCCCTTCTTCCATCATGAATGCGAACCTGTCTGGAGGTATGTCGATTGCCTTTAGGAGCCTGCGCTGTATGATCCGGTCACAGAGTTCCCTCAAAGTATTGTCGGTACTTTTTTTCCTCCAGCGCCAGATTTGTGAATAAACCAGACTATCATCAATTGAGGTCACTTCCTCAGCTGAAGGGGAACGACCTTCTGACACGAAGGACAACTCCTCCGGCACATCAGCCTTATCCTTGACTGCTTGGACTCTCTTCATCAGATTCTTGAGAAGCAATTCGGCACTTCGGGTAGCTTTGTGAAAATACACAGCCTGATACATTAAGTGGCGAGTAAGAATATAGGACTCAAGAGAAAAACGGGACTTGTATAGATTGATTGCCTGACCCTTTAGAGGGTCCTTGTCATAAAGGATCATGGTTTTGATTATACGTTCCACATCGACATTACCAAATCCGATCCCCGTGAAATAGGCATCTCTCACGAGATAGTCTAGACGATCCACATCCAGCTGACTTGAAATCAATTGCGACAACAAGCCCAGATTACCAGGTGCAGTTCCGTCCATGATGCGCGGTAGATCGTCAGGATCGATGCCAGCTTCTTTCAGTATGCTCGCAATTGGAGACTCACAAATCACTTGCTTGGTCACTGCAGCATGTTTGAAATTGAAAACCGATTCAGTCACATGTGAAAAGGGACCGTGACCAATATCATGCAGAAGGACAACTGCGCTCCCGATTTTTCGTAGCCTTTCTCTCTCTTCGTTGGAGACTCCAAGGTCTCCACCGAGGCGGTCAAAGAGTTTCCAAAAGAGCTGCATCGCTCCTATACTGTGGCTAAATCGATTATGGCATGCTGAGGGGTAGATTAGATAAGAGAACCCTAACTGGCTCAAGCGTCGAAGTCGCTGGAACCTTTCATCTTGCACGATTTCTTCGATGAATGGATATTCCCTCAGGTCGATGAAACCGTGAATGGGATCTCGGACGAGAAGTTCCCTTTTTGCGGCCGTTGACGACTCTTCACTCAAGCCTGAGTCCTTCTATCTACTTGTACCCCATTAGATGACCATGCATGGCTTTTCAAGTATTTTGACATTTATGCAAATAACGATACTCATGCTGTAATCAATTGAATGACAGACTGTGACACTGATTACTACGGCACGGATGGCGCGGCCATTCGCGCGGCTAGGATACCAAGGGGGCGCTCTTAAAGCGTCGATAAGCGAAAACCGCCAGCCACAGAAGCAACCTGAGAGAATATGTCCAAGCCGCCCAACATACACGGCAACATGACCCACGATTCAAAGCCTACTATGAACGAGTAGCGAAACGGAGAGGACCACAGAAAGCCGTCGTCGCTGTGGCGAAGGAGATGCTGGTCGTGATCTGGTTCATGCTCACCAGACGTGAACCCTACCGAGGCCAAAACCTGCAGCTCGTCGAACGAAAACTTAAACGCATGAACAGCCTAGCAGAATTCGGCGTACAGGCAGCATAGGCCACCGCAGGGAGGGCCACGCATCCCGCGAGAGAATTTTCATGGATGTTAACTTAGGTCACATCCATTTTGGTAGGCGTATGTGTCCAAGTTCGGAGAGAAGATACAACAAAAGTGCAATGCCCACGATGAAAAAGATGACCACCGGTCCGAGCAGGAGAATGTACGTCGTTTTGCGATCTAAATCTCGACCGTAGAACAGTGCGAACACTATGATGAGCGCTAGTGCATATAGCAAGATTGTACGTGGCTGTAACCACCACGCAGCATCTGCGGGATACAACATCACTTCGAATAGAATTGCGTTCAAGCCACTCTAGAACTTTCGGTTGCCCTTCTGATTAGGTTCAGCATCTTGTTCGAGCCTAGTTCTAGCGGAACCTCAGTGGCTTGCGCTGGTGCCAACTCATGCGATATTGGCTTGCCAAATGTCTAGTCAAAGCCGCTGGAAGGCACTTCATAAGGTGCGTCCAGGTGGGAGGAAATGCCCCAACTCAACTCATTGACATATTTAGGTTAGATTTGGGTGCGAGGAGGAGCCCGTGTGTTTCTGCCCCTCTCATCAACCATAGCAGCCGCCTTGTTCTCCTCCGTGAGATTCAATGGGCCAAGACTCTATTGCTGTTGTGCGCCTTTGGGCAATCTGAAGGAACCAAGCGGTCTGACATCGAGTGTACCTAGCGCGGTGCAAATCCTTCTGGCAAACGCGCACGAGAATAAGGCCGCTCCGACTGCGAATATGCTCATAGCGAGGCTTGGCTCTCTTCCTACCGTCATGGTAACTTGTATCAATTTGCCTGACGCTATCTGTGCGAATATTGTGAGCCATGAAATCGGTATGAAGGAGACGCTTGATGGTCTGAAACCCAGAAAGACACTGTCAACAAGCCCATGCAGGAATACGATTCCCGTTAGGTTTCTTGTATACCTGAAGAACGCACCTGTGAGAAGTCCACCGAGGAAAGTCATGATCACTCGGGCTATCTGGAATTCAAGATTCGCAGATCCCGGCGAGAGATGTGCCAGTCCGAAGAGTGTCGCTTGGAGAAGCACAGCCTTCCACGGGCCCATGAAACTGCTGAACTTGGTTTGCATATATCCTCTAAACAACGCTTCCTCAGCCAGCCCGATGACAAGAGTCGCATATGGAAAGGCGAGTATGACAGCCGTCGGATCGAATTTGCGAAGTGAGACCGCCCTGAATGGATAGTTGAAGATCGATCCTGCATACCCAAAGAAGAGCGGGATCAGACTCACGACCGAATACAATAGAATCCCAAGTAATAGGTTGCGAGCGAATCTGTCCGCACGAAACCCGAAAGATGATGTGACATATCTCTCTGCGAGAATAGTGAGGACGACTAGAAAGAGGATCCCTGTGCTCGGGAGTGCGAGAATTGACAATGCAAATATGGCGACGGGCAATATGATTGATCGTGTCTTCGACTCTCCACCCCTGAACTCTTCGAGCTTCTGGCCTCCAAACCATAGTCTGTACATGAGATAGAGCGGAATCAGACTGGCCATCGTCACAATTCTCAGATTGGCGAGGGGATTTCAGCACCTCTTTGCTGGTGTCTTGGTGTCGACATGAAAATTCTCGGCGCCAAAGAAGCTCTCTTCTAACTGAGTTCTCGAATTAGATGTGTGGCCGGCCAAGCCCGGTCCCCCGCTGAGCCAAGGAAGGCTCGAGTGGTGAATGGGCCATAGACGCAGCGACCAGTCGAACTGGGCTCCGAATGGAAGCCCGAATTGGTGCATGTCGCTGTAGGCCAGCCAACACACAGGAGGCGATCAAACCCCCATGAATAGTGTAGGATTAGACATCCATAAAACCCGATGCGTCGCATGCATCAAAACCCAGGAAGGCATACTAGAAGAAGAGTTCACATTCCAAAACAACCCAGAAGGCCAAGAAGAATTCGTAAAGCACCTCAAAGCCTACCCCGAAGTCCAAGTAGCCCTGGAATCGACAGGCAACCTCTGGACCAGAATCTACGACCGCCTTGAAGGCGAAGGAATCCCCGTAATCCTAACCAACCCCAAGAAGACCAAAGCCATCGCAGAAGCCAAAATCAAAACCGACAAACTCGACGCCCGAATGCTAGCAGACCTACTACGAGCTAACCTACTCTCACCCAGCTACGTCCCACCCCGTGAGATTCGAATTCAACGCAGCATCATCCGTGAAAGAGCCCGCCTAGTCCAGCTCAGAACCATCCTCAAGAACAGAATCCACACCCTACTCGACAAATACGACTTCAAACCACCCTTCACGGATCTATTCGGCAAACACGGCCTAGAATGGCTCCAAAGCCTACAACTGCAACCAGGCGACCGAACCATACTAGAAGTCAACCTAGAACAACTCAGCAGCCTCAACAGGTCCATTGACAGATTAACTGAAAACATCGCGGCATCCGCAGTCGACAACCCAGAAGTCAAACTCTTAATGGGCTTCACAGGCATAGACTACTACGGCGCCATGCTCCTACTGAACGAGATCGGACCCATCGCACGTTTCCCCTCCCCCAAGAAACTTGTCAGCTACGCAGGCCTAGCCCCGAGCACACATCAATCCGGCAACATAACCCATCACGGTCACATAACCAAGGAAGGCAACAGCCACATACGCTGGATCCTAATCGAAGCAGCACAGCACGCGTCCAGACATGACGCAAGATTCAGCCAGTTCTATCTGCGCATCGCGAAACACCGCGGCCACCAGATAGCCATCGTAGCCGTAGCCAGAAAAATGCTCGTCACCATCTACCACGTACTCAACCATCAAACCACCTATCGAGGCCTACGACCGGAACTCTTCGAAAACAAAATTAGGAGGCTACAGAGAATCACAGAACCAAGCCTACAGCCCCAATGAGTCAGCCAACCCGCATCAAAAACAGAACCAGCAGAAGAGAATTTTCATTGGTGCGGGGGAGGGGATTTGAACCCCTGAACCCCTGCGGGACGAGGTTTCTTAACATCAGGGTTGTGATGTTCCTGAGCTTCGCGTCCGCACTGGTTTCATGCGTGTCTCGCGCCTTTGACCTGGCTGGGCGCTGGGGGGCAAATGAGCGATCTGCCTACCCCCGCTTGAGCCAGGTTCCTACCCCGCACGCGAAATCCTCGTAGGCACACGGCGCCAACATAAACATGGCGCAGAACGGATCCACCGAGCAGCAACTAGATTCGGTTGACCTGCTCCAAGTGCTAGGCGATCTGTTGCGCGTGTCTTGTAGTCTTCCTTGAGTTCCAGAATGTGATACCGCCTGTTAGAAGGGCGAGGAGCACTGCAAGGAATCCCGTAGCTTCATGGGAAGTGACCAGCATTTCTGCTCCAGAGAGAACCTGAAAACCTAACCCAACTTGCACAATGACAACGACGGTCAGCACGGACATCGCGGCCTTGGAGTACATGGTCGATGTCTTGACCTTGAATGCGAGACCTGCAAGGATCACGACCAAGATCAGGCCGACGATTCCCACTGTCATGTGCATGTCACGCAAGCCTGAAACGTCGGACGCGCCCTGAGAACCCAAGATCACTTGCACTACACGGCCTATCAAAACAAGTGTCCCCAACAATGGAACATACTTCGCCATAACAGACGTCCAGAACCGAGCCTCTGCACTCTTCCTTTAGGGGGTGGCGGCATCCGGTCAGAAAACTACGATGCCTCCAAACGGAATTGAAAGCATTCGTTTTCTTCAGGAAGTTTCGGGTAGCTCTCTAGCTCACCCATTCGCGTAAACGATTAATACGTGTCTAATGCGCGATTATTCTAGGGAGACGCTGCGACCTCATCCCTCTCCGGGACGGAGAGCTAAGTTGCTGGTTGCGCGGCAGCTGTCTCCCAAGTCACATTCTGAGAAGATCCGTTCACAGGATTCTAGTAGATACTGGCCAGCACTATGATGGTTTAGCCTCGTCGTGACTTTGACTAGAGCTTCGCTACTCGATTGCTAGGTTAGAATTCCAGAAAGACGGAGGGCGGGCTAGCTTAGGCGGTTGTGTAGTAGAGGGGTGGCCCCGCGTAGACCACGGGCACTCCGTAGTAGCCATACGAGTGTGGGAATGGGATCGGAGTCAATATGACGGGTCTACTGAACACGTATGCAGCTGCGCCGAACCCAACACCAGCCAAGGCGCCTACGCCTACACCGAGAGCGGCTCCTGACAAACCAGCGGCTGTGTATCCTAACGCCCCGCCTGCCGCGGCACCCAGCAAGGCTCCTGCAAGAAGAAAGATAGGCATGTCATTTCACGCATCGACCGTTGCCTTTGGTGAATATATCGTTATATTCGGATTTGAGGGGCCATTGCATGACTGAGCGCAAAAGTCCGTTGAGGCGTGCGGAGTTATTGAGATGGCACTGATAGCTCGCCTGGCGTGACTCCGCGTGAAACAATCACGGCGGGTGTGCCATTCGTGGAGAAATAGGGCGCTGGAAGAGAATTGAAGTCGCTCTGAATCTGCGGTGATCACGCGAAGGGTCCTACGCCCTCGGTGATCTTGATGGCTTGCACGGGGCACTGAATCTCGCAGGCTCTGCAGAAGATGCAGTCCCGTTCTCGAATTGGATCCGCCTTCCAGCGGTCAAGAAGCGGTTTGCCGCTGTCGTTGGGAGTTTGCTTGTCGATCTTATCCTGTTCAGCTGGTATGTCCATCTTGTCGAATACGTTTACGGGGCAGACCGAGATGCAGATGCCGTCGGCGATGCATATGTCGAAGTCAACCGCGACGGCGACTCCATGGACACCGTACTCCTTGCTGACCCCCTCCTTCCATCGAACCTCGTGCCCTTCATGATCCTCCTTCTTGGGCCATTCATTCGGGAAGCTTGCGTCATCGATAATTCGTCTTTCTGTCATCGATTGCACCGTGAGGCGCGTTGTGCGCAGGATATACTAAGAATGTTCGCGTGTCACACGTGAACCTGACAATCCGCACGGAAGCTGCTGAAATCTACGAGGCTTCAAAAAACACGTTCCAGGGTTGATTGGTTCAGCGCGCGCCTGCTAGGGCCCTAACCTTTGGCTCAAGTACGGTCCATAGCCAATCACCGAACTCGCTCAGATTCTTGGTTTGCAAATAGACATCTCCCGGTCCGGTTATGTTCGTAACCAAACCCTCACCACCCAACAGAGTGGACTTGAGCCCGCCGAATTTGGTTACAGTATACTGGCATGTGTCGCTGAAGGCGACGAGGTGAAAGTTGTCAACAACGAATGTCTCGCCGGCGGCGAGTGGGTGAAGATCGATGGCTCCGAAAGTATTGATGAACAAGTCTCCTTGACCGCTAGTCTTAACCATGAAAAGCCCTTGTCCGAATAGCCCCTTCGTGAACCCCTGCCATTTCACGTCCAGTTCAACGCTGGGAGACGATGCGATGTACGCGGACTTTTGGATTATGTACCCTTTACCCGCACCGACCTCGAGCCTCTGGATGTCACCGATGGGTGCGGAGACGAGGCCAATCTTGCCGGAGCCGCCCGTGGCCACGTAGTCGTTGACGAAGAATGACTGCCCGCCGAGCAGCTTCATACCGAGCGTTCCAAGAAAGCCCTTCTCGCGCATGTGTGTGTTAACCTGAACGTTCGAGGTCATGTATGTCAACGCGCCAGCCTCAGCTCGGACGAGCTGATTTGGATCCAAGATAATCTCGAGCAGCGAGTACGATGGCTTGTACTTGATCTCGTAGTTATATTTCTGCCCAGAAGCCATAGAGGCGACCGCGGCTCCTGATGTAGCGCCCATTTGGCTGCCGCAGTATGGACAGAAGCCTGCTCCAGCGGCAGCCTCCTTTCCACAATTTCCGCAAAACGGCAATGAAACTCACTGGGCCCTCATTCACCTTGAATGTATTAAAGCACAGTGAGTCTCCTCATGCAGGATCGCTCGGTTCTTCTTGAAGGCCTACAGTGGAACAATTCCACTTTGGCGCCCGATTTGACCTGACCTTTTTAGTCACAAACCATGCCTGATTGTTAGACTGTTGATGAGACTCCGCACCTTATTCCTCGCATTGTTCATTCTCGCCGTCGCGATGACCTTCGGCTCAGTGCAGACGCAGGCCGTGAACGAGCTCATCTCAAACGGGGGATTCGAGAACGGCAACACGTCGGGCTGGACGATCCTCGGCGGGGTCTTTGTAGCCCGTTTCTCGCGTTCGGGAACATTCGCTTTGAGGCTGGGATTCGCAAGACATTCGGGTCAAGTGTCACAATCGTTCAACGTGCCAGTAGGGGTTGCGCCGACATTGAGCTTTTCATATCGTGGTGAGGCAGGAGACGATGACAAGGGTGCACTAATTGCAACCTTGCTCGATCAGAACGGGGCCATTATCGCACAGTGGAACGGCATCATCGATTATAGATGGCATCAGGTCACCTACCAGATCGACTCGAAGTACGCGGGCTCAACGCTTACCTTGACTTTCCTCGGAAGGCCTGATCTAGCCCATGAGTTCATCTACTACTGTCGTCCCCCACCCTTTCCCTGCCGACATCGAGTCATCACCTACGCC
>Ga0315268_10001367_pt1 | contig 27949 bp, 15 predicted proteins | sample C1_top_MG_FD_204535 | JGI IMG/M metagenome (GOLD analysis project Ga0315268, IMG submission 204535) | Sediment microbial communities from Yellowstone Lake, YNP, Wyoming, USA - C1_top | ecosystem: Environmental > Aquatic > Freshwater > Lake > Sediment | place: USA: Wyoming | collected 2017-08-01
CAGGACGAAAACAAGATCACCTTCGGATACCTGGAGAAGATTCCGGCCCGGCAGCAGATCAAGGACCGGATGACGAAGCTCATGAACTATGAGCGCTACTCCAACCCATTCCATGAAGGCGACCGCTACTTCTACTCGAAGAATGACGGACTGCAGAACCAGAACGTGTGGTACTGGACGGATTCGTTGACGGGAACCCCAAAAGTCCTTCTGGATCCGAATACGCTATCGAAGGACGGCACGATGGCGGTGAGCGGACTGTCAGTAAGCCACGACGGGAAGCTGCTGGCTTACAGCATCTCGGGCGCAGGAAGCGACTGGCAGGAGTGGCAGGTCCGCGACGTGGAAAGCGGCAAGGACCTGAGCGACCGCCTGAAGTGGGTGAAGTTCTCAGGCACATCGTGGAGCGCGGACAACCAGGGCATCTACTACAGCCGTTACGAAGAGCCGAACCAGGCCACGATGATGAAGGCGACGAACTACTTCCAAAAGCTCTACTACCACAAGATCGGGACGCCGCAATCGGAAGACGTGCTGGTGTACGAGACTCCGGAACACAAGGATTGGCAGTTCCACGGGCACGTGACCGATGACGGGCATTACCTGATCATCTCGATCTCGCAAGGCACGGACCCGAAGAACCGGGTTTACTACAAGGACCTGACGACGCCGAACGCGCAGGTGGTGAAATTGCTGGACGGCTTCGACGCGTCGTATGGATTCATTGATAACGATGGGCCGGTGTTCTGGTTCCACACCAACCTGAATGCGCCGCACAGCAAGGTGATCGCGATCGACACGCGACGTCCGGAAGCCGCGAACTGGAAGACCGTCATCGCCGAAGGCAAGGATGCGCTGGAAGGCGCGAACATCGTTGGGAACAGATTCATCGCCATCTACCTGAAGGACGCGCACTCCGATATTCGGCTCTACGACGTGAACGGAAAGTATCTCCAGAACATCGAATTGCCGGGTCTGGGGAGCGCCGGGGGATTCGGCGGTAAGCGGAAGGACACCGAGACCTTCTTCAACTACACAAGTTTCACGACTCCGTCGACGATCTACCGCTTCGATATGACGAAGAGCAAGAGCACGATCTTCCGCCAGGCGAAGGTGGACTTCAACTCCGGGGATTTCGAGACGAAGCAGGTGTTCTACACGAGCAAGGACGGGACGCGGATCCCGATGTTCATCACGGCGAAGAAGGGCCTGAAGCTGGATGGATCGAATCCGACCTATCTCTACGGCTACGGCGGATTCGACATCTCGCTGCCGCCTTCGTTCTCGGTGGCAAACCTGGTGTGGATGGAAATGGGAGGCGTGTACGCGCAGGCGAACCTTCGTGGCGGCGGAGAGTACGGCGAAGAGTGGCACCTGGCGGGCACGAAGCTGCGCAAGCAGAACGTCTTTGACGACTTCATTGCGGCGGCGGAGTGGCTGATCGCGAACAAGTACACCTCGACTCCGAAGCTGGCGATCGGGGGACGCAGTAACGGCGGACTGCTCGTGGGAGCCTGCATGACACAGCGTCCGGAGTTGTTCGGGGCGACGCTGCCGGGGGTGGGCGTGATGGACATGCTGCGCTTCCAGAAGTTCACGATCGGTTGGGCATGGACGTCGGATTACGGCTCTTCGGACAACCCGGAGGAGTTCAAGGCGATCTACAAGTACTCCCCGCTGCAAAACATCAAGCCGGGAGTGAAGTATCCGCCAACGTTCATCGTGACCGCCGATCATGACGACCGCGTGTTCCCGGCGCACAGCTTCAAGTTCGCGGCAACGATGCAGGAGGACCAGGCGGGAGACGCACCGGTGCTGATCCGGATCGAGACGCGGGCGGGACATGGCGCGGGAAAACCGATCACCAAGGCGATCGAAGAGCTGACGGACGAATTCGCGTTCCTGGTGACGAACCTCGGAATGAACCCAAACCCGTTCCCGGCAACCGCAAAATAACAACGCCTGTCGCTACAGCGAGTGAAGCCGGCGAGGGCCGGCTTCTTCTTTTTGAGCGTGGAACTGGTGGGCGTGTGGCCTGGTTCTCTAGGACCTGCTGCGCGGCGTTGCCAGAAGGTTGCGAATCTTTTGAGCATTGGCGACGAGCCGTTGCTGATCTGCGGTATCGATCTGTTCCTTCTCCAATATCTGTTCCGACTCTCTGGCCCAGTCGCTGGCGTCGTTGTATCCGAAGGTTCCGAGCGAGCCGGCAAGTTTATGCGCGGCGGAGCGGGCTTCCTGGCGGGCAGCGACATCCAAGTGAGGGGCCGAAGCCGCGGCGATCTCCAAGGCGGAGACGCGTTCCAAGATGGTGCCCTTGTGTTGCTCCCAGAGTCTTTCGAGGATTTGCTTGGCTCGGGCGATGGCTTCAGGGTCAGGAGACATAGGAATCATTTCCACCCGAGGAACTCGGAGATCTGGTCGGCAAGGGTCAGGGGATCGAAAGGTTTGGAGATGACGCCCTGGGCGCCGAGTTCGCGGAATCCGCGCTGCTCGCGCATCTGCGCCTTGGCGGTCAAGAAGATCACCGGAATGGCCTTGGTCTTGTCGTTGTTCTGAAGGTTCTGAAACGTAGTCGGGCCATCCATATCCGGCATCATGACATCGAGAAGAATCGCATCAGGCTGTTGTTCAGCGGCGATCTTGATGCCTTCGCGTCCGGAACTCGCGGCAAGCACGGTCCACCCCGCGACGGTCTCAAGACTCATGCCGGCGACTTCGCGAATATCGTCCTCGTCATCGACGAGCAGAATCCGCCTGGTCATGGGCGTTCCTTTCCGGTTCAAGATTCAGAAGTTGAAGGACGAGGGTCTCGAGTTGATCGGGAGAGACGCGAGACTTGGTGAGGAATTCGGTCGTGCCGAGACGCAGGCGCTCACGATCCTCTTTTGCGACCTCGGCGGCAGAATATATGACGAGGGGCACGTTGCGCAGCTTATCGTGCTGGCGGAGGAAATTGACGACCTCGAATCCATCGCCGTCGGAGAGGACGAGGTCGAGGATGACGAGGTCGGGATCGCGTTCGGCCACCGCGGCCCGGGCCTGCTCGGCGCTGAAAGCTCCCACCAGTTCGACGCCCCCGTGCTCGAGGGTGGAGGTGATGACACCGGCGAGGTCGGAATCGTCTTCCACCAGAAGCACCAAGGGACGCCGTCGGCGGGCGACCGAATTGATCGCCGCACAAAGGCGGTCGGCATCGAACGGTTTCTGAATCCACGCGCTGACGCGGTCCGCCTCGGTGAAGCTCGAATCTTCTTCCGAAAGCCCGCTGAGAATGATGACCGGGATGTCGCGAATGGACGGATCCGCGCGCAGCTCCCGAAGACCCTCCCACCCCGATACTCCGGGCATGACAAGATCGAGGAGGACCACGTCGGGGGCCTCGTTCCTGGCCTTCTGCAACATCTCCCTGGCCGAAGAGGTTAGGATCGGGACGAAGCCATTCTCACTGAGCAGCTTGCTGACGATGCCGAGGAGCCACGGATCGTCGTCGCAGACCAGAACCTTCTTGGCCCGTGCGCGTACGACCTCCCGAACTTTCGCCGGCTCGACGACCGGAATCGTGAATTGGAAGGTGCTTCCCTTTCCGAGCGTGCTCTCCACCCAAACACGTCCGCCGTGCTGCTGCACGATGGTGCGGCAGATGGCGAGGCCGAGGCCGGTACCGCCTTTTTCACGAGAGTCGGAGGCATCGACCTGCTGGAAGCGTTCGAAGATGACGCCGATCTTTTCTTCGGGGATTCCGCGTCCATGGTCGGCCACGGAGAAAAGCATGTGAGTAAGATCGCGCGCGACCGAGACGCTGACGGTGCCCCCGACCGGTGAGAACTTGATGGCATTGCTGATGAGGTTGGTAAGGGTTTGCAGGATGCGGTCGGGATCGCCGAAGACCTCTCCCGGGACGGCATTGACTTCGAGATGAACGTTGTTCTTGTCTCCCATGCCGCGCATGGTCTCGACCGCCTGAGTGACGAGCTGGGCGGCGTCGAGGGACTGGCGATCGAGCGCGATCTTGCCCGATTCCAGGCGCTCGATATCGAGGATGTCGTTGATCAGGCGAACCAGCCGGTCGGTGTTGTTGATGGCGATCTGCAACATGCGCTGCGCTTTTTCGGCGACATTTCCCAACATGCCGGCGGCCAGCAGCCCGAGGGAGCCGCGGATGGAGGTCAGCGGGGTGCGAAGTTCGTGGCTTACGACCGAGATGAATTCGTTCTTCATGCGATCGACGGCGCGGCGCTCGGTGATGTCCTGCGCGATGGCGACGAAGCCGGCGACCTCGCCGGTGGATTCACGAAGGGCCGAAAGCGAAAGATGAATGGGGAAACTGCTGCCATCAGCGCGAACGTAGGTCCAGTCCGATTCGTCGGCTTCGCCGCGGCGCGCGCGGAAGAACAGCGCATCGAGGCCGGGATCGATCTTCGTGGTGGTTTCCGCGGAGAGCTTTTCCGCTCGCAGGACGAGTTCCTTCCAGTCGTGCAACATGACCGGAGTGGCCTTGCCGATCAGCTCGTCCTGGTGATAACCGAGCCACGCCTCCGAAGCGGCGTTCATGCTCTTGATAACGCCGTGGGCATCGGTGGCGATGATGGAAAAGTTCGCGCTCTGGAGGATGGCGCGCTGCAGCTCCGTGGTCTCCTGTAATTTTTCCAGTGCCTTGCGACGGGTGATGAACTGGCCGACCTGGGCGCCGACCGATGCCAGCGTCTGGAAGAGTTCGCGATCGATCTGGGTTTGACGCCGCGTCAGCAGAACCAGCACTCCGGCAACGTCCGGCCAGATCAATACCGGGACAGCGATGGCGGAGCGCAGATTCGCGATCTTGGCAGCCTCGGTGCGGACCGGGTCGCTGCCCTGCTGAACGTCGTCGATCCAGATCGGTTCCTGGTTGGCATAAACCCGGCCCGGCATGCCTTCGCCGATGGACATCTTGCTGGAGCGGAGAATCTCGCCATAAGCGGGAGGGATCTTGTTGCCCAGCCAGAAATCAGTGCAACGCAACGAGCCGCTCTCGTAGTCCATGATCCAAAGCTCGGCCACGTCGAACTCGAGATTGAGGGCGAGTTCGGGCAAGAGCCGCCGGGACGCCTGCGAGAGGGTTGCGGATTCGGCGAGCAACCGGGTGGTGGCGTACTGGACGGCGACCCGCTGCCGGGCGCGCTTGCGCGACTGGTTTTCACGGCGAATGACGATGCTGGCGGCCGCAATCATGACGACGGCCAAGCCGGTGCCGAGGAAGATGACGAGCCGCGTCCAGAAACTGATATTGGCAGCGCGGGCCTGACGCAAAACCAGAAGACGTTGTTCTTCGGTCTGGAAATCGCGGATGAGGTCGTGGATCTTGGCGGTGGACTCAAAGCTGGGCACGTTGCGGGTGGCATCCAGGGTGGCCTGGAGGGAGTTCTGCTTACGAAGCGCGATGGCCTGGCGCAGCATTTCGATACGGATTTCGATGAGAGGTGCGAGTTCCTTGGCGCGCCGATGCTGTTCGGTGTCAGCGGGCGTGAGTTGAATAAGTTCCGCGGTGCTTTGATGGAGAGCCTGGATGGTCGATTCGAACTGCGTCAGGAATCGCGGATCACCACGCAGGATGAAGCCGCGAGCGTTGCTTTCGGCTCCGTCGAGCTCGCCGAGGATGCGTTCTGCGCCACGCAGCACGTCGTGGGTCTGCGAGACCCACTCGGTGTCATGGATCAGAGTGGTATTCGCCGTGTACGAAACGAAGCCTACGAGGGCAAGCATGCCCAGACCGAAGGCGAACACCAGAAATGTCAGATTCTCGACGTTGCGTTTCATGGATACGGCCCAACCAGGAAAACCGCAGCCTAAGAGTAAGACAGGAAAGACACATCACCAATAGAGATTTCGACGGAATTCGAGATAAGTGCGGCTAAGGGAGAGGGAGCGAAGCACGGATGCCACAGCCGGAATAGCGCCGTGTAGGAAGTTTGGAACGTAAATCGCACAGGAGACAGGCGGGTTCAGACATTTTCCTGCTACCGAGGGCGGCTCCCTGGTCCTCGCAAGCCCGAATCTCCTATTCCGGGGTAAGCCGACTGAAGACGGCGACTTTCATCGATCTCGAGGGAAGTCCTTTTGCGAAATCGAAGCAACAAGGGAGTGTTGACGAGCGCCCGGAGGAGGTCGAGCCGGGGAAATTAGATGCAGCGAATCGGGCCGAGGGCGCGAAGTTCTCAGAGAAATCTTTGATCGCTTGCTGCGCGGAGGATTCGGCTATCCTGTGGGACGAGATGGCGATGCGACGAACTTCTCTTCTGATCCTCTTCCTGATGCTGGCCGGCCCGGCGATGCTGCGCGCGCAGGACAACTACGAGATTCAGGTATATGGATCTGAGACGGTGGCGCCGGGCTCGACGATGCTCGAATTCCACACCAATTACACGTTCGAAGGGAGCAAACTGCCCTCGGGCGGCATGCTTCCGACCAACCACGCGGTGCACGAGACGATCGAGATCACCCACGGATTCACGCCATGGTTTGAGACCGGCTTTTACATCTTCACCTCCGGGCGAAGCGGCGATGGCTACCAATGGGTGGGCGACCACATACGACCGCGCGTCCGCGCTCCGGAAAAATGGCACTAGCCGATCGGCGTAAGCCTGTCGGGAGAGATCGGCTACCAGCGCCGCAAATTCTCGCCCGACAGCTGGACCTTGGAGTTGCGCCCGATCGTCGACAAGCAGCTGGGGCGCTGGTATTTCGCGTTCAATCCGACGCTGGACCGTTCATTGCACGGCGCGAACCAGGACAAGGGATTCGAGTTTTCGCCGAATCTGAAATTCAGCTACGACTTCACGAAGAAAGTGACAGGCGGGCTGGAATATTACGGAGCGGCAGGTCCATTGACAGGTTTCGATCCACTCCCGCAACAGGAACAACAGATCGTGCCGGCGGTGGATCTGAACCTTTCTCCCCGATGGGAGATCAACTTTGGAGTCGGCGTCGGAGTCACGAGGAGCACGGACCACCTGCTGGTGAAGTCGATCGTGGGATACCGATTCGGCAAGTAGCGGCCCGACAATATTCCGATATCCGAATCTCAACCAAGTAACTTAGCAACTTACCTTATGACGTAAGTAACCAGACTAAAGTCTGGCTTTCGCCTCGGGCTCCAGTGAGCTCGGACAATTCATCCTCTCCGAGGATTCTTCTCGGCTAAGAAACCCGCATTTGGTGCGGGTTTTTTTCTGTCAAATCCGACTCCGAAAAAACTTACGCGAAGAAGCTCTCCTGTTCCGAAGCGAGTCGCCCGGCTCCTCCGCAGAACGGCAGCGCACGGTGTCTCTCACTTCCGTAGTGGCGTGTCTACCTAAGTCGTATGTGCTTTTGTTCCCACCTCTTGGACTATCAATACAACCCATTCCAGAGCATCGCTCTGGCTGGCAAGAAGCACACGTAGCGCGCTTTTTGAGGAGATACATGAAAAGCAAATCAATCTGGTTGTTGGGGACCCTGTTACTTGTTACCGCGACAGCAGCATTCGGCCAAGTCAAGGTGGACTTGAAGCAATTCAAGGTCGTCGAGACGAACGGCAAACAAGAGCTGGTGTCTGCGGACAAAGCTAAACCCGGCGAAGTGATCGAATACGTCGCCACCTATCACAACGCGGGCAAGGCAGCCGTGAAGAACGTGAAAGGAACCATCCCAGTTCCTTCCGGCATGGAGTACGTGCCGGACGCGAAGTTGAAAGCGCCCGACATGGCGGCTGCGGCGGACGGAAAGTTCGCCCCCCTTCCCTTAAAACACACGGTCGTACGCAACGGAGTTTCGGTGGAAGAAGTTCTGCCGTACTCGGCGTACCGATCGCTGCAATGGAATATCGGAACGATGGCGCCGGATCAGAAAGTCGAATTGAAGGCGCGCGTAAAGCTGACACCGCTTCGCTAAGCACCCGTCAGACCCCCCGGGCCCAAGTCACAAGAAATCAGTTCAGTCGAAAAAGCAACGAAAGGTAAATATCAATGACCGCATGGCAAACCACACCCTCGCGTAATCGGCGCGCAATCGTTATCGCGCTGCTGATCACGCTTTTCGCTTGCGTGAGCGTGACGAACACGTTCGCTCAAACGAATTACTCCACCGCAACGCCTGCCGGAACACAGATCCAGAACTCGGCGAGCGTCAGCTACCAAGATCAAGCCAACAACAACTACTCGGCGCAGTCGGCCACCGTATCCACCTACGTACAACAGATCGACGGTTACGTAATCTCTCCCGCGACCTACACCCTGAATGGTGTGGCGAACGAAAACGTGGCGATCAAGTTCGTGATCACCAACTACTCCAACGGCAGCGAACAGGTCAAGCTGAACATCAACAACATCGCTGGGGTTGACATCGTGTCTTCGAGCGCGCACCTGTACCAGGACAGCAGCAACAGTCCGAACGCAGGCGCCGGCGACATCAACAACACCAGCGTCACGATCGCGCAGAATGGAACCTATACCTTCTGGTTCGTCGGCACGATGCTCTCGGTGGCGGATGCGAACAACGGCCACACCTTCACGGTCGTTGGCACGGATCAAGGCGCACCGTCGATCCCGGCTGGCGCAACCGGCAACTGGACCGCTCCGACGCTGTATACGGGCGCGGGCAACACCAGCACCATCACCGTCAACCTTACGGCTGGCGCAGTCATCAACCTGAGCAAGGGCTTGAGCCCGTCCACCGGTACCGGCGGGACGCTGAACACGACCCTGACGTACTCGAACCCCGGTGCACGCACCGCGACATCGGTGTGGATCGTCGATTATCTTCCGACGACGACCTTCACTTACACGTCCGGCGCGAACATCGTGTGGCAGGGACAAACGGTAACCCCAGGCGCAGGCGCGTTGAGCAGCGCAGTTACGGTCGGCGGCCAGACGTTCCAGGCGGCTTACTATGACGGCGTCACCAACAAACTGAACAGCCTCTCGACCCCGGCCCTCGTCTTCTACCTCTCGAGCGTACCGTTCAGCGCTTCGACCAACTACACCATCCAGTTCCCGATCGCGACCGCTGCCGGCCTGCTGCCGGGCAGCTACACCAACACCGCGCAGTTTGCGTATGCCGACTCCGTCGGATCAACGCCGAGCGGTGTCACCTCGTCGGTCGATCCTTGCAACACGGGCGCGGCCAACACCAACAATTGTCCGACCACCAACGCCAGCTACTCGCTGACCCAGACTTACAGCGCGACGCTGACGACGAACGCTCCGAACCCGATCCTTACGGCGACGGCAGGCCAGACGGTCTACTTCACGGAAGTCGTGAAGAACACCGGCAACGGCAATGACGCGATCCGCTTGTCGACCCTGAACAACCTGGCGAGCCCGTTCCCGGTCGGAACGACGTTCACCTACTATGCTTCTGACGGCGTCACTGGTCTGACCCCGGTCAGCGGGTCGAACGGTACCTTGGGCGCGGTGTTCGCTTCGCCGACCCTGGCTCCGAACGCGACCTACACCTACGTGATCGGCGTGACCCTGCCGGCCGGTTATACGACCAGCTCAGCAATCGCCTTCAACGCGCAGGCGACTCCGAACTCCGGGACAGGAACCTCAGTGACGGCGACTGACACGGTCAACAAGGTGATCGCTGCGGTCGACCTGCTCAGCGGTTTCACCGCCGGCGCATTTGGCTCGGCGGGCGGCACCGGTGCAGGAACTGCGACGGTGATCGTTGCCGCGCCTGGCATCAACCCGAACGCCAGCTACACGTATGAATTGTGGATCGAGAACAACCAGATCTCGAGCGACGGCTTCAACATCGTGGCTTCGAACAGCACGACGTTCTCGACCAGCGATACGCTTGCGGCCGGCATGAGCGTCGCTTACTTCAACGGCACGAGCGGAACTTGCTCGGTGTTGGGTTCGGCGATCACGATGCCCGTCGCCAGCGTTCCTACCTTCAACGGCAGCAACGCGCAGCTGGTTTGCGCGCAGGTGACGGTTGGAGCAGGATTCGCAGCCGGCACGCAGAACGTTTACTTCCAGGCCTCTTCGGCTTCGTCTTCGAGCGTGAAGGATTACGTTCAGGACACGTTGACGGTCAACTCGTACTACCACGTCACCGTGAGCTCGACTTCCGGTCAGGTCAATCCGGGCGCATCGGTGGTTTACGCCAACACCATCACCAACGACGGCAATGTTGCGATCACAACGATCTCGTTCGCGAGCGGCTTTGTCTCGGATCTTGCCGGCGGAAGCCCTGCGGGCGGCGTCTTTAACTCCACCCTCTACACCAACAGCAGTCTGACCACGCCGTTGACCACGAGCACGACCTTCACGAACCTCGCAGTGGGCGGGTCGGTGACGGTTTATGCGCAGGTGAACGCCGCGTTGCAGGACGTTGTCGGCCAGAACGACTCCACGACCATCACGGTCACCTACACGCTGGGCGCGGGAACCGCGACGGCCGCCGGTATCGACACGACGAACGTTGTTTCCGCGATCAGCAACGTGACGGTCACCAAGACGCAATCGCTGGATGCCGGCTGCACGGGCACCACGTTTGCTCCCACCACTCCGAGCACCGCATCGGTCCAGGCAAAACCGGGCGACTGCGTCGTGTATCGGATCTCGGTCACCAACAACACGGGCGCGACCGTAAAGAACGTTTACGTGAGCGACCAACTCAACTCTTACTTGACCTACTGCGACGGCACAGCCGGAACTTGCGGCGCGCCAGCGGCGGGCCTCTGGAACAACCTGGGTTCTTCAACCCAGGGTTCGATGCCGGCAGTAACGGGCAACCTTGTCACCTCTCCGACCTTGAACCAGGTCACGAGCGGTCAAAGTGCTCCTTACTTCCAGTTCGAAGTAAAGATCAAGTAACAGCAAGAGCGGACGCCATGCCGGTCTTCTGTCCGTCTCTCGCGGCGCCAATTGGCGCCGCGAGGGGCGGCAGATCTTCGGCCGTCCGAAGTGTGTTCGGTGGTTTTCGAAGTCCCCTATTAAGAAGTTAAAAACGTGCCAATGTTCAAGACTGGGACAATCCGCGCAGTGGTGGTGACGCTTGCCGTCATCCTGCTACTTTCGTGCGCGGCAATGTCGCAGTCGTCGGCCCCGGCGGGAAGCCAGATCCCGAATCAAGCGCAGGCGAAATTCGTGGTCGCGGGGACGACTCCTGCATCGGCACTCTCCAATACCGTCGTGGTTCAAGGTCAAACTGCCGAGAATCTGACGCTCACAACCAACCAGACCCAAATCGCCAGGAGTGGCAGCGTGGTAACGCTGGCCCACACCCTGATGAATGCCGGTAATGCACCTTCCGATTACCTGATCTCCTACCAAAACAATCCTGGCGGTACGTCCAATTCGGTGGCCCTCGTGTCGGTCAAGATCTACCAGGACACGAATGGCAACGGGATCGTGGATGCGACGGACGTGGAAATCACGCCGAGCTCGACGGTCCACCTGAATGCGGGCGGGACCGCAGGATTGCTGGTGGTGATGACGCTGCCGATCGGAGCGCCCACGGGCGCGACGAGCACGGTGGTGTTGACCGCGACCAGCACCTTGCAAAACGTCAGCGCGTCGAATACGGACACGCTGGCCATCGCCGGGGTGATCGCTAACTTGCTGAAGACGGCTTCGGCGGCGACGGCGAACCCCAATGACACGTTGACGTTCACGCTGACGGCATCGAATACCGGCAACGTAAGCGCCGATCCAACGTCCCTCACGGTGGACGGCTCGAACAAGAACCTGGTGGTGATCCGCGACGTGATCTCCGCCAACAGCAGCTTTGCAAAGATCGTGAACGCCGGCACTGCGCAAGCCCTGTACCACATCGCCGGCGACACCAACCCGAACAACTACCTCTCAGCGCCTCCCGCGGACCTGACGACCGTGGATGCGATCGCTTTTGGGTTGCCGAACCTGCCTGCGGGCAGCTCGGCGACAACGAGCTTCGCGGTCACGGTCCATGGCAATGCTTCGGGAACGCTGACCAACGTAGCACTGCTCACTTATGTCGACGGCGGCACGGCCCAACAGATCTCCTCAACCACGGTGACGGTGACGTTGCCAACTTCGGCTCCGACGCTGAGCTTCGTGGATTCGACCTACAACAAAAGCGTGTCGGTCGGCGCTACGGGCTACCCGGTCTACCTGGTTGGAATCGCTACGGCATGCAACCTCAACCCACTCGTTGCCGAGAAACAGACGATCCGCATCACAACCTTGCTCTCGCACGACGATGAAACCTTCAGTGCGACGGAGACCGGCCCGAACACGGGCATCTATCGTCTGGGCCCGATCCAAACTCAAAGCGCGATGACGAACCCGGTTGTCGTCGGCGACGGCGTGCTGCAGGTCCTGAAGGACGATCGCCTCACTGCGACGATGCAGTGCGGCGCCAAGGCGGTGGCGACCAGCTTCTTCATCGATCCCGCGGGCATCGTTTTCGACAGCAAGAGCAACGCACCACTCGCCAATGTCCAGGTCACGTTGATCGACGTGGACGGCAGCGGCAATGGCGGTCACGCGGGTCAGCCGGCAACGGTCTTTGCGATGGATGGCATGACCAAGGCCCCGAGCACGGTGACGACCGGAATCGACGGCGCCTACCAGTTCCCGCAGGTTTCTCCCAGCACCTATCGTCTGCAAGTCGTGGTGCCCAACGGACACAAGGTTCCATCCACGGTCGCAGCCGGAAGCCTGCCGGCAGGTCACACCATCGATCCGAGCGGCTCCTACCTGGGCAACTTCCTGGTGAACGCAGCGACGGGGACGGTCCTGATCGATGTTCCGGCCGATCCGGCGGCATTGAGCGGCCTGTTCGTGGAAAAGACGGCGGCCAAGACGGTGGCCCAGATCGGCGACTTCATCGACTACACGGTGAACGTGAAGAACAACACCGGGGTCGCACTCACCGGCATCACCCTGGCCGATAAGTTCCCGAAAGGATTTGGCTACATCAAGGGGACGGCGCGACTGAACGGACTGGCGGCGGCAGATCCTGCGATCAGCAGCCTGACGGCGAGCTTCATGATCGGATCGATCGACGTGAATCAAAGCTCGACGCTCACCTATCGGCTGACGATCGGACCGGGCGCGGGCAGCGGACGATTTGCGAACGTCGCGCAAGCCCACAACAGCAACACGATATCGAACCAGGCGAGCGCGGTGGTGGAAGTCCAAGGCGGCGTGTTCGACGAGCGCGGATTCGTCGTCGGAAATGTGACGACGAGTTGTCCGGGGACGGATGGCGCCAAGAACTTCGGCGTCGCCGGCGTCAAGGTATTCATGGAAGATGGCACCTACGCGATCACCGATGCGCAGGGTCGATACAGCTTCTACGGAGTTTCGGCGCAGACCCACGTTCTCAAGATCGATGCCTATACCCTGCCCCGCGGCACGCAGATGCTTGCCAGCTCGAACCGCAACATGAGCGACGGGGCCACGCAGTTTGTGGACCTGAAGTACGGAGAATTACGCCGCGCGGACTTCCACTGCGCCTGCAACGAGCGCGTCCGCAAGCTGGTCGAGCAGAAGCGCACGGAAAAAGCCGCCAACGAATTGAGCACGTTCACCAAGACTCAGCTCACTCCCACGACGGCTCCCACGGCCAGTTCGAGCAGCAAGAACACGGTGGCAACAGGAACTTTGTCGGGAGGAGTCGACGGCGTGACCAGGATCGCGACGACTACGCTGACCGACGTGGGCGGATATCCGCTCTATGCCCCCGAAAGCACGAAAGGCAAGTCCTCGGCAAATGAACAAAGCGAGATCCACAAGGATCTCGACGATGTGATCGGATTCGCCAACCTGAAGAATGGCGACGTGCTGGGCGAATCGATGGCCAACATCGTGGTGAAGGGACCCAGCGGATCGGCATTCATTTTGAAGGCGAACGGAGTGGAGGTCCCGAAGAGCAAGGTCGGTGACCGCAGCACGGTCAACGGACGAGTTGATACCTGGACGTTTATCGCCGTCGACCTCAAGACGGGGCGCAACCAGCTGGTGGTCAGCACGATGGATCCATTTGGCAACGAGCGCAAGAGCGCGATCGAGGTCGCGGTCAACGGCGAAGTCGCGAAAGTCACGGTAAGCGCTCCCAAGGGATCGCTACAGGCCGATGGTGCGAGCCTGGCTCCGATGAAGATCGAGCTGTGGGACAAGGACGGCCAGCCCTTCAAATCCGAAGCGCAGGTCACCCTGGAAACTTCCGCGGGCGCATGGCTGGCAAAAGATTTCGACGAGAAGACGCCGGGAATCCAAACCTTCGTTTCCGGCGGGCACGCAGAGATACGGCTGCTCTCGCCGGCAGAAGCTACGGACGCGAAGATACGAGTGACGGCCAACGGCGTGACCGGCGAGACGACCGTCTCGTTCGTTCCGGCACTGCGCCCGATGACGACCGCTGGAATCGTGGAATACACGTTGAACTTCTCGCATGCCAGCAAGAACTCGGTCATTCCTTCCGACGGCACTGAAGGCTTTGAAGACACGTTGCGGATGTTCTCGACGAGCAGCAGCTCGTTCAGCGCGGGCGCCCGGTCCGCCGTCTATCTGAAGGGCAAGATGCTGGGCAGCAACCTTCTGACGATGGCCTACGACTCCAACAAGAGCGGCGGAACGACGATGTTCCGCGATATCCAGCCCGACCAGTTCTACCCGGTGTACGGAGATTCCTCGACGCGCGGCTTCGATGCCCAGAGCACGAGCAAACTCTACCTGCGCATCGATAACGGGAAATCGTACCTGCTCTATGGCGACTTCCAGACAACGGACAACGGCGGCGTTCCGCGCACCATCACCGGCTACAACCGCAGCCTGACGGGTCTGAAAGAACATTTCGAGAGCGGCAAAGTCTCGGCGACCGCGTTCGCGAGCTACGACACCTTCCGCCAGATCGTGGAAGAATTTGCCGCGAACGGGACCTCCGGGCCGTATACCTTCCGCTTCACCAACGGCGTCCAGAACAGCGAGAAGGTCGAGATCCTGGTGCGCGACCGGAACCAGCCATCCGTGATCCTGAAGGATTCGATACTGGCGCGCTTCGAGGATTATGAGTTCGAGCCATTCACCGGGCGACTGCTGTTCAAGGCGCCGGTGCCGACGCTCGATGAAAGCATGAACCCAATCTACATCCGGGTGACCTACGAGGTGGAGCAGGGCGGAAACCGATTCTGGGCGGGCGGCGTCGACACGCAATACAAGGTGACGGCGCGGCTGACGGTTGGCATGATCGCGATCGCGGACTCCAACCCACAAGAGTCCTACCAGCTCTACGGCTTCAACTCGCTGATGCACACGACCAAGACCGGCACCATCACGGCCGAAGTTGCGAACAGCCACGACCAGCTGAGCGGCTCCGGAGTAGGCTATCGCGTGGAATATAAAGAAGAAGGCAAGAAGTACACCAGCGACGTCTATCTGGGCCGCACGACGGCGAGCTTCGTCAACCAGAGCGGCACCCTGAACCAGGGACGCGGCGAAGCGGGTGGAAGGTTCAAGCTGAAGATGAACGCTAAGACGGCCGTCGAAGGCGAGTTCGTGCGCAGCGAAGACACGACCAATGGCGGAACGCAGGTTGGCGCGAAGCTGGGCTTCGAGCGGACGCTCTCCAAGCGCTTCAAGATACAGATCGACCTTCGCCACGCCCAGCAGAGTTCCCTGCCGGCGCAGCAGAATGTACTGAGCACCAGTTCGACACTGATCACCAGCGGTTCGCCGGTCGCGGCCGCGGGTTCGACGACGGTGGCCGGCATCGCTCCGGAAGTCACGCCGAACTCGATGACGACGGTGGGAGCCAAGGTGACGGTCGATCTTCCCGAGCTGCACAAGTCCTTGGTCAACGCGGAGTTCCAGCAGGATGTGACCGATCCGGACAAGCACAGCTTCGCGGTCGGAGGCTCGACGGCGCTCGGTGCCCACGGAAAGCTCTACGCGCGGCACGAGTTCCTGAGTTCGCTGGGCAACCTGTACTCGCTCAACGGCGGACAGTCGATGATGGCGACGGTGATCGGCGTGGACACCGATTACCTGAAGCATGCCCACCTCTTCTCGGAGTACCGCCAGCACGATGAATTGACGAATCGCGATTCGGAAGCGGCGATGGGGTTGCGCAACCTCTGGCAGCTGAAGAAGGACCTAGGGGTTTCGGCGAGCTTCGAGAGCATCCGCTCCTTCGCCGGAAAGGACAACAATTCCATCGCGGTGACGGGTGGAGTCGAATTCAAGGCGGGCGACAATACCCGCGGCAGCGCGCGGGCGGAGTGGCGAGGCGCCAGCACCAGCAAGAGCTTCCTGACGACCTTCTCGATCGGCCACCAGATCGGAAGCAGCTGGACGCTGCTGACGCGCGACGTATACCTTCACCAGACGACCTCGGGGCCGAGTACGACGGGCAGCGACCAGTTCCGCATACAGGCAGGCGCGGCCTACCGTGGGTCGGCCGAAAGCAAGTGGGACGCGCTGGCGCTGTTCGAGTTCCGCAATCAAAATGCTTCGGGAAGTCTGACGGCTCTGGCAGGCAGGCTTGCGGTCTTCTCGACGAACGTGAACTATCAGCCAGCGGCAGGATTCAGCTTCAGCGGCCGTTACGCGACAAAGTTCCTTACGGATCGCTCGAATGGGTTGAATACCAGTTCATTCAACCAGATGTTCTCGTACCACATCACGAAGGACGTCACGAAGCGGGTCGACCTCGGACTGGTCGGCAACATGCTGACGAACCCGACGCTTTCCACGCGGCAGCAGGGCATGGGCGCCGAGATCGGCTTCCAATTGAAGCAGAACCTCTGGATCTCGAGTGGATACAACTTCCTTGGGTTCAAAGAGAACGATCTGCCGGGCGGTTCCGATGCGCGACAGGGAGCCTTCGTAAGATTACGGTTCAAGTTCGACGAAAACATCCTGAAAGGGACGGCGCGGCGGCAGTTGAAGTCAACCGACAAGGACCACCCGCAATGAAGCGAACGCAGACCGCAAAACAAAATCGGTGGCAACGGCGGACGATGATTGCCCTGCAGTTCGTGTTGTTAGCGGCGATATGCCTTGGCTTTGGTCCAACCAGAAGCCAAGCTTTTGCCGCCACTGTCTCAGGAACCGTCACGCAGTCGGGATCAACGTTCTATCCCGATGGAGTAGCGATTTACGTAAAACTTGTGCAAAGTGGATCGGTGGTCGCGGTGGTGACACCGGACCACGTGACAGGCGCGTATACGTTCCCGTCGGTTGCGAATGGCATCTATACGGTCGTCGTCAGCAATAATTCCAGTACGTCGGATGCGACCGCATCGACCCCGTTGATCAACACCTTTAATACTCCATTGACGGGCTCACAGCTGGTCACGGTGGTTGGCTTGAACATCACCGGCGTGAATTTCGTGATGAACTACGTGTGCTCCTGCGGATACGGCGACGGACGGCTTACGACTGGCACGGCAATCCCGATGACGACGAATGGAGACACGTCGGCGTGGGCACCGATCACGCAGGACTCCGATAATAACTCCTGTGACAGCACCAACCCAGACCGCGATGCGCCGATCCAATCGACGGGCCGCGACCTGTTGCAGTTCAGCTACACCTACGATTCGACGAATCTTTACGGGTACACGACTCGCGTCGCGTCGGAGAGCAACACCGACAACTTCATCTATTACGCCGACATCAATAACAACGGATTGATGGAAGCGGGCGAGCCGGTCATCTACGTTGCGTGGCAAGGCAGCAACCGCACCGTATCGGTTGGCTTGGGAAGTTACGTCCCCGCCAGTCCTGGTGGGGACCCGCTGGCGAGTCCGACCACCGGCTTCGCCGACGGCTATGGCATGCCTGGTTCGATCGCCAACGGCCATATTCTCCAATCCGGCGCCTGGGGCTCGAATACCGGTACCGCGATGCAGTGGTACATCAGTTGGGGCCAGCTTGGCATTTCGCCGGGGACGGTGATCCGTTGGCATATCTCATCGACTAACACAAATCCAACGTCGGGCAGCTTGGCTGCGCAGATCGACGACAACATGGGCGGGTGCGGTGGATGTGTCGCCTCCAACCAGTACGGCGGGGTCTCCATCAGCCAGACGAAGAATGCCGTGGTGCCATCGCCGACGACGGTTTACCTGCCGCACACCATCACCAACACCGGTAACGGCACGGACACATTCACGTTTGCGACGACGGCTGCCAGTGCCTGGACGCCCTCCAGCATCGCCTACTATAAGGATAACGGCGTGGTCGGAGTGTATGAGCCGGGGATCGACACGCTCATCACCAACAGCGGAGCCATCGTTTCCGGCGGTTCAATCAACATCCTCGTGGCAGTAACCCCTCCTGCGGGAGCGACGGGCACGGATACGATCTCCTTCAAAGCGACTTCGAGCTTTGTTCCTGCTTGCGGCACGGGCGGAACAGTGGCGAGTGCGACTTCGACGGATACGATCCGCGTAGGAAGCATCATCTCCGGCACGGTCTTCAACGACGCCAACCATAGCGGAACGATCGATAGCGGCGAGACTGGCACGGCGCAAACCCTCTACGCAAAACTGCTGAATGGAGCGACGCTGGTATCGACGGTGACGGTCGATCCGACGACGGGAGCCTACACATTCCCTCCCGAGTTGCCGGCGACTTATACGGTCATCATCAGCAACAACAATCTGGCGACCAGCCTGACCGCCAGCTATCCAGCAGGATGGGTTCCCACGGTGCCCAACACCGGGGCCACCACGGTGGCGGTGACGACGGCCGACGTTGCAAACACGAATTTTGGGTTGTTCCACGGCAGCAGCATCAGCTCGGGCGTCGTATTCAATGACGCGGGCGGACCGTATCCCCCTTCGACGCCGGTTGCAACCGCGAACAACGGCATCCAGGACAACGCGAGCTTCGAACTCGGGATCCAGAATGTGACGGTGACGGCGACGAATTCCACCGGCTCGACCGTCTACGATACCGTGGTCACCGACGCCTCGGGCAAGTTCTTACTCTTCATTCCTTCGACCGCGACGTCGCTGACCCTTACGAAGACGGCGATCCCCAGCACCCAAGCAACCGGAGGAACCGTAGGAACAACTGGCGGCACATATGCACGTACGACGGAGAGCATCACCGGCATCGTGCCCGCCAGCGGAATGGCGTACACCGGAGTTTCGTTCGGAAGCGTGCCGGTTAACACGTTTACGCCCGACAATGCGTCGACGATCGAGGCCGGCAGCAGCACGTATTATCCGCATACGTTCACGGCAAACACCCTGGGCACGGTGACGTTCACGACTTCGGCCGTGGTGAGTCCGAGCCAGACGGCGTGGACGGAGACGATCTATCGCGACGTCAACTGTTCGGGCATCTTCAATGGATCGACCGACACGGTGATCAGCGGCGCACAGACGATCTCCGCGCCGGGAGCCTTCTGCATCCTGGTGAAAGAGACGGTGCCAACCGGCGTGACCGGAACCAATACGGTGACGGTGACCGCGAGCTTCACTTACACCAATGCCAGCCCGGCGCTGGCGAAGACCTACACGCGCACGGACACCACGACCGCGGGCTACACGATCTCTGGAACCGTCTACAACGACGTGAACCACAACAGCACAAAGGATTCCGGCGAAACCGGGACCGGGCTGACGCTTTACGCCAAGATTGTGAAAGTCGTCTCCGGCACCCCGACGGTGATGGCGGTGACGACGGTGGACATCACGACGGGCACCTATAGCTTTGCTTCGAGTCCGCAAGGCAGTGGAAGTTATTCGGTGGTGCTATCGACGAATAACCTGACGTCCGACGCCACCGCGGTGGCTCCGGCGGGATGGCTCGGAACGCAGAACGGAAACGGAACAATCGCGGTCACGATCTCATCGGCTGATTCGATCAACAATAATTTTGGCCTCTTCCACGGCAGCTCGATCTCGGGTGTGGTCTTCCTGGATAACGGCGCGGGGGCCGGCACGGCGAACGACGGCATCAACCAGGCGGGTGAGACAGGACTGTCGGGCGTGACCATCACCGCCGCCAACGGTGGGACGGTTTACGACACCCAGACGAGCGCAGCCGCGGGAACGTTCAGTCTCTGGATCCCCTCGAGCGCAGCTTCGGTGACGGTGACGCGCGTTGCGACTACTGGATATATGGCTACCGGCGGCAGCGTCGGCACCACTAGCGGCACTTATTCGAGATCGCAGGAAACCGTGACGTTCACCAATGTATCGGGAACCGGATACTCCGGAGTATTGTTTGGCGATGTCCCGGTGAATACCCTTTCCACGGACAACACTGGCACCCTGCAGCAAGGCACGTCCGCCTATTACCCGCATACCTTCGTGGCCGGCAGTGTAGGAACGGTGACATTCACCACCACGGCCGTCTCGAGTCCGACGATGAGTGGTTGGGTGGAAGCCGTCTACATCGATTCCAATTGCAACGGCCAATACGATAGCGGCGAACCGCTGGCGACGCCGCAGTCCGTCACGCCGGGAGTTACCATCTGCGTGCTGGTGAAGGAAACGAGCCCCAGTACCGGGACGGGACAAAACACGGTGACGTTGCAGGCAACCATGACTTACACGAATGCGAATCCAGCGCTGAGCACGACCCTCACGAGACAGGATGTGACAACTTCGGCGACTGGACCGATCATCCGCATCCAGAAAGCCGTGGATAAAACCCAGGCCTACCCCGGCGATACCCTGACTTATACGATCACCTACACGAACATCGGCGGGTTCCCGGCGCGGAACATGGTGATCAACGACGCCGTACCTACATCGACAAGTTTCGTGTCGGCCGCGTGTGGAACGCCATTGCCAGCGCTGTTTACGGGGTGTTCGGTGAGCCAGGCCCCGGCCGTGGGAGGCACGGGAATCGTGTCATTTACGTTTACGGGGAGCCTTTCCCCGAATGGCACAGGGACGGTGACTTTCCAAGTGAAAGTGAACTAATAGCGAAGGTGGCAGGAATGTTCCGCTTTTCGTCTGCGCTGTCGTGGTGGATAATGGCTCTCGACTTCTAGTCAGTGAGGGCACTCCCTTGGCATTAGAGCCGAAAGCACATTATCGAATCGTGATCGCCGATGATGATCCCATCGTCCGCGACGTGCTGCGAGGCCTGATCGAAGCCCAGCCGGAAATGAGCATCGTCGCGGTCGCAGAAGACGGAAAGAAAGCGATCGAAGCGGTTCACACCCACAAGCCCGACATCCTGCTGCTGGATCTGCTGATGCCAAACCTGCCGGGGCTTGAAACCCTCCGGGAACTGGTGGATAAGGCGACCAACACGCGGACGATCGTCGTCACTTCTTCGGTAACGACACGGCAGATCGTGGAGTCACTTCAGCTGGGAGCCCGCGGGATCATGCTGAAGAGTTCGCTGACCTACCTTCCGCAATGCATACAGGCCGTGGCTAACGGACACTACTGGGTAGCTAATACGGCACGCTCCAACCTGATCCAACTGCTGCAGGAGCTGCAGGCAGAAAGCAGTGCCGAGGCCCGGCAGAATACTTTTGGGCTTACGGCGCGCGAGTTGGACGTTGTGAGACTCGTCGCCGAGGGCCTGCCGAACAAAGATATCGCGGCGCGGTTGACCATCACTGAAGAGACCGTGAAGCGGCATCTCACGAATATCTTTGACAAGGTAGGAATGTCGAATCGCGTGGAACTTGCGCTGTTTGCCATCAACCATCACCTTGTCAGCCGCTGAGCCTGACCAAAGCTCCGAGGCCGCCCGAGAGGCGGCCTTTTTCATTTCTCGAATCTCATCGTTGCTAGCGGCGGTCTATCGCCGGCCGGCAGCATCCACGGAATTGGTCGGATCCGCCCCGGTCCAAGTCACGTCTGCGGTCGGACCGTAGGTGGATGGGACTTTGTGATCCAGCAAGCGCAGGTAAACCGTCAGTTGAGTGCGGTGGTGGGCGGTGTGGAGGATCCGCCTCCAAAAGATCCAGATCCTTTCTCGGCGGACGTCGAAGAATGGAGTCACCTGCAGCCACCAGGATTCCGGCTGTGCGGCGAAAAACTGGAGACGGGCGTTGGCAAGCTCAACGAGGCGCATGCTGCACGGCTCGACCTCGAGAGATTTCGGGAGCACGTCTTCGGGCCGAGGCTCGGGGATGCCGAGGAATTCCCCGAAGAACCTGCGTTCGGAAAGCAGCTGATGCTTGATGACCTCGCGGACGGTGCTGGACTTGGGATGGGGCTTGTAATCTAGATTCAGCGATCTAAATTCAAGCCAGGTCGAAACGACCTTGTTGATCTCGCTCGCATAGGTATCGAGCAGGTGTTGCAGGATGGGGGCAGCCGCCTTCGGAACGGCCGCTTCATTTATCGCCGTAAATTCATAGCGCATGGCAATCTCCGGGCGGTACAGCATCGCACAAATCATTGTGCCGGTGAAAGCGGTTCCCTGGTTATGGCGCGAAAAACCGCACCCGTCGGCCTAATTTCGCTTGGAGCGACAAAACTTTGGAGTTATAAAGACGTGCACCTGTTCCACCCATTTTGGCGTAATCAACTTCCAAACCGCGGGTGTCCTGGCCTATGAGCTACTCTCGTTCCGCCGCCGTTCTTTTGGTCTTTCTCTTTATTTGTTTTACCGCTCCCTTTAGCCGTGCCGATTGGCCGCCCGTCCCGAAGGAAGAGCTGGAATATAAGAATGTTCCCAACGTTCCTGACGCTCCCGCGGTGATCCTTTTCCATGAAGAATCCGACGATGACCTGCTGCACTTCCACCAGGTGTACTACCGGATCAAGATCCTTACCGAGGCGGGCCGGAAATATGCGGACGTGCAAGTCCCGTTCAACAAGCACGGCGACGATGTCGACAAGGTCAAAGGCAGAACGACCCACGCGGATGGATCGGTGGTGAATTTCGAGGGCAAACCGCTGGAAAAGGAAGTGCTGCGCGGCCAGGGATACCGGTACAACATGAAGACGATCACGCTGCCCGACGTACAGGTCGGAAGCGTCATCGAATATGGATATTCCTGGCGCTACGACGACAACATGGTGGCCGAGCCGACATGGGTCCTCCAGGAGGATCTCTACCAGCGACGGGAACATTACCGCTTCGTGCCGACTGAACGCTCCGTTCTGAACGAGGACTCGGTCGCCTCCAGCGGGTTAGCCTGGGTCTCCAACCTTCCCAAGGGTGCGGAGGTCAAGACCTTCCATGACAAACACTTTGAATTGACGATTTCTGAAGTGCCTCCGTTCATCGATGAAGAGCAGATGCCACCGGCGGAGACCTTCAAGTTCCGTGTAAATTTCTACTATCGCTATGCAGCTAAGGCGGAAGACTACTGGAAGGATGTGGGCAAGAACTGGAGTAAGCGGGCGGAGAAATTCATTGGAAAGAACGGTGGCGTGCGTGAAGCCCTGGCGACCCTGATCCAACCCAGTGATTCGAATGAGCAAAAAGCGAAGAATATCTACGCCTTCGTTCAGACCCTGGAAAATACCCGGTACCTGCCCGACAAGAGCCTGGAAGAATTAAAGGCGAACGGCTTGAAGCCCAACATGGGAGTCGACGACGTACTGCGCCAGAAGCGCGGATCACGAGACGAAATCACCCGGTTATTCGTCGCCATGTGCCGGGCGGCAGGAATACCGGCTTACCTGATGTGGGTAACCGACCGAAACATCGCGATCTTTGCGCCGGTATACACGAATTTCCGCCAACTCGATGACGAAATCGCATTTGCCATGATCGATGGGAAGGAAGTCGCACTCGATCCTGGCACAAAGTTCGCTCCCTATGGATTGATCAACTGGCGATACACGGGAAGCCAGGGGTTGAAACAGAATAGCTCTGGGAAGACGGAGCTGGCGCAGAGTCCACTTCCGACCACGGGCGGCGACGTCGTGCAGCGCGTTGGAGCGTTCCTGTTAGCGGAGGACGGCGAGGCAAAAGGGAGCCTGATGGTGCGGTTCTACGGGCAAGAGGCGCTTTCGCGCCGCATACGCGGGTCCAAGACCGACGCTGCCGGACGGAAGAAGATGTTCGAAGACGAAGTGAAAGAGTGGCTACCTTCGAACGCCGAAGTGACGATGACGAAAGAACCCAACTGGCTGGACTACGAACACCCGCTGACGGGGGCGGTCAAGCTTGCGGCACCGGTGCTGAGCAAAGCAGGCAAACGGATGTTGCTGCCCAGCAACTTCCTTGCGGCGAACCGGCCTCCGATGTTTTCCCGCAAGGAACGCACGCAACTCGTGTACTTCCATTACCCACTCCGCGAGGTGGATTCCATACGCATCACGATTCCAATGGCATTGGAGGTCGAGAGTCTCTCTCCCAGTTCTGAGGTGGAAGAGAAGTTCGCAGGGTACAAATCAACCCACAAACAGGAGCAAACGACGATCATCACCGATCGCGACCTGGAATTGGGCCAACTGGTCTTTGCACCCTCGGATTATCCGACGCTGAAAGGTTTTTACGACAAGGTCAAGCAAGGGGACGACGAGCAGGTCGTGCTCAGGAGTGCCATGCATGCGCAGGCACATTAGGATCCTTCTGGTTCTCCTGCTGGCCGGAACGATGCAGATGTTCGCATCGAATCCGGTCGTACTGCCGGATTGGATGCTGCAGGCGATGGCGCAGCCGAAAGGCGCGTATCCGGAAGACACTCACGCCGTGGTGCTGATGAGTGAGACGCTCTACACGGTGACTTCGGGCGACCAATATACGGAGCACAGTCGAAGGGTTGTCCGAATCCTCCGGCCCGAAGGAGAAAACGAAGGCAGCTTTTCGGTTCCCACCAGCGAAGGCGACCAGGTCTCGCTTCTGCATGCCTGGAGCGTGGATGCAAGCGGACACACGTTCGAGGTAAAACAGAAGGAGTTCGGCGAATACAATCTCAGCGAAGAAGAGCTTTACAACGATAATCGTCGATTTATCACCAAGGTCCCGGGGCTCGGAGTAGGAAGCGTCGTCGCCCTGGAATATGACGTCCGGCGCCACATCTACAAAGCTGAACTCGACTGGTTCCCCCAGGAGGATATTCCGGTCAAGAACGCATCGTTGATCCTCGATCTGCCCCCAACCTGGGAATACAGCAGCACCTGGGCGAACGCGAGCGGCCGGAAGGCCGAGCCGGCAGGTCCCAATCAGTGGAAATGGGTGCTGGCGGATATTGCTCCCATCGAGGATGAGCCCCTTCGCCTGGAGAGGGCTTCGCTCAGCCAACGTCTCTCGATCGCGTTCTTTGGGAACGGGGTGACGTCGAGAGTAGGGTCGTGGGCCGCGATCGGCACCTGGTACAAAGGCCTTGCCGACCAACGCCGAAACTCCACGCCCGAAATCCTGGAAACCACCCAACGCCTCACGACCGGAAGAGCCGGGTTTGACAGCCGGGTGCGGGCAATCGCGAGTTACGTCCAGCGCAACGTACGTTACGTGGCGATCTCGATCGGCATCGGCGGCTTCCAACCTCATTTTGCCGACGACATCTTTCGGCATAAGTATGGGGACTGCAAAGACAAAGCGACTTTGATGGCGACCATGCTGAAGCAACTCGGCTACCCATCCGAGCTGGTCCTGATCGATACGGACCGCGAATTCACGAAGCCCGCGGTTCCTTCCACGGTGTTCGATCATGCGATCCTCGCCATCGAACTTCCGGCTGACATTGCGGACGATACCTATCCGAGCATGGTCAAGACGAAGTCCGGAAAACGATACGTGATCTTCGATCCGACGAATCAATTCACGCCCTTCGGACTGATTCCCTCTTACGAGCAAAACTCGTATGCGTTGATCGCGACCGATCCAGGCGAACTGGTGCAGCTGCCGTTGTTTCAGCCGGACTTGAATTTCAGCGAGACCGCCGGAAAATTCAGCTTAGGGGCCGACGATGTACTGACGGGCGAGGTGGTCCATCGCATGAAAGGCGACCGCGCATCGAGCATGCGGAACGCTTTGAGCCAGTACGATGGGAAAGATCGCTCGCACTTCGTTGAACTGATCGCCAATGGTTCGCTGAAGCAGGCCTCCGTGGACGCACCACAATTTGAGAACCTGAACGACACGGACAAGGAGTTGACGATCAACTACAAGGTGAAGATGGGCGGGTACGCACAAAATGCCGGCGGACTTTTGCTGGTAAGGCCCAGGATCTTTGGCGATAAGTCGATGCATCTCCCGAAGAAGACCCGCAATTATTCGATCGAGCTTACCGGGAGCCGGCACGACCGCGACGTCTATGAGATCGCGATCCCGGCCGGGTATGTCGTCGATGAACTGCCGGACAACACGCATGTCGATGCAGGCTTCGCCAGTTACTCTTCGAAATTCGAGTCGGATGGGAAAGTGATCCGCTACACGCGAGACTACGTGGTAAAGAATCCGCACATCGAACTCTCGAAGCTGGATGAGGTGAAGCGTTTTGAAAATTCGATCGCGCTGGATCAGTCCGCCACCGCGGTCCTCAAGAAAGCTCCCTAGGTTCTCTTGGAAATTCAAAAGGCCGCCAATTCGGCGGCCTTTGTGTTCTTAGAACCGTTATATCCCGCCGCCGATCCCATACCAACCTTCGAGTTCCTGCTCATTCCGATACGCTTCCCGCTCGTGGTCTTCGTCTTCGAAGGAGTGCACGGAGCTAGCGGTGTCATGGACGCCATCGCGCGATTCCATGCGAGCTTTGAGCTGCGCCACTTCCTTGGCGAGGGCGATGATGACGTCCGACAATGGATCCTTGATCTCGTGAGGATCCGTGATCAGGACGCGGTGGCCTTCGCGATAGACAAGATGCGCAGGGACCCCGACCACCGTGGAGTTGGGTGGAACGTCGTGCAAAACCACCGAGCCCGCGCCGACACGGGAGTTCTCCCCGATGATGATGTTGCCCAGCACGTTCGCGTTGTTGCCAACAAACACTCCGTTGCGCAGGGTGGGATGGCGCTTCCCTTTCTCCTTGCCGGTGCCTCCGAGGGTGACGCCCTGGTAGATGGTGACGTCGTCCCCAACGATGGCAGTCTCTCCAATGACAACGCCCATTCCGTGATCGATGAATAGCCGGCGTCCGATCCTGGCCCCGGGATGGATCTCGATGCCGGTCATGAACCTCGCCACTTGGGAGAGGAACCGGGCGAATACTTTGAGGTTCTTGCCCCAGAACCAATGATTCACCCGATGCGCCCAGACCGCATGAAGCCCGGGATAGCACAACAGGACTCCGAGCACGGATGTCGCGGCGGGATCACGGTCGAAGACCGACCGCATATCCTCTCGAATGGACGCTAGGAAAGGCATGACAACAGTTTACCTCCGCTTGAGAACTCGATCATTGAGGGACATCCTGGGGCCGCACGGAACGGGTCCGCCAGTTGAACCTCAATGACAACATACGGAGCCCGGAACAGCTCAGGGTACCGATCACTGTGGCCCAGGTGCGATTGCAGTGGAGGAGCAGCGCGAGCAGGAACATCAGGGATCCGAGCATGGCGGCGATGGCATAGAGCTGGCCGCCCTCAAAGATCCTGGGAGTACGTCCGCCGAGCACGTCGCGCAGCGATCCCCCGCCCACTGCAGTCACGATTCCGAGCAGCAAAGCCGGCAAGTCGGAGAGCCCGGCATTAAGTGCGCGGGTGGTTCCGGCAACTGCAAAGAGGCCGAGCGCGACGGCATCGACCCATACGATCAGACGTTCCGCGCCGCGGGCGAAGCGATTTTCAAACATCAGGGCAATGGTGGCCCCTGCGAGTGCGGCTACGATATAGCGGATATCAATGAATGCGAGCGGCGGACCCTTCTGAAGGATGATGTCGCGGATGATGCCGCCGCCGAGGGCGGCAGCGAAGCCGAGACCTAACACTCCGATCACATCGTAGCGATAGCGGGTATCGCGAATCGCGGCGAGTGCGCCTCCCACGGCGCCCACCAAGACGCCAAGGAAGTCCACCATGAAAAACAGTCGATCGATCTGCGGCAGCGGCAACAAAGCAGCGGCTCCTTTACAGGAAACCGCGCTGCCCGATGCAGCGCGGATCTTTACCTTCTAG
>Ga0315268_10001368_pt1 | contig 27941 bp, 29 predicted proteins | sample C1_top_MG_FD_204535 | JGI IMG/M metagenome (GOLD analysis project Ga0315268, IMG submission 204535) | Sediment microbial communities from Yellowstone Lake, YNP, Wyoming, USA - C1_top | ecosystem: Environmental > Aquatic > Freshwater > Lake > Sediment | place: USA: Wyoming | collected 2017-08-01
AGACCGTTCGACAGCCTTCCCCTCTTCCTCTCTTCCACTTTTCCACTTCGCAGCGCGCCTTAAGCGCGGAGATCCCGAACGGATTCCGTGAGGGGCTCTTCCCCTTTTCCATTCTTCTCTGTGTTCTCTGTGTCTCCGTGTCCTCTGTGTTAGTTCTCCAGTCCTTAGTCTTTGGTCTTCTGCTTTCTACTTCCTGCCTTCTGCCTTCCGTCCTTTGACCTTTGACTTTTGACCTTCGACAGCCTTCCCCACTCTCACTCTTTTACTCTTGCACTCCCGTCCGGAGTATAATGCGCTCACTTACCCCCGGGACGGACATTCACAGGAGGCCTTGTGTTGGCCCTCGATATCAAGACCCGTCAATCGGGCGACATTGCCATTGTGGATCTGATTGGTCGCGCCACGATCGGCCCGTCCACCGAGCATTTGAGTAACGTCCTGCGCAAAATGCTCGAAGACGGCGCGCGTAAAGTGCTGGTGAATCTCGTCAAGACCCAGCAGATCGACAGCTCCGGCATCAGCATCATCGTGCGCACCTTTGTCACGCTGGGCCGCGAAGGCGGCAGCTTGAAGATCACCGGCGCCACCGGCCGCGTCCGCGAAGTGCTCACCGTCACGCGCCTGCTCGACGCCATCCCTAACTTCGACGACGAAGTCGCCGCCCTCGCCAGCTTCAAGTAGCCTTTCGCACCATGCTGCGCGGCGAAATATCAGCTTCCGTGATTGCACCCCGGCACATTCTCTGGCGCTCCAACGCCGCCCTGGCACCTGTAGCGGCGGGCTTTACGCCCGCCAGTAGTTTCCTTTCGGCCAATGAATCGGCATGTGGTGCTTGGTCTCAACTGAGCCGAAGGACGCCCTGCACTGGCCGGCCCAAAGTCGGCCGCTATATCCTGATCGCGCTTCTGATCGCATCCGCGCCGCCTGCCTTCGCGCAGAATCCACCCTCTTCGCTCGCGGAGGAAATCGTCAACCAAATTGCCAAGCTCCGCGCCTCGTCCAAGCAAAAGGGCCAGCCCAAGTTCCGCATCGCCGTTATTCCCTTCGGGCCGATGGAAAAGGAGGCGAGTCGGGTCGGGGCAGAGATCGCGCAAAAGCTGTCCGCTGAGATTTCTGTAGCTGCACCTGACGTAGAGCTTGTGGACAGGGCAGAACTGGACCGCGAGCTTGAACGAGAGGCTCTTTGGCTCAGTTCCCTTAATGAAGAAAGAACGGCTTGGTCGTTGAGCGCAAAATTAGGCCTCGACTTGATCCTAACGGGCAGCTTCAAGCCCCGCGAGGATGGCGTTGAACTCAACGTCAAGGAAGTGTCACGTTGGGAGAACGGCAAGATTATTCGCGTGAAGGCGATGTACGCCGGCGGTGGCGATTTCCTTGAGCGGCTCCGCCAGGACCAGCCTCTCGTGCTGCCCGGCCAGGCTGATGCTCGTGGGGGTGCATACCGGGTGGGCGTCGGGGGCATCGGTCAACCAAGTTGTCTTGTCTGTCCCAACCCGAAGTTCACCCCGGAGGCCCGGGCTGCAAAGCATCAGGGTGTGGTCGTCCTGCGTTTGATCGTCACAGACGAAGGCCGCGCCGCGAGTGTTCGAGTGATTAGCGGCCTGGAATATGGATTGACACAAGCCGCCATCGAAGCTGTTCAAGGATGGAAATTCAAACCTGCAACTGGCTCGGATGGAAAACCCGTCCCCGTCTGGGTCACGGTTGAAGTCATTTTCCGATTGTTACTTTGAAGTCTTGCGTGGCTTGGAGGTATCGCTACCCGCCCTTTTTCAATTCCGCGAGAACGAGTTTGGCGACTTCTTTCAGCGTCTCGAAAATTCCCTGGCCGGTGATGGCCACCGCTTCGAGCACGGGTTCGCCCTTCACCTGGAGCTGTCTCTTCAAATCCTCAACGGGCAAAATATTGGGCAGGTCGCGCTTGTTCAGTTGCAGGATGTAAGGGATGGTGGCGAAGTTGAGTCCGTGATCCTTTAAATTTTCCTGCAGGTTGTCGAGCGTTTCCAGGTTCGCGTCCATGCGCTCTTCCTGCGAATCAGCGACGAACACCACCCCGTCGGCGCCTTTCAGGATGAGTTTGCGGCTGGCTTCGTAGAACACCTGACCGGGCACGGTGTACAGGTGGAACCGCGTCTTGAATCCCCGCACGGTGCCCAGGTCCAGCGGCAGGAAGTCGAAGAACAGCGTGCGGTCGGTTTCCGTGGCCAGCGAGATCATCTTGCCTTTCTGGCCGGTCCCTGTCTTTTCGTAGATCCACTGCAAGTTGGCAGTCTTGCCGCCGAGGCCCGGTCCGTAGTAGACCAGCTTGCAGTTGATCTCGCGCGCAGGAAAGTTAATAAATGACACTGATCCCTCAGCCGAACGAGGGGTCAATTTATAGCACACCCCGGTGCGCAAGGCCAACCCGGAAGTGTCCGTCGGGTAAACCGCGCCCCCGCGCTGCTCCGCACTGGCTGGCCAACGCTCTGATGATTGCAAAACCTGACTTATTACCCAAAGCTATTGAAAATCCGGCCTGTTGACTGTGCCGAAAAGCTCTGTTAAGTTTAGGCCGATGGCGCGTAGCTCCAAGTCGGCCAAGCGGCGTTCCCGACGCTCACGCCGGACCTCCACCTCTCGCCATAAAACAAAGAAAACAAAGCGTTTGAAGGCGCGCGCGGCTCGCAAGCCTTCCCGCGAAGTCGTCGACCCGGCCGTCCGCCAGCAGTTGAGGCAGTACGAAGAAGCGATGCGCTACTTCAACCAGCAGAAACTTCACAAAGCCAAGCAGGCTCTCGAGAAGGTTGTCGCCGGGCCCAGCCACGAGTTGGCCGACCGCGCCCGCGTCCACTTGCGCATCGCCGAGCAGCGCATTTCGCGGCCGCCCACGGCGCCACTGCGCGGCGCCGAGGACTACTACCACCAGGGCATCGCCATGATGAACCTCGGGCTGTGGGATTCCGCTCGCGAGCACCTGGACAAGGCGCGCAAGCTGGCGCCCAAGGCCGACTACGTTTACTACGCCCTGGCCGCGCTCGACTGTTTGACCGGCGAAGCCGACGTGGCCATGGAAAATCTGAAAACCGCGATCGACCTGCGGCCGGAAAACCGCTACCACGCGCGCAACGATGAGGACTTCGCCTTCCTTCAGGACGATCCCCGCTTCACCGAAATGCTCTACCCGGAGCGCGAAGGTTTCGGCAACTAAAGCCTCTTTATCAAGTGGCGCCTTGTGGGTCGCGGCTTGAGCCGCGACATCAGCGGTTGGCAAAATGAGGGGCTTTAGCCCCTGAGGGATGTGATCCATCCCTTTTTCCTTTTTCCTTTTTCCTTTTTTCCCTTTTTCCATTTTCTATTTCCCCCGCTCATGGCTGCCGCACACACAACACTAGTTTGACCCGTTCAATTGGGGCAGAATAGAAACGGAAAATGAAGCGCCAATCGAAATCGTCCTCCGGGCCGCGCCCCGTGCGCATCGTCGCGTTGGGCGGAGGCACGGGCCTTTCGACGCTGCTGCGCGGGCTGAAACATTACGTCGCGCGGCGCAAGAAGGAAGCGGTGCGCATGCCCATCGCCGACCTGGCTGCGGTGGTCACCGTCACCGACGACGGCGGCAGCTCCGGCCGCCTGCGCCGCGACTACCGCATCCTGCCGCCGGGCGACATCCGCAACTGCATGGTCGCGCTCTCCAAGGACGAAGCCCTGCTCGGCCGGCTCTTTCAGTACCGCTTCGCCAGCGGCCGCGATCTGCGCGGGCACAGCTTCGGCAATTTGTTTTTGACCGCGCTGACGCACATCACCGGCGATTTCACCGAAGCGGTACGCGTCTCGGGCCAGGTGCTGGCGATTCGCGGGCGGATTTTTCCGTCCACACCTCAGCTTGTCACGCTGAAAGCGGTGATGGAAGACGGCCGCATCGTTGCCGGGGAAACAAAAATCTCCGCGAGCGGCAAGCGCATCCGGCACATCCGCCTGGTGCCGCGCCGCGTGCATCCCATGCCGGAAGTGCTCGACGCCATCCGCCAAGCCGATTTGATCTTGCTCGGCCCCGGCTCGCTCTATACGAGCATCATTCCCAACCTGCTCGTCTCCGGCATCGCCTCCGCGCTGCGGCGCGCCCGCGCCACGCGCGTTTACGTCGCCAACCTGATGACCCAGCCCGGCGAAACCACCGGCTATTCGCTAAGCGATCACGTCCGCGCCATCTACGAACACACTGGCCCCGGGCTGTTCGACTGGGTGGTGGTGAATCGCCGGCCGATTTCCCCGCGCCTGCTGCGCCGCTATCGCGCCGAAGGCGCCGAGCCGGTCCGCGTGGACATCGAAGAACTTCAGCAGATGGGCCTGCGCTGCATCCTCGACGACCTGCTCGAAGAAGACGGCGTCGCCCGCCACAACCCCGACCGCCTCACCCGCCTCCTGCTCGAAGAATTCATCCAGCGCCGCGCCGCCACGCGCTGAATTGCTGCTGGAGAGTGGTTGGAGAACAGTTTTTAGGTAGTAGGCGGTAGGTTGTAGTTGGCAGAGAAGACCAGCCGTCAGTGGTCAGCGCTCAGTGATCAGCAATCAGTTTTCGACACTCGGCGATTCACCATCGAAGCTCGACTTTCGACCTTCGTCGGTTTCTTTGCCACTTCGACATTTCGACGCTTCGACTTCCGACGTTTGACATTTGAGCTTCGACAACCTCTTCTACACTTCGACGCTTAGACACTTCGACATTTCGACATTTTTGAACTCGCTCGACGCGGGGGCTACTTCCTCGTAGAATCCGGCGTGCAGTTTCGTTTGGACGGGAGGAATCGTATGAGACGTCTGGTATTCGCAATCGGTGTGTTGGTGATTGCCGCAGCCGCGGCGGCGCAGGAAGCGCCGGTGGTGTACGTGAAGGCGGGGCATCTGCTCGACGTGCGCTCCGGGGAGATGCGCGCCGACCAGGTGATCGTCATCCGCGGAGAAAAAATTGAACGCGTGGCGCCGGCCGCGCAGGTGTCCATACCTGCCGGCGCGCGCGTGGTGGACCTGAGCCGGATGACGGTTCTGCCGGGGCTGATGGACATGCACACGCACCTGACCTTCGACTCGCGCTTTCACGGCTACCGCGGACTGGGGATTTCGCTGCCGCGCGAGACCTTGTACGGTGTGCTGAACGCTCGGCGCACTCTGGAGGCGGGCTTCACCAGCGTGCGCAACGTCGGCGCCAGCGGCTATTCCGATGTGGCCCTGCGCGACGCTGTCAATGAAGGCGAAGTGCCCGGCCCGCGAATGCTGGTCTCCGGCCTGCTGCTGGGCATGACCGGCGGCCACTGCGACGACAACCTGCTGCCCGCCGAGTTTCACTATCGCGCCGAAGGCGTGGCCGACGGCCCGTGGGCCGCGCGCGCCAAGGTGCGCGAGGTGATCAAGTACGGCGCCGACCTCATCAAAATTTGCGCCACCGGAGGCGTGCTCTCCAAGGGCGACCTGCCCGGCACGCAGCAGTACACCTTCGAAGAAATGCAGGCCATCGTGGACGAGGCGCACCGCCTGGGCCGCAAAGTCGCCGCGCACGCTCACGGCACCGAAGGCATAAAGACTGCCATCCGCGCTGGGGTGGACTCCATCGAGCACGCCAGCCTGATTGACGACGAAGGCATCCGCTTGGCCAAGGAACACGGCGCGTTCCTGGTGATGGACATCTACAACGACGACTTCATCCTGCAAAAAGGCGCGGAGATGGGCATGCTGCCGGAATCGCTCGACAAGGAGCACAAGCTCGGCCAGTTGCAGCGCGACAACTTCGCCCGCGCGTACCGCGCCGGCGCGCGCATGGCCTTCGGCACCGATGGCGGCGTTTACCCGCACGGCGATAACGCCAAACAGTTTCCGTACATGGTGAAATACGGGATGACGCCGCTCGAAGCCATCCGCGCGGCCACGCTCAACGCCGCCGAATTGATGGGCTGGAGCGACCAGGTCGGCGCGCTCGAGGCGGGCAAGTTTGCCGACATGATCGCTGTGGAAGGCAATCCCCTGAGCGACGTCACGCTGCTGGAGCACGTCCGCTTCGTGATGAAGGGCGGGCAAGTCTTTCGCGACGACTCGCGCCGCTAAGCGCGGCACCTCGACCGAATTGCTGTCGGAAATCCTGGAACACACGTTGCGTTGTCATTCCGAGTCCCGATGATTTCTATCGGGACGAGGAATCTGCACCTTTCATTGCTCCTCGTGAGATGCAGATCCCTCGCTCCGCTCGGGATGACATACAACAAACCTTCTTCCGCACCCTGCCAGGAATCCCCGAGGCGGGAGCCTCGGGGCTCTGGGTTGTGGATCTTCTCTGTGTCGACGTTTACCCCGACAACGTCGGGGCGAACTCTGCGTTAGGCCTTGCGAGGTTGGAGGTTCGAAGCTCGACGTTCGAGGTTTGACCTTTGACTTTGGACAGTTCTTCCACACTTCGACACTTGGACATTTCGACGCTTCAACTTTCTTATTTCTCACTCGCCGCAAGCAACTCCGCCAGATACTTCCCCCAAATCCTCGGCAAGGAATGCGTGCCGTGGCCGCGGGTCTCGTCGGTGATGGGCAGCAGGATGAACTTGCCGTTTTTCACGCGCCTGATTTCGCGCTCGGCGATGCCCAGCTCAGGCGGGTTGATCATGTCATCGGCGGAATTGATGAACGTCACGCGCGCCTGAATTTTTTCGAGGTTGGGCGCGGGGTTGTAGTTGCGCGAGGCGTCGAAGGCATAGATGAAATCGTTCGCGTCAGTCGAGCGCATGCGCACGGTGACAAAGTCGTCTAGATATTTTTCCGCGGCCGCGCGCGTGGCATAGTTTTTCTGCATCTGCAGCGGGCTCGAGCCCATCAGCAGCAGAATGTAGAGAGAGGTTTTCAATCCCGGCGGCGGCGCGGTGTATTCGCCGCTATTCCATGCCGGGTCGGTGCGCACCGCGTCAATCGCCATCTTGCGCATCATGCGGTTGCGCCCGGCGATTTCCACCGGCAGGCAGGCCAGCGGCAGCATCGCGTCCATGAAGTCGGGATACGCTTCGCCCCACACCCACGAGTGCATGCAGCCCATCGAAGTGCCCATGATCAGCCGCAGATGATTCACGCCGAGCCCTTCGGTCAGCAGCAGGTGCTGCGCGCGGACCATGTCGTCGTAGTCGTACTGCGGAAATTTCGCGTGCAGGGTGTCGCTGGGCTTCGACGAGCCGCCGTGACCGATCCCGTCGGGCAGGATGATGAAATATTTCGCCGCGTCGAGCAGCTGCCCCGCGCCGAAGAGCACGCCGCCGAACTGCGGCGAGAGGAACCCCCGACCCGAGCCGGTCGTGCCGTGCAGGACAAGCACCGCGTTGGTGACCTTGCCGCTGGCGTCGCGCACCGGCGCGCCCAGCGTGCGGTAGTGCAGGCGGAGCTCGGGCAGCGTCTCGCCCGTGCCGAACTTGAAATCGCGCGCGATGTAGTCACCCTCTTTCACCGCAAACTGCGCCTGCCCGCCAGCATTTTGGCGGGACTGCTGGCCCTGGCCCCCGCGCTTGGCCGGATTCTGCGGAGTCGGCGCTTGACTCGCCAGCCCCACCGCCGCCGCGACAATCACCGCGATCACAATTGCTGCCACATTTCTGCGCATGACTTTCCCTCCCGGACGGCTGTTCTGGCCGCCTATTATGCCTTAGCTCGGAAATTCTGAGGCGGGCAGGCAAGATGGCGGACATCCCGATGAATCGGGACAGGCGCAGTCCGCCGCTACGGGCGCGTCGCCTTGCCTACGGTGACGGGCCCCCGTATACTGGCCGCGACTGTTTGCCCTTCGACAAGCTCAGGACAAGCTGCAGCCGCTTGCCCGTGGGGGAGTTTTTCCAGGAGATCGGGTGATGGCCACCGTGACTGTGCAGAACGAGATGAACGTCTACGAATCCGCCGACGCGCGCTTCGAGGTGGCCGCGAAAATACTGGGCCTGGAAGAGGGCTTGTACAAATACATGAAGTACCCGGACAAGGAAATTACGGTGTACATCCCTGTCGGGTTGGACGACGGCCGGCTGGAAGTTTTTGTCGGGTACCGCGTGCAGCATTCGCTGGTGCGCGGGCCGGGCAAGGGCGGCATACGGTTTGCGCCGGACGTGACGCTGGACGAAGTCCGCGCGCTGGCCGCGTGGATGACCTGGAAATGCGCGGTGGTGAACATCCCGTTCGGTGGCGCGAAGGGCGGCGTCATCTGCGACCCGACGAAACTTTCCCGCGGCGAACTCGAACGCATCACTCGCCGCTACACCGCTGAGATTATCGAATGGCTCGGGCCGGAGCGCGACGTCCCCGCGCCCGATATGGGCACCAACGAGCAAACGATGGCGTGGGTGATGGATACCTACTCGATGCACATGCGGCACACCACCACGGCGGTCGTGACCGGCAAGCCGCTCGACCTGGGTGGGTCGCGCGGACGCCGCGAAGCCACCGGCCGCGGCTGCATGATCTCGTGCGACAAGGCGCTGGCCAAGCTGGGGATGAAACGCGACGGTTGCCGTGTGGTGGTGCAGGGCTTCGGCAACGTCGGCGGGATGGCGGCGCTGCTGATGCACCAGGCGGGCTACAAAATTATCGGGCTCGCCGACATCCACGGCGGGCTCTACAACGAGAAAGGCTTCGACATCCCGGCGGTGATTGACTGGGTGCACAAGGAGCGCAAGCCGCTCCCCGATTTTCCCGGCGGCGGCGCGCGGATGTCTACGCAGGACGTGCTCTACCAGCCGTGCGACATCCTGCTGCCCGCGGCGGTTGAAAATCAGCTCACCAGCAAGACGGCCGGCTCGGTGAATTGCCGCATCCTGTGCGAAGGCGCCAACGGCCCCACCACCGCTCCGGCTGACGAGATCCTCGATAACAAGGGCATCTTCGTGATCCCCGACATCCTGGCCAACGCCGGCGGGGTCACGGTGAGCTACTTCGAGTGGGTGCAGGACCGGCAAGGCTTTTTCTGGCGCGAGAGCGAAGTGAACGAGCGGCTCCAGGACGTGATGGAGCACAGCTTCGACGAGGTCGTGCGCTACTCAGAAACGCATGGGGTGAACAACCGCATCGCCGCTTACATCCTGGCGATCGACCGCGTGGCCTACGCGCTGAAGCTGCGCGGGATTTATGCGTAGGTGGTAGGTTGTAGGTCGTAGTTCACACAAAAAGCAAGAAATTTGAAATTGGAAATTTCAGATTTGAAATAGAGGAAGACTCTACAGAGGACCGAACCACCCCCCAGAGCAAACCAGACAATCGCGCAGACAGAGAAACAAAAAGTCCGAAATTGGAAATTTAAAATTTGAAATAAAAGAACGGACGGCGTAAAGCCGCCCCTACAAGGCGAAAAGCGAAGGGAAAAACAGCCGGTCTGGAGACCGGCGGTACATCCCACCCCAGCGTCGAGAAAACCCACAGAGAAGAGAGTGCTAAGGCGGGCAAACTGTTTTAGAATGCCGCGTTCGGGATGATCTCCGATTCCATCACGCCGGGCGCGGTGAAAAGCGAAGACGAGCATCGCCGCGACATCTGCACCGTGGGGCGCTGGCTGCGGGAGCGCGGCTACGTCGCCGCGACCGACGGCAACGTCTCCGTGCGGCTCGACGCCAAGCGCGTGCTCACCTCGCCCACGGGCGTCAACAAGGGAATGATGGCGCCGGACGACCTGGTCATCACGGACATGCAGGGGAAAAAGCTGAGCGGGCGGCGCAACGCCTCGTCGGAAATCGCCATGCACCTGCTGATTTACAAACGGCGTCCTGATGTTTATGCCGTGTGCCACGCGCACCCGCTGGTGGCGACCGGCTACGCCGCCGCAGGTCTCCCGCTGAACAAGGCGCTGATCAGCGAAGTGGTGCTGGCGCTGGGCTGCATCCCGGTGGCGCGCTACGGCACGCCGGGGACGCCGGAACTGACTGAAGCGCTGGAGCCGCTGGTGTCCAACTACGACGCCATCCTGATGGCCAACCACGGCGTGGTCGCCTACGGCGCGGACCTGCTCTCCGCCTTTTTCCGGATGGAGACGACCGAGCATTTCGCCCGGGTGTCGCTGGTCACCGAGCTCCTTGGCAAACAAGTCTTGCTGTCTGGGGAAGATGTGGCAAAATTGCTCGACGCGCGGGCGCGCTACGGGGTGACGACGGCGGCGCAGTTGAGCGCGGAATGTCCGGTGACCGCGGAATCGGCGGCGGGGCCGGATCGGATCACGTTGTCGCGCGCGGAACTGGAAGCGCTGATTGAAGAAGCGGTGCGGCACGATCGCACGCGGCGGTGAAGAAAGTTATTAGGTTGCAGGGGAAGAATTTGAAATTTGAGATTTGAAATCTCAAAGAAGAACGGACAGGCGGAGTAGAAGCCGGGGTTGAAGAAAAGAGGGTTTGTAGTCAGCGAAAGGGTTGGCTCAGGGCGGTTGGGGCTGCAGACGTCTACAGAGCGGTTGCTATCGTGAGGGAGGAAACGAATGGGTGAAGCACTCGGCATGATCGAGACGCGCGGGCTGGTGGCGATGATCGAAGCCTCCGACGCCATGGTCAAAGCGGCGAAGGTCACCCTGGTCGGCTGGGAAAAGATCGGATCAGGGTACGTGACGGCGCTGGTGCGCGGCGACGTGGCGGCGGTGAAAGCAGCGACCGACGCCGGAGCGGCGGCAGCGCGGCGCGTCGGCGAATTGATCGCCGTGCACGTGATCCCGCGGCCGCATCAGTCGCTCGAAGACGTGCTGCCCATCGGCAAGACCGCGATGGCCGCCTCGGCGAAGTAGCCGGGGCGCAAGGCACATCGCGACCGGCGAGGCGCCCGGCGCGTTCCGGCCTTGGCGTCTCTGTGGGTGTCAACTTTTTCACGCATTTCCCCCGGCAGCTTGGGGATTGAGGTTCGAGTTTCGATGTTATTGGCCCGCATCGTCGGCACCGTCGTTTCCACGCGGAAAGATCCGCGGCTGGAAGGCAAAAAACTTCTGGTCGTGAAGCCCATTTCGCCCGAGGGCCACGACGAAGCTGGCTACCTCGTCGCCGTGGACACGGTGGACGCAGGCTTCCGCGAAACCGTGCTGGTGGTGCAGGGCAGCTCGGCGCGCATGGCCGCGGAGTGCAAAGACCGCCCGGTGGACGCCTCCATCGTGGGCATCGTGGATATCGTGAAGCTTGACGCGCTGCACGAGGCCGAACTGGCCGCCGCGCGGAAAAAATAGAGGACCCAGATGAGGCAGCGCAGACTACGGAGAAAAAAACTGGCGCGTTCGCGGCCGCGCCGCGGACGTCCGGGAACGGGCAGCCGGGCGGTTGCCGCCGTCGCTGCGATTCTTTCTGCGCTCACTTTGCCTCAGCGTCCGCAGCGGTAGAGCTTTTGCCGTCTTTGTTCGCTGGCCATCAGCCACCGACCACTCGCCACTATGCTTCTGGGACGCATCATCGGCAACGTCGTTTGCACCGTCAAGAACTCCACGCTGGAGGGCAAGAAACTCCTGCTGGTGCAGCCGATCGACCGCCACGGCCGCGACAAGGGCAAGCCGTTGGTCGCCGTGGACTCGGTGGGGGCCGGCGCCGGCGAAACGGTTTACTGGTGCCGCGGAATGGAAGCGGTGTTTCCGTTTTTGCCCAACGAGCCGCCCAGTGACGCCACCATCGTCGGCATCGTGGATATGGTGAATGTGCCGGAGCAGAAAACTTGAAGGCTTTCGTTGCCCAGGGGAGCATAAGGAAAGGCAATTTGAAATCTCAAATCTGAAATTTGAGATTCGAAATTCGGGAAAACCGGATGAACTACGATCGATTCGAAGAATTGCCGGTCTGGAACGCCGCAATCGAGCTGGCGGAAAAAATCTACGCGCTGACCGCGCATCGTGCCTTCCTGCGCCAGCGCAGCCTGCGGGATCAACTCGAGCGAGCCGCAGTGAGCATCTCCAACAACATCGCCGAAGGGTTTGAACGTGGGAGCACGCAGGAGTTGCTCACCTTTCTCTACATCGCGCGCGGGTCGGCTGGCGAAGTCCGCTCGATGCTTTGCCTGATTGAGCGACTGCCCGGTTTCACAGATTTGAAATTTCAAATTTCAAATTTGAAATCGCAGGCGGAAGAAATCTCCCGGCAACTTCGCGCCTGGGCCGAATTCCTGCAAGAGAGCCCGATTAAGGGGCAGCGATATTTGAGCGACAAAACGAAGAAGCTGGAGAAAGCCCGGCGAGAACGCGAGGATTTTCTCCAAGAACTGAAGCAAGTGCAGAAAGTCTCCGGAGAGCATTCGGATTAGGAAGCCGGGGTAGGGCCAACCCCCAGAGCTTCGGGTTCGATGTTCGTTTTTTTTGGTTTCTAGTTTCTAATTTCGCTTTTCGGTCCTTATGCTGATTGGCAGAGTCATCGGCGACGTGGTGGCGACGCAGAAGGCGGCGTCGCATGAGGGGCGGAAGATTCTGGTCGTGCAGCCGCTGAATCTCGACGGCAGCGACCGCGGCGATGCGGTGCTGGCGCTCGACGCGGTGGATGCGGGCGTGGGCGACCGCGTGCTGGTGACCGTGGAAGGCTACGCGGCGATGAGCGCGGTAGGACGCACGAAAGCCCCGATTGATATGGCCGTCATCGGCTTCATTGATTCCATCGACCTTATCCCCGGTGTGAAGTAACCCTGGCGCGCGAAAGGAATTCCCAATGAAACTCACGCAAGTTGGTGTGGTCATGCTCGGGGTGAAAGACCTGGCGCGCTCGGTGGCGTTTTACCGCGACACGCTCGGCGTGCCGCTGGCGCAGCAGATCCCCGGCTTCGCGTTTTTCAATGCGGGAGGATTCACGCTGGCGCTCGCCGAGCCGCTGGCCAGGAACAGCCCGCAAATTGTCGGAGCGACTGAAATTGTTTTTTCTGTGGACGATGTGCGCGCCGCCTATGCGGCCTTGAAGGAAAAAGGCGTCGTTTTCACGCACGAGCCGCGGAACGTTACCGGCACAATGTGGGCGGCAAACTTCAACGACCCGGACGGGCACCGGCTCTCCGTTTTTGGGCCAGAACAGAAGTCGTAGCTGATTTCTCGGTTGAGATTCTTCGTCCCGACAAACATCGTCGGGACTCAGAATGACAAAGAAAAAAACGGCCACCGGCTTTCCGTGTTCCGTCCGGAACGGAAGCGAACCCGGGCGGGTCTAAAGACCCGCCCCTACAGGCCCCAAAGAAATGAAAAAGCAGGCGGGGTCGGCCCCGCCCGCTTCACCCACCGGGCAAGCGATTACTGAAACTCGAGAACGCGAGTCTTGCCGCCCAGACGCACCTCGCTGAGGTGGTCTCCGTTGTAGATGATCTCATCGGTTTCCGCCTTGTGGGCGCTTTCGATCCAGCGGCAGTTGACTTCCCCCAGCAGTTTTCCGTTCTTCATCACTTTCGCCTCGGTGCCGTTGACGACGAGTTTGTACTCGCCCGGCGTCAGCACCAGCTTGCCAACTTTGGCTTTCTGGGTAATGTCAATCATCCTTGTGAATGGTTTGGCCAGCGCGGGCATCGCCAGCGCCAATGCAGTTAGCAAACACAGACCGAACACCAACTTGGAACGAAGCATCGGGTCCCTCCCCTGGTCGTTGACCTGTAGATTGCGCTCCGCGGGCATGCCAGGTGGGATCAAACGCCAGCGCACACCGAGCGCGGATGCGCACGTCTTGTTTAGATGCACCTTGCCGGAAATAAGTTGAGGGCACCAATGGTTTGACACTCCGGCGCGCGTGCTGAATAATCCGCCCGATGATTGGTCATCTCCGCGGCGTGCTGGTCGACAAGCGTCCCAACCAGATCCTGGTGGACGTGGGCGGCGTGGGCTACCAGCTCAGCATTCCTCTTTCGACGTTCTACGCTCTGGGGGAACTTCACTCGGAAATCACGCTGCTGGTCCACACGCACCTGCGCGAAGACTCCATCGCGCTCTACGGCTTTCTGACCGCGCGCGAAAAACATTTCTTCGAAATGCTGATTTCCGCGTCGGGAGTGGGCCCCGTGTTGGCGCTGAAGATTTTGTCGGGGATGAACGTGGACGAGTTGGTCCCTGCCATCCGCCAGGGCGATTTGGTGCAACTCACGCGCATCCCCGGCGTGGGGAAAAAGACGGCGGAGCGCATTGTCGTCGAATTGCGCGACAAACTCGCCGCGATGCAGGCCGCGGAAGAGGAAAAGCCGGCGGCTTCGAAGACCGGCATCGAGGCTGACGCGGTTTCAGCCCTGCTGAACCTGGGTTACGAGCGGCGCGCCGCGGAAAAAGCCGTGGCTGAGGCGACGCGCGACACCTCCGGGCTGGGCTTCGAGGCGTTGTTGCGCGCGGCGCTGCGGCAATTGAGTGGGGCGCAGAAATGACTGGAGTCGGGCGCATCTAAAGATGCGCCCCTACAAAGACAACCCTCCGGATGACAGCAGAATGGGACTTCGGTGATTCAAATCATCTGGGAATACGTGGTGCGACCGGAAAAAGTCAGCGTCTTCGAAAGCCACTACGCTTCGACCGGCACTTGGGCGCTGTTTTTCCAGAAGAGCCGTGCCTATCGCGGCACGCTGCTGCTGCGCGATCCGGCGGTGCCGCACCGTTATGTCACCGTTGATGTCTGGAACGACGCGGCGTCGTACGAGGCGTTCCGGGAGCAGCACACGGCCGAATATGAGAAGATCGACCGGCTGTGCGCGGAATTTACGCTGAGCGAGAGGAAGATCGGGGTGTTTGAGTTGGCGTGAGCGCAACCGGGCAAGAAAGTGCAGATCCCTCGTCCCGATCGAGAGCATCGGGACTCGGGATGACCAGCGAGCAGAAAGCGGCGTAAAGCCTGGCGAGGAAATGCAGGTGCATGAAGTGAGACGTTGAGATCCTTCGCCCCGATGGAAACCATCGGGGCTCAGGATGACAACCCAGAGAGGGCGGCGGGGCTAGATGACGGACATCCCGACTTCGTCGGGATAAATTCCGACCGGCGATACACAAGAGATGGACAAGAACCGCAGACGCGTCGTATCGGGGCAGGCGTTCGATGAGGACGCGCGGCTCGATGCCAGCGTGCGTCCCAAGCGGATGGCGGATTTCACTGGCCAGGCGCGCGTGAAGGAGAACCTGTCGATCGCGGTCGAGGCCGCGCGGAGCCGCGGCGAAGCGCTCGACCACGTCCTGCTCTACGGGCCGCCGGGGCTGGGCAAGACCACGCTCGCGCAAATCCTGGCCAACGAACTCGGCGTAGTCATAAAAACGTCCAGCGGGCCGCTGCTCGAGCGCAAGGGCGACCTGACTGCGATTCTGACTTCGCTCGAAACCCGCGAGGTGCTTTTTCTCGACGAAATCCATCGCCTGCTGCCGGCCATCGAAGAAATCCTCTATCCGGCGATGGAGGACTATCGCATTGACCTGGTGATCGGGCAGGGTCCGGGCGCGCGCATCCATCCGTATAGGCTGAACAAGTTCACGCTGGTGGGCGCGACCACACGCGCGGGGTTGATCACCGCGCCGCTGCGCTCGAGGTTCGGCATCGTCCACCGGCTGGATTTTTACACGCCGGACGACCTGCGCGAGATTGTCGAGCGGTCGGCGAAAATTCTGGGTATCTCGATGGACGCCGGCGGGGCGCAGGAAATCGCGCGGCGCAGTCGCGGCACGCCGCGCGTGGGCAACCGGCTGCTGCGGCGCGTGCGCGATTACGCCGAGGTGCGCGCCGACGGCAAGGTCACGCTCGAAGTGGCGCGCGAGGCGCTGGAAAAACTCGGCGTCGATGAACACGGGCTCGACGAAGTGGACCGCAACCTGATGCTCACCATCATCCAGAAATACAATGGCGGGCCGGTGGGGCTGAACACCATCGCCGCGTCGCTCAGCGAAGAAGAAGACGCCATCGAGGAAATGTACGAACCCTACCTGATGCAGATGGGCCTGCTCGACCGCACCCAGCGCGGCCGCGTGGCCACCGCGCTGGCCTACAAACACTTTGGGATTGACGCGGACGCCCCGGGACCGCGAACACGCCAGCCGGGACTCTTTTGAAACCACGGATGCACACAGATTGACGCGGATCATCAAGGAAAATAGAAAAAGGAAAATGGAAAAGGGGGACGCGTAATCGCGGCACGAGGACGGTTGCGAACTGCGGGGCTCGGTCGCGACGTTGAGATCCTTCGGGCCAATACACAGCATCGGCCCTCCCCTCGGCTACGCTCGGGGCGAGCAGAATGACAACGAAGAGCGCTGGAGATTCGAACTTTGAGTTTCGATGTGCACAGGCAGTGCGCGTAGAATCTCCGGCGGAGGTGCCAGATGTTGCGGAATCGCGTTCTCCCTTCTATCGCCTCGGTTGTTCTCGCCCTGATTCTCACTGCTTCCTTCGGATGTAGCGCGTCGAAAGCGCCGGCGTGGGGCTTCGCGGTGCATTTCGGAGCGGGCGCATCGGCGCAGCCGCTCGACGGCCGCTTGCTTCTTCTGATTTCCACCGACGACACCAAGGAGCCGCGGCTCCAAATCAGCGGAACGAGCCTGAACACGCAGCAGGTATTCGGGATTGACGTGGAAGGGCTGAAGCCCGGCGAAGACGCGTATTTCGACGCGAACGTGCTGGGCTTCCCCGTTGAGAGCCTGGCGAATTTGAAGCCCGGCACCTACAACGTGCAGGCGCTGCTGCATCGCTATGAGACCTTTCACCGCGCCGACGGCCACACCGTGAAGTTGCCGATGGACCGCGGCGAAGGGCAGCACTGGAACCTCGCGCCCGGCAACCTTTACAGCACGCCGCGCAAAATCACGATCGACCCAGGAAAGCGCGAGCTGATTTCCATTGAACTCGATAAGGTGATCCCGCCGATCCCCGACCCGCCGGAGACAAAATATGTGAAGCACGTGCGCATCCAGAGCGAGTTGCTGACGAAATTCTGGGGCCGGCCGATGTACCTCGGCGCGCACGTGCTGCTGCCCGAGGGCTTCGACGCGCATCCCAACGCGCGCTACCCGCTGGTCATCAACCACGGCCACTTTCCCTACACGATCGAGGACTTCCGCGAGACGCCGCCCGACCCCGACCTGAAATGCGAGTACAGCGAGCGGTTCCAGCTCGATTGCTACAACCGCATCGTCCAGCAGGCGGCCTACGATTTTTACAAGGAATGGACCGGGGCGAATTTCCCGCGCGTGCTGGTGATCGAAATCCAGCATGCCAATCCCTATTATGACGATTCCTACGCGGTGAACTCCGCCAACCTCGGCCCCTATGGCGACGCCATCGTCAAAGAGTTGATTCCCTACATCGAGCAGAAATTCCGCGGGCTCGGAAAAGGCTGGGCGCGGTTCATGTACGGCGGTTCGACCGGCGGCTGGGAAGCACTGGGCGCGCAGATTTTTTATCCCGACGATTTCAACGGCGCGTTCGCGGCATGTCCCGACCCGATTGATTTCCGCGCCTACACCGTGGTGGACATCTACAAGGACAAAAACGCCTATTACGCCGAAGGCCCGTTGAAAAAAGTGCCGCGGCCGGGGCATCGCGATTACCTCGGTCACCTGTCGGCCACGCTCGAGGATATGAACCGGCTCGAACTCGTGCTCGGGACGAAAAGCCGTTCGGGCGAGCAGTGGGACATCTGGGAAGCGGTCTATTCACCGACCGGCCCGGACGGCTACCCCAAACGCATCTGGGACAAGAGCAGCGGCGTGATCGACCCGGCGGTTGCCGCCTACTGGCGCGACAATTACGACCTCTCCTACATCCTCCAGCGCGATTGGAACAAGGGCCTGGGCCGCAAGTTGCAGGGCAAGATTCACCTCTACGTCGGGGATATGGACAACTATTACCTGAACGATGCGGTGTACCTGGTCGAGGATTTCCTGAAGAGCACGAAGGATCCGCACTACGACGGTGAGGTGGACTACGGCGACCGCGCCGAACATTGCTGGAACGGCGACCACACGCGGCCGAATGCCTACTCGCGGCTGCGCTACGCGCAGATGTTCATCCCGCGCATCGTCGAGCGCATCCGCAAGACCGCGCCGCCGGGGAGCGACCTTTCCAGCTGGCGCTACTGAACCACAGCGGAACCGCCGATGAACGCCGATTCACGCAGATGGGGAGGAAAATAGAAAAGGGAAAATGGGGCGCGTGAGCGGGGTAGGAGGTCGTTTGCGCGCTCCGGGGCTCGGCCGTGACGCGGAGATCCTTCGGCCCGATAGAAAGCATCGGGCCTCCCCTCGGCTACGCTCGGGGCAAGCAGGATGACACGCAAAGAGAGCTTGGCGGCTTCCTATTTTCCAGTTTCCATTTTCCCTTTTCTATCTTCGACTTTATCGGTGTTCATCCGTGTGCATCCGTGGTTAAACTCTTCAGCATGCAGCAGGCGAAGACCATCTACCTGTCGCTGGGGTCGAACGTGGGCGACCGGGCGGCGCAACTTGCCGCGGGGGTCGCGGCGCTCGAGGCGGTGGGCGTGCGCGTCGCCCGCCAGTCCTCGCTCTACGCCACCGAGCCGGTAGATTTTCAAACGCAATCGTGGTTTTTGAACTGCGTTGTCGCTGCGGACACCGTGTTGATGCCGCGACAGTTGCTGCGCGTCCTGCGTGACATCGAACGGCAACTCGGGCGGCGGCGAATGGTACGCGGTGGCCCGCGCACCCTGGATATTGATATTCTGTTCTACGGCAGCACCATCGTCCGCGCGCACGACCTGGTGATTCCACATCCGCGGCTGGCCGAGCGGCGGTTCGTGCTCGTCCCGCTGCGCGAAATTGCCCCGACGCTGCGCCATCCCCTACTGCACAAGACCATCGCCGAGCTTCTCGGGGAGCTGCGCGACACCAGCCAGGTCCGGCGCGTGTCCTGAGTCCCGGGTATTGACACGGGGGAGCCTGTGCCGCAGGATGGGCGCACAATCGTCGCCGCCGAATTGCATCCGTTTGCAGGAGGAGCCATGCGCAAGACAATCCTCGTCATCCTGTGCGTTGCGTTTGCGACCGCCGTTCAGGCCCCGAGCCTTTCGGGGCAAGCTCCCGGAACCGACAACCCCGAACTCGTGCAGGCCGTGCAGCAACTCGCGGAGGGGAAGTATCAGGAAGCAATCAATGCGCTGCAACTGCTGATGGTGGGCTCGCCGAGCGAGCAGATCTATTTCCACCTGGCCAACGCTTACCTGCTGGCCAAGGACTATCGCCGGGCGGCCGCGACGTTTGCCGACGGGGCGTCGAAGTTTCCGCTCTCGGCGCGGCTGGAAAACGGCGCCGGGCTGGCGTACGAGCAGTTGTTTGATCTGGCTGAGGCCGTCAAGCACTATCGCCGGGCGGGCGCGCTGGACCCGACAATCCTCTACACCGGCGGCGGGCGCTACGATCCCGAATTCAACGCCATCTATGTCCCTGTGGTCCACGACCATCGCGGCCTGAACTCCTGCTCGGGCCGCTTGTACGTGGACGACCAGAAGATTCATTTTGTGGTGTATCTGGTGGTCAGCGGGTATGGCCCGGGGAACGATGATTCGTTTGAAGCTCCCTATTCGCAGATCGAAGCGGTGGAAGTGGACCGCAAGAAAGGCGAGCAGATAATGGATTATGGCATCATCACGCTGCTGACCAACCTGAGCGGCCCGCGGCGGCGTTTGGCCACCGGCGAACAGTCGCGCGTGGACCTGAAGTTTTCTTTCAAGCAGCCCATTCAAGGATATCGCGGCAACCCCTGGAAGAAGGACGACATCAAGTTTTTCTTCATCGAGCCGGAAGTTGGCGAGCGCTTCGTGAAGTATCTCGAAACCAAGGATATGAAAATCAGCCTGCGCGGTGGCGGCGCGGTGAAATAAGAAGTGGCGAGTGGTCCCTCGCCTCCGCTCGGGACAAGTGAGTGGCGAGAGAAGAGGAAGAGCAGATCCCGCGGGATAACAAACTGCGGCCTGACGCTTCACTCCGGGCGCGCGGCATGGGCGACGCTGAGATCCTTCGGCCCGATGAGAACCATCGGGCCTCGGGATGACAGGCAGCGAGACTTTTTCAGCGACCTGTCTGCACCCTAGTTGAGACCGTTCACTCCCTACTACAGCTCTGTTGACATCCTTGAATTGCTGCTCCGGACAGGGCCTTCGCAGCGGCCTTCGGCAGAGCGGAAAGCGCTACGCGCTGTCGCTTTACCCAGGGCTGACGCCCTGGGCTACTTTCCGTCGCCCCTCCGGGGCTCTGAACCGGCCCTCACAAGCGAGGATGTCAACAGAGCCTCCCTACAACCTGCTACCTACTAACTGGTCCTTAAGATCTTCACCCAGTGCAGGGTGAGGCCCTTGGGAAGCGCATCGAGCGCAATCTCGGCGTAACGCCCTTCGGTGACTTGCCGCCAGCGATAGACGCCCGGCTCACTCTCGGTGTTCTCGCGGCCTTTGAGCGGCTCGAGGAACTCGCGCGCGTCGTCGAGTGAGGCGCGCTCTTTGGTTTGCGGCCGCGCCAGCGCTTCCACCACATAGCTGCGCAGCAGTTTGGACCAGTAGCGGTCGAACATCGCCTGCGAGGCGAAGACGTCCGCCCAGGCGACTTCGCCGCCATAGGCCACCACGACGCCGATGAGTTGGTCGCCCTTTTCGCGCGGGATGCGCGCGAAACGGCGCTCGAATTCAGTCGCAAACGCTTCCACCGATTGCCCCACGCGTGAGCCTTTGTAGATTTTCGCGTAGGACTCGCTTTGCGCCTCGCTGGCGATCACGCCGGCGACCACTCCGCCGGCGAGCGCCGCCGGCGCGGCATCCGCAGACACGCGAGCGGTGGTTCCGCTGCGCACCGCGGCCCAGACTTCGTCCTGCTTCTGTTCGACGACCGCTTTTTCGCGCACGCTGGGATGGACAATCACGGTGGAAGACAAGAACTGCGCCGAACCACCTGTCCAGCGGCCGCGCTCGACGCAGAAGACATCGAGCGGCAGCGGCTCGGCGCCCGGCGGCACGATGCGGTCTTTGGCAATGACGCGGTCCTGCTTGCCGCCACTGACCACTTCGCCCGCCAGCAGCACCAGCGGCTTCGCGCCACGATTGATGAGCACGAGTTGATTGACCGAAGCGCCTTGCTGAATCGGGATCGGCCGGCCGTCGCGCGAGCGGCGGATAATTTCGCTGCCGCGCTCGGTGACCACGGCGTCGCCGGAAGCCAGCGCTTCATCCAGCGTCACAAAACCGCTCGTATCCACGCCCAGCCGGGCGAACACCGGAAAAACAGTCAGATTTTCGTAGGTGACGCCTTCGCCCAGGCGCCAGTCGTTGCGTGGGCCTGCCGCCATGCCGCCCGAGCCTGCGCCCGCGGCCGCCAGCGCCAACGCCCCAAAAGCAAACGCCGCCAGCAGTAAACCCACCAGCGGAATGTAAAAGTTGCCCTTCTGCCGCATGACTTCCTCCTTGTCCTCCCGGACACCACCCCGAGGCAATTGGTTCCCGGATTCGTCCAAACCGGGGGGCGGGGTGAACCCGCCCCTACGTGGAGAACGTGATGCGGCGATTTTCTTGCACGCTTTTTGTGCGGCAGCTCCGCCCAACCCCGCCAGCGGGCGGATCTCCCGACTCCGTCGGGACAAGTTCCGATCCGCCCCTACAAACCCAAATGAAGGGGGCAGGACCGGTCTATTTTTCGCGCTCGGAAGAACCCAGGTCGGTGGGAGGTTTGTAGGGCGATTTACTCCGTTCCGCCGCTTCCTGCTTTTCGTACTCGGTGACTTCTTCTTCAGTCATGAAGTATTCATCGCGGGCGGCGAACATGGTGGTCTGGCGGCGGTCGTCGGACTTGCGACGATCGCGCTGGCGGCGCTCATCGGCGCCGGTAGTTTGAACGCGCCGGATGGGAGCGGAGATGGCCTGCGATTCCAAGAGCAGGTCGCTGACTTTTTCCAGAAAATCGTGGAGGTGGAACGGCTTCAGCGAGTAGGGCAATCGTTCGCGCTCGAGGATGGACTGCGCGTGCTCGGCCACCAGCATGGGAACGATGAAGAGCACGCGGAGGCGGCGCTTGCCGCCCTCGAGCGGCGGCGAGAGCGCCAGCTCCTTCAGGGTGTTGAACAACGGCCCGCTGAGGCCGGTCAAGGCCACGTTGGCAATCACCAGGGTCCAGTTGCCGTGGGCCAACTGTTCCATGGCGGCATCGGCGAGCGGGACTACGCGCACGCGCCAGCCCTCGGAATCGAGCACCTGCCAGAGAGCCTTCTGGCTGGCCTCATCGTCGTCCACGATGAGGATGTGAATTTCACGTTCCTTTGGCGCAGGTTCTGTGGTCACAAAGCACCCCCGGGGCTGATGTGCAGAGTATAGCGTGAGCGCGCTCCACACTGTAGGGCGGGTTTCGACTGCCGATAGGCGGATAGATCGGGCGCAACCGAGGCTGGGCGGGGACAGAATCGCAAATTTGAAATTTGAAATCTCAAAGCAACGAGGCGCCCGGCGGCGATTTCGGCGAGGCGCGGGGCGATTGGCGGAAAAATCAAAGGGCTCCGGCCAAACGGCCGGAGCCCGGGACTCGCGTTTCGGGTTTCGAGCGGGGAGCGCCGGTGGCGTTAGTCGTCCAGTTCCCCGTTCAGCACCATCTTCTTCGTATCGAATGAGGCCTCAAACTGCTTGGCGTCGCCCATCTTGATTTCCGCGGGCTGCTGCTCCTGACCCTTGCCGGGTCCCCGACCGCCCGCAAGCTCCGGCAGCTTCCACTTGAAGATGACTTTCCCGGACGAGGCCGTAATCGCGGGCTGGCCGTCAATCTGCCGCGGGAATTGGAAAATGATGCGCTCAACTCCGCCCTTGGCGTCCGGGATGACTTCCGCTTTCACGCAATCAATCTTGCGCTTCTGCGAAGGAATCTCGAGCCAGGCGGCCTGCATCAACTGTTCCGGTGTCAGCTTCTGCGCAGCCCTTTTCCGGCCCATGTTGTCCTCAAGGCTGATGACGTGGTTTTCCATCACGGATTCGCTGAACTTCTTGGCCTGCTCCGGGGCCACCGAGAGGCCCCCGAGTTCGATCTGCCGGATCATGGCGCGCCGGGGCGTCTTGCCCGACCACCAGGTGATGCGGGCAAACTCGCTGGCCTGCGTGGGCCCGCCGCCTTGCGCATCGAAGGGGCTGGTGCTGCCTCGCGCCCCGCCGGAGGACGTTTTGTCCTGTTCCCGGACCGCGCTGTAGCCCGTGGTGACCACCTTGCTCCAGGGCGAGTCATTCAGAATCGTCTGGACATCGTCCTTGTTCCATTTATCGGGGGTCTTGCTCTTCCACGGCTCGCCCGCGTAGAGCAGCGAAACCCCTACGAGAAAAACAATCAATCCACGGCAGAACTTCATTGCCGACCTCCCATAAGTTCTTGCAGGGTTGTCCCCCTGAACACCGACCGTCCGGCGGGAACCGACTCTGCTTTCCAGCCCAGTGTGTGCCCACACCAAACTGATGTCAATCCTCTGGATGTGCTGACGCGTGGACCGGCCTCCACGTTTCACTCGTTTCGATTCGGGCGCCTGCTGATTGGGATGCGCCGGAGTGCCCGTCCAGAAACCCTGCGGGAGGGCGAAACAAAAGCGAAAATAATACTTGACAAGGCGAAAGGAAAGCGAAGATAATCGCCCCAGAATCCGGTGAGGCGCGCAATGGCCGCTTGTTCACCCATCCTTCGGCACCAGACGACGTTTTCGCGTCGCCACTCCCGGCGTCCGAAGGAAACCACTGCACCACTCTTTCCCGCCATGCCCAAGCCCGACAGTCCTTGCCGGGCAAACGTCCAGCAGTCCGGCGGCGAGGTCCGGGCGTTGCCCGTACCTGCCCTGCTGCCACCAGGGCTTGTCCCTTGCCCCTCGACTTCGCTCGGGGTCTGCGACGGGCACGCTTCCGGGCTGATCGGCATTGCGCGCCTCGCCGCTTCCTCCCCTCCCGCGCCGACGCGGCGCCGGTCGGGCCAAGAACCGGAATACTTCCTTCTTCCCGTGCGTTCGATTTTGAACCGCTGCGATTCCCCGCGCGTGCCGTTCGAATGGACCGTCAATCCCTATCGCGGGTGCGAATTCGGCTGCCGGTATTGCTACGCGCGCTATACACACGAGTTCATGGAGCTCGACCCCGCGGAATTCGAGCGAAAAATTTTCGTCAAGCAAGAGGCTGGCCCGCTGATGGCCCGCGACCTTTCTCTGCATTTCAAGCTTCTAAGCTCAAACCTGCAACCTCCGGAACACATCGCCATCGGCACGGCCACCGACCCTTACCAGCCTGCTGAGCGCGAATTCGGCGTCACGCGCGCCATCCTGGAGCCGATTGCCGCGCGCGAGGGCTTGAGCGTTTCCATCACCACGAAATCCGACCAGGTGGTCCGCGACATCGACTTGCTCCAGCGGATCGCGGCGCGGTCGTCGCTTTCCATCAACATCACGGTGACCACGCTGCGGCCGCGGCTGGCGCGGTTGCTCGAGCCGCGCGCCCCGCGGCCCGACCTGCGTCTGGCCGCGGTGAAGAAGCTACGCGACGCCGGATTATCAACGGGCGTTTTCGCGATGCCGGTGCTGCCGGGCCTGACCGACCGCGAGACCGACTTGGACGCGCTGGCTCGCGCCACACGTGACGCAGGCGCACAGTGGCTCGGCGGGCAGGTGCTGTTCCTGATGCCCACAGCGCAAAAATCCTTCTACCCGTTTCTCGAGGAGAAATTTCCGAAGTTGGCGCGCGACTACCGCCGCTGGTACGCGCATGCCGCCTACGCGCCGGAGAATTACCGCCGCGAAATTTCCGCGCGCTTCGCGCAACTCCGCAAGAAATACGGGCTCAGCTCGCGCCCCTACGCGCCCGACCATATCGCCGCCAGCCACAGCGTCGCGCCGTCACAGTTGTCACTGGCACTCTCCAAGGATCCGGCCGCAGAGGCAGTTAGTGCCCGATCTCTCCTTGCGTTTCAAAATTGCGCGTAGCGTCCCCACTTCTCCGCCTATCGAGTCTCGATTTTCGTTTTTCGGTTTTCGGTCTTTACGGAACGATGATGCGGGGCGGTTCGGGCTGGAGCTCGGCGGAGCGGGGGAACTGCGCGCGCAGGAAATCCAAAAACGCGCGCGAACGCGGGCGGCCGTTGGTCTGGCGTTTTCCCACGCGGAGCAGGAAGACCAGCAGGTGAAAAACTTCAGAGTCCTTCAGGATGGCAAAGCCCGCGCGCTCGCTTTCCTGCTTGCGAACCTCTTCCACGAAATGCAGCAGCAGTTCGTAGAGCCCGCGCCGGGCTGAGCTGTCGGGAGGCTTTTCATAGTAGAGCCCGGTGCCCAGGGTGCGGAAGGTGTCCGCCAGCGCGGCGAGTGCGGCCAGCACGTCGGCATCGTTCACTGCGCGGTTTTCGAGCGCGAATTTCAGGATGTGGTAGCTGAAGCCGGAGACCACCGCGCGGCGCTCGTGGATGAGGTCCGGTGAAACGTCCACGTCCGGGTGCGGCACTTCTTCCGGCGGGAGCGGCTGGGGGTGCTCGGCCTCGTAGCGCCGCGCCGCAACCAGGTAGGCGCAATCGCTCGGGCAATCGATGGTCACTTCCCGTTCGGTACCGCAGCACACCGCGCAGATTTTTTCGGTTTTGGCCGGGCAGAACCTTTTTGGCTTGCGCTTCTCGCAGATGGGACAGCTCACCGGACTCCTTTGCACCCTTGGGGCGAAAGCAGCAGGATACCCGCCGCACAACTAAAAGACAAAAGACTTGCTGACCACGATCTGATCGCCGCTCTGCACGGGGACGGTGGTGTCCGGCCGCCGCAGGGCGATGCCCGGAATTTCCGGGAGGCCGGACGAGCGGTCGATGGCCACCATTTTCACCGGAGCGGTGCCCTTCACTTGCAAAACGATTTCAATGCCGTCGGCGGGCGGGTTGAGGCAGGCGAAGAGCCAGCCTTTCTCGAAACGGCTTCGCAGGGCTGCGCTCCCTGCCAACGGCTTGCCGTTGAGCGACGCGGAGAGCACTTCCGCTTCCGGCAGCCGCAAGGCCAGCAAGCGCGCGTGTCGCGGCGATGCGACACGTAACCGAAGCGTGCGCGTGTCGCCGCTGGTTTCCGCTTTCACCAACCCCACAACTGGCGGGAGCAGCGGCGCCGCCGGCGCCGCGTCCCACAGAAAAACCCTCGCCGGGGACTCCGGGAAGAATTCCGGCAAAGGGCCACGTTGCGGAGAAGCAGAGAGCAACTGCGAGGTCCAGGCATCCGGCCGGGCGGCCGCCGCGGCCCACAACGCCTCTCCGGTGTCCGCATTCCAAGCGTAGACGGCATTGCTAGGCTTGGGGTGAGCGGCGTCGTAACGCGTCACCCGGGCGCCGGTCGCCAGCAGCACGACCCCGGCCAGCAACGCGAGCACGGGAAGTAGCGCGCGGCCGCGGCGCGTGATCATCTCGATCTGCGACACGAGCAGCGTCAGCGCGGCTGCGAACGCGGCAGCAACAGCGAGCGTGCCGCCGCTGGTCAGTCCCAAGCCGAGGAAAAATCCCTGCACGAGCGGCGCAAAAAGAAAAACCAGGGGCACAGCGAGCGGGAAGAGCAGCAGATAGGCCCAGCGATGCACTGCATCTTCCTCTCCGCCGCTGCTGACCGCCGCGGTGGCGATGAGCGCGCAGACCAGCGGCCACAGCGGCAGAAAGCTCACGCCCGGGATGAACCACGCCGCACAGAGCGCGATCCCAACCCAGCCGAGCAGCGCGCCGAGGGCAAGACTCTGCGCGCTGAAGCGGAGGCGCAGGAGGGCGTACACCGCGGCGGTCACAGCGAGGCCGAGGGCGACCAGACTCCACGCGTACATCGCACTGCGCACGATGTCGCCTTCCGGCAACCACCGGCCGTGCGCGAAATTGATCGCTCGCAGGAGGAAGCTGGCCGCGACAACCGGCAGCGCCGCCGCGACAACCATTCCCATGGCGCCGAAAAGCAGCCCGTAGAGAGACGTCCGCCGGCGCCACAATTGCACCGCCGCAATCAAGACAAACAAAATCGCGGCAGCAACCGCCAGCGGGGCGGACCACGACGCGGGGTACTCGAAGAAGCCCATGGCCGGCAGATTGAAATAGACCGCGTTCGGGCCGCGCGGGTTGGAGAGGTCGAGGCTGCCGAAATGCCGCGCGAGCGCCAGGGCGTACGAGCCCCCGTGTTGGAGGCTGGCCAAGCTCAACGCGTCGGGGGCGTCGCGCGCGGTGTGATAGGCCGACCACCCGCCGATGAAGGCGAAGTTCAGTCCGGAAAATCCGCGACGCCTGAAAACGGAGAAGTCGGAATCGTTGGGCATGCGGCGGTAGATTTCGAACATGAGTGACGACCCCATCGGATGGGGCGCGGCGTGGGCGAATTCGCGGAGGAGCCAGCCGTTCTGGTCGCTGGTCTCGTAGAGCCAGACCGGCCCTTGGTTGCCGCGCGAGTCGAAGTTGAGGACGAGGCCGATGTCCTTGGCCCAGGGGTGCTCGGCAACAAACGCCGAGGCGCCCAGCAAGCCGTCCTCCTCCCCGTCGGTGAAAACGAAGAGAACGTCGTTGCGCAGTGGCGGACCGGCGCGGAGCGCGCGCAGCGTTTCGAGCAGCATCGCGCAGCCGGAAGCATCGTCGCCGGCGCCCGGCGCGGCGGGCACGGAATCGTAGTGCGTCACCAAGGCCAGCGCGGGGCCGCTCGAGGTCCCCTGGAGCCGCGCCAGCACGTTTTCCACTCGCGCAGTGAGGAAACCGAGCCGGGAAACCAGGGCGGTTTGCACTTCAGGCGTAAGACCCGTCTTGGAAAGTTCGTTCACCAGGGCGTCGCGGACGCGCGCGTGCTCTTCCGTCCCGACCGGATGCGGGTTCTGCGCGAACAGGCGCACATACCCCATGGCGCGTTCGGCGGAAAATTCCGTAGCCGGCGCGGAAGCAGTCACCGGCGCGGGCGGGGCGTCGAAAAAAAGGCTGGCCCACACCAGCAGGGCCAGGAACACGAGCAGCGAAAAACCCGCGAGGCTAATTTTCATCGCTCACTCCGAAGTGTGTCGTGCCAAGCAGCAAGCTGCGCAACTCTATGGACATCCATGGCTCGCAAAGGGCA
>Ga0315268_10001369_pt1 | contig 27938 bp, 30 predicted proteins | sample C1_top_MG_FD_204535 | JGI IMG/M metagenome (GOLD analysis project Ga0315268, IMG submission 204535) | Sediment microbial communities from Yellowstone Lake, YNP, Wyoming, USA - C1_top | ecosystem: Environmental > Aquatic > Freshwater > Lake > Sediment | place: USA: Wyoming | collected 2017-08-01
CTGCACATCGTGCGCCTCATCGCCAAATACGGCGCGGTCGAAGACCTGATCGCTCCGGAAGCGCCGCCCACGCCGCCGCCCGCTCCCGTAATGGCGTTCATGCGTTCGGAGCCTGAGGCCAAGGCGCCGGCTCGCTCCGGCCCCGACGCCGGCGACTTCAAGCGCCTGCTCACCGATCTGCTGGTGACGGCGCTGAACCGGGCGAGGAACGAAGGCAACGTTTCCCTGGACCTGCTGGCGCGCCTGGCGCTGGTCAAGTTCCTGCGGGTGGAACTGTCGGCGCAATTCACCATCATTCTGGAGCGGCTGCGCGCCAAGCAGCGGGCCTTCGAAGGGCCGCGCCAGGCGGGAATCCCCAAGGGCATCGAGTTGCGTGAGCGCTGCGCCGCCTTCCAACTGGCCAAGAAGCCGCTGCTGCGCAAGGCTGGGCAGGAACTGTTCCAGACGCTGCGCGAAGTGGAGAAGGAAACCTTGCTGCGCATGCGGCGCGCGCTGTTCGGCGGTGTCGAACATCCCGCCTACGCCCTGCTGCTGAACCGGCTGATGTTCACCGAGGACGGCCGCGACGATCAGATCAACGCCGAGCACTACGTCATGCTGGGCAATTTCGAGCGCGATGCCGACCGTTTTCAGGCGCTGGAGGACATCGCCCGCGCTTTCCTGAACTCCCTGGAACTGCCCCCGGAAGAAGGCAAAGATCACGTCGAGCTCGATCCCCTGCTCAATGTTCCGGAGAACGCGCAGGAACTGGTCGGCGGCGGCACCCCCGAGGATTCTCCCAAGGGCAAGGCGCAAAAGGCTCTGCTCGCCACCTGGCTGGACATGTTGCAGCAGTACGGCGTGATGAACTGCATAATCGCCGCCTACGAGACGGTGCCGCTGCTGCCCGAGTACGCGCCCGCCGTCAACCCGCAGCAGCTCAAGAACGCGCTCATCAACAAGACCGAGCGCTCGCGGGTGGAAGCCCTGCTGGCCGAGCACCCGCGCCTGTCGCCGGACACCCTGGCGGCGGCGGTGAAGCGCGTGGGCGGCTACCGCGGCGCCGATCGCGCCAAGCTGGCCGGCCGCTTCCTGCTCGACTTCATGCGCTATCACCGCGACCTGCGCAGCCTGGAGGTGCTCAACAAGGCCGTGGAGTCGGTCAACCTGCTGGGCAACGAGCGCCTGCGCGAGCTTTCCGCCATCAACAACACGCTCTACGAGTTCGGCCTGCCGCAGGAACAGAAGCCCGCGGAAGAGAAGGTCGTCAACCACGTCATCCTGAAGGCCGACATCCGCGACTCCACCACCCTGACCCGCACCCTGTTCGAGCGCGGCCTGAACCCGGCCTCGTACTTCAGCCTGAACTTCTACGATCCGGTGAACAAGCTGCTGGCCAAGTACCAGGCGAAGAAAGTGTTCATCGAAGGCGACGCCGTGATCCTGGCCCTGTTCGGGCACGAAGGGAAGCAGGAGTTCCCGGTGGGGCGCACCTGCGTGATGGCGCGCGAGATCATCTCCATCGTGCGCGCCTACAACGAGCAGTCGCGCAAGGCCGGCCTGCCCACGCTGGAGCTGGGCATCGGCATCTCCTTCCAGGATTCGGCGCCCATGTACCTGATGGACGGCAGCACCCACATCATGATCTCCAAGGCGCTGAATGAGAGCGACCGCCTCTCCTCCTGCAACAAGGGCGCGCGCCGCTTCCTGGCCGACGTGGAAAGCCTGTTCAACGTCTATTCCTTCAAGACCGTCGAGGACGAGGACACCGGGGGCAATCCCGACGAATTCCTCATGCGCTACAACGTCGGCGGGGTGCACATCAACGAGGCCGCGTACCAGGCCTTGCAGCAGGAAATTTCGCTCGACCTGTGCGAACTGGAACTGCCCACCCTGTGGCAGAAGGAAACCGTGCGCCTGTTCTGCGGGCTGGTGCCGGTGGCCGAGGGCGTCTTTCACCGCCTGGTGGTGCGCGAAGGCCGTATCCCGCACATTGACGCCAGCGATTTTTCCTTCCAGAGCTGGACCGAACGCCGTTACTACGAAGTCTGCACCAACGACGCCATCTACGAGTACGTCGAAACCCAGCAGGCGGCCCGCGCCACCGCCGCGGGACAGCCCTGAGCGACACAAATCAGCGCTGAGTCGATATGGAATCACAAGGGGTGGAATACGCGACATTAGCTCGCTGCGCGCAAATGTGAGTCACCCGCCCGCCGTTTGTGCGGTTCTTCGTCGCAGCGTTCTCGCCTGCATTATTCATGAACGAGGAGGTTTCACGAGTGTCATCCCGAACTCGGGCCGCGCCAGAAACGCGTCCAGCCCGGGTTTGGCTGGACGCGTTGCGCGGCCCGGGTGAGGGACCTGCTTTTCACGCTGTCGAAATAGACGAGTGATGAAAGAAGCAGCAGGTCCTTCGCACCGCCGCCGCCCGGCCCGCAAGAGCGGCGGGCCGGCAAGACACGCGGCGGCGGTGTTCAGGATGACACACGGGAACTTCCGCGAATGATCCCGGCTAGATTCGCCCGGGCGCGCCCAGCAGTCGGGCCGGGAAAGTGATGATCGCCCATAGCAGCTTCAGCACTCCCTCGACGGCGATGCCGACAATCCGGAAGGGCAGCAACAGCAGCCAGACCAGCGGATACAACAGCAGCGCCAGCAGTGCCACCGGCCAGCAGAGCACGAACAGGATGCACCAGAGCACGAACGTCAGCACGGGAACGCTCCTGTCTTGTCATACGTGGACGACGCAGGGACAGTTCCGAGAAAACACTCCCGAGTCGCGGGACCGGCCCAACGCTAGAACGGCAGCTTGCGCGCCAGGAAGGGAATCTTCACCACCGCTTCCAGGTCCACGGCGGCGCCGTTCTTGGTGGCAGGACGGAAGCGCCAGCGCAACAGCGCCACCTTGGCGTTCTCGTCCAGACGCTGGTCCACGCCTTGCAGCACCTTCACCTCGCCCACAGTGCCGTCCTTGCGGATGATGGCAAACAGCGTCACCGTGCCCTCGACGCGCGCGCGCAGCGCCTCGGCGGGATACGCCGGATCGACCTTCAGCGTGGCCACCGGCGGGCTCAGGTCGCCTGGCGGGCCGGCATCGTCGTTCAACTCGGCGAAGCGGATGATCCAGCTTCCCCCGGCGCTGGTCAGATTCGGCATGTTGAGCGACATCGAGTAGTACTTCTTGCCGGCGAAGACTTTTTCTTCAATCTTGCTCGGCGCGGTGACCGATTCCCCAGGCCGCGTGGCGCGCGCCAGATCGGCGACGCGGGAGTGCTCGAGTGACGCCAGCAGCGTGGGTTTAGGCAGGCGCGGCGCCGGGTCCGGCGCCACCGGGCCGCTGACCACGGGTTGCGTGGCGGATGGCGCTCTGGGGCCGGGGCTCACCGAGATTCCTGGCGGCCCGGCGACGGTGTGCCGGCCTGCGTCGCTCGTGCCGTTGCCGTTCACCGTGCCGCCGCCCTTGATTTCGGGCATGCCGGACGCGCCCGGCTTGCCTTCCGGCGTAGCCTCGAATGCACCGTGGCGGCTGCCCGCGGGCACGTCGATGGGCCCGTGGACTGGCGCCGGGTTCACACTGAGCGCGATCAACTGTCCCCCTGCGGCGGCGCCGCCGCTGAGGCCGGCCAGGGAAGGCGCGGGCTGCACCGGGGGCGCTGCCGCGTGCGCCGGTTGCCCCACCCTTGTCTCCCCCGCTGTTGGCGAGACAGGGTGGCGAATTTCCGCCCGCTGCTCGGCCACCGGCAGCTTGGGCGCCGCCACGGTGGGATCCAGGCGGGCGATATTCATCTCGCGCAGCGGCCGCTGCGCGGCCCCGGCATTAACCGGCGGCTCGATCACCGACGGCTCCGGCGCCCGCGGCCCGCGCCTGTCGGCCACGTTGATCGACGGCGGAGGCGGTACCACCTCCGGCGCGGCCACGCCGGGCAGCTTGACCCTTGAGGTCAGCCCTTCCGCCGAAGGCGCCGGCGCAACCACCTCGGGAGCGGGTACGGCGGGCATATGCGGATCGGCCAGCGCGCGCGTGTCCGGCGGCGGCGCCGGCGCTACCGGCATCATCGGCGCCGTGAGCTGCGAATGCATGGCCGCTTCCGGCGCCGCGGGCAACGGCGTCCAGGCTACGATGTTGGGTAGCGGCACGTGGTAGTCCAGCTTGCCCGGCCCGGGCGCGATGACGGTCTGGTGGAAGTTGTCCGGCTTGGGCGGGCGCGACACGATGCGCTGTTTGGCGTACGCCGGTTCGCCCTGGCGCGGCTTCTCGGCTTCCTTCTTTTCCGGTGCGCTGCCGGTGGCGATTTCCGGCAGGTATTCGGAAACGCTGTAATCGGAAACGCTGTAATAGGCGATCCTGCTGTGGTCGAACGGGCTGCGGACGCGCACCGGCGGACGCTGCAACCAGGTCACCGAGAATCCCCACACCGCCACGACGAAAAAGATGTGGTAGAGCGCGGAGCTTCCCAGGTGGCGCCAGGGCGGACCGCGGCGGACGAACACGTCGGGCCAGAACTGCGCCGGCCGCGATTCCAGCGCCAGCGGCGGAGGCTCGCGCCGCAGCAGCAGATCCCCCAGGTTGGCCAGGAACACCCGCTGCCACGGCGTCCACGGCACCAGCAGAGCCGGGCCGTAGTCGTCTGCTGGCGTCGGGGCGAGTCCGGGGCGTCCAGGCATTGAGCACCAATCAGGGGCAGCGTACCGGGATTATAACGTAGTAAACAGCGGATTGGCGGTTGACGGTTGACGGTCCACGGTTGACGGTTCACGGTTGTGTGATTCAGCAGGTGTAGGTTTTCCTGTTTGCGGCTCCGGCCTGAAAACCGAAAATCGTGAGATGTGTGATGTAATCATCATGACGAACTTTGGATGAAATCCCATGAAGAAGTTTGCCGCTGCAATTGCGTTTCTACTCTGCATCGCGCTGGGCGCACCGGCCCAGAGCAACGCGCCCAAAGCCGCCCCCGCGGCGCCTCCGGCCGACATCTCCGGCATGTACACCTTCCTGCGCGAAGGCGAATTCGTGCAGATTGACGTGGATGGCGGCGTGGTCAGCGGATTCATCTCCCGCTACGGCGACTCGGAAGCCGACCGCGGCGCCTTCCTCGACCAGATGATCAGCAAAGGGTCGCTGGAAGACAACAAGCTGACCTTCAGCACCCGCCCGCTGCACGGCGTGGTGTACGAGTTCAAGGGGATGGTCGAGCGCGGGGAAGGGAAGGCGCCGGGCGCGGAAGGCTACTACGTGCTGAAAGGCACGCTGACCCAGACCACGACCAACGCCGAGAAGAAAGCCACCGCCAATTCGCGCGAGGTCGTATTCAAGTCGTTTCCCGCCGATGCCATGACGGAACCGGCGAAAAAGAAAGATTAGTTGTTCGTCGCTCGTTGTTCGTTGTTCGAAAAGAAATCCGTTGCTCGTTGTTCGACGCTGCGGTTCCAGTTAATTCTTAGCAACGAACAACGAACAACCAACAACGAACAACGACTACCGTTTTGCTTCCGGCGGCGCCGTGTATTCGACTGGATTGGGGCGATTGCCGAACCGGTCCACCACTTCGTTGCCGGCGCCGAAGGTGCCGGTAGCACGCTGCGCGTCGGTCAGGGTCAGGCTGGCGCCGGGGCCGACGGGTTCGCTGCGCACCGGCGGCCGGCGTCCTTCCTGGCCTTTGCCTTCCAGGCCGGCTTTGAAGTCGCGCAGCACCTGGTCCAGGTACCTTTCCATTCTCCCGCTCAGCTTGTGGACAAAAGGCTTGAGCACGCCCGCCGGCGGGGCGTAGTTCATGGTGACCTGCAGCAGGGTGTCGTTGCCCACCGGCGAGAACGTCATGCGGCCGGTGTGCTTGGGCCCGCGCACGGTTTTCCAGCCGATGGCCTGGTTGGGAATGAACTGCTCGATTTCCGCTTCCCACTCGACGCGCTTGCCGTCAACTTGCACGGTCCAGTGGGAGCGAACGCCGTGGCGGCGGACCTCGCGGATGCAATCCGACATCTGCGGCAGGCGCTCCAGGTCGGTCCAGGCATTGAATACCTCTTCCACGGGTCGCCCGATCTGCAATGCTTTCTCCAAGCGCACGATGCGCGGATTGCGGGCGCGCCCGATCAGGCCCGTGAGGACGAATGCACCAAGACCGGCGCCGGTCCCGACCGCCGCTCCGAGGGCAAAACCACGCCAGAATTTCTTCTTCATAATCGCTCCCTGCACCTGAGAGCTTGCCGGGAGCGTGCTGGTTGCCCTTAAGCCTGCGATGCAACTGCGGACCAAGCGCCGCTCATCGACTTAAGAAGGTCTCCCTCAGATGAAGCTGCTGGCCTTTCGCACATTCCGCCCGCTGGCTGAGCGGAAGGACGCTGGCAAAGCAGTGCTGGCCGGAATGGCTGGAGGGCTGGCCGGCGCATGGGCGATGAACTGCTTCTCTGCGGCGTGGGAGCGCAGTACGGGTCAGAGCCCCCCACCGCACTCCGGGATGCACGCCAGCCGGCAGGAGTGGGACACGACGCTGAACACCGCTACCGTAGTGGCGCGCTACGTACTGCATCGCCGTTTGCGCGAACAGCAGCGCGAGCGCGGGGCGGTGGCGGTACATTATGCAGTCGCGGCCTCGATGGGCGCCGGCTACGCGGTGTTGCGCGAATTGCTTCCCAATACCGGGGGGTGGCCCACCCTTGTCGCTCCCGGTGGAGCCCGCCCTGAGCGGCAGCGAAGGGGAGCGACCGGGTGGGGCAGTGTCAGCGTGGGCGCGGCGTTCGGCGCCGCGTTGTGGCTGGGCGCGCAGGAGATCGGAATGCCGCTGCTGCACCTGAGCGGCTGGCCGCGGCAATACTCGCTGCTGGAACAAGCCCAGTCATTCGGCGAGCATTTGGCCTACGGCGTGACCACCGAACTGGTGCGGTGCGCGGTACGGGCGATGGTATGAGCGCGCGGGTTCGCATCGGCGCCTCGGGATGGCACTACAAGCACTGGTGCGGTCAGCTGCGCGAGTGGGCGCACAAGATCCGCCGCTGGGGGGCGCGGCTGAAGGACATCTATGTTTATTTCGACAATGACCAGGCGGCGTACGCCGCGCAGAACGCGCTGGAGCTGAAGCGCCTGGTGGGCGCGCGCGCGGCGGCAAGCCCATCCAGGCGATACAGAGCGATAGCGCGAACCCGCTGAACAAGACCCGGCCAGGCCTTGCCCCGGGGCGTCACAGTCTTGCCATGAATTCCTCGGGATCGACCTTGGCCAACTTCAGAATGCCTCGTAGAGTGCCGATAGCGAGTTCGCGGTGGAGCGGCACAACCACACCGACATCCCCGCTCGGACTTGGCCTTCTCAATACGACGTGACTGCCGCGCTGGCGGACCTGGATGAAGCCAAGGCGCTCTAACGCCCGGACAGCTTGGTGGCCGGAAATGCGCGGCAGCTTTGTCATGCCTCACGCCTCCGCAACCAAGCTACACCGCAGCGCGGATGTCTGAATGCAGAATTCGCAGAGTTCGTGGAGCTCGTGGAGTTAAGAATCTAAGCCACTTCCGCCTCAAAACTGACCACGACAGCGGTGCCATTGGGAGCTTCCTGTGGAAATTCTTCCAAATACAGCTCGGTCGCCTCCCTCAGATTGGCGACGGCATCCTCGACCGACGTTCCCTGACTGACGGTGCCGATCTCGGGGCACTCGGCGACAAAAAGGTTATCTTCCTGATGAACGACGGCAGTTAATCGGCGCACCGGCATAGGCAAACAATAACACGGAGCCACTTCAGATTGAACCCGCAGTGACTCCGTGCCTCCGTGGTGAAAACCAGCTACGCCGTCACGTACTTCCCCTGCTCGATCACTCGTGCCGCGATCTTTTCGCGCAGCGCGATGGTATTGATAGGGTCGTACTTGAGCAGGCGCCGCAGGATGGCCATCTGCGTGCGCAGCATGTCGCCCTCGGCGATGGCGGCAATCACCTTGCGCGCCGCGGCCTCTATCCTCTCCATGCCCTCGGCCAGGTACACCTGGGTCATGGCGATGGCGAGTTCCGCCGCTTTTTCGCCTTTGCGGGTGAGCAACTTGTGGGCGCGCAGCGCCGCCGACTCCATGCAGTAGGTCTCGATGACGATGTCGGCCAGCGCGCCCATGACTTCCTGCTGGTCCGCCATGGCCTGCATGTATTTCTGCGAGGCCGCGCCCGCGGTGAAGAGCGCGATTTTCTTGGCGTTCATCACCATGCTGCGTTCCGCCGCCAGCGCGCCTTCCGGGCCTTCGCCCGGCGACGGCCCGGCCAGCACCTCCTCCATCAGCCGCTTGATGGCCGGCAGCAGCGGCAACTGGCCGCTCATGGCGCGCTTGAGCAGCCAGCCGGTGATGATCAGGCGGTTGATCTCGTTGGTGCCCTCGAAGATGCGGTTGACGCGCGAGTCGCGGTAGGCGCGCTCCACCGGGTACTCCTCGACGAAGCCGTAGCCGCCGAAAATCTGCACCGTCTCGTCCACCGTGCGGTCCAGCATTTCCGACGCCCACACCTTGATGATCGAGCACTCGACGGCGTACTCTTCGATGGCCTTGCGGATCTCCTTGGCCGCGTCGGGCGAATGCTTGTCGATCTCGCCCAGCGCCACGTCCATCATGCCGACGGTGCGGTAGATGGCGCTCTCGCCGGTCCATATATCCACCGCCATGGTGGCGATCTTTTCGCGGATCAACCCGAACTCGGAGATCGTCTTGCCGAACGCCTTGCGCTGGCGGGCGTAGGCGATGGCCTCCTGCAGCGAGGTGCGGGCCCCGCCCAGACAGCCGGCGCCCAGCTTGAAGCGGCCCACGTTGAGGATGTTGAAGGCGATGATGTGCCCCTTGCCGATTTCCCCGAGCACGTTCTCCACCGGCACCTGGCAGTCGTTCAGGATGAGCGGGCAGGTGGAAGAGCCGCGGATGCCCATCTTGTGCTCTTCCGCGCCCACCGCGAATCCGGGAAACGTCTTTTCCACGATGAAGGCGGTGAACTTTTCGCCGTCCACTTTGGCGAAGACGGTGAACAGATCGGCGAAGTTGGCGTTGGTGATCCACATCTTTTCGCCGTTGAGCAGGTAGTGCTTGCCGTCGGGCGACAGGGTGGCCTTGGCGCGGCAGTTGAGCGCGTCGGAGCCGGAGGAGGATTCGGAAAGCGCGTAGGCCCCGATCATCTCTCCGGCCGCCAGCCTGGGCAGGTATTTCCGCTTCTGCTGCTCGGTGCCGAAATAGACGATGGGCAGCGTGCCGATGCCCACGTGCCCGCCGAAGCTCACCACGAAGCTGCCGTACTTGGCGCTGCGGTCGGCAATGATGGCCGAGCTGACCTTGTCCATCTCCATGCCGCCGTAGGCTTCGGGCACGTCGACGCTGGTCAGCCCCAGCTCGCTTGCCTTCTTCAGCAGCTCGCGGGTGAGCGCCCAGTCTTTCTTCTCCAGCTTGTCGGCGGCGGGCGCGATTTCCTTCAGCGCGAACTCTTCCGTAGTCTGCGCAATCTGTTGGTGCTCCTGGGTGAAATCTTCCGGCGTGAACACCTCGTCGAGGTTGCGTTCGTCCAGCAGAAAACTGCCGCCGGTGATGCGATTCTTGGTAATCGGTGTCGCAGTCGCCATGATTCTCCTTGCCAGCCGTTCACACGAAGGACACTAAGGACACACCAAGGATTATTTCCAATCGGTGCCCATGACGAAGCGCCTGATGCCGTCCTTCAGGTGAACCACGTTGAAATTGATGAGTAGACCAAGGCTCTTGCCACTAAGGCGGAGATAGGTCAGCGTCTGCGCCCGGTGTAGGGGAGCGAGTTCTTCGACGCTCTTGATTTCCACGATGACCCGGTTGTCCACGAGCAGGTCCAGCCGGTAACCGGCTTCCAGCTTCATTCCTTCATAAAGGACAGGTACAGGCACCTGCCGTTCGACCCGGATGCCCTGGTTTACGAGCTCTTGGGCAAGGCACGATTCATAAACACTTTCGAGCAATCCTGGCCCAAGGGTGGAGTGAACCTTCATTGCGGCGGTGATAACGATACGGCTAATCTCCTGTGCCGTTCTGGCCAAAGCAGTTCCTACTTGCATCTTCGTGTTCGTGCTTTCTTCGTGTCCTTCGCGCTTCCTTCGTGTCCTTCGCGCTTCCTTCGTGTCCTTTGTGCTTCCTTCGTGTCCTTCGTGTGAACTCTTATCAGCCGACGTTCTCGAAAATCCCCGCGGCGCCCATACCTCCGCCCACGCACATGGTCACCATGCCGTAGCGCGCGCTGCGGCGCTTCAGCTCGCGGATAAGGGTTGCCGTCAGCTTGGCGCCGGTGCAGCCCAGGGGGTGTCCCAGCGCGACGGCGCCGCCGTTGGGGTTCACGCGCGCCGCGTCCAGGCCCGCTTCCTGGATGACGCACAGCGCCTGCGCGGCGAACGCCTCATTCAATTCGATGACGTCAATATCGGCCAGGCTGAGCCGGGCCATCTTTAGCGCCTTGGGGATGGCGTACACCGGCCCCAAGCCCATCTCCTCGGGCTTGTATCCGGCGGTGGCGAACGCCACGAAGCGCGCCAGCGGCTTGATGCCGAGCTGCTTAGCCTTCTCGGCCGACATCACCACCACCGCCGCCGCGCCATCGGACATCTGCGACGAATTCCCGGCGGTGACCACGCCGCGCACGTGGAATGCGGGCTTCAGCGAGGCCAGCGCTGCGATCGAGGTATCGGCGCGCGGGCCCTCGTCGATCTTGAAAATGATCTCCTGGCGCTTGGGCTTCGAGCCGTTTGGCGTGGTGAAGCTCACCGGCACGGGCACAATCTCGTCGGCAAAGCGTCCGGCCTCGATCGCGGCAACGGCCTTCTGGTGCGAATGCAGGGAAAACTCATCGGCCATTTCGCGGGTCACGCCCAGCCGCTTTGCCAGCCGCTCGACCGTCAGCCCCATCGAGAGATACGCGTCCGGGTAGTGCTCCACCAGCCAGGGATTAGCGGAGACCTTGTGCCCGCCCATGGGAATCATGGTCATGGATTCCAGGCCGCCGGCCACGATCACCTCGGCGCCGCCGATCATGATGCGCTCCGCCGCCATGGCAATCGCCTGCAGGCCGGACGAGCAGAAGCGGTTGATGGTCATGGCCGAGCACTCCACCGGCAGGCCCGCGCGCAGCGACGCGATGCGGGCCACGTTCATGCCCTGCTCGGCCTCGGGCATGGCGCAGCCCATGATGACGTCTTCGATCTCTTTGACGTCGAGCTGCGGCACGCGCTGCAGCGCCCCGCGAATGGCCACCGCGCCCAGTTCATCGGGGCGCGCAGTGCGCAGCGTGCCTTTGTAGGCTTTGCCAACCGGAGTGCGAACGGATGATGCAATGACGACTTCTCTCATACGAAACCTCAAACATCATTCGCGAACCAAAACCTGTGTCATCCCGAGCGAGGACGCGCCAGAAAGTGAGCGGCCCGGTGTTGGCCGCGAACAAGGCGCGTCCGAGTCGAGGGACCTGCTTTTCTGTCGTCCCTACGGGACTCCATGGTTCTTTTGTCCGCCACCCGGGGCTCACGCCCCGGGCTATGAACTGCCGGGTGCCCCGTCCTAGCCCGGTTTTGGCTAGAGCCTGCCCCGAGCTTGTCGAGGGGGCCGGGTAGTTAAAACCACCCCCGGCGCGGCCTCTCCATCCATTTGCGCGGGCGCTTGCGCCGCGAACCCAGCACCACGCGCTCCGCCACCATGGCCAGGTCCACCTCGACCTCGCGCCACTTCTTGAACCCATGCAGGTCGTTCCAGGTGTCGATCAGGGCATCGTGTACGACGCGCACGGTGAGCCGCGATTTCGGATGCCGGCGCCGCCACTTGGCGATAATCTTGCGCGCATAGCGGGCCTCGCGCATGAATTCATCCGGCCCGCCCAGCAGCCGCATGTTCAGCGCCCGAATCAATTTATCGGTCAGGAACATCGTGCTCCAGCGGCCTCAGTCGCCAACGCTCACATACTCCGTGACGGTGCTTGGTTCCGGAATCGGCTCTCCGTGCAGGCGCATGCCTTCGAGGTGAAAGTCAATTGCCTCGCGGATCAGTTGCTTCACTTCTTGCATGTTTGCGCCGGCAACACCGAGCCCTGGTAAATCGGGGACGTAGGTGCCCCAACCCGTTGCTGATCTTTCGTAGATAACCGCGTATTTCAATTCGTGCCGTCCCTACGGGACTCCGGTTCTTTGTTGCGATCTTCCCCGGGCCTGACGCCCCGGGCTATGAACTGCCGCCCCTGCGCGGCGGCGGCTGCGGTTTCCTGCGATCATCCATTCACCCGATGACCCGATCACCCGATGATTTCAATTCCTCAGCGGCTTGCCCGTCTTCAGCGTGTGGGCAATGCGCTCCTGAGTCTTCTTTTCTCCGCACAGCGACTTGAACGCCTCGCGCTCCAGGTCGAGCAGATACTGTTCGCTGACCGGCGTGCCGGGCGAAACCGCGCCGCCGCAGAGCACCTCCGCCACCTTGTTGCCGATCTTGACTTCGTACTCGGTGATGTATTCCGCCTGCCTCATTAGATGAACGCCGAGCTTGAGCGTCGCCAGAATGCTCTCCCCCGGCGCGGGGATATCGGTGCGCGGCCGCGGCGGCTTGTAATTGCGGCGCAACTCCAGGGCGTGGGCTTTGGCGTCGGCCAGCAGGCGGTCGCGGTTCATGGTCACCTGGTCACCGCCGGTCAACAAGCCCAGCGTGCGCGCCTCGGCCGCCGAGGTCGAGACTTTCGCCATGGCAATGGTTTCGAACGCCTTCTTCATTGCTTCCATGAACTCGACCGACTCGCCGCGGCCGTCGGGACGAATCGCCGCCGCCGCATCCACCGCGCGCAGCGTCATCTCCTTGCAGCCGCCGCCGGCGGGCAGCAGCCCGACGCCCACCTCCACCAGCCCCATGTAGAGCTCGGCGTGCGGATGGCGCGCCGCGCCGTGCAGCGAAACTTCGCAGCCGCCGCCCAGCGTCATCGCGAACGGCGCCACCACCACCGGTTTGGGCGAAAACTTGATGGCCTGCGTCATGGCCTGGAACTGGCGGATCATCAGGTCAATCTCGTCCCACTCCTCCTCCTGAATGCCCATCAGCAGCAGCATGATGTTGGCGCCGGCGGAAAAGTGCTGCCCGTCGTTGGTGATGACGAAGGCGTCGAAGTTGTCGCCGGGGCCGCCCGGCTTGAGCGCCTGGGTCACCAACTGGACGATGTCGCCGCCGATGGCGTTCATCTTGCTGTGGAACTCAAGGCCGCCGACGCCGTCGCCCAAATCCACCAGCGACGCGCCCGCGTTTTTCTTCACCACGCCGCCGGACTTCTTCACCACCTGCACCGACCATATGCCCGGCGCCACTTTTTCGTCCTGGTAGCTGCCGGCCGCCAGATCGAAATACGCGCGTCCGCTGAGCGCGCCGGGCGCGTCGGTGTACCACGAGGCCTTACCCGCGCCGAGCAGTTTCTCGACCTTGGCCGCCACCGGCTTGCCTTCCTTCTTCATGCGCGCGACCGTGGCCTCCACTCCGGCCGCGTCCCACAGCTCGAACGGCCCCAGCTCCCAGTTGAAGCCCAGGCGCATGGCGCGGTCGATCTCGACGATGGAATCGGAGATTTCCCCGACCCGGTTGGCCGCGTAGGTCCATAACTCCGACAGCGCCGTCCACAGGAACTGCCAGGCGCGATCGCCCTTCTGCGGAGCGCTGCCGTCCAGCCCCAGCAGCGTGCGCAACCGCTGCGGCGTGTCCTCGACGTTCTTGGCCATGTCGAGCGCGGGGAATCTCGGCTTCTGCCGGGGACGGTACTCCAGCGTTTTCCAGTCCAGTCCCAGCCGTTCTTCGCCCTCGGGCGTTTTGATTTTCTTGTAGAAGCCGGCCTTGGCCTTGTCGCCGAGCAGCTTCCGCTGCAGCATGCCCTGGAAGAAATCCGGCAGCCGCAGATCGCTGCGCTCGTCGCGCAGGTTGCGCGTCATATTGCCGACCACGTGCCAGAGCACGTCCAGGCCAACCATGTCGATGGTGCGGAAGGTGGCCGATTTCGGCCAGCCCACCGCGGCGCCGGTCAGCGCGTCCACGTCCTCGATCGAGAGGTCCATCTCCTGCATCAGGCGCATTACGTTCAGCACGGAAAATGTCCCGATGCGGTTGGCGATGAAGTTGGGCGTGTCTTTGGCGTGGACGATCCCTTTGCCCAGGCGGAGGTCGCAGAAATCGGCGATCGTCTGCAGGGCCGCCGGGTCGCTGTCCGGCGTGGGGATAATCTCCAGCAGCCGCATGTAGCGCGGCGGATTGAAGAAATGCGTGCCGAACCAGTAGCGGCGGAAATCGTCGCTGAACCCTTCGGCGATCTTGTGCACGGGCAGCCCGCTGGTATTGGTGGTGACGATGGTGCCCGGCCGCCGCGCCGCCTCGACCTTCTTCAGCAGCGCGCGCTTGAGCTCCAGGTCTTCCACCACGGCCTCGATCACCCAGTCGGCCTCGGCGACGTACTTCAGGTCGTCGTCGAAGTTGCCGATGGTGATCAGCCGGGCCAGGGCGGACTCGAAAAACGCCGCCGGCTTGGACTTACGCGCCGCCTCCAGTCCGGCGGCGGCAATTTTGTTGCGCGCCTCGCGGTCCGCGCCGGGCGGGACGATGTCGAGCAGAAAGGAAGGCACACCGGCGTTGGCCAGGTGGGCGGCGACCCGCGCCCCCATCGTGCCCGCGCCCAGGACAGCGACTTTCTCTACGCGGCGATTCATCGTGATCTCTTGCAGCCGCCCGCGGACATAGCCGAGTTCGGGGCGGAAATATAACCCGTCAATATACCAGCTTGCTCCACGAATGTTGACCGGTGAGGGCTTGTGTGCTCGTGCCTGGAAAGTCGCCACAAAAGGTAAAAGGGCGCGTCGCGTAGATGTGGGGTGAGGATGGCAACGACGCGCCCCTTATTAAGTTGTCCAGATGCTAGGCCAAGCGTTATCGCGAGTCAAGGACATACTTGCCCGGTGCAGAACTCACCAATCAGGCCCGTAAGCACGCAGGCTGCGGGCCGGCAAGTGCGGCAATCACGGAAGCCTGTGATGGGGACCAAATTGGAACCGCGCCTTGCGGCAAACGCTGTTCACAGCTCGGGATGCGCGGCCAGGTATTCCTCCGCGAGTTTCACCATGTCCCGCTCGCCGCGATAGCTGAGCCGCCGGGCCGCCTCGTCCAGCGGTAACCACAGCGCCTGCCGCACTTCGTGCCGCATGTCAGGGGAAATCTCGCCCAGCTTGCCGCCACGATAGAACAGCAGGTAGAAGCTCACCACCTTGAAAACGCGCTGCCGGTCGCCCCAGGAGCGGACGTACACATACTTGATGTCGTGCAGCTTGCAGACCAGGGTGGCCTGCACCACCGCTGCATCCCGGGGCATCTTACCGATTTTAGTCCCGAGTCCCGGGTCGCGGGTCCCGAGCTTGAGCCCTTCGAACTCGCGACTCGGGACTATCCCTCGGGGCTCGCGACTCGCGACTTGGTACTCGGGACTCGCGACTTGGGACTCGGGACTATCCCCCTTGCTACTCGCCGCACCCCGCCGCTACACTTACCACATTCCCGTCGTAGCAGGAATCCGCCGTGAAGACTTACCGTGCGCCGCGTGAACTGCTCGCCTTGATTGACGAACAGGTGCTGGTCCCCAGGCCGCGCCTGGCTCCGCGCGGGCGCAGGCCGCGGGTGGCCGGCTGCGCGGAAACTCCTCCCCTGGAACAGATCGCGTCGCTGCTGCAGCGGGGGCGCAACTACTCTGCGGTGAGCATCTCGCTGGAGGCCGGCAACCGCCTGCTGCGCCAGGCACACTGCGGGTCCGATTCCGGCGAAACCCGCGCCGAACTCGGCGTGCCGATCAAGATTGCCGGGCGCGTGCTGGGAGTGATTGCCGTCAAGAGCGAGCGCTCTGACGCCGTCGGCCCGGAAGATCGCGTGCTGCTGAAGGAAGTGGCGGCGCGGCTGGCGCGTTTCCTCAGCGGCCGCGGAAAGTACGTACTGATGAAGGCGCGCGAAGCGGCGGAAGCGGCGCCGCCCGCGCCCATGGCAACCCGCGCCGCCGCAGGAGAAAAATCCCGCCCATGAGCGTGCCGGTGGTGGACTCGGTCGCCGAGTTGCAGCAGATCGCACGGCGCATGCGCATCGAAATCGTCAAGATGATCGGCGCCGCCGGCAGTGGTCATCCCGGCGGATCGCTCTCCGCGGTCGAGCTGCTGGTGGCGCTCTACTTCCGCGTGCTGCGACACGATCCCAGGAATCCCAACTGGCCTGACCGCGACCGCTTCGTGCTCTCGAAGGGACACGGCGTTCCGGTGCTCTACGCCGCCTACGCTGAAGCCGGGTACATTGACCGCGCCCTGCTGCCCACGCTGCGCAAGCTGGGCTCGCCGCTGCAAGGGCATCCCGACAAGCGCATGCTGCCGATTCTGGAAGCTTCCACCGGCTCGCTCGGCCAGGGCATTTCCATCGGCATCGGCATGGCGCTGGCGGCGCGGCTGGACCGGCGCGATTACCACACCTTTGTCCTGGTCGGCGACGGCGAGATCCAGGAAGGGCAAATCTGGGAAGCCGCCATGTTCGCCGGTTTCCACAAGCTCGACAACCTGACCGTCATTGTCGATTACAACCAGCAGCAACTGGATGGCTTCCTGACCGATATCCTTGACCCCGCCCCGCTGGGTGACAAGTTCCGCGCCTTCCGTTGGGACGTGCGCGAAATTGACGGCCACGACCCGGAGCAGTGCATTGCCGCGCTGCAGCAGGCGCGCCGCAACCACGACGGGCGGCCCACGGCCGTGATCGCGCGCACCATCAAGGGCAAGGGTGTCTCGTTCATGGAGAACAACCCGGAATGGCATGGCGTCGCGCCCAAGAAGGAGCAGGTGGAGGCCGCGCTGCAGGAACTGGAAGCGCAGACCACTGACCACTGACCACTGACCACTTGCCACTGATGCAATGAAGACCACCGCCAAACTCGACCTCAAGCTGGGCGCGGCCACGCGTGAAGCGTACGGCCAGGCGTTGCTCGAACTGGGACGCGCCAACCCCAACGTGGTGGCGCTCGATGCCGACCTTGCCAAGTCCACCTACAGCGCCAAATTCGGCAAGGAATTTCCAGAGCGCTTCTACACCGTGGGCATCGCCGAGGCCAACATGGTGGGCATCGCCGGCGGGCTGGCGCTGAGCGGCAAAATTCCCTTTGCCTCGTCCTTCGCGGTCTTCCTCATGGACAAGGGCTACGACCAGCTCCGCATGTCGGTGGCCTACCCCAGCGCCAACGCCAAGTTCGTCGGTTCCCACGGCGGCATCTCCATCGGCGAAGACGGGCCCAGCCAGATGGCCGTTGAAGACATCGCGCTCGCCTGCGGTCTGGCTGGCTTCGTGGTGCTGGCGCCCTCCGATGAATTCTGCACCCGCGCCCTGGTGCACTGCATGGCCGAGCACGCCGGGCCTTGCTACCTGCGCACCGGGCGGCCCAAGGCGCCCATCATCTACACCGCCCAAGAGAAATTTGAGATCGGCAAGGCCAAGCAGCACGGCGAGGGGCGCGACGTGGCCATCATCGCCTGCGGACTGGAGGTGGCGCAGGGCCTGATCGCGCAGGCGCAATTGGCGGCCGCCGGCATCGCCGCCCGCGTGCTCGACATGCACACCATCAAACCGCTGGACGACGACGCCGTCGCCCGCGCCGCCCGCGACTGCGGCGCCATGGTCACTGCCGAGGAGCACCTGCTCGACGGCGGCCTGGGCTCGCAGGTGGCGCGTTCCGCCGCGCGTTCCTGCCCCGTTCCCATCGAGTTCGTCGGCATCCGCAACACCTACGCCGAATCCGGCACGCCCGAGCAATTGATGGAAAAATACGGCCTCACCGCGCCCCACATCGTCGCCGCCGTCCAACAGGTGCTGGCGCGAAAGGCGTAGAACTGTGTAGCGGCGGATTTCAATCCGCCGACGGCGGAATGAATTCCGCCGCTACACAGCATTATTACCGAAGGTCTTAGTCCCGCCGTTACGCGCGCCAGCGGCCGAATCGTGCTACCGTCCGCGCCATGGATGTACGTTTTGAAGAACGCATGGCCAGCCTGGTCGCCGCCGGCGGCCTGATCTGGGCCGCGAAGATCGCTGCCGCCAGCTACAGCCAGATGCCGGCGGTTGCTTTTCCTCTGCCTCCGCTGGAGGTGTGCTTCATCGGGGTCGCGATGTGGCTGCACGCCAAGTGGCGGCGCTCCGTCCGCCTGCACTAAAGCGGCGGCGCTACTTCCCGGCTTGCGCAACGGCCCGATGACCAGCGGGTGCATTGCACCAGCCTCGTGTCACCGCTTTCCCGCGCCCATCTAAGGTGTTCGCACGATTCTCGGCGGCGCATCCTCATTTAACATTCGTGTTATGACCTCGGCCATCCAGTGCTTCCTCGCCGCGCACGAGCGCTACCTGGAATTGGACCGCGTGCGCACCGAGTGCCGTTCGCCGCAGGAGCGCGAGGCCATTTACATCGAGATCCTCAGGGCTTACCTGGAAGTGCAGTATCACGCCATGATCATTACCGGCATGCAGACCGCCGAGGGGATGGAATTCGCCCGCGCCAACTGACAACCGCCGTCCTGCAGCTTGCGTCTAAAGAGCAGCCGAAAGTTCTTTCGCCACCGCGTCAGAGATAGTTGTCGAGGAAGAAAGCGCATGCCTCTAGCGCGAATTATCGGCTCGCGACACGGCCACGCCGAGGACGAGCTCACCCAACAGTTGCAGGCCGCCGGATACGAGGTCGAAGTCGTGGCGGCCGGGCAGGACCGCGCCGGCTTCGCCGATCTGGAGATCGAGCTGGACGCCCTGCCCGCGGACCAGGCTGTGCAGGCGGCTCTCCGCCTGGCGCGCGAGGGCGCGGACGTGTTCGTCGCTCCCGGCGCGCTGGCGCCGCTGCAAGCGGAGGCGGCGGCGCGCTCCGAACGTGAGCGCCTCGAACGCGAGCAGATAGCCCGCCAAGCCGCCGCGCGCCGGCGCCAGGAGGAAGAACGCCGCCGCGAGGCCGAACTGCAGGCCGTGCTGCTGCACGCCTCGCGGGAGCAGGAGCGGCAGCGGCTCGCGGCCTTGGAAGCCGAGCGCCGCGCGCAACAGGAAGCGGAGCCCATCCGCGCCGCCGAGGAACAGGAACGCCGGCGGCTGGCGGCCATGGAAGCCCAGCGCCAGGCGGCCGCACGGCAAGCGGCGGCGCGCCCGGCTGCTTATGTGGCGCGGCTCTCCGACCCGCGTACCCGGGTCGAAGACCCGGGCCACACGCCGCCGCGCCGCATCCCGTTATCGCGGCAACAACAATGGCAGCGCGCGGCATTCTTCGGGTCGCTCGTGGTATTGACCGTGATGCTGGGTTTTGCCGCCGCCATGAATCTGCGTCCGGCGCCGCCCATCCCGGCGAAGATGCTGCAGAACAGCGCGCAGCAGAACGTCCCCTTTGGCGCGGCCAGCATCACGCCGCCGGCGGCGTCGGCGCCCGTTCCCGCCAGGGCGACGGCTGCGGCGCCCAAGCCGGCGCCGCGGCCCAGCGCCACCAGACCCAAGCCGGCGCGTCCGGCGCCGCGCGCGCGGCACTCCCGCAGGTACCTCGAAGACGAAGTCGTGGTGCGGCATTTTGGGGCGTCGCGCTCGGCGCGCGCGCAGTCGCACGCCGCAGTGCGGCGGTATTCGGACGAGAACTGAAGAGCAGGCTCGAGCACAGACCCACGTCTCGCAAAGGCGGCGAGACGTTGGGCACCCGGCTCATGTAGAGATAACGCTGAGGCGCCCGCGCAAAAAACATTGATCCTGGCCTTGTGTGCGAAAAGCGAGCACACGAGGCCAGGATGACGCCCTCTTAGGTTTTGAATCTTATTCCGACCCCTCGTGTCCGGTCACTCGCCTTGCGCCTGAAGCCTATTTGATCGCTACCAGCTTCTTCACCAGCTCCGAGTAGTCTTTCTTCTCCACCCCGTGAACCTGCTTGTTGTACTCATCAATCTTGGACGAGTAGTTCATGGAGCAGAACTTCGGTCCGCACATGGAGCAGAAGGCGGCCTCTTTGTAGAACTGGTCGGGCAGGGTTTCGTCGTGCATGGCGCGCGCGGTTTCGGGGTCGAGTGAGAGCTCGAACTGCTTTTCCCAGTCGAAGGTGTAGCGGGCGTAGCTGAGGGCGTCGTCGCGCTCCTGGGCGCCGGGGCGGTGGCGCGCGACGTCGGCGGCGTGGGCGGCGATCTTGTAGGCGATGATGCCGTCCTTCACGTCCTTCTCGTTGGGCAGGCCGAGGTGCTCCTTGGGCGTGACGTAGCAGAGCATGGAAGCGCCGTACCAGCCGATCATGGCGGCGCCGATCGCGGAAGTGATGTGGTCATAGCCGGGAGCGATGTCGGTGACCAGCGGCCCCAGGGTGTAGAAGGGCGCGCCGTCGCACCACTCGACCTCCAGGTCCACCTGCTCCTTGATCTTGTCGAGCGGGATGTGGCCGGGGCCTTCGATCATCACCTGCACGTCGTGCTTCCAGGCGACGCGGGTCAACTCGCCCAGGGTGCGCAGCTCGGCGAACTGGGCTTCGTCGCTGGCGTCGGCGATGCAACCGGGGCGCAGGCCGTCGCCCAGCGAGAAGCAGACGTCGTACTTCTTGAAAATTGTGCAGATGTCGTCGAACGAGTCGTAAAGGAAATTCTGCCTATGGTGGTGGGCCATCCACTGCGCCAGGATCGCGCCGCCGCGGCTGACGATGCCGGTGATGCGGCGGGTGATCAGCGGCAGATACTGTATGAGCACGCCGGCGTGGATGGTCATGTAATCCACGCCCTGCGCCGCCTGCTCCTCGATCACTTCCAGCATCACCTCGGGGGTGAGGTCTTCCAGGCGCTTGACCCGCGCCACCGCCTCGTAAATCGGCACCGTGCCCACGGGAACCGGCGAGTGGCGCAGGATGGCCTCGCGGATTTCGTGGATGTCGCCGCCGGTGGAGAGGTCCATGACGGTGTCGGCGCCGTAGTGCACCGAGGTGTGCAGCTTGCGGAGTTCCTCGTCGATATTGGAGCTGACGGCGGAATTGCCGATGTTGGCGTTGATCTTGCAGCGCGAGGCCACGCCGATGGCCATCGGCTCCAGCTCGGGGTGGTTGATGTTGGCCGGGATGATCATGCGCCCGGCAGCGACTTCGTCGCGCACCAGCTCCGCCGTGACGCGCTCGCGCTGGCCGACGACGGCCATTTCCTCGGTGATCAGGCCGCGGCGGGCGTAGTGCATCTGGGAGAAATTGCCGTCGCCGAGGCGCGCGGCCTGGTCACGGCGCTTTGTGATCCACTCGGCCCGGGGCTTGAGAATCCATTCGCTGCGCTGGTGCCCGTTGCCGCCAGTGTTGCTGGTCAGGTCCGCCATATGGGTCGGTCGCTACCCCTCCAAACGCCCATTATACGCCGCCGAGAACCGGGCCATCGGCGGTCGGCCGGCTTGCGGCCTTGACCACAAAGCAGACCAAGGATCACAAAGATAATTGCCGGTTTCGCGGTTTTGCTGATCGCCAAGTCTCCCGCATGCAAATAGATGCACCCGAACGGTCTGTCACCGCATCCAGTGATGTTGACCCGGGTTGTGGCCTCCGGGTACAGTGCTCACGTGGGGTTGTGATGTCCGACACCAGCCGCAGGTACATCCGTTTCGGCCTCGCCATTGCTGTCATTGTCGTGGCCCTCGCTTATCTGGCCTACACCGGCGTGCAGCAGAGCAAGAGCTACTACGTGACCATCCAGGAGCTGCGCGGCATGAACGACAGCCGCTACGCCAAGCGGCTGCGCGTGGCCGGCAACGTGGTGCCCGGTTCCATACGGCGCCAGGGCTCGCGCGTGGAGTTCAGCCTGAAAGAAAACGAGCTGACGCTGCCGGTCGTCTATAACGGCGCCGAGGCGCCGCCGGACACTTTCAAGGACGACGCGCAGGCGATGGCCGACGGCCGCTTCGGGCGCGACGGCGTCTTCCACGCCACCCAGCTCCAGGCCAAGTGCGCCTCCAAGTACGCGCCGGCACAGCAGCAGGCGCAGCCCGCGGCGCCCGCGAACCCGGCGCAGAAGACCCAGGCCACAACTTCCACCACCGGTCTTTCGCAGTGAACATTTCCGAACATCGATCGGATGGCCCACATCTGCCAACGGCAGGCAGATGCGGGGCGCCTGCACCTGATAACCCACATCTGCCAAATGCAGGCAGATGTGGGGCACCTGCGCCTATGGAACCTGCGGTCGTGCTGAGCGAGGTGACGAAGCTGTTCGGGCGCTTCGCCGCGCTGCGGGCGCTAAGCGCCAGTTTCGCGGCCGGGCGGCTGTCGGTCATCGTTGGTGACAACGGGGCGGGCAAGTCTACCCTGCTACGGGTGATGGCCGGGCTGATCCGCCCCACGCACGGCGAGGTCAGCGTGCTGGGCTCGCGTCAGCTCCGGAATACCGCGGCGCAACTCGGGTACATGGCGCACGCGCCGCTGCTTTACGACGAACTGGACGCGCTGGAGAACCTGACGTACGTGGCGCGGCTGTATGGTATGCGCGACGATGAGCGCTGCCGCGAGGCGATCCGGGCGGTGGGACTGGATCCGGCGCTGAAACGCCGCGTGGGGCAGTATTCGCAGGGGATGCGGCAGCGGCTGTCGCTGGCGCGCGCCATCCTGAACGACCCCGCGGTCCTGCTGCTGGATGAGCCTTTTTCCAACGTGGACGTTGCATCGGCTCACGACATGGTGGCGCTGCTGGGAAGCATGCGGGACGCCGGCAAGACCGTTATTGTCGTGACCCATCAGCCGGCGCTGCTGGAAGCCGTGGCGGATGAAACGGTGTACATGAGCGCGGGGAGCATTGTAGCGGCGGAATTCATTCCGCCGAGCGGCGGATTGAAGTGCGGCGGAATGAATTCCGCCGCTACACCGGCGGTGCGGCGATGAGCAGCGCCGCGCTCCAACTCGGCCGCACGCGCGCGCCCGGCTTTTTCGACATCCTGCGCGCCACGCTGGCCAAGGACCTGCGCCTGGAGTGGCGCTCGAAAGACGCCATCAACTCCATGCTGTTTTTCGCCCTGCTGGTGGTGGTGATCTTCAGTTTTTCCTTCGACCTCAGCGCCGAAGAATCGCGGCGCATCGCCGGCGGGCTGGTGTGGGTGGCGCTGCTGTTCGCCGCCGTGGTGGCGCTGAACCAGACCTGGGCACGGGAGTTGCGCAACCAGGCGCTGGACGCCTTCCGGGTGTCGCCGGCGCCGGCCGAGTCGCTATTCCTGGCGAAAGCGACAGGCAACTTCGTTTTCGTGATGATCCTGGAAGCGCTGATGGCGCCGCTCTTCGTGGTGTTCTACAACCTGCGCAGCGTCGGCCCGGGGTATGAATTGGCGGCGGCCTCGGCGCTGGGAACGTGGGCGCTGGTAGTGAACGGGACCTTTTTCGCGGCCATGTCGCTGCGCACGCGCAGCCGCGAAGTAATGCTGCCGCTGCTCCTTTTCCCCATCTCGATTCCGGCGCTGCTGGCGATGGTGACGGCGACCACGGCCACTTTGACCGGCGACGGTTCGCCGCACCTCTCGCTGGTGTTCCTGGCGGTATACGATTTAGTGTTCACAATTGTGGGGTTGTTCCTCTTCGAAACGGTGTTGCAGGCGGAATGAAATCTACCTTCTCTGTATTCGCCCTGATCACGCTGGCCCTGCTGTCGTTCGGTCTGTATCAGGCGCTGGTGGCGGCGCCCACCGAGCAGACCATGGGCGAGGTGCAGCGGATCTTCTACTACCACGTGCCCTCGGCGTGGACCGCGTTCCTGTGCTTCATTGCCAACTTCGCGGCCTCGATCGTGTACCTGGCGCGGCGCAATCCCAAGGCCGACGCCTTCGCGCTCTCCACGGCGGAAGTGGGCGTGGTGTTCTGCACCATCGTGCTGGTGACGGGGCCCATCTGGGCCCGCCCAGTGTGGGGCATCTGGTGGACCTGGGACGCGCGCCTGACCAGCACGCTGGTGCTGTGGCTGATCTACGTCAGCTACCTGGTGCTGCGGCGCTACACGAGCGGCGGGCAGAGCCCGGTGCTGGCGTCGGCGCTGGCGGTGTTCGGCTTCGTGGACGTGATCTTCGTGTACATGGCGATCCGCTGGTTCCGCACCCAGCACCCGCAACCGGTGGTCGGCGGCGGCGCCAATGCGGGCATTGATCCGCACATGTTATTCGCACTGCTGGTGAACTTCGCCGCCTTTGCCGCGCTGGCCTCGCTGGTGGTGTGGATCCGTTACCGGCTGGAGCGGTTGCGGCAGCAGGTGGAAGAGGCGCATGCGCTGAAGGCGATCGCCGCCGGGCCGCCATTGAGGAGGGCAGCGCGATGAAATGGGTGTATGCAGCGTACGCGGCCGCCTGGGCCATTCACATCGCCTATCTGATGGCGCTTACGCGGGGTTTCCAGCGCGTGCGCGACGACATTGAGGATCTGGAGCAGTGAACGGCGCCAGCGGCGCCATGCGATAAGCGGTACAGTAGAGGCGCCGGTATTCCGGTGGAGTGAGAAGTTGTGGGTGAATTGGGTCTGCCTGAACTGCTGCTGATCCTGGCGATCGCGGTCATCATCTTCGGCCCGCGCAAGCTCGGAGAACTGGGCAAAGGACTGGGCGAAGGTATCCGCGGGTTCAAGTCGGCGTTGAGCGGGGAAAAGGAACCGCCCAAGGAGACGCCGGGCGAGAACAAGCAGGCGTGAGCGGGGAGCTTGGCTACTTTTCCGACGAAAAGCATAGATCCTGAGCCTCGTGTGCGAAAACCGCGCACACCAGGCTCAGGATGACGCCCTTCTGGATTTTCAGCAACTCCGAGCCGGGCAGCTTGGGCCGCTTGCAGGTCCGGTTGGCCGCAATTCCCGTCTTCCTGGCGCGCTGCACCTTCAAGCAGCGCCGCCCCCTCCTGTCTTCTGAAACAGAGGGCCGCCGGTTGGGCGGCTCCTCCGGCAGGATGCGGGCCTACGCTCCCGCGCCCTTGCGCGCAGGACGCATGGTGAAACGATTTTCCAGCTTGGCCAGCTTGTCCATGACGCCGGTGTACTCCAGTTCCGCCATAGGCAGCATGGCGCAGCCGCTGAAGCCCTGGCGCCGCATGTCGATGGACTTGCGGCTGACGTGGGCGCGCACCTCGTCCCAGAAAGGATGGGCAAAGGCATCGGCGGGTTCGGTGAGCTTGGTATTGTGCACGCAGAAAGCGGCGCAGGAGACCAGCGGCGGGCCGTCGAAATAAGACGTCGGGGTATTGATGGCCACCGGCATGAGTGGCATCTGGTGCGAGCCACGCATGCCGCCGGCGACAAAATGTCCGATGGCGTAGGGGGCCAGGATTTCACCGGTGGCGGGAAAGTTCATCTGCGTGCGCACCAGCATGACCGGATCGTCCTTGCCGGTGTATTTGCCGGCGATGTTGTGCAGGCGCGAAGTGGCCACGGCCACGCACTGCTCGCCGGTGGCGCGCGACCACACCGACTCCACCACGAATCGCTCGTTGTCGCGCAGCAGGGCGGCCAGATCGTAGATTTCTTCCGGGGTGTTCAATTCAATGACGCGGTCGCCCTCGGTGCAGTTGACGTCCATCACCACCCAGCGAAACCCCTCGCCCAGTTTGGGGGAGAGGATGAGCCCGGGGGTGGTCATGACATCGGCAAAGCTCAGGAACAGAGGCAGGTTGTAAGCGCCGGGATCGGTCTTATCAGCGGCGAAGAAGAGGAACGGCTCGTTGGGACGCTCCTCGATCTCCATTTCCGCCACCGCCGGCCCGAGTCCGTGGACATTGCCGGAGAAGGAGTCCTTGAGCAGGTCCTGCCCCGCGCCGTAGAGACCTTCTTCCTTGGCGATGGCAGTGCCGGCCACAAAGGCGTCCCAGGCCAGCTTGTGGACTTGCTCGTCATTGACGCCGTGTGTATGCGTCATCAGGATGGCGACATCGTCGCCGGTATAGCTGATGTAGCGGTCCATAACCAGGGCCTTGCCGGCGGAATCCACTACTTCTTTCACCCGCTCCAGCAGCCGCCGCGAGGGCATGATGTGTCCGCCAATGGATCCAACATCCGCTTTAATCACCGTCAGGGTCGTCTTCATGGGGAGCCTCCAAGAGAATTTTGGAGCCTAAGGTGCGCCGCCGGAACCGGCCGCGAGTCAACCTGGAAGCGCAGCGACGCTACCACCGCGGTTTTCATCCTGCGGTGACGCACTTCACAGCGGCCTGTGAGGTGCAATAACCGGCCGCCTCGAAATCACTGAACTTCCGGGCGCCGTCCTGCCTATAATCCGGGCGCAGTCTTCTGTGCTTTTTGAATTGCCAAGGAGGCGGCGTGAGCAAACGCACGACAGCCGTCATGATGCTGTTGCTGTTCCTCGCGGCGGGATGCGCCGCTGCTTTTGGGCAGGCCGCGGCCAAACCGGCCGCAGCGAAAAAAGTGCCGAAAGACGTGATCATCCTGAAGGGCGCCCCGATGGGCGGGGTGAAATTCCTGCACACCGCGCATGCCAAGGACCGGAACATCAAGTGCGGAACCTGCCATCATCCCTCGAAGAGCGAGAAACCGGCGCAGGCGTCCGAGCAGTCGTGCAGCGACTGCCACACCAAGACCGCGGCCGCGCCCATGAAGACCAAGTACCAGTTGGCGTTCCATAATGCCACTGCCACGGCCGGCGTCTGCATTGACTGCCACAAAGCGCAGAACGCCAAGGGGAAAAAGGCTCCGACCAAATGCATGGAATGCCACAAGAAAGGGAACGCCTGAAGTTGCCGGCGAGCATCGGCGCATGCTTGCGAGGTGCGCCGGACAAGAGATTATCGGCCCGAAACGGGACTTGCGGCCTGACGCTCGCGGCGGGCGGATTTCACGACAGTGACAAAATCGTGACCCCCGCAGCAAACATAATCTACGGGGGCGCAGGAGTATATAATCGCGGGGCCGACAAGCGACGCAACTGAACTAACTCATCCATATCGTCTTTAGGCGATATGTAGTTCGTGTGTTGAGGAGCCCTAATGTCCCCCGTTCGTGGCTCTTGCCTTGTGTGCTGCGCCTTTCTCCTCCTCCTGCCGGTAGTTACCATGCGTGCCGCTCCTCTGGCGGTGGACACGGTGGCCTGGGGAGACCGTTCCAGCAGCAGCACTATCGTTACGAGCAGCACCTTCAATACACATGCAGCGAACGAGTTGCTGTTGGCGTTTGTAGCCAGCGGTGGCCGCTACAGCCGGACGACGGTCACCGGCGTCACCGGGGCGGGACTCACCTGGGCCCTGGTGGCGCGCACGAATGTGCAATCGGGCACGGCCGAAATCTGGCGCGCCTTCGCCCCAGGTCTGCTCGCCGGCGTTTCGGTGCGAGCAACTTTGTCGCAGAATGTGCCGGCCTCGATAACTGTGGTCAGCTTCGTGGGTGCGGACCCCTCCGGCAGCCTCGGCGCCGGCGCCATCGGCGCTGTTGGGTCGGCCAATGCCGCGTCCGGCGCGCCTTCCGCCTCGCTTGTGACCACGCGCAACGGTTCCTGGGTGTTCGGCGTCGGGAACGATTGCAATCGCGCCACCGCCCGCGCCATCGGGCCGGATCAGACGATGGTCCACCAATACTTGGCTACTTATCCCGCCGATACCTACTGGGTTCAGCGCCAGAACAGCGCCACGCCGCTGGCTGGTACGCAGGTGCCTATCAGCGACACTGCGCCGAGCTCAGACCAGTACAATCTCACCCTGGTGGAGATCCTGCCGTCGCCGGGGGGCACCCTTCCCGCCTATTCCATCGCCGGCACGATCACGCCCACGGCCGGGGGCGCGGGAGCGACGGTCACGCTCAGCGGCGCCGCCAGCGCAACCACGACCGCCGATGCTTCCGGCGCCTACTCGTTCGTAAATCTTGCCGACGGCAGCTACACGGTGACGCCGGCCAAGTCCGGCTACAGCTTTAGCCCGGCGAGCCGGGTGGTGACTGTGAGCGGATCGAACCTGACCGGGGTGGACTTCACGGCTGCGGCGCAAGCCTGGAGCATTGCCG
>Ga0315268_10001370_pt1 | contig 27910 bp, 25 predicted proteins | sample C1_top_MG_FD_204535 | JGI IMG/M metagenome (GOLD analysis project Ga0315268, IMG submission 204535) | Sediment microbial communities from Yellowstone Lake, YNP, Wyoming, USA - C1_top | ecosystem: Environmental > Aquatic > Freshwater > Lake > Sediment | place: USA: Wyoming | collected 2017-08-01
GCCAATTCATCCCGCAGCACGAAAATCAAATCTGAAAAACACCAATACGTTTGATTTTAACCAGCAGAAATTCCATTTACTTTCCTACTACGTCATCCGTTAGCGGGTTTCAGTCGGCATAGACACCGACCACTTTCCGCTGTGGGTGCAAATCAGGACGGACATTGACGGGGAGCGGCTCGACCAGATCGGGCGACACGGCAGAAAGACGTGAGCCCCAACCGCCGGACGGAATCAGGATGACACCCTGGCCGCCCGGCTGCAGCATCATTTGCCGCTGCCTGCCTAATGCTTCTCATCGTCGGGCTCATCCATCTGCCATAAGCGGTGCGCGTCGAGCAACAAGCGGTAGCGCGCTTCATTCGCATCCAGTTGCGCCATCGCGGCGGCCAGTGTGGACTCCAGCTCCATCCGGCGCGCATTGAGCGCATCGGTCAGGCTGTTTTCACCCAGGCTGTACGCGCGTGCAACCAGCTCTGCATTCTCGCGTACGCTGCGGGCTGCTTCCTGCGCCTGTTGCCAGATACGGTAGCTGCTCACAGCCTGTGTATAAGCCGCCTCCACATCCCCCTCCAGGCGGCGCGTGGTGGAGGCTACGCGATCATGCGCAATCTCTGCACGACGGTAGGCTATATCGGCGTTGGCGCCGCGCACGCCGAATGAAATTGGCACCGAAATATATACCCCGGCGACTTTTTCCTCGCCCTCCCTTTCGCTGTTATAACGCAGGCCGATGGTGGGGTCGGGAACACGATCCGCACTGGTGCGTTGTGCCAGCAGTTGCTGGATACGGCTGTCCGATTGCACCATGCCCAGCTCGTGATTGTCGGCAAATATCTGCTCTTTCCAATAGGCCAGATCATGTTCGATCGGCTGCGGAATGGCGAGGGTGGGCTGGGCAGGCAACACCAGATCAGGAAACGGACGGCGCAGTTCAGTCGCGGTCAGCTGCGCGCGCAAACTTGCCTGCTGCAATGAAACACCTGCTTGTGCAGCGGCGGCCTCGGCCTGATTCAGCTCCATTTTTGGAGCATCCCCCGCCAGCTTGCGCTTCCCGGTCATCTGCACTTGTTGCGCGAGTATCTCCACCTGCTGCTGCCACTGCATGACCTGTGTCTGGTCGCGCTGCCAGTTAAACCAGAGGTGCAGCAGTAGCCGTCCAGCTTCGTGGCGCGCATCGCCCAGCGCAAATTCGGCTCGCGTAACCCCTTCGGCACCTATGTCGCTATCATAAGCGGCCTTGTTGAACAGCCGGATCGGACGCTCTACTTCAACATCCCACTCCCTGAGTATTTGCCCGGTAGCGGTTACAGTGCGTTGCGAAGAACCCGCGCGCACATTGAATTCGTAGTTGCCGCTGTCCCATTTGCGCTGGTTGGCCCGCTCCAGCTTGACCTCTGTTGCGGCCGTCAGCACATTGATATGCTGGCCCAACGCCAGCTCTACCTGGGCCGGAGCCGGCAGATCGACAAAATCGGCTTCGGTCGCAAATACGGGCGCTGCGAGCAGTGTTATGAGCATAACAAGAAAATATTTCATGCCAGCCTCCCATATTCGATTACCGGTGAAATCCAGTATGCAATTTCACTGTTTGCTTCCGCGCTTTTAAGATGTGCAACCAGGGCATGTGCGTCCTCCAGATTCATCACACAGCGGATTTCTATGCGTTGAGAACGTCCCCGAACTTGCTCCAGCATGCTGGGCAGGTGTTCTTTCAGGCTGTGGCCGTCAATCTGGCCGACTGAAAAACCACTAACCCATTCCGGGTGTTCCAACATGCTGTCAACCAGCCGCTCTTCCAGCGACTTGTGACAAATCAGTGTCAAACAACTGTTAAGTAATTTGTTCATGCTTTTTTTACCTTGAGATCGATGCCAAAACGGCGGTACAGGATAGGCAGCATGATCAGCGTCAACAGGGTCGAGCTGAGCAGGCCGCCGGTGACTACGATGGCAAGCGGCTTCTGGATTTCCGAGCCGGGGCCATGAGCAAACAGCAACGGCAAAAGACCGAAGGCCGTGATGCTGGCAGTCATTAACACAGGTCTAAGGCGGCGTTTTGCGCCCTCAGTAACAACACGCGTGATTTCCATACCCTCGCTGTGCAACTGGTTAAAGTAAGACACCATCACGATGCCATTCAAGACGGCAATTCCCAGCAGGGCGATAAAACCGACCGAGGCGGGAACAGACATATATTCGCCGCTGACCCACAACGCGAACACACCGCCGATCAGCGCAAACGGGACGTTGGTCAGCACCAGTGCCGCCTGGCGCACGGAGCCGAAAGTGGCGAACAGCAGCATGAAGATCAGACCGAGTGCAATAGGCACCACCACCGCCAGCCGTGCCGCAGCACGTTGCTGGTTTTCAAACTGGCCGCCCCAGGTGAGGTAATAACCAGTCGGCAACGGAATCTCTCTCGCCACGGCTGCCTTTGCCTCTTCCACGAAACTGACCAGGTCGCGGTTACGCACGTTAGTCTGTACCACCGCCATGCGTGCGCCGTTTTCACGGTCAATTTTCACCGGGCCGTCGGTGCGCTCAAGCTTTGCTATTACCGACAACGGCACGCTGTGACCATTTGGCAAAGGTAGCGTAAGTGCTGCAAAGAGCGCGGGGGACTGCTGCACATCTGCCGCACCGCGCAGCAACAGCGGAGTGCGGCGGCCTTCTTCGATAACGGTGCCGAGCTGTCGCCCTTCTACCTGGGTACGCAAGGTGCTGCTGATGTCATCCACGCTTAGTCCCAGACGTCCGGCGGCGAGACGGTCGATCGCCACGCGATAATATTGCACACCGTTATTCTTTACCGTGTAGGCATCTTCACTGCCCTTGATGCCCTTGATGACGCTCACCATCTTTTCCGCAATGGTACTGAGTTGATCGATGTCGCCGCCAAATATCTTGATCGCGACATCACCACGCGAGCCTGTCAGCATTTCGGAAACGCGCATCGCGATAGGCTGGGTGAAACTGAACTCGATACCCGGAAAGTTTTCCATCACCTTGCGGATTTCATCGATCAGCGCCGTCTTGTCCTGCATGCGCCACTCCGCCTGCGGCTTGAGCACCAGGAAATTATCGGTTTCGTTCAACCCCATCGGATCAAGCCCGAGCTCATCGGCGCCCGCCCGCGACACAATGCCCTTGATCTCCGGCACGGCCTTGAGGATGGCGGCCTGAATGCGTTCGTCCAGTGCCGCAGTTTGCGCAATATTGATCGACGGCAATTTGGTGGTTTGCATGATGATGTCACCCTCATCCATTTCCGGCATGAAAGTTTTTCCGATCAGCAGATACACACCGACGGTCAAAACCAGCGCGCCAAGCGCTATCGACAGTACCTTGCGTTCATTCGCCAATGCCTTATCGAGCATGGGCGTGTAGATACTTAAGGCCTTGCGCACCAACCACGGGTCTTCATGGCTGCTGCTCTTCAGCAGGAATGAAGAAAGCACGGGGATGATGCTCAGCGACAGCAGCAACGACGCTGCCAGCGCAAATACGATGGTAAGCGCTACCGGAATGAACAGTTTTCCCTCCAGCCCTTGCAGCGTCAGCAGCGGCAAGAACACGATAATGATGATGGCAACTCCCGCGGACACCGGAGTGATAACTTCTTTCACCGCACGATAAATGACGTGCAAATGAGAAAGGTGCTGACGCTTTTCCGCCAGGTGGCTGATGATGTTTTCAACCACGACCACAGCCGCATCCACCAGCATGCCTATTGCAATCGCCAGGCCGCCCAGGCTCATCAGGTTGGCGGACATGCCGAATTGCTGCATCAGAATAAAGGTTATGAGCACGGCAAGCGGCAAGGTAACGGCAACCACCAGCGCGGCACGCAAGTTACCGAGAAACAGCACCAGCAGGATAACGACCAGCACAATGGCTTCGGTGAGCGCCTTGGAGACCGTGCCGATTGCGCGATTGACCAGGCTGCCGCGGTCGTAGAAGACCCGGGTGCTCACGCCCTTGGGCAGAATGGGCTTTAATTCGGCCAGCTTCGCGCGCACTCCATCCACCACTTTCTGCGCATTCGCCCCGCGCAAGCCAAGCACCAGGCCTTCAACCGCTTCGCCCTGGCCGTCCTTGGTGACTACCCCGTAGCGCGTCAGGCTGCCGGTGCGCACCAGTGCCACATCGCCGACACGGATGGGGTTGCCACCGGGGCTGCTGATGACAATATCGCGCACATCCTGCAGATTCTTGATACTGCCCTCGGCGCGCACCAGCAGTGCTTCGTCGCCGTCGTTCAGGCGGCCGGCGCCGTCGTTGCGGTTATTGGTTTCGAGCGCCGTCTGCAGCATTGCCATGGTGAGACTGCGTGCCGCCAGCGCAGTGCGGTCGGGCACTACTTCAAAACTGCGTGCAAGTCCGCCGAGCGAATTTACATCCGCCACGCCGGGCAAAGTACGTAGGGCCGGACGTATGGTCCAGTCGAGAATCGTGCGGCGTTGCTCCAGTGAATAGTCGGCTCCTTCCACCGTGAACATGAACATTTCACCGAGCGGGGTGGTAATGGGCGCAAGTCCGCCACCTGTTCCCGCAGGCAGGTCGCGCAACACATTATTCAGCCGCTCTGCGACCTGCTGGCGAGCCCAGTAAATATCCGTGCCGTCCATGAAATCAATGGTGATATCGGCAATCGCATATTTTGAAATCGAGCGCAAAGTGCGTTGATTGGGGATGCCCAGCATTTCGACTTCGATGGGCGCGACGATGCGCGCCTCCACCTCTTCCGGTGTCATGCCGGGCGCTTTCATGATCAGCTTCACCTGGGTGGAAGACACATCCGGAAACGCATCTATCGGCAGTTCGTGAAACGACAGCGCGCCTGCGCCTATCAGCATCAGCGTGAGTACAATGACCAGCAAGCGCTGCGTCAGGGAAAATTCGACGAGTTTGGATAACATTACTCACCCCCGCCTATTCCCATTATCATTGCTTTCAACGCAGAGACACCGCGCACCGCGATTTTCTCGTTACCGATGAGCTTCCCGGTAACCAGCGTGTTCTGCACTCCTTCCAGTACCACCGTGACAGTTTCCGCACGAAATCCTTTTGCAGTTTCGATAAAGATTATGTTTTTGCCGTCAATCCGCGCCAAGGCGCTGTTGGGTATGTTCCATTGCGCACCCTTGGCGACGCCGGCTGCGATGGTCACGTCAACATGCTGCCCCGGGCGCAAATTCTGCGTGCCCTTATGTATCAGGGCACGCAGCAGCACGGTCTGGTTGCTGTCGCTCAGGCTGCGGCCGATCGCAGTGAGCTTGCCGCTCGCAGCGTAAGCCGGAATGCTCACATTCGCGCCAACCTTAAGTCCTTGTGTGCTTGCCAAGGGAGCCTGAATCTCCAAACCAAGAGGTTGCAGACGGGCCACCCTGAAAAGCGGCATGGCGCTATCCAGACGCTGTCCGGCATTGGCAGTCTTTTCCAAGATAACGCCGTCTATGGGAGACGTAATTACCAGCAGGCTGTTCAGATTTTCACCGGATTGCAGGCGGGCGATTGCATTCGCCGACATGCCGGCAAGCAGCAACATATGCCGTTTTTCCGCCAATGCAGCGCTGGCCTGTATATATTGGCTCTGTGCCGAACGATAGCGGGATTCCGCAATAATCCCGTCTTTCCACAATTGCTCGTCGCGTGTGAAATTGCCTTTGGCCAGTTGCTCCTGGGTAGTGGCTTGCAACAAATCGCGCTGCGCTTCGGCTAAAGCAGGACTTTGCAGCCGTGCCAGCACCTGCCCCTTGTTTACGTGGTCGCCCACTCCAACCAGGGTTTGCTCAACCATCGCCGCCAAAGGCGTACTCACGATAAACAGCTGATTTCCCGGTATGACTACTTGCGCGGGCAAGCCGCCTATTTCGCCGGCGTTTTGCGAGGGCAGTTGAACAGTGCTGATACCCAGCGCCTGTATCTGATTTGGGGTAAATACCAACTCGTCCGCAGCAAATAAATTTTTTGCACAGAATAGAGCCAGCAATATAGAGGCAAATATTACTCTCATGAAATAAGCTCCCGATGTTGCGCAATGGCAACATTATATGATTAAGATACAAATTGTATTGCTTAGCCTGCTGGCTAAACAGCAATAGCGAACTTAAGCGGGCGGGGCGTGACTGAAGGGGTGCTGATAGGGAAAGCCGGGGTTCGTCTGCCGTGGAGGTGTGGCAGAGGCAACAACAACGTATTTACGTTGCGCCACTTGCAGCTTCTCGGTTGAGCCGAAGTACGGCAACAGATCAAGATCGTTGCCGCGATATTCCGGCGGCATGCACACGATGGAGGAATGGTCCTGCTCAAACGCAACATAAGCAGAGGCGACAGATGAACGGATACCGTCCAGCCATGGAGACTCGGCATAGGGCAGGTGAATATTTCGATCAGCGTTATTACCGTCTACATGTGCATGCGCAACAGGCGTCACGCACTGCAAGAGTGCGAACAGCAGCAACAACGGAACACGAAATAAAATATCCAGTTTCATAGATACACTTTAATGGTTTACCACCTTGAAAGTTGTTAATCGGACAACGATGCGCATTCTATGAAGCACCTGTCCATTCCTCCAATTCATTAAATCAATTGCTACGATTGATGCAGTCAATGACAGGGGCTGCTACGCGGAAAAATAACATTGAATGCCGGCTACTCGCTGACATGAATCCCCCCGACAAGGCCTGGGATTGCCTTATTTACCGCTTATTTTAGAGGTCAGTATGCGAGCGCAGCTGGTTTAATTTACTCGCCAGCGAGTCAGCCGATAGCTCACCCAGGTTGGTATCGGTGAGCCGTCCGTTGGCGTCATAGAAAAGAGTGGTTGGCAATGCCATCGAGCCGACCTCGCGGCCAATTCCGGCGCCGGGATCGATTAGAACATTGGCAAGATCGAGTCCAGCGGCGGTGAGATAGCGCTGTGCCGTCGCCCCATCTTCGCCCTGGTTGACAAACACAAAGCGCACGTCTGCTTCCTGTTTTTGCGCAGCGGCGAGCACCGGCATTTCGCGGCGACAAGGAGGACACCAGCTCGCCCACAAGTTAACGACCATAGGCTTGCCGGCAGCCAACGCAGCGAGACCAGCCGGCTCGCCCGCAAGGGTCGTCAACGACACCGTGGGCAAGGCCGTATTTTGCATCAGCAATATCGCACCGAACATTCCTCCCCACGCAATCGCTCCTACCGCCAGCCCGAAAGCCAGCGGCTTGCGTAGTGCCGCATGGCGCCAGCCCTGCCAGATCCCCACCAGCAACGCCGCAACCACCCCGGCCCACGGGGTGAAACCGCCATCGCGGATATCGAACATGGACCAGGGCGCGTTGCGGTAAGTGTCGAACCAGATAACAACATGGACGATGCGCGCCACCGGCACTGCTGCGATCAGCATGTCGAGCAACACACTGCCTATGCCCGTTTTCCGGGCACGCCCGCTGCGGTGGCCCAGCACCGCAGCAACAAGCAGCGCCGCAATCAGCAGCATGCTAACCGGCACGGCAAGGGAAGCCGTATTCACTGCCAGCATTCCCGGTCTCGCTTAAGCATCACGCTCACGTGCATGAACACGGGCAGGGCGGACGAGACGCCGGCAAACGTGAAAATAAAAATCTTTCGTGAAAGATGCGGCATTAGTTTCATGTTCTTTCCATGGGTAGACGTTAAAGACCGGGCACGCACCAAAAATCCGCTTCGACACGGCAGCCTGATATGTTTTTCACTTCCTCGATTAGGCGAGGCCTCGGACAGATTGGTTCCATCCAATCCAAATCTATTTATCGCAAACGGATAAAGGATGAGGGACATCGCTTGCGTGGCGAAAAGCAGCAAGGAGGTTTTCAGGTCAGAGGCTATCTTACCACCGCCCAAGTCGGAGCGAACCGTGAAACCAGCAACAGGAAAGCGGAGTTGTGCCGGGGTAACATCGGTAGACGGACGAATGCAGCCACACATTTTTTAGGCGCCAATATTAAAAAAGTTAAATAAAATCATATATATAGTGCATATTCTTGTTTTCTGTGCATAAGTCAGCTCAGCGCAACAGCGCGCCAGCAATGATTACTAAACAGGAATGAAGAAACGGCGGCAAGCAGTTCAGCGTGAGTCGCCAATGTGAATTTTGCGTGAATTCGTTCAGCGTTCCAAGTTATAATGATTTGTTAATATAAGCCTCGAATGTATGCGCCAAGCGCATCGCGACGATCAAATTTTGTATTCTCCGTGAAGATAGGGAAACGAGAAAAGGCCGTCACTCAGGCTTAATTAACAGGCCATACAACGTAATATCGCGTACGTGATCTTTAATTTAAGACAACTTCACATAAAATTTTTAGGTCAATTTTTGCCAGAAAACATATATAGGTAGACTCGTGTCCCAAACCACCCGCCACCCCCAGATATTCTACAAAATCTTTCCTTTTTTACGCTGGTGGCCGATGGTCAACCGCAACAGCAGTAAAACCGATATGCTGGCAGGCCTCACCGGTGCCATGATAGTGCTGCCGCAAGGCGTGGCTTTTGCCACTATCGCCGGCATGCCTCCGGAATATGGTCTTTACGCCGCGATGGTGCCGGCAATCATCGCGGCCCTGTTCGGCTCCAGCTGGCATTTGGTTTCCGGCCCCACCACCGCCATTTCCATTGCCGTCTTCGCCGCGATGAGCCCGCTCGCTGAACCGGGCTCGCCACAATTCATCAGCATGGTGCTCACCCTGACTTTCCTGACCGGGATTTTCCAGATGATACTGGGGCTGGCGCGCATGGGTGTGCTGGTCAATTTCATCTCGCACACAGTGGTAATCGGCTTCACTGCCGGTGCGGCGCTGCTCATTGCGGCGAGTCAGGTGAAAAACTTCTTCGGCATCGATATCGTGCGCGGCGCGCCCTTTCACGTAGTGCTGCAACAGCTCGCGGTGCAATTCAAGCATATCAACCCCTACGTCACGGCGGTAGCGATCGTCACGCTGGCTGCTGGCATACTGGCCAAGATGTATATGCCCAAGCTGCCCTATATGATAGTCGCCATGCTGATCGGCAGTATCGTGGCATTTGTGCTGAATCTGGAGATCGGGGTTGCGCTGACACATATCAAGACCGTAGGCGCATTGCCGGCAAGCCTGCCGCCGCTTTCTCTGCCCGACTTTTCCATAGACACGCTGCACAAGGTCTTATTTCCGGCGCTGATCGTAACCATGCTGGCGCTGACTGAGGCCGTCTCTATTTCCCGCGCTATTGCGGTAAGGTCGGAACAGCGCATAGATGGAAACCAGGAATTTATCGGTCAGGGTTTGTCAAATGTGTTCGGCAGCTTCTTCTCTGCTTACGCCGCATGCGGATCATTCAACCGTACCGGTGTAAACTACGCCGCCGGAGCGATCACCCCGCTGGCCACCGTATATGCCTCTGTTTTTCTGTTATTGATCCTGTTGCTGGTGGGCCCGCTGGCTTCCTTTCTTCCTACGGCTGCGATGGCCGGTATTCTTTTCCTGGTGGCCTGGGGCCTGATAGATTTTCATCATATTGCCGTCATCAGCAAAAACAATCTGTCGGAAGCGGTCGTCTTGTGGGTGACGCTGATAGGCACGCTGGTCAATCTTGAAGAAGGCATTTTCTTCGGCATCCTGCTGTCACTTGCCATCTATCTGTATCGCGTCTCAAAACCGAATATCACGCCGGTAGTGCCGGCAAAAGAAGAAGGCTCCTATCATTTTGTGAGCGCTTATGACCACCAACAATGCCCGCAAATAGGTATCATACGTATTAATGGATCTGTATTTTACGGCGCAGTGGATCATGTACAGAGCAGCTTATTGCAAATTGACGAGAAAAATCCGCAGCAAAAATTCGCAATGATCGCTGCCAGTGGCATAAACTTTGTCGATGCGGCAGGCGCGGAACTGCTGGCCCAGGAAGCACGCCGCAGGCGCAAAATGGGCGGCGGCTTGTATTTCTATCGTTGCAAGGATAATGTTTTCCAGTTCCTGGATAAATCCGGCAAGTTGGACGATATCGGCAAAGATGCTTTCTTCCCGGCCATGTCAAACTGGATCAAACCCATATACGCCAAACTGGATTCTGAAATATGCCGCAACTGCAAAATTCGCATCTTTGCGGAATGCCAAGGCCAATTGCCTAACGGAGAAAGTAGAAAAACATGATACGTAAGAACCCCAGCGGAGACTTGCCGGTTATCCACGAATCTGCCTATGTCGACAATACCGCGATACTGTGTGGAAAAATCATCGTCGAAGCAAACGTATTCATCGGACCCTATGCGGTGATACGCGCAGACGAGGTCAACGAACTGGGTGAAATGGAACCCATTATCATCGGCGAGAACTCGAATATTCAGGACGGGGTGGTCATTCACTCCAAAGCCGGAGGGCTGGTAAAGATCGGCAAAAACACCTCCATCGCGCACCGCTCCATTGTGCATGGCCCATGCGTAGTGGGCAGCAATGTGTTCATAGGCTTTAACTCGGTGCTGTTCGATTGCGTAGTGGGCAATCATTCGGTGGTGAGGCATAACTCCGTAGTGGAACATTGCGAAGTCCCCGCAAATTTTTACATTCCATCGACGACCAACGTGCACTCGAATATTGAGCTCAAAGATATCCCGCAGATCTCACCCCAGGACAATGATTTTTCCGAATCCGTAATCCGCGCCAATCACGAATTGGTAAAGGGTTACAAGAAGCTGCAAAATGAATTCTGATTAAATTGACCGTGCCGTAGCCGTGGTTATATGGTATCGTTAATATATAATAATAAGATTGAATGATAACTGAAATGTTGGAGAACCACTCGTGACGCCAGTCTTTACCCTGCTGCCTCTTGATATAGCGTTAGGTGTCATTGTCTACTGGTTGTTGCTCGGGTTCGCCGGTTTGTTTAGCCAAAACAGCCGCTTCATCACACGTTTTATTTTTCCGGCGGCAGCGCTGGGTTCTTTGCTGCTTGCCGCTGCGGCAGTGGTCAGTCTGGTCGGAGCAGCCAATGTCGCAGTGCTGCCTATCGGCCTGCCGCTGCTGCCGTTTCATCTGCGTCTGGACGCGCTCTCGGCATTTTTTATGTTGTTGCTCGGCGCAGCAAGCATCGGCATTTCGCTTTACTCAGCCGGATATTTCCGTGACATGCCTGGAAACACACTTGGCCTGCTGTGTTTCGAATACCACGTTTTTCTCGTCGGCATGGCGCTTGTTTTCATCGCGGACGATGCTTACATGTTCATGGTGGCATGGGAAACCATGGCCTTGTCCTCATACTTTCTGGTCACCACCGATCATCACATTGCCGAAACACGCCGTGCCGGATTTCTCTATCTGCTGATTGCACACATCGGTGCAATCGCCATTCTGATGGCATTCGGTGTGATGCAAAACGGCGTTCACGGTGATTACACCTTTGCCAGCATGCGCCAATCCGAGCTGACCGCATTCTGGTCCAGCGTGGTGTTTCTGCTGGCGCTCTTCGGATTCGGCGCAAAGGCCGGCATCCTGCCGCTGCATGCATGGTTGCCCGAAGCACACCCCGCAGCCCCCTCGCCCGTTTCCGCAATGATGAGCGGTATCATGCTGAAAACCGCAATTTACGGAATCCTGCGTGTCAGCTTCGATTTGCTGCATGTGCAACTGTGGTGGTGGGGCGCTACCGCACTGGTCATCGGCTTGATCACCGCCCTGTTCGGAGTGCTGTTCGCCTCGGTGCAGACCGACATGAAACGCTTGCTCGCCTATTCCTCGATAGAAAACATTGGCATCATCATGGTCGGCATCGGTCTGACCATCATCTTCCACACCTTCCACAAGGATGAGCTAGCCGCGCTGGCATTGACCGCCGCGCTGTATCACTCGCTCAACCACGCATTTATGAAAAGCCTGCTGTTCCTCGGTACCGGCTCGGTATTGCACGCAACCGGCGAACGCAATCTGGGCAAATTGGGCGGACTGATCCAGCACATGCCCAAGCTTGCGCTGCTGGTATTGATTGGCGCGCTCGCGCTCGCCGGCTTACCGCCGCTCAACGGTTTTGTTTCCGAATGGCTATTGCTGCAGGCATTCCTGCTGTCCCCCGGTCTGCCCAACACCTATCTCAACATGCTGGTGCCGATTGCGGCGGCCGCTCTGGCACTGGCTACCGCGTTGGCGGCTTATGTCATGGTCAAGTTTTATGGCATTATTTTTCTGGGCAGGCCACGCGAGGCGAATCTGGTCGAGCACGCACATGATGTCGGTATCTGGGAATGGCTGGGCCTGGCGTGGCTGGCTGTGGGCTGCATCGCATTGGGTATTTTTCCGGTGTATTTCATCACCCACATCGACTTCGTTACGCAAATGCTGATGGGGCACGACCTGGGCACCGCTACTCAGCATGGATGGATGTGGCTCACACCGATCGAGTCCGAACGCGCCAGCTACAACCCGCTGATCCTGTTTGGAGCCATCGTAACCGGCGTGATGTTCACTCTCTATCTGGTTAAAAAATTCTACCATGGCCGCATTCGGCGCAGTGCACCGTGGGATTGCGGTTTCCCGGAACAGACCGCACGCATGCAGGACACCGCCGAGGGTTTCGGGCAGCCGATACGGCAAATTTTCGACATGTTCTTCGGCGTCATTCGCGAAGTGCCAACCCCTTTCGACAAGAAGCCGCATTATCACGGAGAAACCCGTGATCTGCTGTGGGATTGGTGCTATGTGCCGATCGCCGTACTCACCGAAAAAATATCAGCCCTGATAGGCAAGCTGCAGCACGGTCGCATCAACATTTACCTGCTCTACAGCTTTGCAACCCTGCTTGTGTTACTGGCGTTTGTGCGATGAACGGCATATTTTTACAACTCTTTCAAAACACGCTGGTGGTGCTGCTTGCGCCGCTATTCCTTGGCTGGGTCAACCAGTGCCGCGCGGTATTGCAAAACCGCAGTGGGGCCGGGGTATTGCAGCCCTATCGCAACCTGATCAAACTGTTTCACAAAGACGCCGTGCTGGCAAACAATGCCTCTCCGCTGTTTCGCTTCACGCCCTATATTTTATTCTCCAGCATGTGGCTGGCCGCGTCGCTGGTGCCGGTCATAGCCACGGATCTGCCGCTTTCGCCCGCAGTGGATGTGATCGCGCTGGTCGGCATCTTTGCGCTGGCGCGCGTGTTCATTTCACTGGCCGCGATGGATATAGGCACTTCCTTCGGCACACTGGGCGCCCGGCGCGAAATGCTGGTGGGCTTTCTTGCTGAACCGGCACTGCTGATGGTGTTCTTTACCGCGGCATTAATCAGCCATTCCACTTCGCTCGTCACCATAGTGGCAACTTTCGCGCATAAACCGTTCCTGATTTACCCCAGCCTGTCCTTCGCGGCGATAGCCTTTGTGATGGTGTTGCTGGCGGAGAATGCACGCATCCCGGTGGACAACCCGGCCACCCACCTCGAATTGACGATGATTCACGAGGCGATGATCCTGGAATATTCGGCACGCCATCTGGCGCTGATCGAATGGGCAAGCGCTCTCAAGCTGTTCGCCTACACCACCATCGGCTTCGCGCTGTTCATGCCATGGGGAATTGCCGAAGCGGGCAACATGACTGCGATACCGCTCGCGCTGGCCTTATTGCTGCTAAAACTTCTTGCTGCAGGAGCGGCATTGGCACTGCTTGAAACAGTCTCGACCAAAATGCGCATTTTCCGCGTGCCTGAATTCATGGGCACGGCTTTCATGCTGTCCGTGCTGGGCATGCTGATACACTTTTTGCTGGGAAGTTGAAATGACAAATTTTTCCGGTCAATTCATCAATTTATTTGCGGCACTTGTGCTGCTGCTCGCCTTTGCCATGCTGTCGCAACGACGGGTGCTGACCCTGATCAACCTGTTTGCATTGCAGGGACTGGTGCTGGCGACCAGCACCGCGCTAGTGGCCTGGTCGTCGAACCAGCATCATCTTTACTACTCCGCGGCTCTGACATTGGTGCTGAAAGTCCTGTTCCTGCCGTGGCTTCTACACCGGCTGATACGCAAGCTGAACGTCAAATGGGATGTTGAGACGCTCATCAATATCCCCACCACCATGTTGATCGGCATCGCGCTGGTCGTGTTCGCCTTTAATCTGGCCGGTCCCATTTCAGAGATGGGCGGGACGATTAACAAAAGCACGCTGGGGATCGCCATAGCCAGCGTGCTTTTGTCGTTCATGATGATGATCACACGCAGCAAAGCTGTGCCGCAGGTAATCGGTTTCCTGGCGATGGAAAATGGCCTGTTCTTTGCTGCCATCACCGCCACCTATGGCATGCCGATGGTAGTGGAGCTCGGTGTTGCACTTGACGTGCTGGTGGGCATGTTCATTATCGGCATTTTCTTCTTCCAGATCAGGGCCACGTTCGACAGTCTGGAATTGAAACATATGGAAAACCTCAGGGAAGATTGACGTGGAAATATTCTGGATACTTGCAACCCCCCTGCTTGGAGGCCTGCTACTGGCACTGTTTGGCCATAAAAGTTATGCACCGGAACTGAATTCCGCAATGAGCTTCGCCACTTTCGCGGCCTCCATTTTCCTGACGGTGCGCGTCATCAGCGATGGCCCCATTACCGAGATGAGCGAACAATTCTTTGTCGACTCATTCAACGTGCTGTTTGTCACGCTTACCGCCTTCGTCGCGTTTACCACCTCGCTGTTCTCGCGCCCCTATATGCGCATCGAGCAGGCGCACGGCAAGCTCTCCGTCAACATGCTGCGTCTCTACCACAGCATGTACCAGTTGTTCACCTTCACCATGCTGCTGGTGCTGTTAACAAACAACATGGGCATCATGTGGGTGGCGATGGAAGCGGCAACCCTGACCACCGTGCTGCTGGTCTCGCTCTATCGCACGCCAGCCAGCCTGGAGGCGGCATGGAAATATTTCATCCTGTGCGGTGTGGGTCTGGCGCTGGCCATGTTCGGCACGATCCTGCTTTATTTTGCCGCGGAGAAGGTACTGGGCGCCGGAGGTAACGCGCTGCTGTGGACGCATCTCAATGAGGTCAAGGTGCAGCTGGAGCCGACTATACTGACGCTGGCCTTCGTTTTTCTGTTGGTCGGCTACGGCACCAAAGTCGGATTGGTGCCGTTGCATAGCTGGTTGCCGGACGCGCATGCGGAAGGCCCCACGCCCGTTTCAGCCGTACTGTCCGGGCTATTGCTCAACGTGGCGCTGTATGTGCTGGTACGCTCAAAAGTACTGGTTGATGGCACATTAAACACGCATCTGGCCGGCAATCTGATGATGGGGTTCGGTTTGCTGAGCGTCATCGTGGCGACTTTTATTTTGTCACGGCAAAAAGATGTCAAGCGCATGTTTGCCTATTCATCGATCGAACATATGGGCCTCGTCACCTTTGCCTTTGGCATGGGCGGCGCGGTAGCCACCTTTGCCGCTTTGCTGCATATGACGATGCATGCGCTCACCAAGTCTGCAATATTTTTTGCGGTCGGCCATGCCACACAAAAATCCGGCACCCAGATGATGGAAAATATCCGCGGCCTGATCAAGACCAATCCCACCATAGGCTGGGGCCTGATGATAGGCTCGCTGGCAATACTCGGCATGCCGCCGTTCGGCGTGTTCGCCAGCGAATTCATGATCCTCACCACTGCCATGCACGATTATCCATTCAGCGTGCCCGTCCTGATCATCGCGCTGGGCGTGGCATTTTCCGCTATTTTCAGCAAAGTGCAGCTTATGGTGTTTGGTGAAACCAGCGGCCAGCGCCTGCCCCACCCGCCCGCGCTGATTCCGGTATTCGTGCACCTGGCCCTGGTGTTAACCTTCGGCCTCTACATTCCACCCTATCTTGCATCCTGGTTTCAGCAGGCTGCAGCTATGATTGGTTAATCATGACCCACGAGAAAATATCAATAGCCGAATTTATCAATAGATCCCCCAGGCTGCCCGGCGTCATGCCAATCTGGCACGGCACCGTGGATGACACCCAATTCCGCGACTTGTGCGAACAGGCCAGGCATGACGGCGGCAAGCTGGTTTCCATATGGGGCAGCGACGAACAGCCGCGCGGCAATGGCTATGCGCTGCATGCCTCACTTGTTACCGCCAGCGGCATGATATGCCTGACCCTGCCGCTCAGCGCAGCACGCCCTGCTTACCCGGACATCAGCGATCTGTTCCCCGGCGCCAGCCGCATGCAGCGAGCCATTATCGACCTGATGGGGCTGCACCCCAGCGGTGCGGAAGACCAGCGCAAATGGATACGCCACGGATCCTGGCCTGCCGGCCTGCACCCGCTGCGCAAAAATTTCGACGCCACCACTGTGCACCCAACAGTGACTGACGCCTACCCTTTCGTCGCCGTCAGCGGCGACGGCGTGCATGAAATTCCTGTCGGCCCCGTGCATGCAGGCACCATAGAACCCGGCCACTTCCGCTTCTCCATCATCGGCGACCGCGTGCTGCGCCTGGAGCAACGCATGGGCTACAAACACAAGGGCATCGAGAAACGCTTCGAGAGCATGAATCTGGAACAGGGCGCAAAGCTTGCCGGCCGAATCAGCGGCGACAGCACGGTCGCCTACGCCTGGGCCTACGCCCAGGCAGTGGAAAGCATCACCGGTACCACACCATCAAACCGCGCGCAAGCATTGCGCGCTGTATTTCTGGAGCTGGAGCGCATCCACAATCATCTGGGTGATTTGGGCTATCTGGGCAACGATGTCGCGCTGGCATTCGGCTTTACACAGTTCTGGATACTCAAGGAAGACCTGCTGCGCCTGATCGGCGATCTGTTCGGCCACCGCTACCTGATGGACAAAATCATCCCCGGCGGCGTTGCCTGCAATATCGATGCGCAAGCCAGCGAGCGCATCCGCCAGCAACTCGCACATCTCGAAATCGAAACCGCCATACTCAGGGAAATTTATGAAGAACACAGCGGTGCGCAGGATCGTTTTCTCACCACCGGCAGAGTAACGCCCGATCTGGCCGCGCAACTTGGCTTAACCGGCCTGCCCGGACGTGCCAGCGGACAGGCTTGGGACCTGCGCGCCCAGTTTCCGTGCGCGCCCTATGACCAGTTGGAAGTACGCATGGCGACCCATCGCAACGGCGATGTTGCGGCGCGAGTCATCGTGCGCTTTGAAGAGCTGACTGAATCTATACGCCTGATCCGGCAGATCCTGACTGCGCTACCCGAGGGTGCACTCGCTGAAAAAATATCGGATGCGCCTGATGACAAACTTGGTATAGGCTGGGTAGAAGGCTGGCGCGGCGAAATTTTAATTGCGCTGCATAGCGGCAAAAACAACGGCATCCACCGCCTGCACCCGCATGACCCTTCATGGCAAAACTGGCCCGTGCTGGAGCATGCAATCATAAACAACATCGTGCCTGATTTTCCCCTGATCAATAAATCATTCAATCTCAGCTATACCGGGCAAGATCTTTAGGAACAAGCCATGTATCAAATAATCAAGCAAATATTACGCACAGGCAACAAAACCGAGACTCCGCCCAAGCCAGACGATGCGTTGCGCACCGATGCACAGCAACTGCAACATAAAATCTATAAACACCTTGGCCGCGCGCTGGCCATACGCCATGTTGATGCAGGCTCATGCAACGGCTGCGAGCTGGAAATACACGCACTCAACAACGCCTATTACAACCTCGAAGGCCTCGGTATACATTTTGTCGCCAGCCCGCGCCATGCGGATATGCTGCTGGTAACGGGGCCAGTTTCACGACATATGGAAATTGCACTCAAGCGCACTTTTGACGCCACCCCCGAGCCCAAGCTGGTTGTCGCTGTAGGCGACTGTGGCTGCAGTGGTGGCATTTTCTCGGCGGACAATGCTCACGGTGAGAAAAGCGTGAACTACGCCAGTTGCGGCAAGATTGCCAACGTGATTCCGGTTGACGTTGCGGTACCGGGGTGTCCACCCACCCCCATCGCGCTGTTGCAAGGCATACTCACTGCCGTGACAGGCAGCAACACTAAACAATAAAACGACAACAAGCGTTGTGTAGCTAAGCCGCCTTGCGTCAATTGCCTCACCTCTTCTTGATGCTGAAAATTTCAATCTTCAAAGTATATAAAATACAAGCCTGACTCCAATCTGACGCTTAAATTTCGTCAAACAAGCTTGCTGTGTCGCGGGCAGCGTGTTTGAATGATAGCCGCATCCTTCGTTACACTCTGTCTCACAGTGTTACATGTTGTAACAACTCTGCGTAAACTAAAAAGCACCACGCCCGTTATTAGATATGACCAATACGAATTGGTGCTACAAAAAAATATCAAACTAAAGTGGAGAATTAACATGCTGAAAAAATCCCTGTACGTTGCAACCGCATTGCTGACTTTTGCGTTTATCGTCCCCGTTCATGCGGAAGATGTTAAACAGGACGCCAAAGATATCCATCATGACAAACGTGTGGCGGCAAAAGATAAAGCCGATCTGCACAAGGATGTTCAAAAACGCAATGAAGACCGTCATGAACTAAGGAAGGATATGAGAGCAGGCAACAAGGAAGGTGCTCGACAAGAACGTGCTGAGTTGAAGGCTGACAATAAGGACATACACGCCGATCGCAAGAATCTGCATAAAGTCAGGAAAGACCTGCACGCCGACAAGAAAGAGCGTCACGAGCATCCCGTCGGAAAATAGCTCGTCCTGATTTTTTCTGTTCAACCTTGCTTACCCCGGCTTTGCCGGGGTTTTAATTTGTATACACAAACAAATGGGTGTCCATCAGATATGAGCAATATGATCTTGAAAAACGCAGTTATCCGCAGATTTCGCAGAATCGCACAGATGGTGAATCACTTAGGAATACTTGATCGCACACTCAACTGGCTAACCAGCCATTCTAAATAACTATTTGTTTAATAACGAATAATTCACGCAATCTGCGGACAACTGCTTTTTCTGGGATCAGTCTATTTTTATGCGCGACGCACGGAGAAACTTTCGAACATTGCTCCGATGCTGTTGAGTAGCGCATCGCTCAGCAACTCCCGGCTGGAACAGGCTGCACTGAGAGTCCCATCAGCACAACCCAGAGGGCGAAATTCCTGCAAAAAATAATGCTTCACACCCAGCTGCTGCAATTCTTGCGCCAGTTGCAACAGAGAATCCGGGGTGTGATACAGCGGGTGTACGGTGGTGCGAAACTCGTACGGCACGCCGCTTGCCAATAGCAGCCGTGCGCTGTCCCGTGCTTTCTTGCCGCTGCCAGGAGTTCCGGTCACGTTGTCATAGTCTGAAAAAGCAGCTTTGATATCCATACCCACCCATGACGATAACGGTAACAGTTCGGCTAGACGCGAGGGATAAGCACCGCCGCTATGCAGGCCGACCTTGAAGCCGAGTTTGCGAACCGCCGTCATGGCATGCTTGAGCGCCTCCTGCAGCGTTGGCTCGCCGCCGCTGAATACAACCGCATCCAGCAAACCCTGGCGGCGCTGCAAGAAGCTCAGCACGTTGGCCCATTCCAGTTGATTATCCATTTGGCGAGGAATCAGATGAGGATTGTGGCAATAGCCGCAACGCCACGGGCAGCCCTGGCAGAATACGACTGCAGCCAGGCAACCGGGATAGTCGGTACTCGTCAACGGTGTAAGACCGCCGATTTGGAGGTTAGGCAAAATTATTTAACCTGGAAAGAACAGTTGTCCGCAGATTATATGGATTGCGCTTGATTAAACAAAAAGTCATTGAGAATGGCTAATTAACCAATTAGGGATCAAGTATTCGTAAATGTTTAAAAATATGTGCGAATCTGCAAAATCCGCGGATTGAACTTCGGTTTTTAGGATCACTCAGGAAGCCAGCTTGGCGAGGCATTCCTGAAAATGCTTGCGCTCGAAGTGCTCGCCTTTTTTGCCGATGTTGAATGAGGCTACCGGGCGATGGTAACCCATCACGCGAGTCCATACTTCGCAGGGCTGGCGCTCCTCTTCGCTTAAAAATATTTCATTGCTGTTGAGGTAAGTCTGGTTGGACAGATCGTTCATGGCACTCTCCTTTAATAATGTTGTAAATAGTTACTCAGGCAGCAGCCAATTTTTTGTTGCGCTTTTCGGCCAGCCGTTCCTGATCGCATTTCGGGCAGAACTTGTATTCACCATCAAGATAGCCGTGCTGCGGACAAATCGAAAACGTGGGTGTAATCGTAATATAGGGCTGCGCAAATTTTTCCAGGGCGCGGCGCACCAGCGTCTTGCAGGCTTCCGCACTGGTGACGCGTTCGCTCATGTAGAGGTGCAACACCGTGCCGCCGGTATATTTTTTCTGCAATTCTTCTTGCCGTTCCAGCGCTTCGAACGGATCGTCGGTGAAGCCAACCGGCAGTTGCGAGGAGTTGGTATAGTAGGGAGCTTCCCTGGTGCCGGCCTGGAGGATGTCGGCAAAACGCTTCTTGTCTTCCTTGGCAAAGCGATAGGTGGTGCCCTCCGCCGGGGTTGCTTCCAGGTTGTACATGTGGCCTGTTTCTTCCTGGAAGGCAATCATTTTTGCACGGACGTGATCAAGCAATCTAACCGCAAATGCATGACCCCATGCGGACGTGATGTCATGCTCGTCATGGGTAAAGTTGCGGATCATCTCGTTGATGCCGTTCACGCCCAGCGTGGAGAAGTGATTGCGCAAGGTGCCGAGATAGCGCTTGGTATAGGGGAACAGGCCCGCATCCATGTGGCGCTGAATGACTTTGCGTTTAATCTCCAGACTGTTCTTGCTCATTTCCATCAGTTCGTCGAGACGGCTTAACAGTGCCACCTCATTATCCTGATACAGATAACCGAGGCGTGCGCAATTGATCGTGACCACGCCCACCGAACCGGTCTGCTCAGCGCTACCGAACAGGCCGTTGCCGCGCTTCAGCAACTCGCGCAAATCGAGCTGCAGGCGACAGCACATCGAGCGCACCATGTTCGGCTTAAGCTCTGAATTAATGAAATTCTGGAAATACGGCAGGCCATACTTCGCGGTCATTTCGAATAGCAAAGTGGCATTTTCGGATTCCCACGGGAAGTCCGGCGTCATGTTGTAAGTCGGAATCGGGAAAGTGAACACTCGCCCTTTGGCATCGCCCCTGGTCATCACCTCGATATAAGCGCGGTTGATCATATCCATTTCAGTCTGCAAATCGCCATAGCAGAACGGCATTTCCTTGCCGCCGATAACGGGGATTTGCTCGCGCAGATCTTCCGGGCAGACCCAGTCGAAAGTGAGATTGGTGAACGGTGTCTGGGTACCCCAGCGCGACGGCACGTTGAGGTTGTAGATCAGCTCCTGGATGTGCTGCTTCACCTCGCGGTAGGGCAGATTATCATTGCGGATAAAAGGCGCCATATAGGTGTCGAAGGAACTGAAGGCCTGCGCGCCGGCCCACTCGTTCTGCAAGGTGCCGAGGAAGTTGACGATCTGGCCTACGGCGGAAGACATATGCTTGGGCGGGCCAGCCTCTACTTTGCCGGGAACGCCGTTGAGGCCATCGTTAAGCAGCATGCGCAGCGACCAGCCCGCGCAATAACCTGCCAGCATATCCAGATCGTGCACATGAATGTCGCCTTCGCGATGCGCCACGCCGACTTCCGGCGGATAAACGTGGTTAAGCCAGTAATTCGCCACCACCTTGCCGGAAACATTCAAAATCAAACCGCCCAGGCTGTATCCCTGATTGGCATTGGCGTTAACGCGCCAGTCCATCTGCTCGAGATATTCGTTGATCGAGCTTTCCACATCCACCACCGTTTTGCGATCCTTGCGCAGCTTGGTGTGCTGTTCGCGGTAAACGATATAGGCGCGAGCGGTCTTCAAGTGATTGGCGGTGATCAGCACCTGCTCCACCGCATCCTGAACTTTCTCGATATGCGGCGGTTCGGCGCGGAATTTATGGATCAGGACTTTAACCACCTGAGCGGTGAGCAACAAGGCCTCGTTGGCATCGAAATCACTGGTGGCGGCACCCGCCCGTTGAATTGCCGAACGGATTTTCTCGGAGTCGAATGGCGCCAGCGAGCCATCACGCTTGATCACCCCTTTGAGTAGTGAAACCAGGTTGCTGCTGCCGACTCCCTGCTGCATTTGCGTATTGTCCCCTGCCTGCACAGGTGACATCCCTGAAACAACCTTTTCTGCCATCGCTTCCCCCTGATTTTTATTTGTTTTAATGGTGTTGACCACACTTCAGAAGCACAGCAAGCCCGGTTATCAAGCATCATAAACCACAACATGTTATGCATCGTGCGCTCAAATTACACAACATGTTGTGGTCTGTCAAGAAAAAGCATGGCACGATAACAAGCAAGCCTGAACGATTAGCCAGGCAAATACTGACAAATTCGCTGATTCCCTTGCCGATTCGAATCAGGATTGACGGAAATAACCACTCCCATCAAATGGACAAATAAAACTGTTCTATTCCGACAAATTCAATCAACTATTGTCCGCATCGCGGTAATTGGTTAGAATCCTCCCCCACCTAACGCAATAACCTCAAGGAGACTGAATATGGAACACACATTGCCCGCATTGCCTTACGCCATGGATGCACTCGTGCCACACATGTCCAAGGAGACATTTGAATACCATTATGCCAAGCACCACCAGGCTTATGTCACCAACCTGAACAATCTGATCAAGAACACCGAATACGAAAACCTGGCTCTCGAAGCCATCATCAAGAAGGCGCCGCCAGGCGGCATTTACAACAACTCCGCCCAGGTGTGGAACCACACCTTCTTCTGGAGCTGCATGAAGCCAAATGGCGGCGGCGCACCGAGCGGCGCACTGGCCGATGCAATCAACAAAAAATGGGGCAGCTTCGACGAATTCAAGAAGGCTTTCCAGACATCCGCAGTGGGTAACTTTGGTTCCGGCTGGACCTGGCTGGTGAAGAAGGCAGACGGTTCTGTTGACATCGTCAACATGGGGGCAGCCGGCACTCCGCTGACCACCGGCGACAAGGCTCTGCTGTGCGTGGACGTTTGGGAGCACGCTTACTACATCGACTACCGCAATATGCGTCCGAAATTTGTTGAGACCTTCCTCAACAACCTGGTGAACTGGGACTTCGTGGCGAAAAACTTCGCCTGAGGGAAACCACGTGGTTTGACGAGAATATATTCATGGCTTGCAGAATATATTCGTAACTTTTGCACCACTTCTAATGATATATTCGTAACCAGGGTTAGGTGTTGGTGTATCGTCAGAATTAAGTAGTAAAAAAAGGGAAGCTCGGACTGCCCTTTTTTTACGTCCATAAACCGGAATATCTCATATATTTTTGTACAGCCATCCGCACTGATATCCACCCGACAACGACTCTTGTGAAGAACAGCAACAGGTATCGTCAATCTGACAAATAGGCTCCTAACAGTCGCCGGTGTGCCCATCCCGCTCATTTGATCTTATAGTTGAACGGTACGATAACAGCCCTGCATCGCTAAATGTTTGCTGACAGGCGCAGTCGTGCCAAGAGTTGCCACTTGATCTTGACGCTATTTCAGCTATATACGTACCAAGTTATGCATTTAGACCCGTAGAGACGCTCAGCGAAGATAATTTAAAATACATAACACTTTGTTTTGTTGGCCTGAATCAGGCATGGGAACCCAATTCCGGTTATTCAGAAGCTCCCAGAGTGGGGTAGCGCACGGTCATGGGGAACAAGATACACGTATAATATAATTGTATTATAAAAACAACTGAGTGGAGAACATAATGCATCCGCAATACAGTTCGAACCTGATTGATTCGTTCGTGCCAAACGAGGTTGGGCCACGCGGCATGCAACCCAATCGAGCACGACACTTTATTTTGCAATCATTGCTTGCCGCGTTGTTCGGTGCTACAGGCACATTACCGGTGATTGCCTCACCGCTCCAGTTGCCAGCGATTGTCGTGCCCGCCAGCCAAGAGCGCCATGTAGGCAAAGTGATTTTTGTCGAACTGGTGACGCCGGATCTCGCAGCCGCCCAACGGTTCTATGCCGGATTGTTTGGCTGGACATTTCGCGATATTCATGCAGATGATATAACGTACGCCGAGGCATCTCTTGACGGCCATCCAGTCGCGGGATTGATTCACAGGGATGTACCTGCTGGCAAACATCGTCAGTCTGCGTGGCTGAGCTTCATTGCCGTAAGCGATGTCGACAAGGCAAAAACGATTGCGTTACAACATGGCGCAAAGGTGCTGTTTGAGCCGCATAACATCCCTGACCGCGGACGGGAAGCCGTCTTCGCGGATCCGCAAGGGGCCGTTTTTGCGGTTCTTGATTCCAGTAGTGGCGACCCGCCCGATATCCTGGCGGCGCCCGGGGAATGGATTTGGAGCTCATTGATCACGACTGATCCGGACACCGATGCCGCTTTCTACCAGGCGCTGTTCGACTATGAAGTCTACGAATTGCCATCTGACGAAGGCACCGGACGCCTCATGCTTTCAGCCGGCAACTATGCTCGCGCAAGCGCGAACCCGCTGCCCGCGAACAAACCCGACGTCCATCCGCACTGGATCAATTTTGTACACGTCGACGATGCGGCCATGATGACGAAAAAGGTCGCTGCACTTGGCGGCCGCGTGCTGGTCGAAGCGCGAACTGAGCCGCAAGGAGGCAAGGTCGCAATCGTCGCCGATCCGCAGGGGGCAGTTTTCGGCCTGCTTGAATGGCCGGGCACCGACGGCAAAGAGGTGACCAAATGAATACTTTGCTCGTTCGCCGGCCAATGATGGCTTTAGTGCTCGGGTTATTTACTGTACTGTCGTCCGGCTGCGCTGCTCCCGGTAATGGATACAATACCAGAGTGGGGGTCAGCGTGAATTACGATGGGCCGTACGACTCCTACTACGAGCCATACGGCTCCTACTACGGCGGTTGGGGACCTGGCTATTATGTAGGGCCGATAAACGGCAATAATTATAGCCCACACCATGGCGGTCGCCCAACTCCGCCTGCGTACAGGCCTGCGCCGCTATCCCGCCCGGTTCCGTCTATTCCTTCACGTCGACGTAGCGGCAACTCGAGACTCGACCATCGCAATGGCAATTGAAGGAGCCGTGTTCGAATTGACCCATCCGGGGTGGAAAAGTAATTTGTTTCGCATTGTTTGCGGCGCGCAAGCGTCTTTTTTTGGTCATTGGAGAAAGCTCATCATGAAGAAAATCGTTATCGCTGCGCTGATGTCTGTTTTTATTGCCACTCCCGCCCTGGCTGACAACACGGGGAAATTTTATGTTGCTGGCGATTTTGGTTTGGCCACTTATAGTGACTTGCCCCCCGGCTGGTCTAATCCAAACGTTATCCGCATCGCGGGTGGCTTTCATTTCAGCCCTCTATTTGCAGTCGAATTGGGTTATTCCGTGTTTGGGGATTCCACGTACTATTATGGCCCCGCTGTCACCTCCGCATCTTCATTACAGGTTGCCGCCGTAGGCAGCCTGCCGTTAAGTCGACAATTCGATTTGATCGGCAAGCTGGGGCTGGCCAGCAACGCCGAAGATTATTCAGACGCAACCGGATATTCTGCGAGTTATTCGCGAAGCGACTTGTTGTTCGGTTTCGGCGCACAATTTAACATTAATTCACAACTCAGCGTGCGCGCGCTCTACGACAGCTATGGAAAGTTCGATAATTTCTTTCCGCCTATGACGGCAACATCATTGTCCTTGGGTGTGGTTTACAACTTTTAAGGTTGCAGTGCCAGTCACGCGTCAAGCCAGACCTCGGCTGTCTACTTTGGAACACATTCTATTTTTGACATAAGCACACAAGCAACTGCCTGAACACAGAATGCCGGGGGCGACACCTTTTTTTACTCCTGTCAATTGCACTTTGCGAAACCGGCGCGACGTGCGCTGATTCCAACCTGGAAAACGCAGTTGAACAGGGCAAGTGGTGCGTTTATTTTTCTGCCCAGCAAGGCGCGACGAGAGCGAAGCCGTAGACGCTTTAGCGGCTTTACAGCCCCGGCATGCCCTTTACGGGTGCGCGGAATAGTCACTCTATTCAATGAGGAGCAACGCGACTGGGCGGGAAAAATAAACGTAGCAATTGCCCTGTAGCGACCTCACCCAACAGGTGTTCGTGGAAACAGTGCTTGTTGCTTTTGGAGTCATATTGATGCCGCCTCAAGGGAGCGGTCAACTGCGGTTTCTGGGTTCAATTGCCTTCGGTGCGCATCGGCACTGGCTTGCCGGGAGTAGCGCCGATTTCGATGCGTTCATATTCCGCGATTACCTGCGCGCCCAGCAACAGCAAGGTGGCGGCAACTTCCAGGCTGAGCAGCACGATGATGGCTGTCGTCAGCGAGCCGTACACCACGCTCACCTGCGACAGCGTGCCAAAATACCAGCCCAGCGCATGGCGGATAATTTCCCACAACAACCCGGCCACGGCGCCGCCGATCAAAGCGTGATGCGCCGTCAGCCTGCCTACCGGCATAAAATAGTAAATCGCGGAAAAGAGCAGGATTTCCCCGAACACACCGGCAACGTAGATCAGCCAGTGCGAGAAGCCGCTTAGCGACCAGCTATGCCCCAGTATTACCAGACTCTCGCCGCCTATCGCCATCAGGTCGACAATCACGAACGTGCCCACAAACAGCGCCGCACCAATAAAAAAAATGTAGCCGAAGTGCAGCAGCAGGGAAGTGAGAAAGTGTCTCTTGTACTTTTCCACGCGGTGCAGGAAGATCACCGAGATCGCGCTCTCCAGCACCTTGAAGCCGAGCGAACTGAAAAGCAGCATCGTGACAAGCAGCACCCAGCCTGTCACCTCGCGGTGATCGAGGAACGCCTTCAGCTCCCCCACCACCGCGCTGCTTTCGCCCGGCACCACATACTCCAGCGCCCGCACCAGCGTTGCCAGCAGCACCTGCTGATCGATCACCTGCGACAGCGCGATCACCATCAGAATGAGCATAGGCACGATCGAGAGCAGCGCGTAATAAGCCACCGCACCGGCGAGGAGCAGACCCTGATTGGCCTTGAATGCGCGCAGCACCTGCAGTGCGAAGACCGCAGGGTTCGTTAGCACGTAAGTTGTTCTGGGGTCGATGAGTTTCATATGCAGGTTATCCGTTCACGCGATCTGCTCCTGTGAGCGTAGTTGCCGGAGACGAGTGTTGATGCGCCGCCGCAGTCTGATTTACTTTAACAACGGATGATCCTTGGGCAACTGTTTCGAGTACCAGATTGCGATCTTGTGCCGCAGGGTTTTTTCCGCGACCTGTTCTTCCGGCAAGGGCTGGATCACTTTATCGTGAACCAGCAAGCGGTAGATATATAACAATTTCTCGCTGGCGGAGTCAGTCGGTTCAAACTCGACCACGCCGCGGCCCTCCGCGTACTTCACCCCTGCGAGCAATGCCTCCTTGAATAAGGCGGTTTCGTTTTTTAGTTTATGCATGGACTATCTCCGTTATTTTTTCCGGCAATAATACTGAAAATTTGATAATACGCTTGTAACGATTGTTCAAACAGGCGGGTCGGCCCAAATAATTCCTTAGTCTCTTACCGGGAAAATGATCTCAAAAGATAAAATGAATTTCGTGTTTGCCGTGCAGTGGCATGGCTGACGTAGGCTGGGCAAGCTTCATCTGCCGACGCGGATTGCTACGGTTATCATGCCCCCTTGGGCATCGGACGATGGCCTTTTGAAATAATCGCGCAGAAATCTGCGCTCCTGCCACAATGTTCATCTCTGATGGATTACCCGGGTTCAATCAACAAGGAGTCTTTTAATTTTGTGTAAGCACTATGCTTTATATTAAAGCTTTTCGGCAATATAACTCAACTTTAGACACTCAGCCGTCATCCTTGCGCCACTAAACCAGTGGCACAATTGAAGCTGAAACGACAAAAATTCCTCCTGCTTACTACTGACAGCTGCGCTACAGTAGAAATCTTGG
>Ga0315268_10001372_pt1 | contig 27894 bp, 25 predicted proteins | sample C1_top_MG_FD_204535 | JGI IMG/M metagenome (GOLD analysis project Ga0315268, IMG submission 204535) | Sediment microbial communities from Yellowstone Lake, YNP, Wyoming, USA - C1_top | ecosystem: Environmental > Aquatic > Freshwater > Lake > Sediment | place: USA: Wyoming | collected 2017-08-01
AGAAAAAAACAGTAAAGGTGGAATTCTTTGAATCTATGTTAGGAATTTATTTTGAGATTTCCGTTTCGCCTATATTTAACGAAGAAGGTGAAGTTGTTGCTATCGTCCATATTGCCAGAGATATTACCGAGCAAAAGAAAGCCGAAGAGGCGCTGCAAGTTGCTTATCAGAAACTTAAACAGACCCAACAAGAGCTCATCCAATCCAGTAAGATGGCGGCTATGGGGCAGTTATCCGCAGGTATCTCACATGAGCTTAACCAGCCATTGACCGGAATCAAGGGTTTTGCGCAGGCAGCTTTACTTGATTTGGAAAACGACAATCCCTTAAGAGAAGATTTAAAACGAATAGTGGAACAGGCTGACCGTATGGATAAAATTATTAAAAATATCCATTTTTTTGCCAGAAAATCAGAATTCAAAATGGAGGAGATAGATGTTAACCAGCCGCTTGAGAATTCCCTGATGCTTTTAAGTGAACAGCTCAGAGTCCACAATATAAGGTTAAACAAATTATTAACCGAAAACCTGCCTAAGATAAAAGGAGATACCAATCAGCTGCAACAGGTATTTCTTAATCTTATTACTAATGCCAGAGACGCTATTGATAGTTTAAAAAGCCCCAACGCAGGAGAGATAATTGCAAAGACTTTTTTAAGTCAAGATTCAAAAAACATAGAAATAATTTTTCAAGACACGGGCTGCGGAATACCTAAAGAAAATTTAGAGAATATCTTTGACCCTTTTTTTACCACCAAATCCCCTGAAGGAGGAATCGGTTTAGGTTTATCCATAGTTTATCGAATAATCGAAAATCATAAAGGTAAGATTGAAGTAGAGAGCGAGGTAGGGAAAGGCACTCTTTTTAAGATTACTCTACCTTTGAATCAAGAGGTCAGAGCAGGGGAAAATTATGAAAAAGTATAAAATACTTATAGCTGATGATGAGCAGGTAATACGCGAGCTCCTATTGAAATTCCTTAGCAAAGAGGGCTATGAGGTTGAGCAAGCCGCGGATGGATATGATGCCTTGGATAAGATTAAGAAACATAATTACGATATGTTAATCCTTGACCTGAAGATGCCCGGAATTAACGGAATGGACGTTATTACCAAAGTAAATGAATTAAATAAAGATATAACTATTATTGTCATAACCGGTTATGCGACGTTAGAAACAGCAAAGGCAGCAATTAAACAAGGCTGTTTCGAGTATATTACCAAGCCTTTTAACATGGATGATGTTCTCGCAACTATAAAAAGGGCTTTTACTACGCGGCAATTGGCGCAAGATAAAAATAAGTTAGAAGAACAGCTCCGCATTGCCGAACGATTGGCATCGTTGGCACAGATGGGCGCAGGTGTAGCCCATGAAGTAAATACGGTTCTTGCAACCGTTAAGCTTTTTCTCGAAATGCTTAAAACAAGGTTTTCTCCGGAAGAAAAAGAAGTCAAAAACTTAGGTCTTATTCTGGAGGAAGTGGAACGTGCGGAGGAATTAATTGACAGGTTCCTTAACTTTGCGAAGCCATCCGCAGCTGAATTTGTTAAAACAGATATCAACCAGCTTATAAGAAAAGGGCTGAAGTTGCTCGAATCAAGATTTTCGCAAAACGATATTGAAGTATTCCAGCAGTTATACAGTCCAAATGTTTTCATTGAATGCGACCCGATTAAAATGGAAGAGGTGTTTACGAATATATTTTTAAATAGTATCGATGCCATAGTTGGTAGCGGAAAGATTTCTGTTAAAACGCAAGTTGATGACGAAAAAGCAGAGATTGAAATTCGGGACACCGGAATAGGGATTTCCGCCATAGATATTGAAAAAGTTTATGAGCCTTTTTTTACTACCAAAGCAAGCGGGACCGGTTTGGGTTTATCTATAGTACATAGGATTATCGAGGAACACAAAGGTATTATAAAGATAACCAGCGAAGAAAAAAAAGGAACTTGTGTGCGTCTTGAATTGCCCATTACTGCCAAGAGTGAATAGATTAGCAAAATGAAAAAATATGAAATATTAATTGTGGATGATACGCCGGCTTTAGCGGCAATGATGGGGCAATTATTGGAGGAGGAGGGTTATAGGGTTAAGACCGCATCTTCTGCCAGAGAGGGGATGTCGTTAATAGATAAGGGGGAACCGGATTTGATAATGATGGATATTAAAATGGCCGATATGAGCGGACTGGATGCGCTTTACGAAATCAAAAAGAAAGATCCCAGGTTATGCGTGATTATGATGACCGCCTATGGAACAACACAGACAGCCATAGAAGCAATGAAGAGAGGCGCCTATGATTACGTGACCAAGCCTTTTAAGATAGAGGAGTTAAAGGTATTGATAAAGAAGGCTCTTGAAGCAGGCAGGTTAATGCGGGAATCGGTTTCTTATCGGGTTAAAAAGCATAAGCCAAGCGAAGGGGTTTGTATCATTGGTAATAGCCCCTTGATGCAGGAGATTTACAAGACTATCGGTAAGGTAGCGGAGTCAAGCGCTACCGTTTTGATACGAGGTGAAAGCGGGACGGGCAAGGAACTTGTGGCAAGGGCGATATACCAGAATTCTTTAAGGAAAGATAGCACGTTTTTGGCAGTAAACTGTGCAGCTATACCGGAATCGCTTTTGGAAAGCGAACTTTTTGGCCACGAGAAAGGTTCTTTTACCGGCGCAATCAGCAAGAGAATCGGTAAATTCCAACAGTGCGACGGCGGGACAATATTCCTGGATGAGATAGGCGATATGTCCCTTGCGACGCAGACAAAGATATTACGCGTCCTTCAGGAGCATACCTTTGAGCCGGTGGGAAGCGAAAAAACAATAAAGGTAGATGTGCGGGTAATTGCTTCTACTAATAAAGATCTATGGAGAGCAATAGGAAGTAAAGAATTTCGCGAAGATTTATATTACAGGCTGAAAGTGGTAACCATTTATATGCCGCCGTTAAGGCAGAGAAGGCAAGATATCCCGCTTTTGGTGGATTACTTTGTTAAGAAATTCAACGCCGAATTCACTAAAAATGTCAAAAAAGTTTCTCCTGAGTTAATGTCGCGCCTGGAGAACTATGATTGGCCGGGTAACGTGCGGGAACTCGAGAATGCTGTCCAGACAGCAGTGGTGATGAGTAAAACAGATGTCCTGCTCTTGGATAATTTCCCTCTCTTTAGTTCGCCGATGCAGTATTTAAAGCAGGAGGCGCAAAAACAAATTAGCGATTATGATAAGATGTTTCGGGATATAATTGAACCTATCCTCAAAAATTCTAAAGCCGACAGTAAAAGCGATCTTTATAAAGCGATTATGAAGGATACGGAGAAGATTTTAATAAAGATGGCTTTGGATGAAAACAACAAAAGCCAGTCAAAGGCAGCAAAAATCCTTGACATAAGCAGGAATACTCTACGGAAGCGGATGAAAGAATATGGGTTGTAAAATCGTTAGTTTACGACAAAGGGAGGTCTTGGCAAATGGAAAAAAGTAAGGAAAAGCGCAAACCTATTATCTGTCCTAATTGCGGTTGTAAGATGTTGTGTATGAACCGGTTCCAGTCAGTTTATAACCTGATTAGAGGTTTTTATGTCTGGTATATATGCCCGCGTCGAAAAGGCGAGCATGGTTGCGGCCACTCTATCTTGCTGAAGATTGCCGCAAAGACCAAACGCCCTCAAAAAATAATCAAAGCAGTAAAATCTAAGAAAAGATAATCTCTCCTGCTTAAACCTTGAACAGTTATTGTCTCTTTTGTTCAAAATCTGCACAAAAGTAAAAAGTCCGCAGGACCTACCCATTTTATAACCCAAATTTAGCTATTATCCAACTTATTTTATTATAGCCACTTATGTGAAATAAGCGGCTATTTTATTTTTTAGCCTTAATTGGCACGGTTCTTACTTCTTTATATAGGTGGAGGTAGGAACCGATGAAAGCAAAAGAGTTATTTGAGGTTACAGTAATAGTTGGGCTGGCAGTATTATTTATTGTTGTGTCGGCGGCTTTAGTTGAAGCCAAAGGACCTGTAAAGGTGGCTATTTTAGACACCGGTTCTAATGTTGCCTATAAGGAAGGAATCAGCCTTATTGATAGTACAGTAAAGGATTATAACGGCCACGGGACATTGATGGTCGGAATAATTAAAGAGGTATATCCCCAGGCAGAGTTGTATATCGTTAAGGTAATGGGAAAAGACGGCTTGCTGATAGATGAAGAAGCAGTAATCAGTGGTTTAGAGTGGGCAACAGAAAAGGGCGTTGACATTATAAATATGTCCTTGCGCCTGCGGAATAGTAACGGGCTCCATAGGGCGATAAAAAAGGCATATGAAAGGGGTATTGTAATAGTGGCTGCTGCCGGTAATAAGACTTCAATAATGGGGTCATTGAGCACACAATACTCAATACCCGATACTCAATACTCAGAAGTCGCTTATCCGGCTAAATACGAAGAAGTTATTGCGGTGGGAGCTCTTGATAAATACGGCAGAGTATATGATGGTTCCATTAAGGATGAGAAAGTTGAGTTGCTTTGCAGAGGTTATAAAGGTAAAACAGCAGGGACATCGATTGCTTCTGCTTATGCCGCAGGATTTATAGCCAGGATAATTTTCGATAATCCCGGTTTTGGGATTGAGGGATTGAGGAATTTTATTCATCAGCAAATCGCAAAGCAGGCAGGAGAGTTGAAATGAAGATTAAAACCGAAGACGAAGATATAAAATTATTCAATCTCCCGCATAGTATATAATAATATAATAAAATATATTAAAAAATAATAAAATTTTTCTTGACAGCACTTATTATATAATATATTATATTCTTGTATTATATCTTTTTGATAAAACCTGCCCTACAAAGAAAGCCTATGGTTGAAGTAAAGCCCTCGCAAGAAGCAAGAATCCTGATTGTTGACGATGAAGAAGTAATCCTGCAGCTATTATCCCGCATACTACAAGAAAACGGATATTCTGTGCAAGTCGCAAGAGACGGGAATACCGCCTTTGATAAGATAAAGATGGATTTTTTTAATCTTCTGATTACTGATTTAAAAATGCCCAAATTGGACGGTTTGGATGTCTTAAGGGAAATAAAAAAAGTAAATCCTTATATAGAAGTAATTATTATTACCGGCTATCCTACTATCGAATCAGCTGTAGAGGCGATAAAGATAGGCGCATTTGATTTTATCTGCAAGCCCTTTGACCTCCGGGAAATAAATGAAACCGTAAACCGATGTCTAGAAAGACAGAAGTTTGCCATCAACCATATTGAACTGGGTGAATTGATGACTCTTTTTGAAATAAGCAAAGCGATTCCTGCTAACACAAGCTTGAATTCTCTTTTAGAACGGATTTTAGATTCCGCATTAGGAATAGTAAAAGCAAAAAGAGGCTCTATTTTGTCGCTTGATGAGAAAACCCAGGAATTAAGCATTAAGGTTGCGCGTGGATTAGACGAAGAGCTGATCCTTAATACCAGAATAAAATTGGGAGAGGGTATCGCCGGTAAGGTGGCTAAGGAAGGTAGGCCGGTATTGGTGACTGATATCAATGATGACTTAAGATTTCAGAATAGCGGCAAATCACGATATGAAACCAAATCTTTTTTGAGCATCCCCCTGGTGAGCAGGTATTCATATCCTGAAGGGAATATTTTGGGGGTAATTAATATCACCGATAAAATTTCAGGTGAAAGCTTTACCGAAAGAGAGCAGACTCTACTTTCTGTATTGGCCGGCCAGGCAGTGGCAGCCATTGAGAATTACAAATTATATAGCAATTTGCAGGAGAAGATAAAAATTTTGGAGAATACCATTAAAGAATTGGATGAAACTGAGAGCCTGCTTATACAGAGTGAAAAAATGGCTGCGGTCGGGCAGTTAGCCTCCGGTATTGCTCACGAGATCAGGAATCCGTTGGCGACAATTTTAATGGGAATGGACTCCTTGAATTTGAGTTTAAATGAGGACAATGATGAAGAAAAGAAGTCCATTGGAATGATAAAAGAGTCTGTTATTAGAGCTAATAACATTATTGTAGACCTTTTACAGTTCTCAAGAACGTCAAAACTCCAGACACATCCAGTGAAAGTCTGTAAGATTATGGATGATGTAGTATCTTTAATTAAAAATCGGGCTTTTTTGAATAATGTGCAGATAAATAGAAATTATAAGGACGAGGATATTGCTATTGAAGCAGACGCTAATATGTTGCAACAGGCATTTTTCAATCTTTGCATTAATGCAATTGAAGCGATGCCGAAAGGAGGACAACTTACATTAAATATATATAGGGCCGGGAATCTGAAAGATAGACAAGAGTACGCCGTAATCGAGGTTATAGACACGGGGGTCGGCGTCCCCGAAGAAATATTACTCAAGATATTTAATCCTTTCTTTACTACAAAAGAGCCGGGTAAAGGAACCGGTTTAGGTTTAAGTATTGTGCATATGATAATAGAGCGCCATAAAGGAACTATAAATGTAGAAAGCCGGCTAAACCGGGGAACAAAATTTACCGTGAGGTTACCTGTGAAGGAGAGTTTGGATTATTCAAATGAATTAGAAGACGTAACACAAGTCGATAGAGTTAATGATGTTGACAAAAAATAGAATTCTTTTAATTGATGATGAAGAGGATTTCTGCTTTTTTGTAAAGAAAAATTTAGAACAAAACGCAGAATTTGCTGTTATTTATACTACGAACCCGGATAGAGGAATAAAGCTCGCTCGAAAGGCTCATCCGGATTTAATCTTATTGGATGTCCTGATGGCTAAAACAGATGGTTTTAAAGTTTTGGAGATGCTCAAAAATAATTCCGAAACATTATCCATACCTGTAATTATGTTGACGGCTTTGGGGGATGAAGAGACTAAACTAAAAGCATCTGCGTTATATAACGAAAATTACATCACCAAACCAGTTACTTATGAGATGTTGAGGTTAGAGATAGAAAAGGCCTTGTTGAGGCATAGCTATAGCGGAAGGAGGTAATAGTGGAAAATAAAAAGAAGATACTTTTAATCGATGATGAAGTAGATTTTACTTTTTTTGTTAAAAAGAATTTAGAACAAACTGGGGAGTTCGAGGTAATAGTAGCAAATGACGGCGCAAACGGGATTGATTTGCTCAAGGAAGCAAAGCCGGATTTAATACTATTGGATATCGTTATGCCTAATCCCAGCGGGCCTGACGTCGCCGAATTTATATTGCATAATCCGCAAACAAAACAAATCCCCTTGATATTCTTAACCGCCGTAGTTACTAAAGAAGAAACAGGCATCGATTTGCTCAAGGAAATCGGAGGCCATAATTTTATCGCAAAACCCGTTGATACGCAGACTCTTATTAGTTCTATAAAAACGGTTTTATTAGAGGGAACACCCGAAGCTAAATCAGCCAAGCCGCAATAAAGCCTTATGAGCATAACACGGAAGATTCTCATTTCCATTATTTTGATTGCTGTAATCCCTGCACTTGCGGCTTTTTACGTGTTTAAAAATCCTGCGGTGTTTGTTTTTTCGACAAAAAATCTTGTTATCCTTATTGCGGCTTTTATCGGTATATTGGGAATTACGGTTTTTATTAATTTAATACGTATGCTGACGAAGTTATGCGAAGGTTTGAAGATGATAGCCACAGGAGATATTAATCACCGGGTCGAGGTAGAGCCTTCCGGCAACATAGAGGGTTTGGCAATATCAATAAATCAGGTCAGCCAGAAACTAAGGGAGAGTGCCGACGATTTGGAAAAAAGGACAATTCTGATTGAAAGGTTTAATCAGGAAATCAAGAAAATGAATAAACTTAAGGTAATTTACCCGGAAATCGTCCATGAATTACGTGCACCGCTCATCAATATCGATAAAATTTCCAGTCTATTATTAGAAAAATTATTAGAAAAAAAATCCGGAATCGCAGAAACCGATGAGGAAACTTTTTTAAAGAACATTAACGCCAATACAAAGCGCCTGGCTCGCCTGGTTGATAATCTTCTGGATATTTATAAACTCGAAGCAGGAGGATTATCTTTGAAGTGCGGGTCGTTTCCTGTAAAAGATGCAATCCAGGAAGCAGTAAACTCCGTAGATAATTGGAGGCAGAGCAAAGAACTGAGTTTAGAAATCAAGATTTCAGACAACATTGACAATGTTTATGCGGACAGGGAAAGGATAATTCAGGTTATTGTTAATCTGCTTAGTAATGCGATTAAGTTCACTCCTCCTAAAGGGAAAATTATACTGGAAGCGGAAGTTTTTCTTTCCGGTTTAGATGAAAAGTTACTGGAAAATAGCCAGCCATTTATAGAGATTTCCATCCAGGATAGCGGAGTGGGTATCTCTGAATCAGATAAGAAAATAATCTTTGAGAGATACAAGACAGCATCAAAAGCGCATTTTAATACCATACCCAGCACAGGGTTGGGGCTTCCTATCGCCAAGCAGATAGTGGAAATGCACCGCGGCAAAATTTGGATAGAAAGCCAGCCCGGCAAAGGAAGCAAGTTCACGTTCATTATACCTCAGGGGGTGGCGGAAAAGGCAAAGGAATCCAAAGGTTTTGGCAGGAAGGAAAACAAAAAGATTTTGATTATAGACGATGAAGAAAATCTAAGGGAACTCTTGGATAAGACACTAAGCAGGAAGGGCTATTTTGTAACCGTGGCAAGAGACGGTTTAGAAGGTTTAAAAAAGGCGCTGGAGCTTTATTATGATTTGGTGATTACCGATATACGCATGCCTAACGTAGGCGGGTTTGACTTTATAAAGATATTAAAAAGGATTATCCCTGAAGCGGAAATTATGATAATAACGGGTTTCCCTATCGATGAAAGAATGGAAAGGATCATCAAAGAAGATTCATATTTTTGCCTCAAAAAACCCTTTGAGCTGAAAAATTTATTTGAAGTAGTCCAGAGCGCTCTGCCGGTTTCTTCGAGCGAGAATAACTAAGGGAGTACAGAAAATATGAAAAAAATCTTAGTTGTAGATGATGACCGGACAATCAGGGATTTATTCCAGAGGTCATTAAAAAGTGAAGGATACGAGGTCTTATACGCTACATCCGGAGAAGAATGTTTAAGCGTTCTTGAAAAGGAAGGAGCTGGAGCAGTCAAGTTAGTGTTTTTGGATTTAAGGATGGAGGGCATAGCAGGTGAAAATACGTTTGAAAGAATAAAGGAAATCAATAAGGATTTACCGGTTTTTATTATAACCGGTTATGGGACTTATCCCGAAAAAATAAGGCTTTTCAGTAAAAAGATTGACCGTTATATCTCCAAACCTTTTGATATGGAGTTTATTAAGATACTTATAAGAAACAAAATGGAACCGGAAAAATAACGGAAAGGGGGTAGGAAAATGTTTTATGGTTATCTGAAGAAGGCAAGTATTACCCTGATGTTTTTGGTAACAATGCTGTTTTTTCTTCAAAACGGTTTAAATGCGCAAACAGCGGTAGTTAATCGCACGGGAACAATTAAGCTCACCCTCCCGGACAGCACAGTTTCAATAATCGGCAAAGACGATGCCTTGCCGGATATCCCTTTGGGCTCAAAAGTAGAGCTTATCAGCGGCAGTATGGATATTGAGCCGCGGGAAGGTTTCATTCAGGTTGTTGCCGGTGATTCAGTTGCAACCGTAAAGGCAGGTGATAGAGTTACAGTAAGCATTAATTCCCTTACTAAAAAGGCAAGTTTCAAAGTATTCGCAGGCCGGATAAAGGTTATCACGGCTAATACCTCGACTGCGCTTGAGACGGACCAGGAGGTTGAGATTAGCCTGGATAGAAGGACAGGACAGACAGAAATCAGAAGTGTCAGAGGAGACATAGAAACAACTACAATTGGTATTATGGTAACAGTTTTCCAGGGATCAGATGCGGTAGTAGATGTTGACCCTGAAACAAGAATTGTGCATGTAGAGTCTATTAATGGCGATGTTGCAGTAGCGTCGCTTGAAGGAAAGATTATTCGTTTAGCTAAGAGAGAGTCGACGGATGCAGAAGGCTCTATCGCGGGAGAGATACAAACATTTGCGCAAGAAGCCATGGCTGCAGTTGTTCCGATGGAAGAGCCTGTAGAGCCGGAAAGGCCTGAGGCAAGCCCTCACAGGCCATAAAAATTATAACGCGGGAGGTGATTATGTTGGGGTATAAAAGTATCAGAATATTAGGAGTGATGCTGTTTATCTTTTTGTGGTCTTGTACGTTAACCTATGGAGTCAATAATTTGCATATGGGTAAATTAGAACTTAATCCTTTTATATCGGTTGAGCAGAAATTCGATGATAACATCTTCCTTGAACGCAAAAACCAGGAGGACGATGACTGGATAACCACAACAATATTGGGATTGGGTTTAAAGACGCCGCTTATTTCCGGTAGAGAAGAAGATTTTACCTTAAAGGCAAAGTATGACATTGATTTTATCGAATTCTGGGACCACACCAACCAAAACAGGGTTGACCATAACTTTTTAGCATCAGCTGACCTTAAGTTTACCAGTGATGTCAATTTGAAAATTAATGACAAATTCCAAAAAACCGCAGACCCGCCTAACTCGGAATTAACTGCTTTAGAGAAACGTATACGTAACACCTCCGGAGTAGTCCTGGGGTATATGAGAGAGAAAATCGGACTTGATTTAGGCTATCAGAACATCCGTGATGATTACAGCAGCCTTAATAGCCTGGATAAATATGAACATATTTCTACTACGACAGGCTATTTTAATTTCTCTCCTAAGACTTCGCTGTTCGGCGAATATAATTTTGGCAAAATAATATACGATAACAATAATACTAATAGTGATTCTAAATACAACCAGTACCGTCTGGGTATAAAAGGCCGGATTGCGCCAAAGTTGACCGGGCTGGTCAAAGCCGGGTATAAGAAAACAGATTATAATGACTCAAGCAAGAAGAATTTTAAAGGATTTACGACCTTTGTAAATGTAACCTATGACCTCAAGGAGAGAACGACCTTAAATTTATTTGGAGAGAGAGGCTCGGAAGAATCCACATATTCGACTAACAACTATTTTGAATACAACAAGGCCGGGCTAAAAGTTGACCATGAACTCCTGGATAAACTTTTTCTTATTACCCAGGGTTATTATCAGTTAAACAAATATCCCGATGAAACTACGGAGAGTTCAGTAACAGATAAGAGGGAAGATAAAATATGGGACGGCAGCATCGGGTTGCGGTATGAACTAAAAGACTGGGTGAATCTTGAAACAAATTATGAATACAAAAAAAGAGACTCAAAATTTAACACTTATGACTACAGGGATAATAAATTCACCACAAAAGTTAATTTTTTATTTTAACAGGATATCCGCAAGTAAGCAGTGTGCATAATAGGTTAAGTAAAAAGTTAAAACTAAATAACAGGTTTTTAAGTTAATGAAAAAAAATATACTGATCTTAATATGCTTATCCCTGATTATCTTTGTCCTTACCTCGAATATTGCGGCTCAGGACTACCTTATCGGCCCCGATGACGTTTTAAAGATTACTGTATACCGCGAAGAGGATATGGATAGAACTGTGAGGGTTTCCTCTGACGGGTATATATCATTTCCGCTTTTAGGGAAGGTTAAAGCAGAAGGGTTAACTGTTTCCGGATTGGAAAGAAGTTTGATAATGGAATTGATAAGGTATCTGAAAAACCCCCAGGTCACGGTTTTTATAGAGGAATACGGCACTATCACCGTAAGCGGCCAGGTAGAAAAACCCGGTTCATACCCGTTAAAAGGAGAAATGAGCGTGATTGAAGCGATAAGTATGGCCGGGGGATTTACCAAAATTGCGGCACAGAACGCGGTTAAGGTAATGCGTTTAGAAGAAGGCAAGAAAAAGCCAATCCGGGTAAGAGTGGCTGATATTAGTAAAAAAGGCGATAAATCTAAGGATATCCCGTTAAACCGCGGAGACATTATTTTTGTTCCGGAGAGCCTTTTTTAAATTTCAACAAATAATTTTTTTTCAAAAAAATAAAATCCTGATAATTACTGATAAAACTGCCTAATTTTAGAGAGGGGTTCCAATGATAGAACAGTCTCAAGTTCAATTCCAGGATACTGTGAAGGAGATACACATTAGTGACTATTTGCAGGTTTTGTTACGGCGGCGCTGGGTAATCATTACATTTTTTATAGTCTTGGTTACAACTGTTATCATCAATACCCTCAAACAGACTCCCATCTATGAAGCAAGCGCTACTCTATTAATAGAACATAAAAGCCCCCGGGTTATTTCTGTCCAGGAAGTCACCCCTATGGGAGCCGGAGATTACGCTTCCTACAGGGAATATTATGAGACGCAATATAAACTCATCAAAAGCCCGACCCTGTTAAAGAAAGTAGCTGATGCCGTTGGATTAAAAGCCGGTGAGAGACGAAAAGGAGACACGCCGGTAAAAAAACTTTTAAAGGTAATAAAGGTTACCCCTGTAAGAAATAGCCAACTGCTGGAAATAAGCGCCGAGGACCCTAACCCGGAATTAGCGGCAAAGATAGCTAATACCGTTGCGGAAGAATATATCAGGCAGAACTTAGAAAGAAACATTAATGCGGCTAACGAAGCTGCTGAATGGCTTACAAAACAAATATCGGAACAGAAAGATAAAGTAATGAAATCAGAAATTGCGCTGCAGGAATACAGGCTGAAGCATAATATAAATGTTTTGCCGGAGGTGACCAGTGAAGTTGCGATTGAAGACGTAAAAGCTGAATATGCAAAATTACAGGCACAGCTAGCCAGTTATTCCGAGCGTTATACCGATGAACACCCTAAGAAGATGGAACTTAAAGCCCAGATAAATTCACTGAAGAATAAAATTCAAGGTTTGGAAGATGTTGATGTCGGAGCCCAGAGTATGGAATACAGGGTTTTAGAGCGAGAGGTCCAGACTAATAAACAGATGTATGAGGTGCTCCTGACCCGCTTAAAAGAAATAAATATCTCAAGCACATTAAACGTAAATAATGTGAGTATTATTGATAAAGCCCAGGTCCCGATGAGGCCTGCAAAACCAAAGGTAAAACAAAATATTCTTTTAGCGATTGTAATCGGCTTATTTGGCGGAATCGGCCTGGCATTTATGGTTGACTATTTTGATAATACAATAAAGTCAGTGGATGACGTAAAAAATATCCTGGAAGAGCATGTCTTGGGTTCTATTCCCGATATCGAAGAAAAAGAAGAGGCGAAGAAGGATAAAATTGTGCTTTATGAACCGCATTCTCCTATATCTGAATCCTATAAAGCGGTGCGCACTGAGGTCTGCCGTTTAATTGGACAGAGTGAAGGTTTAAAGAAAATTATTCTTATAACCAGCGCTGAGCCTCAGGCAGGAAAGACCACCACCGTTTCCAATTTAGGCATATCCCTGGCTCAGAAAGGAAACAAGATAGTTCTTGTGGATGCGGATTTAAGAAAACCGCAGCTGCACAGGATATTTAGTTTAGAAAAACATCAGGGCTTGAGCGAATACTTGGCGGATGGAACGAATATAAATTCGATAATTAAAAATACAGAAATAGAAAATTTAAAGGTTATAACCAGCGGGAAAATTCCGCGTAATCCCGCTGAGCTTATCGGATGCGCAAGGATGAAAGATTTTATCCAGGATTTAAGGGATAGGTTTGATTTTGTAATTTTTGATTCACCTCCGGTAATCAGTGTAACTGACCCGGTAATTCTGGCGGATATGGTTGATGCATTTATCCAGGTTGTGCGCAGCGGTAAGGCTTTTGTCCCCATTGTTTTAAGGGCAAGAGAAAGGTTGGAAAATATAAGGGCAAGGAGCCTGGGGGTGATTCTTAACGATTTAAATATCTACCACGGGGATTATTACTATTACAGATATTACCGGTATTATTACGGCGAAGATAAAAAAAGTCGCACGCAAAGTGATTCTCCAAAAGAGTTAGCCGGAAGATTTAGGTGGATAACCAAGGCATTAAATAAAACCTCTGAGCTGGTCAAGTTAAATTCGAGAAAATAACCAAAGATGCCCAAGAAAATCCTTTCCATAACTGAAGCAGCAGAATATGTCGGAGTCTTTTCGTTAACTTTACGAAACTGGGAGAAAAGAGGTTTGATAAAAGCTTTTCGTACGCCCGGAGGCCACAGAAGGTTTAAGAAAAGCGAACTCGATAGGATTATGGGTGTTGAGAAAGAATCTAACCGGTTAAAAGAGACCATAGAGAAACTGGAAGAAATTAATTCCAAAAATTGTAATAAGAAAGAACTGAGTAATCTGATAACAGAATTAAAAGATATCTCGGAATTATGACCGAAAATAAAACTTCGGGGGTTTATAAATACAGCAGGGATTACGATGTCATAATAGAATTTTGCCTGTTTTTTCTTATTATTTTCACTCCTTTAGCTTACGGTGCGGTCGAACCCCGGGCAATCGCGGTATTTGAGTCAACCGCTGCTTTTATGGCTTTAATTTGGATTTTAAAAATGTTAAGAAACGGGGAATTTACGTATATTAAAAATCCCGTCAATCCTTTAATTTTGTTCTTTATTTTTTACATATGTCTGCAATTATTTTTTACACGCAATACGCACGAGGCAATACGCCTGCCTGCCGGACAGGCAGGCTATACGCTACCCTATTCCATATACCCGTGGGCGACTAAAACCGAACTGCTCAAAATAATTTCATACGCATTAATTTTCTTTGTTACAAAAAATACTATTAGAACCCCTTCTCAGATTACACGTATTATCTCATTTATCATGGCCGTTGGTTTTATTTTAAGCGTGTTCTACCTTGTGCGTTATTTGGGGGTAAAAGTTCCGCGTGGTTTAATAAACAGAGACCATCTCTCTGCGTATCTGGCAATGGCTATCTCACTTGCGTTGGGTTTTATTTTTGTCTATTCCCTGGATACTAACCGCTATACGCTAACCGCTAAACGCCTGCTCCTTTTTTTCTCGGTGATTGTTATGGGTGCGGCTCTTTTTTTTACGATGTCACGGGGAGGAATGTTTAGTTTTATCGCTTCACTTATATTTATGGCGGTCTTGATATTGACGAGAAAATCTATAAGGAGCAAAGGTTGGATTATATCAATGGTCGCTGTTTTAATCGTGCTGACTATTGCATGGCTCGGCGCAACGCCCGTTATAGAAAGAATCTTAAGCATAAAAGTTGAAATTGCATCGCGCTATTTTGGGGGCAGATTGCCGGTTTGGCAGGGGACCGTTGGTATAATAAAAGACTATATCTTATTCGGCACAGGCCTCGGTGCTTTTAATTATATTTTTCCCAAATATCAACCCGCAGAGATTATGTCAGCTCATTATGCCTATGCCCACAGCGATATCTTAGAATTTCTTTCCGAAGTCGGAATAATTGCTTTTGGGTTCCTGGTTTGTATGCTACTAGTTGTGGTTGTTTATTTATTAAGGAATTTCAATAATCGCCGTGACCCCTGGGTTGTCGGGATATCCATAGGCCTTTTTGGCGCTTTAACCGGTATTTTCCTCCATTCATTTACTGATTTTAATCTGCACATCCCAGCAAATGCCATATTACTGTGCGTAATATTGGCGCTATTTATCGGAATACTCAATTCGTATTACAGGCAGGAAAATGCAAAGTTTAATACGGTAATTACCGATAGAATATTATTAACTAATAAATTACATTATACAGTGTGTTTTTTAACCGTAATAGCGCTCCTGGTTTTTATTATTAGTAGTATTAAACCCGCAATCGCCGACTATTACTTCCACAAAGCTAAGGATACCGCTAATCAGCCGCTAACCGCTATTCGCTATACGTTAACCGCTATAAAATTCGACCCGGAAAACGCCTTCTACCATTACGAACTAGGAAGATTATATTTTAAAGAAGCTACAAATTCAAAAGGCCAAAAGGGCAGAAGTATAGCATTGTTAAATAGGACGGTTGAATCGTATGAAAAAGCCATTGAATTAAATCATAGTAATAGCAAATACCGCCAGTCACTCGCGTGGGTTTACGGACAGCTTTACAATCTGTGCAAACAATCCATTGGTTGCTCTCAAACCAAAGCCGATGAATATAAACAGAAAGCAATCGAGGAATTTGAAACTGCCATTAAGCTTGAACCCCACAACATCTACCGTCACAATGTTTATACGGTCTGGTTCCTCAGCGAACCTACTACAAGAGAACAAATAAGTTTCAGAAATTAATCTTTTTCCATGCGAAATAGGATAAAGGTAGCTTTAGCAAGGGTGGCGAGTTATCAAAGTTGGTACAGGTTGCCCTCTTTAGGCTTGGGCTATCTTGGTGCGGTATCGGAAAGCAAGGGTATAGACATAAAGATTTTCGATGGCCGCTATTTTAATATAAATGACCAGAGCCTGATTGAAGAAATCCACAGATTCTCTCCCGATTTATTAGGTTTTACTGCAATGACCCATGAGATTAACCGGACTATATCGATAGCTGGTAAATTGAAAGAAAGGCTTCATATCCCCGTCATTGTCGGCGGTTGTCATATTACAGCACTGCCTGTGAAAACAATGGAAGATTTCCCTATTATCGATTACGGCGTTATCGGAGAAGGGGAAGATACTCTCCTGGATATCATAAAATACATTAATGGGAATGGAAAAATCGAAGATATAGAGGGGATAGTTTATAGAAATAATGGAATAGTCTGTCAGAATAGACCTCGGGAGCCGATTATGGATTTAGATGCCCTTCCTTTTCCTGCGTTTCGCCATTATTACAAGCAAAACGGGAGAAAGGCGTTAACAAACAGTAATTTATATTACCAAATGATAACAAGCCGCGGTTGCCCTTTTACTTGTGCATTCTGTATGAGGGTATTAGGGAGGATCGTTAGGAGACGTTCCCCGGAAAACATACTTGAGGAGATTAATTTTGCGGTAAATGAATATGGGGCACATACAATAAATTTTGCGGATGAAATATTTCTTTTTAATGACGACAGAACAAAGGAAATCTTATCTAAATTTATAGTGGAAGGTCTTCCTAAAAAGATTAGATGGTCTGGTTTGACAAGAGTTGATCTGGTTGACCAAAGGCTCATAAATTTAGCCAAAAAAGCAGGATGCCATAGATTAGAAATCGGTGTTGAGAGCGGGGATAACGATATACTTAAAAGAATAAATAAAAATATCAACGTAACCCAGGTTCAGTCCGCCGTTAATATGATAAAAAAGGCGGGAATTAAGGTCGCGGCTTTTTATATTCTCGGCCATCCCGGGGAAAACGAAGATACTATCCGTAAGACAATAGATTTAGCTGTGAAACTGGATACTGACACAATTGCCGTGGGAATAATGGTTCCTTACCCGGGAACTAAAGTTTATGAGTGGGCCCAGCAAAAAAAGTTTGGCTATAACTTAAGAAGCGCCGATTGGAACGATTATGATAAATTCGGTAGGACGCCGCTTGAAATCGAAGGGTTACCGATAAAGAAATTGGAACGCTTTCAGCGGCAGGCATACGCCTATTTTTATCTCAAAAACTTTCGTTTGCTTGATTTAATAAAATTTATTATTTCCAAGTATAAAGGGATACTCGCTGTATTGAAAAGACAGTTTTGCATTCCGCCAACTCAACCGGAAAGAGTATTCCGGGAGATTGAGGACAAATGAAAAAGGCATTAATAACCGGGATTACAGGACAAGACGGTTCTTATCTGGCTGAATTCTTGCTTTCAAAAGGATATGAAGTCCACGGGATTATTAGAAGGGCAAGCACCTTTAATACTCAGAGAATTGAGCACATTTATGTTGACCCTCATATTCCGGGAGCAAAATTTTTCCTTCATTACGGCGACCTTTCCGAGCCGGGTATGATAACGGAAATCATTTGGAATATAAAACCTGACGAGGTATATCATTTAGGCGCCCAGTCACACGTGAGGGTGTCTTTTGATATGCCTGAATTTACCGCAAATATAACCGGGTTAGGAACTACAAGAATTTTAGAGGCGATACGAAGAAGCGCGGTAAAGTCCAGGTTTTATCAGGCTTCTTCTTCGGAAATGTTCGGCGTTTCTGAACCGCCTCAAAATGAAAAAACGCCATTTTTACCTCAAAGCCCATATGCGGCCGCAAAGGTTTATAGCCACTGGATAACGGCCATTTATAGGCAAGCTTACGGCATTTTTGCCTGTAACGGTATACTTTTTAACCACGAAAGCCCTCGCAGGGGAGAAACATTTTTAACAAGGAAAATTACAAGAGCAATCGCTAATATTCTTGCAGGGGTTCAGAAGAAGATTTACCTGGGGAATCTCGATGCAAAAAGGGATTGGGGTTTTGCCCCCGAGTACGTAGAAGCAATGTGGTTGATGTTACAGCAGGAATACCCGGATGATTTCGTCATAGGAACCGGCGAAAGTCATTCTGTAAGAGAATTTGTTGTAGCAGCGTTTAAATATATAGGTGTAGAGATAGAATGGCGTGGAAGCGGTAAAGAGGAAAAAGGGATTATCGGAAGCACTGATAAGAGATGGAATCACATCCTTAAACCCGGAAGCGTAATAATAGAAATAGACCCGAAATATTTCAGGCCGTTGGAAGTCAGAAGTTTGAGGGCGGATATTACGAAGGCAAAACAAAAGTTACGCTGGGAGCCCAAAATTACATTCGCAGAATTAGTAAAAATAATGGTCGATTATGATATGAGAACCATCGGACTTCAACCGTTTAATGAGGGGATAACCCTATCAAAAAGAAAGGGTTTCGAATTTACCAAGCATGAAATTTCTTTTCATGAAAAAATAAAAGAAGGCTGTTAAGGTGGGCGCCAAAACAAATTTCTGGAATAAGAGAAGGATAACCGTAAGCGGAGGAGCGGGTTTTTTAGGTTCTTTCGTTATTAAAAAGTTAAAAGAAAGAGGCTGCAGGAGGATATTTGTCCCCAGGAGCAGCGATTATAATCTCGTTGAGATGGAGTCGGTAAAAAAATTATACAGAGATTCAAAGCCTGATATCGTGATTCATTTAGCAGCTCAGGTAGGCGGTATCGGCGCAAACAAAGAGAAACCCGGAGAATTTTTCTACAAAAATCTAATGATGGGCGTGCAAATGATGGAAGCGGGCAGGCAATCAGCCATTGAGAAATTCGTAACAATCGGGACTGTATGCGCATATCCTAAATTTACCCCCGTCCCATTTAAAGAGGAGAATCTTTGGAACGGATATCCGGAAGAGACAAACGCTCCATATGGGATTGCCAAGAAAGTATTATTGGTCCAGGCGCAGGCTTACAGGCAGCAATACGGTTTCAATGCAATTTATCTATTGCCGGTTAATCTGTACGGCCCGGGAGATAATTTTGACCTGCAATCTTCTCATGTCATCCCGGCTTTAATCCGGAAATGTATTGACGCTCAAAGGGGACTGTCCCCGCAGGGGACTGTCCCCGCACTTGTTGTCTGGGGCAGCGGCAAACCTACCCGCGAGTTTCTTTATGTAGAAGATGCGGCAGAAGGGATAGTTTTAGCAACGGAAAAATATAATAAACCGGAACCTGTAAATCTGGGAGCCGGTTTTGAGATATCCATAAGAGAATTAGTTAAGTTGATTGCTAAACTCACCGGCTTCAAAGGCACTATTATTTGGGATAGAGCTAAACCTGACGGGCAACCGCGGAGAACGCTTGATACATCAAAGGCTAAAAGAGAGTTCGGATTTAAGGCCGAAACTTCATTTGAATCGGGGTTACAGAAAACCATTGAATGGTACATCGCGCACCAAAATTAAGAAGTTCCTGGTATTGCAAATTGCGGAGATAAATATGAAAGTAGTTATTTTATGCGGTGGCAGAGGCACCAGGCTTAGGGAAGAGACAGAATACAAACCTAAACCATTGGTTGAGGTGGGTAGTAGGCCGATACTATGGCACATAATGAAGATTTATTCCCAATATGGATTCAAGGATTTTATTTTTTGCTTGGGTTATAAAGGGAATATGATAAAAGATTATTTTCTTAATTATGAAGCAATGAATAGCGATTTTTCTTTACGATTAGGGGTGCGAAATAGTATTCAGTTTCACAATAATCACCATGAGACAGACTGGCATGTAACTCTTGTTGATACCGGTGAAGAAGCACAAACAGGCACTCGAATAAAAAGAATAGAAAAGTACATCAAAGAGGATTTGTTCATGGTAACCTACGGAGATGGCATAGCTAATGTAGATATTGGAAAGCTTGTTAAATTTCACAAATTCCATCGAAAAATAGCTACTATCACCGCAGTCCATCCTTCTTCCAGATTCGGAGAGATATTAATAAAGAGAAACAGAGCAGTGAGGTTCAATGAAAAACCCCAGGTAAGTGAAGGGTTAATAAATGGCGGTTTTTTTGTGTTTAATAAAGCTTTTTTTCAATATCTAAGTGATGATGACCAGTGCTATTTAGAGAAAGAGCCATTGGAAAATCTAGCATCAAAAGGTCAATTAATGGTCTATCATCACGAGGGTTTTTGGCAGTGCGTTGATACATATAGAGAGCTGGAATTATTGAACGAATTATGGAAATCTCCTGCTCCGCCTTGGAAAGTATGGAAGGCTTAAAAAAATGTCCAATCGTAATTTTTGGAAAGATAGAAGAGTTTTGATTACAGGTTACGAGGGTTTCTTAGGTTCCCATATTACCAGGAAATTACTTGAGTTAGAAGCAAGAATTTTTGGTTTAGATATAGTAACACATAGAAAAGAGACGATTTTATCGGAAAACAATTTAGCCAAGATTTCCATAACCAAAGGAAACGTTGAAAATCTTGTGTTTGTCTCTGAAATTATTCAAAAAAACAAAATTGAGTTTATCTTTCACTTGGCAGCAAGGGCTTTGGTAAATGATGGCGTTGAAAAACCGGTAAGGACATTTTCTACTAATATCGCAGGCACGTGGAATATCCTTGAAGCCGCCAGAAATAACAAGAACATTAAAGTCATAATAATTGCCTCCAGTGATAAGGCATACGGCCCATCTAAAGAATTGCCTTACCGAGAAAACTTTTTACTTGCGGGAAATCACCCCTATGACGTTTCAAAAAGTTGCGCTGACCTTATCGCCTATACCTATTATCACACCTACGGCTTACCGGTCTCGGTAACCAGGTGCGGAAATATTTACGGTCCAGGTGATTTTAATTTTTCGCGCATCGTTCCGGATGCCGTTAGGTGCGCTATTTCAGGAAAAACTCTTTTAATACGCAGTAACGGCAGATTCACCCGTGATTACGTCTATATTGACGATATCGTAGATGGATATCTTATGCTCGTTGAACAAATGGGAAAGAAAAAATTATCTGGACAGGCATTTAATTTTAGCAATGAAAACCCCATTTCCGTTCTGGAGATAGCAAAAGCCATTTATAGGTTAGCAAAAAAGAAGCCAAATTATCGAGTTTTAGACCGGGTCAGATACGAAATTAAAGAACAATATCTTTCCGCGCAGAAAGCACGGAAGATTCTCGCCTGGAAACCATCTCATTCCCTCGATGAAGGCTTGAGAAGGACTATTGAGTGGTACAAACAGCTTAACTATAAAAACTTAATAACTTTGGCGTAAAAATAAAATATAGTAAAGGAGTTTATATGGTTAGTGAAGGAATTTTTGATAATCTATTTATTTTTGAATTGGCGAATAATCATATGGGGGATGTCCGTCATGGACTTAAAATTATAGGGGAGATATCCGAAAAGAGCAGAAGTTTCAATTTTAAATTCGGCTTTAAGCTCCAATATAGAGATTTAGATACTTTTATCCATCCTGATTACAAAACAAGGCAGGATATAAAGTATGTCAAGCGTTTTTCCGAAACACGTTTGGATGAAAAAGAGTTAAAGTTGCTAAAAGACGAGATTAAAAAAAATGGTTTCGTCGCAATTTGTACTCCGTTTGACGAGAATTCGGCAGACCTAGTGGAAAAGCATGATTTCGATATTATTAAAGTCGGAAGCTGCTCGTTTACCGATTGGCCGCTCTTAGAAAGGATTGTCAGGATAAATAAGCCGGTTGTATTATCTTGCGCTGGCGCTTCTATGGAAGACATAGATAGAGTTGTTTCTTTCTTTGAACACAGGGAAAAGAATTTTAGTTTAATGCATTGTGTAGGAGAATACCCGGTTTCCAGTGAAGATTTGCAATTAAATCAAATTGATTTTTTAAAGAAAAGATATCCTGAAATTCCTATAGGATATTCCGGACATGAGGCTCCTGATAATTATGGCGCCGTAAAGACAGCAATAAGTAAAGGTGCGACGGTTTTTGAAAAGCATGTGGGAATAAAAACGGATAGGTATAATTTAAACGCATATTCTGCCACACCAGAGCAGACATATCTTTGGCTGCAATCGGCACAAGAGGCATTGAAAATGTGCGGAAGCCGGGATGAAGGACGAAAAGTTTCAGAAAGAGAAAGGTCGGAATTGAGAGGGTTACAGAGAGGAGTATTTGCTAAAAGAAAAATTAAAAAAGGCGAAAAAATTGGAATCTCCAGCGTATTTTTTGCTATCCCCAACTTTGAAAACCAAATAATCGCAAATGATATGTCCAAATATATCGAATTTACCGCAAAAAAAGATATTGAAGAAAAACAGGCTATTTTATTTAACGATGTGAATGTGAATAATTTAAGAGGAAGGATTCTTGAGATAATCAACGAGATTAGGCCCATATTACTTAATAGCAGAATAACATTACCCAACAGATTGGGACTTGAATTATCCCATCATTACGGGATTGAAGTTTTTGAAAAATTCGGTGCGGCGATAATCAATTGCATAAACAGAGAATATTGCAAGAAGTTAATCATAGTGCTTCCCGGGCAGAAACACCCGGTTCACTCTCATTTAAAAAAAGAAGAGACTTTCCATGTGCTTTACGGCGATGTCAACATAAACGTTAACGGTATTGACAAAGAATTTAAAACAGGCGATATGGTAATAATCGAAAGAGCCACTAAACACGGATTCAGTTCCCGGAAAGGGGCAATTTTTGAAGAAATATCAACTACTCATTACAATGATGATTCCTTTTATGAAGATGCAGAAATACTAAAGAACAATAATAGGAAAACCAATATGGTTTTTTGGGCTGATTGGTTTATTAAACCCGTTTCATAATTAAAATAGTTTAACCGATGATCAAGTTGTCAGATTATGTTTTTCGGTTTATTTCCGGGCTCAATGTAAAGCATGTTTTTCTATTGCCGGGCGGTGGGTGTATGCATCTGGTTGATTCATTAGGAAAATGCCGTGATTTGGAATATGTCTGTTGCCTTCATGAACAGGCAGCTGCCATAGCCGCCGAAGCATACGGACAGTACACGAATAACCTTGGCGTTGCCCTCGTAACGACCGGTCCCGGAGCCACGAATGCAATTACAGGAGTTGCCGGAGCATGGATTGATTCCACACCTATGCTTATGATATCAGGACAGGTGAAGCGCTCTGATATGATTAATGACACCGGCGTCAGGCAAATGGGAGTTCAGGAGGTCGATATTGTTTCTTTAATTGAGCCTATTACGAAATACGCGGTTACCGTAATCGAACCCTCAAGTATTAAATTCCATTTAGAGAAAGCAGTTTATCTTGCGAGGAATGGCCGTCCGGGCCCTGTCTGGTTAGATATACCGTTGGATGTGCAAGGAGCGACGGTTGATGAGACAGCTCTTAAAGGATTCAAGGCTTACGAGACTGCTCTCCAGCCAGACAATAAAATTCTTGCCGGGCAGGCAGCCAGGTCAATTTCTCTGCTAAATAAATCTGAGAGGCCGGTGATACTTGCCGGCAACGGTATTAGATTAGCCGGCGGGATAAAGGATTTTATTGAACTCATCGGATATCTCAAGATTCCCGTATTGACCACTTGGAAAACGATAGATTTATTGCCTGAAGGCCATGATTTATTTTTCGGCAGGCCGGGTTCAATCGGTCAGCGCGGAGCAAATTTCATACAACAGAACGCAGATTTTATTATGACTATAGGGGCAAGGCTTGATTTACCGCAGGTAGGATACAGTTACCGAAGTTTTGCCCGCGGCGCTAAAAAAATTATAGTAAATATTGACCCGAACGAAATTAAAAAAATTAATGCGGATATCGATGTCCCTGTTTGCGCCGACGCTAAGGCTTTTATAAAGGAGCTTATCAGGCAGAGAAGCGATTTAACGGCTAAAGAGCGTTTGGCTTGGACGGCAAGGTGCAGGAACTGGAAGAAAAAGTATCCGGTTATCCTGCCGGAATACCGGAAACAAAAAAAGTTCGTTAATACCTACATTTTAATAGATACCTTATCCAGATTGATGACAGAAGATGATGTTCTGGTTCCCGGCAGTTCCGGAAGTTGCAGTGAAGTTACCATGCAGGCCTTTAGGGTTAAAAAGGGACAGCGTGTCTTCAACACCCCGGGTTTAGGGTCTATGGGATTCGGTCTTCCTGCCAGTATAGGAGCTTGTTTGGCCAGCGGTAAAAAACGCACCATTAGCATTATAGGAGATGGAGGGTTACAGCATAATATTCAAGAATTAGAAACAGTTGCCAGGTTACAATTGCCTTTAAAAATATTTGTCTTGAACAATAATGGCTATGCCTCAATCAGGAATACGCAGAAGCAGTATTTCAAAGGCAATTTAGTTTGTTGTGATTCTACCTGCGGATTGACTCTACCTGACCTTAAGAGGATAGCTTCGGCCTATCGGCTAAAGTATGAAAGAATTGCCGGTCAGCGTAACATTAAAAATCTCGTAGATAAAGTCCTGAAAGTAAAAGAGCCGGTGGTTTGCGAAGTTATGGCAGACCCATTTCTTTTAACTGTCCCGAGATTATCGTCGGAAGTACGCAGCGATGGTTCTATGGTATCTAAACCTTTGGAGGATTTATGGCCATTTTTGGATAGAAAGGAATTCAAGGCAAATATGATTGTAGAATCTCATGGATGATGTCAAGAAAGGACGGATTTATCATGGCAGTTCAAACATTGAGGTCAAAGAAAGAAGCTATTAAGAGGAACAAACTCAAAAAAGAGAAGCCGTGTGTTTATGAGAAAATCATGAAATTCAACGAGAAAATTAAACGGGGGGAAAGCATCGCTATTATTCAGTTTCAATGTAATTACATATGCAATTTTCTCTGTCAGCACTGCTCTGTGAAAAGGTTTCAAGGCAAAAAAGATGGGCGGCAGTTTACCATAGCCGATGTAAAAGAGCTTGCACGACAGGCGGATGAAATGGGTTTAGCGCGTTTCGTGATGACCGGCGGAGAGCCATTGGTATTTAAGGATTTTGATGCATTCGTTGAGGCTATCGGCCCTCAGAAATTCTATATTAACTGCGACACGAATGGGTGGTTTTTGGATAAAAAGAGAGCCAGGCATATAAAAAGCATAGGTGTTGATAGGGTTCAATTGAGCATAGACAGCCTTGATGCTCGTGAACATGACAGTTTCAGAAAAGCTAAGGGTTCGTATGAGAGGGCAATGAAAGCGGTTGATGCAGCTTTAGGCGCAGGTTTAGATATTTTCATACAAACTGTGGTTACAAAACAGAGGCTCTACTCAGATGAGTTTATGAGGTTTATAGAATATTTCAATAATCAGAGGATAGGGGTATTTGTTACTTATGCAAAGCCGGTGGGGGCATGGGAAGGAAATTTTGATGTCCTGGTTAACATGGATGATATTAATTACATGAGAGAACTTGAAAAAAGACATAATGTTTTTACACATTTAACCCCGGCCTATGGGCTTGATATGGGGTGCATAGGGGTTAAGGGGATGGTGTCTGTAACGCAATATGGCGACGTATTACCTTGCCCGTATATTCATACATCGCTCGGGAATGTCTTTGAAGAGCCCTTGAAAGATATAATTCAAAGGGGGATGGATATTAAATACTTTGGCGAGCATGTCGACACCTGCCTTATTGCGGAAGACAGGGTTTTTATTGATAAATATATAATGGGCCGGATATACAATAAGCCCTTGCCGGTTCCCTGTTCAGAAGTCTTTACGGATGAGGATAAAACGCTAAAGCCGTTTAATGAAGGGATGTAATGAATATTGCAGATGCTATAGAAGTTCTTAACAAAGAGGTTGCGAATCCTCAAACAGGTTTGCCTGATGAGGTCTTCTTTTACATTAGCAGGACGACTCCGTTGGTGAATGTTGACCTTTTGATAAAAGATGAATTTGGGCGCACACTTTTATCATGGAGAAATAAGAAATATACGGGGAAAGGTTGGCATGTGCCGGGCGGGATTGTTAGGTTTAAGGAAACCCTGGAAGCAAGGGTTAGAAAAGTAGCTGAAACCGAAATAGGGGCCGATATCAGTTTTGATGCGAATCCGATGGTAATAAACCAGGTTATCTATCCTGATCGTAAGATTAGGGCTCATTTTATTTCATTTTTATACAAATGCTTTCTCTCCAGTACGTTTGTTCCGCAGAACGAAGGGCTTTCCATTACGGATAATGGCTATCTTAAGTGGCATGATTATTGCCCTGATAATTTATTAGAAGTTCACGGAATGTATAGAAAGTATATCTAAATCACCTTTCCCAATTTACGGGATTTAACGATGAAAGCAACGGAAATCAGCGGGCAGGCGCCCGGAGGAAAAAGGACAAAACTTGCGCAAGTCCTGCCGTTAGACACTCCGTTTATGATAGAAATCTACCCGGTATATGCTTGTAATTTTAAATGCAGTTACTGTATTTTTTCAATAGATAAGGCAAAACGGCAATTCATTTCAGATAAAATTATTATGGATTTTAATTTATATAAAAAATGTGTAGACGATATTCTTCTATTCCCAAACAAATTGAAGGTATTACGTTTTACCGGAATCGGAGAGCCACTTTTACACAAAAATATACCTGAGATGGTTAGATATGCTGTCTCAAAAGATATTGCAAATGAGGTAGAGATTATAACGAATGCATCGCTTTTGACTACGGAATTGTCGGATTCTCTTATCTGTGCCGGGCTTTCAAGGTTAGTTATTTCTTTGCAAGGGACAACAAAAGAGCAATATAAGAAAGTAAGCAACATAGACATAGATTTTGCAAAGTTGATAGAGAACTTAAGATACTTCTTTAATAATAAACGCAATACGCATGTGTACATTAAAATTGTAGACTATGCCTTGGAGAATAAGGGTGACGAACAGAGATTTTATGAAATTTTTGGCGATATTTGCGATAGCATTGCAATCGAACATATTGTCCCTATTCAATCAGGCGTAGACTACGATACTGTTTTGAAGGATAACGATGTGTCATTTACTCAGTTTGGGTTGCATCCTTCGGAAGTGCAAATTTGCCCGCAACCATTTTTCACGCTGCGGATTAATACAGACGGGAAAGTAATTCCCTGTTATTCCTATAAATTTCCTGCTTTTGTAGGTGACTGCAGCAGCCAATCGGTACATGAGATATGGAATGGAAAAGAGTTTCAGTATTTCAGGCGGAAAATGCTGGATGGGAGAAAGAACATATGCGAGGTATGTGCGAGTTGCAATATTGTTAAATATAGATTATTTCCGGAAGATGCTTTGAATAACGATGCGGAACGGCTTAAAAAGTTTTATGAATCTTTAAAATAGAGATATGAAAAAATCAAAAATTGCCATATTGGGTTCCTCTTCCCATATCGCAAAGGGATTGATTAATAATTTTCTCCGGAGCACAGAGTCCGGTTTGCATCTCTATACGAGATCGCCTGATAAAGTCCTCGGTTTTCTTAGAGCCTTAGGGAAATTCCCTGGCAAGGACTGTGTTATTCATAAGGGTTATAGGGATTTTCTAAAAGGGTCCTATGATGTAATAATCAATTCCGTTGGAGTGGGAACCTTGAACAGATTGAAAAGTGATTTTAGCAAGTATTTTACGG